>Ga0209161_10002704_pt1 | contig 14512 bp, 12 predicted proteins | sample GraSoiAngelo_155_FD_186169 | JGI IMG/M metagenome (GOLD analysis project Ga0209161, IMG submission 186169) | Grasslands soil microbial communities from the Angelo Coastal Reserve, California, USA - 14_1009_13_30cm (SPAdes) (version 2) | ecosystem: Environmental > Terrestrial > Soil > Grasslands...
CAACCCGTCCGACGGCGAAGGCCGCGACGGGATAGGCGAGCAGGTAGCCGCCGGTCGGACCCAGGAGCCGGGCGAGCCCAGGGAGGCCGTACGGCGTGAACACCGGCAGGCCGAGCGCACCGAGACTCAAGTACAGCATCAGGCTCGCCGCGCCCAGCACCGGCCCGAGCAGGCCGCCGACGAGCAGTACGGCGAGGGGCTGGAGCGTGAGCGGCACGGGCGTTCCGGGCAGGGGAATCGATACCTGCGCGGCGACCGCGACGAGGGCGGCGCCCAGGATGACGGCCGCGGCGCGGCGCAGCGCGAGCGGTTGAGCGGCGAGGACGGCTGACGATGACACCGGCATCAGGGCATCTCCACGCTGAGGGCCACCGCGTTGCCGCCGCCCAGGCACAGGGTGGCGAGCCCGGTCGACCGGTGGCGGTCCTTGAGGGCGTACAGCAGGGTCGTGAGCACTCGCGCACCCGACGCGCCGATCGGGTGCCCCAGGGCAATCGCGCCGCCGTTGACGTTCACGCGGTCCCAGTCCCAGCCGAGCGCCCGCCCGTCGGCCAGCGCCTGCACCGCGAACGCCTCGTTCGCCTCGATCAGCTCGTAGTCTGCGATTTGCGTCTTGGCCTTCGCCATCAGGTTCCGGACCGCGACGATCGGCGCAAAGAAGAGGTCCTTGGGCTCGCCGCCGCCCGTGGCGTAGCCGGTGATGCGCGCGAGCGGTGCGAGCCCGTGCGCTTTGGCGAATGCGAGCGAGCTCACCACGAGCGCGCTGGCGCCGTCGTTCAGCGAGGGCGCGTTCCCGGGCGTCACGGTCCCGTCTTTCTCGAATGAAGCCTTGAGCGCGGCGAGCGCCTCGAGGGTCGTGTCAGGGCGCGGGCCCTCGTCCTTCTCGATCACGCTAGTCCCCCGTTTCCCGGGAACCTCGACCGCGACGGTCTCGGCTTTGAAGCGGCAGGCCGTCATGGCGGCCACGGCTTTCTGGTGACTCGCGAGCGCGAACGCGTCCTGATCTTGGCGGGACACGCCCGCCTTTTTCGCGCTGTACTCCGCGAGGTTCCCCATGTGGGTGTTCGAGAACGAGTCCCACAAGCCGTCGTGGATCATACCGTCGACGAGCTGGCTGTTCCCCACCTTGATGCCGGCGCGCATCCCGAAGACATAGTGCGGCGCGTTGGACATCGACTCCATGCCGCCCGCTACGATGCATTGCTCGTCGCCCGCCTTGATCGCCTGGGCCGCGAGCATCACGGCCTTGAGCCCCGAGCCGCAGACCTTGTTGACGGTGAGCGCCGGAATAATGCCGGGCAGGCCCGCGTGGATCGCCGCCTGGCGCGCCGGCGCCTGTCCCACGCCTCCCTGCAGCACGTTTCCCATGATCACTTCTTCCACGGCGGCGGGATCGATCCCCGCGCGGCGCACCGCCTCGCGAATGACGAGGGCGCCGAGCCGCGGCGCGGGCAGCGGCGCCAGCCCACCCAGGTACTTGCCGATGGGCGTGCGGCAGGCGGATAGAATGACCGGCGTCGTCGCGTCAGTACTCATGAGATGCTCTCGTTCGCCCCACCCCGGACTTGCGTCCGGGGTTAGTCTCGCCCTGGATCCAACTGACCCCGGGCGCAAGCCCGGGGATCAAGTCCGGGGTCTCCTCCCTCAAACTAGCGGCGTCAAACTCCTCCCGCGAACCTCTTCCCGCAGTTTCTCCACGAATTCGTCCACCGGCAGGATCACCTGCTTCTTCCCCTCTCCCCGCGAGCGCACTGCGACCGTCCCGGCGTCGGCCTCGCGCTGCCCCACCACCGCCATGTACGGGACCTTGTGCGTCTCGCCGTCGCGGATTTTGTAGTTCAGCGTTTCGTTGCGCTCGTCCACCACGGCGCGGAGCCCCGCCGCCGCGAGCCGGCGCTGCACGCCCTGTGCCGCCGGAAGCTGCGTGTCCGCGATCGGCAGCACGCGCACCTGCTCGGGGGAGAGCCACAGCGGAAACGCGCCCGCGAAATGCTCGATCAGGAAGCCGCAGAACCGCTCCAGCGTGCCGTAGATGGCGCGATGGATCATCACGGGGCGGTGCGGCTTGTTGTCCTCGCCCGCGTACTCGAGCTGAAACCGCTCCGGCAGCTCGAAGTCGAGCTGGATCGTCGCCCCCTGCCATTCGCGGCCGATCGCATCGTTGAACTTTACGTCGATCTTCGGGCCGTAGAACGCGCCACCGCCCTGGTCGAGCCGGTAGGTCAGGCCGCGCCGCTTGAGCGCCTGCTCGAGCGCGCGCTCCGCCTGATCCCACGACGCATCGGAGCCGAGCTTCTTGGCCGGTCGCGTCGCCAGATCGAGACGGTAGCTGAGCCCGAACGTCTTACCGAGCACCAGCTCCACGATGTCGAGCAGCTGGAAGATCTCGTCCTCGATCTGATCGGGGCGCAGGAACAGGTGCGCGTCGTCCATCGTGAGGCCGCGCACCCGCAGCATGCCGTGCAGCGTCCCGGAACGCTCGTTGCGGTACACGTTGGCGATCTCCGCCAACCGGATCGGCAGGTCGCGGTAGCTGCGCTGCTGCGAGGCGTAGACGAGAATGTGCATCGGGCAGTTCATCGGCTTCACCCGATAGCGCACGTCCTCGGCCTCGCCCTCGCCCGCCGCCATGGGCGGGAACTGGTTGTCCGCATAGAGCGGCAGGTGCCCCGACTTGAGGAACAGCTGCTCGCGTGTGATGTGCGGCGTGTAGACGAGCTGGTAGCCGCGTTCCAGGATCACGTCCTCGATGAAGCGCCGCAGCTGGAACTGCATCATCGCACCCTTGGGGTGCCAGAAGATCAAGCCGGGGCCCACGTCTTCCTGGATCGAGAACAGGTCGAGCTGCTTGCCAAGCACCCGGTGGTCGCGCTTGCGCGCCTCTTCCAGCCGCCGCAGGTACGCCTCGAGGTCCTCCTTGGTGAACCACGCGGTGCCGTAGATGCGCTGCAGCATCTGGCGACGCTCGTCGCCGCGCCAGTAGGCGCCCGCGGCGTGCAGCAGCTTGAAGTGTTTGATCTTCCCGGTGCTCGCCACGTGCGGCCCGCGGCACAGATCGACGAACGGGCCGTCCGTGTAGACCGAGATGACTTCGTTCGGACCCAGATCGTCGATGCGCTCGAGCTTGAGCGGGTCGTCGGTGAAGCGGCGCTTGGCTTCCTCGCGATTCACTTCCTCGCGCACGAACGGGTAATCGGCCTTCACGACCTCGTGCATCTTCGCCTCGATCCGCGCAAGGTCCTCCGGCGTGAATGGCGTGGGAACGGCGAAATCGTAGTAGAAGCCGTCCTCGATCGAGGGCCCGAACCCGATCTGCGCATGCGGGAACAGCTGGCGGACCGCCGTGGCGAGCACGTGCGCAGAGGAGTGGCGCAGCACGTCCAAGGCCTGGGGGTCCTTGTCGGTGAGGATCGCGACCTTGATGCCGTCGGGGAGCGGCCGCGCCAGGTCCCACACCTGACCGTCCACGCGGACGGCCACCGCGGCTTTGGCGAGCCCCGGACCGATCGCGCGGGCCAGGTCGGCGCCGGTCGCACCCGCGGGCAGCCGTTTCTCGCTCCCGTCCGGGAGCGTCACACGGAGTTCCCGGGCCGTCATCGATTCAGTTGACAGGCTGGTCGGCCGGTGTGGTCGGCGACGCGGTCGCGGAAACGGGGGCCGTGAGCGGGGGCAAGGTGCGACCGTCGCGGAAATACAGCGCCAACGCGAAGACGAGCGATGCGCCGATCGCGACCCAGCGCACGATGCGGCTGGTCGGCAAGACGTTTGATTCGTCGGCCATGGGGGAATATTCTACCTTATTATAAGGAATGCCGCAGCCCAAGTTCGAGCTCCCGCCGCAGTACGACCCGCACGACGTCGAGGCGCCGCTGTACCGGCGCTGGCAGGAGCGCGGGGTGTTCACGGCCCGCGCCGACTCATCACGCGAGCCGTACGTGATCGTCATGCCCCCGCCCAACATCACGGCGATCCTCCACACGGGGCAGGGCCTCAACAACGTGATCCAGGACGTGTTGATCCGCTTCGAACGGATGCGCGGACGCGAGGCGCTGTGGCTCCCGGGAACCGACCATGCAGGGATCGCCACCCAGAACGTCGTCGAGCGGCTGGTCGCCAAGGAGGGGAAGACCCGGTTCGACCTCGGGCGCGAGCAGTTCGTCGAGCGGGTGTGGGCGTTCATCCGGGAGACGGGGGACACCATCCTCGAGCAGCTCAAGGTGATCGGCTGCTCCTGCGACTGGAGCCGCACGCGCTTCACGCTGGACGAGGCATACTCGCGGGCGGTGCGCGAGGCGTTTGTCCGGCTGTGGGAAGAAGGGCTGATCTATCGCGGTCACCGCGTGATCCACTGGTGCCCGCACTGTCTCACCGCCTTGTCGGACGAGGAAGCCGAATCGCAGGAAACGGACGGCAAGCTCTACTACATCCGCTACCCGGTCGAGGGCGGTCCCAAGCCCTTCCTGACGGTCGCGACCACGCGCCCCGAGACGCTCCTCGGGGACACGGCCGTCGCGGTCAACCCCAAGGATGCCCGCCACGCCGGCTTCGTGGGAAAAGAGGCCCGGCTCCCGATCGCCGTCATCCCGATTCCGATCATCGCGGACGAGGCGGTCGACCCCACGTTTGGAACGGGCTTCGTGAAGGTGACTCCGGCGCACGACGCGACCGACTTCGAAATCGGCGTGCGCCACAAGCTCGACATGCCCCTCGTGATGACGGAAGACGGTCGTATGGGGCATCCCACGCGCGTCCCGAAAGAGCTCGCCGGGCTCGATCGGTTCGAGGCGCGGGAAAAAATTGTGGCGATGCTCAAGGCCCAAGGGCTGCTCGAGAAGATCGAGCCGCACCGACACGCGCTGCGGCGCTGCTACCGCTGCGACACGGTCGTCGAGCCGCGGCTCTCGGACCAGTGGTTCGTGAAGATGCGGCCGCTCGCCGAGCCGGTGCTCGCCGACTACCGCCGCGGCGCGTTCCGCATGATCCCGGAGCGTTGGCGTGCCACGTTCGAGAACTGGATGGAGCACATCCGCGACTGGAACATCTCCCGCCAGCTGTGGTGGGGTCACCGCATCCCGGTGTTCACCTGCATCAAGTGCAAACACCAGTGGGCCGACCGGACGGACCCGGCGACCTGTCCCAAGTGCGGCGGCCCGGTCGAGCAGGATCCCGACGTGCTCGATACCTGGTTCTCATCGTGGCTGTGGCCGTTCGCGACGTTCGGCTGGCCGGACGCGACACCCGACCTCGCGCGCTTCTACCCCGGCCACACCTTGGTTACCGCACCGGAGATCCTGTTCTTCTGGGTGGCCCGGATGCTGATGTCCGGCTATCACTTCATGCACGCCAAGCCGTTCGCGACGGTGTACCTGCACGGCACGGTGCGCGACACGCAGCACCGCAAGATGTCCAAATCGCTGGGTAACGGGATCGACCCGCTGGACGTGGTGCGGCTGTACGGCGCCGACGCGTTGCGCTGGACGCTCGTCGCCGGCAGCTCGCTCGGCGCGGACGTGATCCTCGACCCGAACGACCTCGACACGACGTTCGCGCCGGGCCGGAACTTCGCCAACAAGCTGTGGAACATCGGCCGCTTCATCCTGGCGCAGCTGCCGGAGCGGGTCCAACCGCTCGCCGCGCTCGACGTCGCGGCCCTGCCGCTCGCCGATCGCTGGATCCTGTCGCGGGCGCAGGCGACGATCCGCCAAGCCACCGCGTCGTTCGAGCAGTTCCGGCTGGACGAGGGAGCCAAGCGCTGCTTCGACTTCGTGTGGAAGGAGCTCGCCGACTGGTACGTCGAGGCGGTCAAGCCCCGGCTCGCAACGGACACCGACGCGGGGACCTCCCTGCGCGACAAAAAGACGCAGTCGCTCCGGGAGGTCCCGACACCCGCGCCGGTGTCGGCAGCTGTGCTCGCGTATTGCTTCGACACGGCGTTGCGGCTGTTGCATCCCGTCGTGCCGTTCATCACCGAGGCGCTGTGGCAGAAGCTCCCGGGTCGCCGGGCGGACGAGCTGCTCGTCGTGGCGCCGTGGCCCGAGCCGCAGGCCGCGCTCGCGGACCCCGAGGCCGACCAGCAGTTCCCGCTGGTCCAGGAAGCGATCTCGTCGATCCGGATGTTGCGCGCCGAGTACCGGGTGTCTCCCAAGGTCCTGCTCCAGGCGTCGGTGCGGCCCAAGAGCGACCGGGCGCGGCGGGCGCTCGCGGGCGAGCGCGACACGATTCTGCGGCTGGCGCAATTGTCCGAACTCGCGTTCGACGGTGCACGCGCCGGCGTGGGTGCACACGCGGTCCTGGCCGACGGCAGCGACGTGTTCGTCGCGCTCGAGGGCGAGATCGACGTGCAACAGGAATGCCGCCGGCTCTCGGGCGAGCTCACCCGGCTCGACCAACAGCTCGGGGCACTCGGCACGAAGCTCACGAACCAGAACTTCGTCGCCCGGGCGCCCGCCGAGGTGGTCGCCCGCGAGCGCGAAAAGGAGCGGGCGTGGCGCGACCAGCGGGAGGCACTGGCCGACAAGCTCAAGTCGCTGGGCTGCTCGTAGCCGCCGCGCTCGGGGCCGGGGGAGCCGGCGGAGCGGCGTGCGCCCGGCAGGGGGAACCGCCGGGTGGTCCGCCCCACACGACACCGCCCAAAATCGTGCGCGTTACCCCTGAGTCCGGCGCCGTGGTCCCGGCGCTGAAAGGCGACGCGGTCATCGAATTCGACGAGGTGATCGACGAGATGCCGGGCTCACGGGGGGGTGGGGGCGGTGGTGGCGGGGGAACAGCGGCCGCCATCACCGGCCTGGCGCACCAGATCGTGTTGTCGCCGGTCACGGGCGAGGTGCGCGTGTCGTGGCACCGCAGCGCGATCCACGTCAAGCCCGCGGAAGGGTGGAAGCCGAATCGCGTGTATCACCTCGAGCTGCTCCCGGGCATCGTCGACCTGCGGCGCAACATCATGAAGAAAGGGACGACGGTGATCTTTTCGACCGGTGCCCCCCTGCCCCACGCCGCGCTCGCCGGGACGGCGTTGCAATGGGTCGAGCAACGGGTGCTGACCGGGGGCGTGATCCGCGCCGCGCCGCTCCCCGACACGGTCGCGTACGTCACCCTCACCGACTCCGCCGGCGACTTCCACTTGAGCGACATCCCGCCGGGGCGCTATCTCGTGTGGGCGATCCAGGACCAAAACAACAACCGCCAGCTCGATCGGCGTGAGGCGTTCGACTCCGTCACCGTCGCCGTCGATTCCAGCGCGAGCGCGGTGCTGTGGGCGTTCGGGCACGACACCGTGGGCCCGCGCATCCGCGGCGTCGATCCGGTGGACTCCGTCGCTTGCCGCATCCAGTTCACCGCGCCGCTCGATCCGCGCCGGCCGCTCGACACCGCCCGAGTGCGGGTGTTCGCGCTCCCCGACACCACGCCCGTAGCGGTCCGCGCGCTGTTCACGAGCGCGCAATACGACTCGCTGCAAGCCAAGGCGCGCGCGCTGGCCGACTCGTTGCGGCGCGCCAAGGATACGACGGCGCACCGGGCGGCCCCGGCTCCGGGAGCCCCGCGGGCGCCCGCGGTCGCCGGGCCACCCCCCCGTGTCCCGACCGGTCGCGATACCGCCGCCGCCCGCGTGGACACGACGAAGATTCGACAGCTCCTGAAGCAGCGGCCCGTGCCGTCCGACCGGCTCGTCGTCCAGACGGCGCAACCACTCGAGCCGGGCAAGAAGTACCTGATCCGCGTGCACGACGCCACCAATCTGAACGGCGCCGTCGCGGCAGAGGCCCACGGCGTGCTCACCGTCCCGGTGCCGAAGCCCTCCCCTCCGGCCCGCGACACCACCCGCGCGCCGCGCGACTCCACGAAACGCCCGTGAGCGCCTCCCCCGCCGATCCACGCCGCCGGCTGCCGGCCGTCGAAGCCTTGCTCGCCGAGCCCGACGTGGCCGCGTTGCTCGCCACGCACCCCCGCAGCCTGGTGCTGCGCGCCGTGCGCGAGACGATCGACGCCGCCCGCGCCGACGGAGGAGCAATACCGCCGGAGGGCTGGGGCCCCGCGGTGCGCGCCCGGGCCCACCGGCTCGCCGCGCCATCGCTCGGGCCCGTCATCAACGCCACCGGCGTCGTATTGCACACCAACCTCGGCAGGGCGCCGCTCGCGCCCGCCGCGATCGCCGCGCTGCGCCGCATCGCGGGCGAGTACTCGAACCTGGAATACGACCTCGCTGCAGGTACCCGTGGCTCACGGCACGCACTGTGCCGGGGCCTCCTCGTGGAGCTCACCGGGGCGGCGGACGCGCTCGTCGTCAACAACGCCGCGGGAGCGCTGCTGCTCGCGCTCTCGGCGCTCGCCCGCGACGGCGCAGCGGTCGTGTCGCGCGGCGAGCTGGTGGAGATCGGCGGAGCGTTCCGCATTCCCGACATCATGGCGCGGTCCGGGGCGACGCTCGTCGAGGTCGGGGCGACGAACCGCACCCACCGCAAGGATTACGAGGGTGCGATCGGACCCGCCACGCGACTGCTCCTCAAGGTGCACCGCTCCAACTTTCAGGTGACGGGTTTCACCGCCGACGTGCCGCCGCAGGAGGTCGCCGCCATCGCGCGCGCCGCCCGGGTCGCGAGTCTGTTCGATCTGGGGAGCGGCCTGCTGCTCGACCTCTCGCGGTGGGGGCTCGCGGGCGAGCCCACCGTGGCCGAGGCGCTCGCCAGCGGCGTCGATGCTGTCGCGTTCTCGGGCGATAAGCTGTTGGGCGGGCCGCAGGCCGGCATCCTGCTCGGCACCAAGGCCGCGATCGAAGCCTGCCGCACCGATCCGCTCGCCCGCGCCGTGCGGTCCGACAAGTTTACGCTGGCCGCGTTGGAAGCAACGCTGGCGCTGTACCGCGATCCGGAGCGGGCTCGCGTGGAGATACCAGTACTGCGGATGTTGACGGAAGACGTCGAGCAGATACGTCAACGCGCAGAGACGTTGCACGAAGGCGTGGGCAAAGGCGCTGAAGTCATCGAAGGTGAATCAGAGGTAGGCGGCGGATCGTTCCCGGGGACGAAGCTCACGACCTGGCTCGTGGCGCTGAGGGCTGACAAGCTGACAGCTGACGGCGTGGCGGCGCGGTTGCGGGGAGGGGACCCGCCGATCATCGCCCGCATCTCGGACGACCGTGTGGTCCTCGACCCCCGGACCATCTTCCCCCACCAGATCGAGCAGCTCGCCCGCGCGGTGCGTGCCGCCCTGGATGCCTGAGGGCCGCCACCGGGCGGTGTTTCTGGACCGCGACGGCACGATCGTGGACGACCCCCCGCCCGGCTTTCTGCACGAGCCGGGGAAGGTCCGGCTGCTCCCGGGTGCCGCCGCCGCCATCCGGCGCCTCAACGAAGCGGGCTGGCTCGTGGTGGTGGCGACCAATCAGTCGGGAATCGGGCGCGGGCTGTACGACGCGGCGGCCTACAGCGCGGTCCAGCGCCGGCTGACGGAGCTGCTCGCCGCGCACGGCGCGCACCTGGACGCGGCGTACTTTTGCCCGCATTACCCCGACACCGATGGGCCGTGCGATTGCCGCAAGCCGGGAGTGCAGCTGTTCCGCGACGCGCAGGCCGCGCTCGGGATCGCGTTGCACGACTCGTATTGGGTCGGAGATCGCTTGAGCGACGTCGAGCCGGCGCGGGCGCTGGGCGCCGGCCCCGCGCACGGGATCCTCGTCGCCACGGGGCACGGCGGGCGGCACCGCGCTCAGGCGGAAGCGCTCGGCATGCTGCTCGTCCCCGACCTCGCGGCCGCCGTCGACCGGATTGTGCAGCGGAAATAGGGACGGCAGATTGCGGGACGACATGGAGCCACACCGGGCCGGATCGGGAGTCTGCGCGCTGGCGCTCGCGCTGCTGCTGCCGCTCACCCACCTGGCCGCGCAGCAGCTGCGACACCCCGCGCCGCCCAAAGGCTCGATCGCGGCCGGTGCCACCATTCGAGACTCGCTGGGTCGGCGCGACGTGCTGCTCGCTGCCGAGAGCACCTACGCGCAACAGTGGAAGCTCGCCGGCACTGCCGGGCAGATCATCACGATCGATCTCGTCTCCGAGGCGTTCGACGCATACGCCTTCCTGCTCGGCCCGGGGCTCGACAAACCGCCGCAGGACGACGACTCGGGCGGCCGTTGCAACGCGCGGCTTACGGTGCGGCTGCCACAAACCGGCGCCTACACGATCGTCGTCACCAGCACGGACAAGCTCGCGACCGGCCCATTCTCGCTCAGTGTCAGCGCCGGTGCGAAGCCCAAATCGCTGACTCCCTGCCCGCGGTGAGGCCGGTCCGCGTCGCGGTGCTCGTCTCGGGGGGCGGCACGAACCTGCAGACGCTGCTCGACGCGCTCGCGGATTCGGAAGTCGCGCGGGTCGCCCGCGTGGTCTCGAGCGACGCCGCCGCGGGCGCGCTCGAGCGAGCGCGCCGGGCCGGGGTGCCCACCACCGTGCTCGCCGACCCGAGTGACGCCACTCAGGTCATCGCGAGCCTGGGTGACGCCGGGCTCGTGGTGCTGGCCGGGTATCTCAAACAGGTGCCGCCTGCGGCGGTCGCCCGCTTTCGGCTGCGGCTGATTAATATCCATCCGGCGTTGCTGCCCGCCTTCGGCGGCCCCGGGATGTACGGGCGTCGCGTGCACGAGCGGGTGCTCGCGAGCGGCGCCGCGATCTCGGGCGCGACCGTGCACTACGTGGATGAGGAGTACGACCGCGGGCCGATCATCGCCCAGTGGCCCGTGCCCGTGCGTCCCGGGGACACGCCGGAGACACTGGCGGCTCGCGTCCTCGACGTGGAGCATCGCTTGCTGCCCCTAGTCGTCCTGGAGCTCGCGAAGCGCGGGGTGCCGAGGGCGCCCGTGCGACTCTCGGCAGCAGGATCCGCATTCGTGACTGGAGACGACGTTGCGCTCGACTTCGACTGGGGCGGATAGGCGGATAGGCGGATGGGCGGATCGAATTGCCTTCGCCGGACTCCTCCTATCCGTCTATCCGCCTATCCGTCTAGCCGGCCAGTCAGTCGACGCCCTCGCGGTCCGCTTCGCCGCCATGACCGCCGTCACGGGGCTCGAGCAGGCGATGACCGACACGCTGCTCACGCTCCTCCCGGGGAGCATCCGCGACCGCGCCGGCAACGTCACGGTGAGTCTCGGCAGCGGGACCCCGAGACGACTCGTCGCCTGTGCGCTCGACGAAGTGGGGTACGTGGTCGGCAACATCACCCCCGACGGCTATCTCACGCTGCGCCGAGTGGGCGCACCGCCCACGCCGCTGTTCGACCAGCAGCTCGAGGGCGAGCGCGTGACCGTGTTCGGCGCGCGCGGCGCCGTGCCGGGGATCGGCGCGGTCCGGTCGGTCCATCTCACGCGCGGCCGCGTCGGACCGAATAGCCCCGATCCGGTATTCACTGTGGACAATGCTTACGTGGACGTGGGGGCAGCGGCGGCCGCGGAAGCCCGCACGCTCGGCATCGACGTGCTCTCCCCGGTGTCACTCGCCAAACGCCCACATCGCTACGGCGAACGCCTGCTCGCCGCGCCCGCCGCCGGCCGGCGCGCGAGCTGCGCCGCGCTGGCGGCCGCAGTGCAGGGGAAGCCGAAGGTCCGCGGCACGGTCGTCGCGGCGTTCACGGTGCGCAGCCTGTACACCACCACCGGGGTCCAGGCGGTGCAGCTGCTGCAGGGTCCCTTCGATGAAGCGCTGCTCCTGTGGAGCGGTCGGGGCGCCGCAGCGGGTCGAGCCACGGCCGACACACTGCCACTCGCGACGCGTTACACCGACACGGCCGTGGAGACGGTGTCGCTCAAGGAGGCAGACGCGCTGGCGCAGCACCTCGCGGTGTGGGTGGAGGCACGGTGAGAGCCCTCGCGATGAGCCTGCTGGCAGCGATGCTGCTATGGGGCGCGTTGCGGGCGCAGGACAGCGCACGTGTGGCCGAGGCGCAAGCGATCTTGGCTCCGCTCGTCGAGACCTACGGCGTCTCCGGCGCCGAGGGGCCGGTGCGCGAGGCGGTGAAGCGGCTGCTGCCGGCCTGGGCGCAGGCCGAGACCGATACGGCGGGCAACCTGTGGGTGCGCGTCGGCAAGGGCGACCCGGTCGTCGTATTCATCGCGCACCTGGACGAAATCGGCTTCACCGTCACGGGCATCCGGGACGACGGGTCGCTCGAGCTGCAAACGCGCGGCGGGTTTTTCGCTTCGCTGTTCGAGGCAGAGCCGGCGCTGGTGCACACCGCGAAGGGTGACGTCCCCGGCGTGTTCATGCCGCGGGATTCCGGCGTCACGCGGCACACACCGCCGCCGCTGCGCGTCGACGTGGGCACGACCTCGCGGGCGGCGACCACAGCCCTGGGCGTGAGCCCAGGGACCACCGTCACCATGCCCAAACAGTTCGTCCGCCTCGCGGGCACGCGGGCTGTCGGCCGCTCGTTTGACGACCGGGTCGGCTGCACGACGCAGCTGCTGGCGTTGCGGCACTTGGACCGCGCCGCGCTCAAGCATCAGGTCATCTTCATCTTCAGCACGCGCGAGGAGATCGGCCTCGAGGGCGCGCAGGGCGCGGCCGCCGCGCTCGGGACCACGCCCAAGCGGGTACACGCCATCGACACGTTCGTGTCCGCCGACTCGCCGCTCGAGCTGCCCAATTTCGCGGTGGCGCCGATCGGCCAGGGTGCGGTGGCCCGCGCGCTCGACGCCTCGTCGATCACGCCCCCCGCGTACGTCGACTCCCTCGTCCGCGTGGCGCGCGCGCGGGGGGTGAAGCTCCAGGTCGGCACGACGATGGGGGGGAACGACGGCTCGATGTTCGCGCCGTACGGCGTCGTCGACGTTGCCCTGGGCTGGCCGCTCCGCTACTCGCACTCCCCGGCCGAGGTCGTGGACTTGCGCGACGTCGTCAGCCTCGCAGACATGATCCAGGCGGTCGCCGAGCTCTGGTGAGAGCGTTGCTGTCGGTCTCGGACAAGCGCGGCATCGTGGAGCTCGCCCGCGAGCTGGTGGCGCTCGGCTGGGAGATCGTCTCGACCGGCGGCACGGCCGAGGCGCTGCGCCAGGCCGGACTTCCGGTCATCCCGATCGACGCGGTGACCGGATTCCCCGAGATGATGGAAGGCCGGGTGAAGACGCTGCATCCCAAGGTGCACGGCGGGTTGCTGGCGCGGCGCGGCCATCCCGGCGATCGCGCGGCCCTGCAACAGCACGGCATCACGCCCATCGATCTCGTCGCGGTGAACCTGTACCCGTTCCGTGAGACCATCGCCAAGCCCAACGTGGGCTTCGAGCAGGCGATCGAGCAGATCGACATCGGCGGCCCGTCGATGCTGCGCTCGGCCGCGAAGAACCATCAGGACGTGATCGTGGTGGTGGACCCGGATGACTATCCCGTGGTGATCTCCGCCCTGAAGAATGGTGAACTGACCCCGGGCCAACTAACCCCGGGCGCAAGCCCGGGGTCCCCGGGGTCCCCGGGGTCCCCGGGGTTGCGCCGGGAGTTGGCCGCGAAGGTCTTTGCCCACACCGCCGCGTACGACGCCACCATCTACAATTATCTGGTGAAGGACCTGCCCGGCTGGCCCGAGCGCATTACGCTCGCGCTCGAGCGCCGCCAGGAGCTGCGCTACGGCGAAAATCCCCACCAGGCAGCCGCGCTGTATGCGGCGGACGAGCCCGGCATCCGCGACCTGGAGCAGCTGCACGGCAAAGAGCTGTCGTTCAACAATCTGCTGGACGTAGACGCCGCGCTCGCGGCGGTGGCGCCGTGGAGCGGGTCCGATCGCGTAGCCTGCGCCATCATCAAACACACCACGCCGTGCGGCATCGCGCTGGGCCGGCGCCCCGCCGAAGCGTACGAACGGGCGCTCGCGACCGACCGCACCTCGGCGTTCGGATCGGTGATCGCCTTCAACTCGGGGCTAGACCGGGCGGCGGCCGCGGCGCTGCGCGAGCTGTTTGTGGAGGTGGTGGTCGCGCCGGCGTTCGCCCAGGATGCCCTGAAGGTGCTACAGGAGAAGAAGAACCTGCGCGTGATCCGGCTCGCCGCCGATCCCGACCCGCCGGGCTGGGATTTCAAGCGGATCCGCGGCGGCTTCCTGGTGCAGGAGCGCTCCCGACCGGGCGCCGTGGGCGCCGAGTCCGACTGGAAGGTCGCCACCCGGCGCGCGCCGACCGAGGCCGAGTGGCGGGACCTGCGGTTCGCCTGGGCGGCCGTCGGGGCCGTCAAGTCGAACGCCATCCTGCTCGCCAAGGAGGAAGCGGCGATCGGCATCGGGGCCGGGCAGATGTCCCGGGTGGATGCCTCGTTTCTCGCGGTCCACAAGGCCCGGCAACAAGGCCACGATCCGGCGGGTGCGGTGTTAGCTTCCGACGCGTTCTTTCCCTTCCCCGACGGGGTAGAAGAAGCGGCCCAGGCGGGGGTCCGGGCGATCATCCAGCCGGGCGGCTCCGCGAAGGACGCCGACGTGATCGCGGCCGCCGACCGGCACGACCTCGCGATGGTGCTGACCGGCCTGCGGCAGTTCCGCCATTGACCGA
>Ga0209161_10002706_pt1 | contig 14505 bp, 8 predicted proteins | sample GraSoiAngelo_155_FD_186169 | JGI IMG/M metagenome (GOLD analysis project Ga0209161, IMG submission 186169) | Grasslands soil microbial communities from the Angelo Coastal Reserve, California, USA - 14_1009_13_30cm (SPAdes) (version 2) | ecosystem: Environmental > Terrestrial > Soil > Grasslands ...
CGCCGAGTACACGGATGGCAAGCCCCGGCCCCGGAAACGGCTGGCGCCACACGATCTCGGGCGGCAGTCCCAGCAGCTCGCCCAGGCGTCGGACTTCGTCCTTGAAAAGCTCTCGCAGCGGCTCGACCAGCTTGAACCGCATCTTCAGCGGGAGCCCGCCGACGTTGTGGTGCGTCTTGATCGTGGCCGACGGCCCGCGGAACGAGACGGACTCGATCACGTCGGGGTACAGGGTGCCCTGGGCGAGCCAGGGGATGTCGCCGAGCTTGCGTGCCTCGTCCTCGAAGACGGCGATGAACTCGGCGCCGATGCGCTTGCGCTTGAGCTCGGGATCCGTGACCCCGCGGAGAGCACCAATGAATTGGCTAGTTGCATCCACGTGGATGAGGTTGATCTTGAATGCATCGCGGAAGGTGTGAACGACCGACTCGCTCTCGCCCTTGCGCATGAGCCCGTTGTCCACGTACATGCACGTGAGCTGCTCGCCGATCGCCCGATGGACCAGGACCGCGGTCACGGCCGAGTCGACGCCGCCGGAGAGCGCGCAGAGGACGCGCTGGCCGTTCACCTGCGCCCGGATCGATTCCACCGTGGAGTCGATGAACCCCGCCATCGACCACGTGCGGCTTACTTCGCAGATCGCCAGGAAGTTCTCGAAGATCTTCTGTCCCTGAGGCGTGTGGACGACTTCCGGGTGGAACTGGACCGCGTAGAGCCGCCGGTCCTCGTCGGCCATGGCCGCGACCGGGCAATTCGCGGTCTGCGCGAGCGCCGTGAAACCCTTCGGCGGACGGAGCACGGTGTCGCCGTGGCTCATCCAGACCGTGACTCGCCCGGTCGCTTCGGGCTCGACACCTTGGAGCAAACGGCTCGACCCCTGGAGCGTGATCTCGGCCTTGCCGTACTCTCGGCGCTCGGCGGGCACCACGTGGCCACCCATGAGGTAGCCCATCGCCTGCATGCCGTAGCAGATGCCGAGGACCGGGATGCCCGCGGCGAAGAGCGCCTTCGGCGGCAGCGGCGCGCCGTCTTCGTAGACGCTCGACGGCCCACCGGAGAGGATGATGCCCTTGTAGCCCGCGGCCAGGATCGGCTCGAGCGGGTGGGTGCAGGAGAAGATCTCGGAGTACACGGACATGTCACGGACACGCCGCGCGATCAGCTGGGTGTACTGACCGCCGAAATCGAGGACCGCGATCTTGCCGGCGCTGGCCGACATGGGCGCCCGGTTACCGCGGGCGCCCCAGCTTCTGAGCCTGCTGGAAGACCTTGCCTTCGGTCTTGATGGTCGGCGCGATGATCAGCTCGGTCTGCTGCAGCTCTCGGACCGTCCGCGCCCCGACCGAGCCCATGCACGTACGGATCGCGCCCACGAGGTTGAGCGTCCCGTCCTCGGTGAACGCGGGGCCGAAGAGGATCTGCTCGAGCGTGCCGGCGATGCCGACGCGGATCCGCGTGCCGCGCGGCAGGTTGGCGTGGGGCGTCGCCATACCCCAGTGATAGCCACGTCCGGGCGCCTCGGTCGCGCGCGCGAACGCCGAGCCGATCATGACCGCGTCGGCCCCGGAGGCCAGAGCCTTGCACACGTCGCCGCCGGTCGTCATGCCGCCGTCCGTGATGATCGGCACGTACCGGCCGGTCTGCTTCCAGTGGAAATCGCGCGCGGCGGCGGCATCGGCCGTGGCCGTTACCTGCGGCACGCCCAGGCCCAGCACCTCGCGGCTCGTGCACGCCGCACCCGGGCCCACGCCGATCAGCAGCGCGTCGGCCCCGACGTCCATCAGCTCGAGGCACGCCTCGTAGGTGACGACGTTACCGATGACCAGCGGAATGGCCAGGTGCTTCTTCAAATTTCGCAAGTCGACGGGTGGATACTCGGTGGCGATGTGGCGGGCGGTGGTGACCGTGGACTGAACCACGAAGATGTCCGCTCCGGCCTCCTGCGCGATCTGCGCGAAGCGCTCGGCGCGCTGGGGGATCGAGGAGACGATCGCCGGCCCCCCGCCCTTCTTGATCTCGCGGATCCGCTGATGGATCAGCTCTTCCTTGATGGGCTCGACGTAGAGCGACTGGATGATCTTGGTCGCTTCTTCCTGGCTGGCCGAAACGATGCGCTCGAGGACCTCTTCGGGGTTGGCGTAGCGGGAGAAGATGCCTTCGAGGTTCAGCACCGCGAGGCCGCCGTGCCGTCCCATCTCGACGGCGAGCTGTGGTCCCACCACGCCGTCCATGGCCGCGGCGATGATCGGCAGCTCGAAACGATGACCACAAAGCTCCCAGGAGATGTCGACTTCGTTCGGGTTGACGGTCACGGTTCCGGGAACGAGCGCGATGTCATCGAACCCGTACGCGACCCTGGCCTTGCGCCCTCGCCCGACCCACATCCCCATCTCTCACCCTCCCGTCGGCGATCCCTCGTCAATCCCCGGGACCCCCGCATATAGGGATCCCCCGACTCGAGCACCACTAGATTTCGTGCAGTATACCGAGGGGGCTATCCAGTGTCAACGCCTCCATCCGAGGGATGGGCGTCTGCGTAGAGCATCCGGAGCCCGTCGAGCCTCAAGTGCTCGTCGACCTTCTCGATGCTGCGCGCCACGTCGACCACGAGGCTGGCGTTGCCCCCCGTGGCGATCACCTGCGCGGTCCCGCCCATCTCGCCCCGCATCCGCTCGACGAGCCCATCGACCAGGCCGGCGTACCCGTAGATCGCGCCGGACTGGAGGTTCGTCGTGGTGTTGCGGCCGATCGCCTCCTTCGGGCGTGCCAGCTCGACCCGGGCGAGGCGGGCGGCCCGGTTCACGAGCGCGTCCACCGACGTCGCGATGCCCGGGGCGATGGCGCCCCCGATGAACTCGCCGCGCGCGTTCACGCAGTTGAACGTGGTCGCCGTGCCGAAATCGATCACGATCAGCGGCGGCGGTCCGTACTTCACCGCCGCGGCGAACGCGTCCACGTAGCGGTCGGCGCCCACTTCCGTCGGCGCGTCGACCACGAGCGGCATCCGCGTGTTGACCCCGGGCTCGATGAAGTAGGGGGCCGTGCCGAAGTACATCTCGCACATGCGCTCGAGCGTCTGATGGACCGGCGGCACGACGTTCGAGATGGCGATGCCGAGGATGTCGGGGGCACGAATGCCGCGCGTCTGCAGCAGCGTCCCGATGAACAGCCCGTACTCGTCGGCGGTCTGCTCGCGGCGGCTGGTCAGGCGCCAGGACGCGAGAAGGCGTGCCCCGTCGAACACGCCGATCTTGGTGTTGGTATTCCCGACGTCAGCGACGAGCAGCATGGGCCCTCTCCTCTGTCCGGTGTCAGGCGATGATCTCTCCGGCGATCACGCGTTGCACGGTGCCGGCGACGTCGATCAGGAGTGCGCCGTCGTGGTCGAGATCCTGAGCGACGCCCGTCACCGCGTCGACCGTGACGCGCCGGCCCAGCGTGTCGCTGAGCGCCCGCCACCGCTCCCGCACAGGCGCGAAGCCTTCGCCTTCGAGGCGGGCCCGCCAAGCGTCGAACTCTTCGAGCAGAACGGCGAGCATCGCGTCGCGGTCGACGCTGCGGCCGGTCTCGAGCGCGACCGAGGTGGCGATGCCGGCCAGCTCGGGCGGGAACTCGCGCTGGCCGAGGTTCACGCCGATGCCGAGGATTGTCACGGGCGCGGCTGCTCCGACGCGGGACTCGAGGAGAATCCCCGCGATCTTCTTGCCGTCGACGAGGACGTCGTTCGGCCACTTGAGCCGGGCCATCACGGGCGCGACCCGGCGGAGCGCCTCGGCGGTGGCCACCGCGGCCGTCGGTGAGAGCGTGGCCAGCAACGGCCGCGGCAACCGCGATCGGACGAGAATCGAGGCGAGCAAGCTCGTGCCGGCCGGCGCCCGCCAGGTTCGCCCGCGTCGGCCCCTGCCCGCCGACTGCTCGTCGGCCACGACCACGGTACGGTCGGCCGCGCCGCGCTCGGCGAGCGCGAACGCGACGGCCTGAGTGGAGTCAACGGTCGCGAGCCGGACGATGGCCGCCTCGGTGCTAGCGGGAGCCGTCATCGATCCAGGCGAGGCTCGCGACGAGCTTGGCGTGCAGCCCCTCGTTCTCGGCGAGCCGCTCCCGTTCGCGGGCCACCACGTCCTCCGGCGCCCGCTCGACGAACTCCGGCTTGGCGAGCTTCGCCTTGCTGAAGCCGATGGCGTCAGTGATGCGCCGGATCTCCTTCTCGATGCGCTGGCGCTCGGCGGCCACGTCGACGCCGGTCAGGTCCACATAGAGCTCTGACCCGCCGATGACGGCCAACCCGGAATTCTTCGACCGCGCCGCCCGTGGATCGACGGTCAGCTGCACGCGCGCCAGGGTCTCGATGAGCGCGCTGGCCGCCGCGTAGAGGTCCTTCGCGTCGGCGCTCGGCCGGACCGTCGCCGCGAGCGTCTGGGCCGGCGTGATCCGCATCTCACCACGGATGTTCCGGACCGCCGTCACCAGATCCATGACCGCGGACATCTGGCGCTCGGCGTCGGCGTTGCGCTGCTTTCGCGCCGCCTTCGGGAACGGCGCGATCATGATCGAGTCGCCCTTGTGTGGCAGCCGCTGCCAGACCTCTTCGGTGATGAACGGCATGAACGGGTGCAGCAGCCGGAGCGTCGTCTCGAGCACGCTGACCAGCGTCGCCTGGGTGCGCGCGCGCTGCCCCGGGCTCTCGGCGCGGTAGAGCGAGAGCTTCGCGATCTCGAGATACCAGTCGCAGAACTCGTGCCAGAGGAACTGGTACACCGCGGAGGCCGCCTCGTTGAACTTGTAGCGCCGGAGCCCCGTGCGTACCTCGGCGATCGTCGCCGCCAGACGGCTCTCGATCCACACGTCGGCCAGCGCCGGCGCCGTCTTCTTGGCCACCGCCGGGTCGTACCCGTCGAGGTTGGACAGGACCAGGCGCGACGCGTTCCAGATCTTGTTGGCGAAGTTCCGGTAGCCCTCGATGCGCTCCTCGGAGATCCGGATGTCGCGCCCCTGGGCCGCGAGCGCCGCCAGCGTGAAGCGGAAGGCATCGGTGCCGAACTTCTCCATGACCTCCAGCGGATCGGCGACGTTGCCCTTGGACTTCGACATCTTCTGTCCTTCGGCGTCGCGCACGATCGCGTGCAGGTACACGTCGCGGAACGGCACCTCCTTCATGACGTGGATGCCGAACATCGCCATGCGGGCGACCCAGAAGAAGATGATGTCGGGCGCGGTGATCAACACCGACGTCGGATAGTAGGTCCGGAGCTCGGGCGTGTCGTCGGGCCACCCGAGCGTTGCGAACGGCCAGAGCCCTGCCGAGAACCACGTGTCGAGCGTGTCGGGGTCCTGCCGGAGCGGGCCCCCGCACTGCGGGCACGCCGTCGGGTCCTCACGCGAGACGTGCACGGAGCCATCGCGGTCGCAGTGCCACGCCGGGATCCGATGCCCCCACCAGAGCTGCCGCGAGATGCACCAGGGCTTGATGTTCTCCATCCAGTGGTAGTAGGTCTTGGTCGCGCTGCGGGGCATGAGCTTGATCCGCCCCTCGCGCACCGCCTTGATCGCCGCCTCCGCCAGCGGCTTCACGTTCACGTACCACTGCTTGGAGACGAGCGGCTCGACCACGGTCTTGGAGCGGTAGCACACGCCGACCGCGTGGCGATAGGGCTCGATGCGCTCGATCAGGCCGAGCGCCTTCATATCCTCGACGATCCGCTTGCGGCACTCGAAGCGGTCGAGCCCCGCGTAGCGTCCGGCCTCGGCGGTCATCTTGCCGTCGAAGCCGATGACGGTCCGGATCGGCAAGTTGTGGCGGCGGCCGATTTCAAAGTCCACCGGATCGTGGCCTGGTGTCACCTTGATCACGCCGGTGCCGAAGTCGGGATCGACCGCCTCGTCGGCCACGACCCGCACCGAGACGGTACCGTCCACCGACGGCACCTCGAGCGTCTGGCCGACGAGATGCTTGTAGCGCTTGTCCTTTGGATGCACGGCGAGCCCGGTGTCGCCGAGCTTGGTCTCCGGCCGCACCGTGCCCAGCGTGACCGGACCGTACTTGATGTAGACGAATTCCGCGTCGCGCTCCTCGCGCTCGACCTCGATGTCGGAGAGGACCGTCTGGCAGCTCGGGCACCAGTTCACGATGTAGTCGTCGCGGTAGATCAGCCCCTCGTCCCAGAGGCGGACGAACACTTCCCGGACCGCCCGCGACAGCCCGGGGTCCATCGTGAACCGCTCGCGCGTCCAGTCACAGGACGCGCCGAGGCGCTTGAGCTGGCGCACGATCGCGCCGCCGGATTCCTCTTTCCATTTCCACGCGCGCTCGAGATACGCCTCGCGACCCAGGCTTTCTTTGGTCTTCCCCTCGGCGGCCAGCTGCCGCTCGAGGAGCACGTGGACCGCGATCGAGGCGTGATCGGTCCCGGGGACCCACAGCGTGTTGAAGCCGTCCATCCGCTTCATGCGCACGAGCACGTCCTGCAGCGTGTTGTTGAGCGCGTGGCCCCAGTGGAGCGATCCGGTGACGTTCGGGGGCGGGATGACGATCGAGAACGGCTTGCCGCGGGCGCCGGGATCGGCACGGAAGTAGCCGCGCGACTCCCACAGCGGGTACCAGCGCCCTTCCACCGCCGACGGATCGTACCGGTCGGAGATCTGGGTCGGTGGCGGGCTCGTCGTCGGCGTGCTCATTCGAGCACCGGTCGGGCCGCGGTGAGTCGCCAGCGCGCGCCGGCGCGCGTGAACGTCAGCGCCCACGGCGTCTGCTCGGCGGTCGCGGCGATCGAGACCGTGTGCGGGCTGGTGGCGTTGTCGGCGGCGTCGCACGCCGGCTCGGGCCGCAGCGCGGGCGGCAGGCGCCGACGCAGCTCGGCGTCGGCCACCAGCCGCGCCAGCGCGCTCTGATCGTCTGCGGCGAGCGCGTCGAAGACCTGCGCGACCGCCGCGCGCAGCTCGCGGTGCCACGTGTTGAGCTGCCGTCCGGGCCGGCGCGCGATCGTCCCGCTCTCGCGCGCCGGCACGAACACGTCCTCGGCTTCGGTCTGCCCCTCGCAGCCGGGGATCCAGCCCGGATAGTGGAGCTCGTAGCGGACGCGGATCTCTTCGCCGCGCACGGTGTACGCGCGCGCCATCAAGCCGCTCGGGAAGACGTCGGTCGAGGACCACACGACGCGGACACCGTCGCCCTGCTGGCGGACGAGGTCGAGGCGGAGCGCCCGGCTGCCTCGGCCCGACGCCGGACCTTCCCAGGCGGCGAGGAACTGGGGCACGCCGTTCGCGGCGGGCGCCCAGGGAAAGACCGTCGGGCGGCCGTCGCGCGAGAGCGTCGTCAGCAGCGCGGCCTCGCCACCCAGCCGCCCGTAGACGCGCACCGAGTTGATCCCCGGCGCGTCGCTCATCTGGAAGGCGCCCACGACGAACCGGCCCACGCGCACCACGCCGACGGCCGCCGCGCCCCACGCCTCGCTGAACGCGTCGAGCCTATCTTGAAGAAACGCGGGCGACGCGAACAGTCCGCCGGTGCCGAGACTCTCGACGATCTCTTCGTCGAGCAGCGCGTACATCTCGCGATAGGCGTCGACCGGCGCGTCGGTGTCGGCCTGCCACATCGAGGGGCGCGCCAGCGCGAGGCGGCGGAACTGATCGAGGCGGTCCGGCGGCCCGCCGGCGACGCTCGGCCGGTCGGACGTCACCGCCGCGCCGGCGAGGATCGCGAGGCCGACGAGCAGTCTCCGCGTCGTGCGACCCGATGGCCGGCTCACGCGCCTATGGTACAACAGACGCGTGCGGTTCCTCGTGCTCGATCGGTACTTCCTGCGCGAGTTGATCTCGCCGTTTGGATTCGGGTGTGCGCTGTTCACGTTCTTCCTCGTCATCGACCGGATCTATCACCTGACGGACCTCGTCATCACCAAGGGCGTCCCCTTCCATCTCGTCCTCCAGCTCCTCGTGTACATGCTCCCGTCGTTCATGGCGCACACGCTCCCGATGGCGCTGCTGGTCGCGGTGCTCCTCGCCGGTGGCCGCCTGGCCAGCGATCTGGAGATCGTCGCCTTCAAGGCCGCCGGCGTGAGCGTGCTGCGCCTGTTCCGTCCGATCCTGGCCGCGTCGCTCCTGGTGACGGTGGCGACGGCCGGGCTCACGCTCGTGCTCAATCCGGCCGCGAACCGTGAGTTCCAGCGCCAGCTGTTCCGCATTCTTCAGGCACGCGCCGTCAGTGGCCTGCAAGAGCGCGTGTTCAACGCGACGTTCGGCGACATGACGATCTACGTCGAGGAAGTCTCGACCTCGCAGGTCGCGCTGAAGGGGCTGCTGGTCTCCGACGAGCGCGATCCCAAGCTCTCGCGGATCATCACCGCGCGCGAAGGCCGGCTGCTGACCGATGAGGCCAATCGCCGGATCACCCTGCGGCTGCTGAACGGCGCCGTCAACGAAGCGGACATCATGCCGGTCGACGCGCCGCAGACGGTGACGAGCACGACGTCGTCGCCGACCGGCGGCGCCGCCAGCGCGTCACGCTACCGCTACACCGTGTTCAACCTCTACGACATGAGCCTCTCGGTGGATTCGCCGCTGAAGGGCGCGCCGCGCGTCGAGAAGCCCGAGAAGGACTTCACGCTGAGCGAGCTCGGCCAGAAGATCGCCGAGTACCGGACGGATCCGCACAGTCGTGCGCCGTTCCAGATCGAGCGCCACAAGCGCTACGCGCTGCCGCTGGCCGCGCTCGTCTTCGGCCTCGTCGCGTTTCCGCTGGCCGTTCGCTCCCATCGCGGCGGCCGCAGCGTCGCCCTCGTGGGCAGCCTGGTGATCCTGGTGATGTACTACCTGGTCATGACGTCGTTGGAGGGGGCGGCGCTGCGCGCTCGCGTTCCCGCGGCGATCGCGATCTGGGCGCCGAACGTCTTGTTCGCGACCGTCGGTCTCGGCCTCCTGGTGGCGACGGCGCGGGAGTGGAAGTGGCCCGCGATGCCGCTGGTGTGGCGCGCGCTCGGCGGTCTCTGGCGCCTCGCGCCCGGCCGCGCCTGGAGCGCCGCCGGACACACGATGGTCGCGCGCGACTCGACGCACATCGTCGACCGCTATCTCGTGCGCGAGTACGTCACGTTCATGGGGATCGGTCTGGCGGTGGCGGCGGCGCTCTTCGTGGTGATCGATCTGTTACAGACCCTGGACCGCTACCTCCGGATGAAGCCGCCGCTGATCTACATCTTCGAGCACTTCGCCTATCGACTGCCGGCCGCGCTGCACGAGGGGCTGCCGGTGGTGATGCTCGTCGCGACGATCTTCCTGTTCCTGACGCTGACGCGCTATCACGAGCTGACCGCGCTGAAGGCCGCCGGCGTCAGCCTCTACCGGGTCAGCGCGCCGATCCTGGGCCTGGGGCTCGGCGTCGCGATCGTCGCCGGACTCTTCCAGGAGCTGGCGCTGCCGACGCTCAACGAGCGCGGCGACGAAGTCGACCGTGTCAAGATCCGAGGCCAGGCGCCACGGCATCTGCAGTCGCGCCAGCGGTTGTGGGTGCGCAGCGCGGACTCGCGCTTCTATCGCGTCGAGCTGCTGAATCCGGGGACCGACGACATGTACGGGATGACGATCCTCGAGGTCGACAAGGAATTCCGGCTCACCGGCCGGCTGGACGCCCGGCGCGCGCACTGGACGCCGGCGGGCTGGGAGCTCAGCGAGGGAGCGTACCGTGAGATCGGCACCCGCGGCGCGGTGCAGACGGTGCCGTTCGTCTGGACCGCACTGGACCTGAAGGAGGAGATGGAAGATTTCATCCGCATCCAGAAGCCCGTCAGCACGATGAGTTATCGCGAGCTCCGGGACTACATCGTGCAGCTCGAGGCGGCCGGCTTCCAGGTCCGGAAGTATCTCGTCGAGCTCTACTCCAAGCTCTCCTTCCCGCTCGTCAATCTCGTGATGGTCCTGGTGGCGATTCCCTTCGCGCTGCAGTCGCCCCGCGGCGGCCGGCTCTTCGGTATCGGCCTCGCGATCGCGATCATGGCCGGCTACCTCGCCGTCCACTATGTCGCCCTCGCGTTCGCGCGCGCCGACCTCCTCCCGCCCCTGATCGCCGCCTGGACCGCCAACGTGATCTTCATGGGCATCGGCACCTCGCTTCTCCTGCGGGCGAGGACGTAGTCCGAACGGGGGGCCAGGCAGGCGCCCCGACAGCGGCGGGATCATTGACAGGCCGCGCCGATCGCCGCATGATTCGACATCTTCGCCAGCCCTTCGAGGGAGTGTCCATGACGATCACGGTGTACGGAGCCGGCGCCATCGGTGGCGTGACCGGGGCCGCGCTCGCCAGGTCGGGTCAGGACGTGCTGCTCGTGGACCGCGCCGAGGATCACGTCACCGCGATGAATGCTCACGGTCTCACCATCGACCGCCGCGAAGGCTCGACCACGGTCCCGGTACGCGCGATCACGCCCGGTGCCCTCGGGTCGGGCCTCGAGCTCGTGCTCCTGGCCGTGAAGTCCCAGGACACGCCGGCGGCGCTGGAAGTCCTGGCATCCCGGCTCGCCGGCGACGGCGCCATCGTGTCGCTGCAGAACGGCTTGAACGAGGAGCTGATCGCGCGGGCCGTGGGCGCCGAGCGCACCGTCGGCTGCCTGGTCAACTGGGCGGCCGACTGGACGGCGCCCGGACGGATCCTCCACGGCGGTGAAGGCGCCCTGGTTCTCGGCGAGCTCGACGGGCGCCTGAGCGATCGAGTCCAGCAGCTCGCCAAGCTCCTCGAAGTGGTGGCGCCGACGAACGTCAGCCGCAACGTCCTCGGCTACACGTGGGCCAAGCACGTCTACGGCGCTCTGCTGGTGGCGACCGCCGTCGTCGACGCGCACGTGTACGAAGTGGTCGAGCGCGCGCCGGAGGTGCAACGGATGCTGGCGGCGCTGGTGATCGAGAACATGCACGTCGCCGAAGCCGCCGGCATCCGGCTGGAGCCGTTCGACGAATACGTGCCCGACGACTATCGCGCGGCCGCCCGCGGCGACGCGGCCGCGCTCGCGCGGGCGATGAAGAGCATCGCGACGCACTACCGCGCCGCCACCAAGACCAAGACCGGAATCTGGCGCGATCTGGCGGTGCGCAAGCGCAAGACCGAGGTCGGCGCCCTGCTGGGCGCGACGGTCGCCAAGGGCAGGCTGCTCGGCATCAAGCTGCCGCTCACCGAACGGCTGATCGCGATGATCGAGGACCTCGAGGCCGGCCAGCGCGCGATGAGCTGGGCCAACGTCGACGAGCTCGTCGCCGCGCACGGAGGCCGCTCGTGACGGCGTCCTCGGGTTGGGAGTACCGCGATCCGCTGGAGCAGGCGCTGAGCAAGGACGTGTCGCCCGCCACGCTCATGCAGCACGTGCGCGCGATCGGCGCCCTCGAGCGCGAGTCGGGGAGCCCCGGCGAGGCGCAGGCGTTCGACTACATCGAGCGGACGCTCACATCCTACGGCGTCGAGGTGGAGCGCCGTGAGATCGAGGCGTACATCAGCCTGCCGCAGGAGGGCCGGCTGATCCTGCCGGACGGCGGCGAGATCGAAGGGCTCACGCACTCGTTCTCGACCTCGGTCGACGCGCTCGATGCCGAGGTGGTCGACGTCGGCGACGGTCGGCCGGACGACATGCGGCGCGCGGCCGGCAAGATCGCGCTGGTGCGCGGGCTGGCGTCGCCAGGCCGGGCGTGGGCGGCGCAGCAGGCCGGCACGCTGGGCCAGATCTTCGTGCTGATGGATCACCTGCACAACATGATCGTGACGACGATCTGGGGGACGCCGTCGCCGGAGACGGCGTGGCGCATTCCGACCACGCCGTGCCTGTCGGTCCTCGGCGTCGACGGCGAGCGCCTACGCGCGCTGCTCGCGCGCGGGCCACTGCGCCTGCGGATGACGACGCGCGTGCGCACGGGCTGGATGCCGATTCCCCACCTGGTGGCCGCGCTCGCGGGGCGCCGCGAGGACCGCTTCGTCCTGTTCTCGGGCCACGTCGACTCCTGGCACTACGGCGCCATGGACAACGGCACCGCCAACGCGACCATGCTGGAGGTGGCGCGTCTCCTGGCCGGCCGGCGCGAAGCGCTCCGCCGCGGGATCCGCTTCGCCTTCTGGTCCGGGCACTCGCACGGACGCTACGCCGGCTCGGCGTGGTACGCGGATCACGCCTGGCGCGAGCTCCACCAGCGCTGCATCCTCCACCTCAACGTCGATTCGACGGGCGCGCGCGGCGCCACCGACTACTCGGTGCTGCACGCGACGGAGGACGCCCAGCGGCTCGCCGAGACCGTCGTCGGTGACGTGACCGGCCAGAAGAGCCGGGGCCGCCGGTTCTCGCGCGCCGGCGACCAGTCGTTCTGGGGGGCGGGCGTGCCGTCGGCCTTCATGTCGCTCTCGGGGCTGCCGAAGCAGGACACCGAGCTGTCGCGCGCGATGGAGCGGCTGGTGGGCAGCGCCGGGTTCCCGTGGTGGTGGCACACCAAGGACGACACCGTCGACAAGATCGACGCGGACGTGCTGGTCCTGGACACGAAGGTGTACCTGGCGACGGCGCTGCGCTGGCTCAACGCGCCGCTGCTCCCGCTCGACCACGGGCGCGCCGCGCAGAGCCTGATCGCGGAGCTCGAGGCCCTGCAGGCCGCCGTCGGCGGCCGGTTCGATCTCGCTCCAGCGCTGGCGGGCGCCCGGGCGCTGGCCGAGCGGCTCGCGCGCGTGGCGGCGATGCTGGCCGACGTCGATCTAGCGGCGGCGCCGGCCAAGCTCGAAGCGATCAACCGAGGACTCATGCGGCTCTCTCGCATCCTGGTACCCCTCGCCTACACGAGCGGCGACCGCTTCACGCACGACCTCGCGTTGCCGCTACCGCCGCTGGCGGGCCTCCAGCGCGCGCGTGAGCTGGCGAAGCTCGACCCCGACTCCGACGGTTTCAAGTTCGCGCGCGCCGCGCTCGTGCGCGAGCGCAACCGCGCCCTTCACGCGCTCGACACGGCGACCGCGGCGGCCGACGAGCTTCTCGAAAGGAGCTAGCATGCGCTCTCGCGTCTCACGGATGTTGATCGGCTCGCTCGTGCTCGGGCTGGCCGTGACGCTCGTTCCCCCGGTCGACGCCCAGAAGCGAGGCGGCACGTTGACGATCGTGCGCCCGACGGATCCGGTGTCGCTCGACCCGAACCTCGAGACCACGGCGCCCGGGGCCTGGGTCTACTTCAACATGCTCGAGGGGCTGCTGACCCTCGACGAGAAGATGCAGGTCAAGCCGGCGCTGGCGACCTCGTACGAGGTGATGTCGCCGACCAAGGTCCGCTTCAAGCTGCGCCCGGGCGTGAAGTTCCACGACGGGACGCCGTTCAACGCCGCCGCGGTGAAGTTCACGTTCGACCGCGCACTGAAGGGCTCTCCGCCAGCGCGTTGGGCGAGCCTCGCCGGGTCGCTCGAGGGGGCCGAGGTCGTGGACGACCTCACCGTCGACATCGTCACGCGTGAGCCCTACGGGCCGATCTTGCGGACGCTCGCCATGTATTGCATGGGCATGGTGTCGCCGACCGCGGTCCAGAAGATGGGCGCCGACTTCAGCCGGGCGCCGGTCGGCACCGGGCCGTTCAAGTTCGTGGAGTGGAAGACCAACACCCACGTGATCATCGAGCGGAACCCCGACTACTGGGGCGACAAGGCGCTGGTCGACCGCGTGATCTTCAAGGTGGTGCCCGAGGAGGGCGCGCGGATGATCGCGCTCCAGACCGGGGACGCCGACATGGTGCTGTTCCCCTCGCCCGCCCAGCTGCCGGCCCTGCGCAAGGATCCGAAGTTCACCGTGCACGAGACGACCGGCATCCGCGTGGTCTTCGCGGGCCTGCACGCCGCCCAGCCGCCGCTGGACGACGTGCGCGTGCGGCAGGCGCTGCTCCACGCCGTCGACCGCAAGGCGATTCTCGACAACATCATGGAAGGCTCGGCGGGCCCGGCGCGCGGCGTGCTGGCGCCTGGCGTGTTCGGCTACAAGGACATGCAGCTCGAGCGCCTGTACCCGTTCGATCGCGCCCGGGCCAAGGCCCTGCTCGGCCAGGCCGGCTGGATACCGGGACCCGACGGCGTCATGACCAAGGGCGGGCAGCGGCTCTCGCTGTCGTGGCTGGCGGCGCGCGGCCGCTATCCCAAGGACGGCGAGATCACCGAGGCGATCCAGGCGATGTTCAAGGAGGTCGGCGTCGAGGCGAAGGTGCAGATCCTCGAGTGGGCCGCGGTGTTCCAGCAGGTCCGCGGCGCCACGCTCAACCATCACATGTTCACACTCGGCTGGGTGACCTCCAACGCCGACGCGGACTACTCGCTCTACGCGCTCTTCCACAGCAAGCAAGTGCCGCCAACCGGCTGGAACACGTCGCGCTACGCGAACCCGAAGGTCGACGCGCTGGTCGAGCAGGCGCGCCGGAGCCTCAACCAGACCGAGCGCGAGAAGCTCTACGGTGAGGTGCAGGACATCATCGCCAAGGAGATGGTGTGGATTCCGGTCTACACGACGAAGGAGATCATCG
>Ga0209161_10002710_pt1 | contig 14488 bp, 12 predicted proteins | sample GraSoiAngelo_155_FD_186169 | JGI IMG/M metagenome (GOLD analysis project Ga0209161, IMG submission 186169) | Grasslands soil microbial communities from the Angelo Coastal Reserve, California, USA - 14_1009_13_30cm (SPAdes) (version 2) | ecosystem: Environmental > Terrestrial > Soil > Grasslands...
GAAATTGACCGTGACAAAGCCTGCGAGTCCCCGTCGCGCTCGTATCATGGAGAGGGAGCCGATGGGGTTAGCTTTTCGAAGTGAGACCGGGCTTCTGTGCGCGAGAGGAAGGGATTCTGGCAGCACAATCAGTCCATAGGCGGCGCTTGCGAGCGAGAGTGCTGCTGCGCCCCAGAATGGGAAGCGTGGGCCAATTCCCGCGAGTAGTCCTCCGACGAGGGGTCCGATGATGAATCCGACGCCAAAGATGGAGCCTATCATTCCGTATGCGCCTGCCCGCTTTTCTCCTGGAACTGTATCTGCTACGTATGCGAAGCTTACAGTGAAGCTGGCACTTGTAATGCCGCTGACCACTCGCCCGATGAAGAGCCAGGTTAGGTTGGGTGCGAGAGCCATGATAATGTAGTCGATACCGAGGCCAAAGGCGGAGAGAATGAGGACTGGTCGTCTACCGTAGCGGTCGGATAGTGCACCTAGTAACGGAGCGAATAGGAACTGCATCAACGCCCAAGTTGTGCCGAAGAGACCGAAGATTTCAGCTCCTCTTGCTGGGTCTCCTCCGACGAAGCTGACAACCAGACCGGGAAGTACGGGTATTATGATGCCGAATCCGAGGGTATCAAAGAGGACCGTGGCGAAGATGAAAGCCAGGGCAGCTCTGCTGGCTTGAGACCTGGTTGCTGTTTCTACGGCTGGAGACTCTATGGTTAGTTCCGTCATTTCGTGGACACTATTTTCTGGTTGTTTGGAGTTTGAAGGGGTTCGAATTTCTATTTGGTGTTGGGATTTGAGGCCACTACTTCAAGTTGGTGAGATCCCAGAAAGTAATACCTGCCCTGAAGAAAGAATTCTGCGTGACTTTTGTCCCATTTGGACCAGCAAGAAGATGAGATTGCAATAGGAAGTCCTGACCGTTCTGCACCTAGGAAAGGATACCCATCATCGATTGGAGCGAATTGATCAGGTTTTCTAAGTATCGCCGTCGTCTGACGAGCCAAGTTCGTGCAACAACGGATACTTTTCTTTGAAATGTGAGTAGGTCTCATCACTGCAAACGAATGGAATATCAGGTCTACCTTCAATCTTGACCTCCTCATCTATTATCACGACAGGGCCCACTCTAACACCATATTTCTCAGCCAAGGCGGTATGGTCTGAGATGTTGTAGACTACGAGTTGACAGCGGGCGCATTTTCCGGCTTCAATCTCATCTACGATTTCTGTGCAGAGAGAAGAGCCATCGGTGAATACTACTATTCTATGAGGCAAAAGAGACTCTCCAGCCTAGTCTCCATTCGTTCTAGTCTTTCTTATTTTTCAGGCTCGCTTGTCCGACTCAGGTCTCGCCTATACGGCGACTAGATTTTTCTCCGTCCTTTTTAAGAGGACGGCATTGGTCGCAACGATTATTGAAGACGCGCTCATGAGCAAGGCGGAGACCTCTGGTCGAAGAATTATTCCAAAGTTGGGATAAAGGATGCCAGCTGCGACAGGGATTGCGAGGATGTTGTAGAATGAGGCCCAGAAGAGGTTCTGCTTCATCTTCGTGACGGTTGCCTTGCTGAGCCTTATCGCCCGCAAGACGTCTGAAGGGTCTGACTTCATCAGGACCACTTTCGCCGTCTCTATCGCCACGTCTGTGCCGGCCCCTATTGCAATTCCGATGTCTGCTTGAGCCAAAGCTGGCGCATCATTCACGCCGTCGCCTACCATTGCGACAAATTTTCCTTCATCTTGCAGCTTCTTGACAAATGTTGCCTTGTCTTGTGGGAGGACGTCCGCGAATACCCGCTTTATCCCGACTATTCTCGCGACCGCTTCGGCGGTTGCGAGATTATCTCCTGTTATCATGGCTGTCTCAATCCCGAGCTGGTTCAGCCTCGACATTGCAACTTTAGCCGTCGGCTTAACGGTGTCAGCTGCGCCGATAGCCGCTATGACTCTGCCATCAACCGCTAGAACCATTATCGTCTCGCCCTTCTCAACGAACTGATTGATCTTTTCTTGCAGTGAAGCGGTGTCAATACCGCTCTGTTTCATCAACTTCACAGTTCCCACCAGCACGTCCTTCTCTTCGATGCTTGCTCTGACTCCCAGACCCGACAGGTTTTCGAAGCGCTCAATCCTTGTAGGTAACCGGAGCTGTCTCCTCTTCGCCTCCTCGAGCACGGCGTTGCTCAGTGGGTGATTGGAATCAGCTTCGGCTCCCCCAACGAGTCTCAGGGCCTCGTCTTCGTCCCAACCTTGAACGGTGGCGATTTCGGAGATTCTGGGTTTTCCCTCTGTCAGCGTTCCGGTCTTATCGAAAACTATTGATTGGATCTTTGAGACCCGTTCAAGTGTTGGGGCGTCTTTGATCAGGATATTGTATTTTGCGCCCAGGCCTGTTCCGACAGCTACGGCGGTTGGTGTCGCTAGGCCGAGAGCATCAGGACAAGCTATGACTATCGCTGAGATGGCGAAGGTGAGGGCGAAGAGGACTGGCTGCCGGGCGACGGCAAACCAGACGAGAAATGTGACCAGGCCCGTGCCGATGGCCAGCACTACAAGATATTGAGCAAATCTGTCTGCGAGTCTCTGACCTGGTGCTTTGGAATTCTGAGCGGCTTCGACGAGTTTGACTATCTGGGCGAGGGCTGTGTCCTCGCCTACTTTTGTTGCTTCAAACCTGACGGACCCGGATTGGTTGATGGATCCTCCAATGACATTATCCCCCTTCTTTTTGGCAACTGGAATGGATTCACCCGTTACCAGAGATTCGTCGATCGCCGTGTCGCCTTCATCTATTGTCCCGTCGACAGGGACTCTGTCTCCGGGTTTCAGAATTATGATATCGCCAACTTGAACCTGTGAGGTTGGGATGAGAATCTCTTTACCATCTCGGCGAATTCTGGCTTGAGGCGGGACCAGCTGGAGGAGAGCCTGCAGGGCGTCGGTTGTGCCGCGCCGAGATCTCATCTCCATCCAGTGACCAAATAGGACGAAGGTGACGAGGAGAGCGGTTGCCTCGTAGTAGGAATCGGCGCTTTGCAAGATCGTGAGGAGAACGCTGAAGCTGTAGGCGGCGGTGATGCCTACTGCGATGAGAACTGACATGTTTAGTGTTCGATGTTGGAGAGCTCTGAAGCTGGAGTAGAGGAAGATCCAGCCCGAGTAGAAGAATACGGGGGTCGTTAGTAGGAAGAGAATCCAGGGAACCGGTATAGGGGCTGGGGGCTGAGAGCCGAAGATGAATTTTCCGAGAGGCGAGTACAGAATGATTGGGGCTGATAATATGAGTGCGAAGAAGAATTTTTGGCGAATGTCGAGTTCCATCAACCTCGCCATTTCTCGGCCCGCAACACCGGTGTGTTCCATGCCCATGGTCATGGTCATACTCATCTTGAATTTCTCCCAACGGGAAATCTTGGAAGCAATCTTCATCGGGTGCTCGCGATGCTCCATTCCTCCTTCGGTCTTGGCGACAGGGACTAGTTTCATCCCGCATATTGGGCAATTTCCAGGAGAGGCGGATCTGACCTCTGGATGCATGGGGCAGGCATAGATCGTTGGGTCAGGGTTCATTTGCTGATGACTGGAGTGATCTCCGTAGTTTTTGGCACCGGTCATGCTGCTTTCAACTCTCGAAGATGCTCTCGTAACGTTCTCCTTTGCCTCTTAAGACTCCAACATAGGAAGCTCTCTGTAAACCGAACTGTGGGAGACAACGCAGCGCTTGCGAGGCGTGACTGAGCAAGACTTTACATTTGTAAAGACGAGTAGTTTAGACGTGGAGGAAGTACTAGGGCTTCATGGCTAAGGACCCGATCTGCGGCATGTTCGTAGAAGAGGGTCCGCATGCCCTTACAGCCACTCTCCATGGGACACGATATTTCTTTTGCAGCGAAGGCTGCCTCGTCCAGTTCCAAGCCCCGGAGAAAGCCCTTGCCCAGCTGAAGCGACTCCTCGTGATTGGGACAGTGTTGACCGTTCCCATTACCGCGCTAACCTACCTTCCCTTTGTCCCGTCTAATGACATCAACAATCTAGTCATGTTTCTCCTTTCGATCCCGGTCCAGTTCGTGGTGGGATTCAGATTCTACCGCGGCTCCTACGACGCTCTCCGGTCGCGAATTGGAAACATGGACTTGCTGATTGCTATGGGAACGTCGGCGGCGTGGGCGTACAGCACTATAGTCACGTTCTTCCCGGCATTCTTTCCGAGTAGCGGGACATACTTCGAAACATCAGCGATCATCATCACACTGATACTGACGGGAAACCTCCTAGAATACCTGACCAAGCAACGAGCCTCCGAGTCAGTTCGGAAGCTACTCGAACTCCAGCCCACAATGGCCAGGGTGATTCGAGGTGGTGGCGAGGTCGAGGTTCCCATCGAGGACGTTCGATTTGACGACGTGTTTGCGGTCAGACCCGGCGAGCGAGTTCCCGTGGACGGGGTCGTAATAGAAGGAGGCTCTGCCCTCGACGAGTCGATGATAACAGGCGAAAGCCTCCCCCGCGATAAAAATGTCGGAGATGAAGTCATAGGATCCACGATAAACAAGACTGGACTCCTAAAGGTCCGAGCGACGAAAGTCGGACAGGACACAGTTCTCTCGCAGATTGTAAAGCTGGTCGAAGAAGCTCAGGCAGGAAAAGCCCCACTGCAGAGACTGGCAGACAGGGTCTCAGCGTACTTTGTACCGTCCGTCATCCTGATAGCAACCGCCTCAGGCCTCTTCTGGTACTTGGCAGGCGGAATAGGCCTCGCCTTTTCCCTCCTTGCGTTCGTATCTGTAATCGTTATCGCATGCCCCTGCGCTCTTGGAATAGCCACGCCTGCCGCACTATTGGTAGGGGCAGGTAAGGGAGCAGAAAGCGGGATCCTTATCAAGGGAGGAGAGAATCTAGAGAAAGCTCACAAGATCGACACGATAGTGTTTGACAAGACGGGAACCCTTACCAAAGGCAAGCCGTCTGTCACAGACGTTGTTTCACTAAACGGGGAATCAGCGAAGTCTATTTTGCACTTTGCCGGCTCGGCTGAGTTGGGAAGCGAACACCCCCTAGCCCAGGCTGTCGTAAGGGAGGCCCGCAAGTTGCAGTCGGACCTGTCATCTCCTTCGAAGTTCGAGGCCATTCCAGGCTTCGGAGTCAGAGCAGATGTGGATGGCCGCAGGGTCCTGTTGGGGAACGCTGACCTTATGGGAAAGTTCTCGGTCCCTGTCGAAAGCTACTCCGAACGACCAGAGCGGCTGCAAAACGACGGAAAGACAGCGGTATTCTTGGCGGTTGATGGAGAACCGTGGGCGATTCTGGGGCTCGCGGATACGTTGAAGGAGACCTCAACGACCGCCATTAGGAGCTTGAAGTCAATGGGGCTCAATGTGATAATGCTCACAGGCGATAATGAAAGAACGGCCAAAGCAATTGCTTCAAGCCTCAACATTGACCAAGTCATCGCAAATGTCCGCCCTGACGAGAAGGAAAAGGTGATTGAGAAGTTGCAAGCCGATGGCAAGAGAGTGGCTATGGTTGGAGATGGGATCAACGATGCTCCCGCCTTGGCCAAGGCTGACGTCGGAATCGCGATCGGAAGTGGAACAGATGTGGCGAAGGAGACGGGAGGGATAATTCTGATTAAGGATGACCTCAGGGACGTGGTCAAGGCGTTACAGCTCAGCAAGGCTACTGTGAGAAAGATCAAAGAGAACCTGCTCTGGGCCTTCCTCTACAATGTGGCTCTAATCCCGATAGCCGCAGGAATCCTGGTACCCTTCCTAGGTCCGGGAATCTATAACGTGCTCCCGCTCCTCGCTGGAGCAGCAATGGCGTTCAGCTCGGTAACTGTCGTCTCGAACTCGCTACTACTGCGGAGATTCACGCCGAAAATCTAGGAGGTGGACAAATGCAAAAAGACCCAGTGTGTGGAATGATGGTGGACGAGAAGAAAACGAAACTTACCTCGAAACACGGGGACAAGACCTTCTACTTCTGCTCAACATCCTGTAAGACCACGTTCGACAAGGACTCTCACCGATACGGACACATATAATCTAGGGGTGAACGTGAAACGAGTACTGAAGGGCGTTTCACGCAGACCACCAGAAAGCTCGCTGGAAAGAGAAAGAGAGCTTCTGGGGTCCCAAGACCACCCAATCTCTTTTGTATTCAAACTCACAAAGTAAGCGGAGCCTGGTTGATTCTTGAAGACGGTTGCCGGGAACCTGTCTGATCGGCGACTGCGGAAGAGCATCATTCGTATTCTGCGAGATAGCGAACTCTGCTCAATGGCCACACTGGACCCACGGAACCGGCCCCACATCAACACAGCGTATTTCTGTTACAAAGGCCTTGATGATCTGGAATTATTCTTCCTGTCGGACATTAATTCTCGTCACTGCAGGAACTTGTCGAGAAATCCGTCTTTGGCAATGACGATCTTCCGGACCAACCAGCCTTGGTACGCTCCTGGCCGTGGACTACAACTATTCGGTGCATGCTCCCAGACAGAAGGACAATCGGCCCGAGAAGCCGAACGAGTATACGCGAAGCGGTTTCCATCCTATGCGAGGTGGATGTCCAGTACGAAAAAGGACGAGAAAAAACTGGCAGAACAGTTGAGATCATATAGGTTCTACCGGTTTCTACCACAGCAGCTGAAGGTATTGGATGAAGCTGAGTATGGAGGAGCAACATTCGTCATGGTGACAATCAAGCGAAGAAATCCCGCGTCAAAGACCCGAAAAGGTTCTCCGATAGGTCGACCGATACTGGGTTGTCGTAGTAGACACTCGTAGCGCAAGATCTATTTTTCGGGGCTAATTCTTCGAGCCCATATTTTCTGGTCGAGGCGCCATGTCTGTCCCTTGTCGCGGGATTCCACGGCTCTCCAATCGAACGAATCAGGCGTGATCCCTGAAAAGATCCAGCGCTCTAGAAAACCTTCTGCGTTCTTGCCCTCGAGAATAATCTCATCGCCCACCTTTCGTGCCGTAAAAGTCTGCACAACTCGACTCAAGGGTGCGACCCATACGCAATGCCAAGCGTCAATGTTCGGGTCGTAGAATCGCACCATCGTCCCGAAGCCGGTTCGCGGAAACCCAGGCGGGGTATCTAGAACCACCCCCGTCATTACATCCTGGATAGCTGTGCCACCGAGAATCCATCCAAAGTGGATTTCTCCTTTCGCCCTAGCAGTTTTTCCATCTGGCAGGAAATACTGTGACTCGTATTCCCAGGTACCAGCAAATTGGCCGAAAAGCATCAGTTTGTCCTTGAGCTCAGAATAAGGACCGTCAGTCTCTATGCTTCTCATCACTGGCCTCGCGGTTGACTCGATCGGCTTGGTCGCTGTTTGCATTGTTTCTCTATCTCTTGAAGAGATATCTATTCGTCTTTTGAACTGGCGCTATGGCTTGCTGCGGCGGGCCTGCATTTCCTCGGTGACGGTCCAAGTCTTCTCCTTGTCATGAGATTCGACGGCTCGCCAATGGAAGGATGCTGGGGTAATCTGGGAAAATATCCAATGTTCAGGATAGCCTTCCTTGGTCTCGCCTCTCAGCACGATTTCCTCGCCCTCTTTCCTTGCCACGAAGCTTTGCACGATTCCTTGCTTGGGCGAGATCCAGATACTATGCCAAGCATCAATCTTGGGATCATAGTATCGGACCGTTGTCCCCGATGGAATGGCTCTTCCTGTCCGCTGATCTTTGCTCATCCAGACATCCTGAACGCCCCTGCCGTTTAGGATCCACCCGAAGTGGATCTCGCCTTCGGCTCTGATCTCTGTGCCATCCGGTTGTGGATAGCGAGCGTCCATTTCCCAATCTCCGACGAACTGGCCGAAAAGCATCAGCTTCTCCTTCAGTTCCGGGAATGGGGCGTCCGCTCCCAATCCCTTGATTGTCCAAACCTGACTTGGCCGTTGCAAACCAGCAACCTCGCTTATCATGAGCTCCGAGACGTCGGTGTTTTCAGATAAGTGATTCGCTGTCATACACCGGCTATTTCGAGACGGTGTAGCGATTATTCCTCGACCTCGGCGACGTACCAAGTCAGTTCTTTGACGGCACACGGATTCTACCGTCAATTGGCGGGTAGCGAGATATACCGTCCGGATGCCGTATCCTAGGCAATGACCCATTACGAGGTAGCCTTCAAGCTAAAGCACGAGTGTCCCTACAACGCCTTCTCGACAAGATATCCCAGCATCATCATCTCGCACTGGTGCAACTGGAGCAGAGACGTACTCGAAGTCGCTTACAAGAACTTGGAAGATCAGACAGTTATCAAAAGCATTCGTGATCTGATTAAACAGCTCGGAACAAAGGTCATCCGAAGATCGCAGGCGATGACAAACCTGCAAGTAGTATTGCAACACTGTGCTTGCGACAAGCTGCCGCCGCCCACCCTTCCGGTGATCGAACGGCGTAACTGCCTCGAAATCCAGCCTGCACTTTACACTGGTGGTTGGGAATATTACCGGGTTGTGGCTTTTTCGGAGAGGGACCTTAGGAACCTCTTCAAAGATCTTGATAAAGACTGCAATGTTGAAATCATGTCAAAGACAGCAATCTCAGAGGAATCAGTCCGCGAAACTTTCCCTGTCTCCACGGCATCGCTGCTAGGGAAACTGACAAGCAGACAGCTACAAGCGTTAATCGTCGCTCTTGACAATGGTTACTACAACATACCGAGAACTGCCACTGCGGGGGAAATTGCTCAACGGCTTCGAGTTCCGCGCACAAGCTTTGTCGACCACCTCCGGAAAGGAGAAAACAAGGTACTCCAGGCCGTCGGGCCATACCTCCGCCTCAAACCCGGCGAGACTTGACGAGCTGGAAAAGCTGGACGGTTATACAACAGCGGACACTTGACGGCTAACAAGTTATCTCGTAGCCTCGCATGTAAACGGTAAATGGCGCTTGCAAGGGAGGTGGAGTCAGAATATGGCGAAGTACAAATGCGAGGTTTGTGGAGACTATTCTAGCGAGCCAGGAAACTGTTGCGGACAGCAAATGAAGAAGGTAGCGTAAACTCATCGGGCTTGGACCAAGATGATCGGCCCCCCTTTTTCCCACATCTTCTTGCCTACTCGATCAGAGTTTGACTAGCTCAAGCCCCGCAAGATTATACGAAACTGTGAGGAGTCTGGTATCATCATGTTCACAGTTGAAGACCGTGATCGAGTTCGCAACCGCCTTGTGCAAATGAGCCGTGAGGACCCCCGACTAGTCGCCGGCGCACTGATAGGGTCTACGGCAGGAGGTGGTGGCGACAGATGGTCGGACTTGGACCTCACTTTCGGGCTGGCTGACGGAGCGGCAATAGATGATGTTCTCTCTGATTGGACAGCTCGTATTATGAACGAGTTCCAGGCCGTTCACCTATTTGACCTCCCACATCTGTCGACAGTCTACAGAGTCTTCCTCTTGCCCAACAATCTTCAGGTGGATTTGTCGTTCACTCCGGGAAACAAGTTTCTTGGCAAGGGTCTCAGGTACGATTTGCTCTTCGGGAACGTTCTCGAAAGGGACCCGGCCAAGCCGGCCTCTGCCGAACAGACCTTCGGGCTTGCCGTGGTCTATTTGCTTCACGCCCACGCCTGCATTGCTCGGGAGAGGATGTGGGAAGCTGAGTACAGTATCAGCGCAGCCCGAGACCAGGCGCTCGCGCTCGCGTGCCTTCATCGCGGTCTAAAGACAGCTTACGGTAGAGGTTTCGATGATCTGCCTCCGGAGACCTTGGAGCCTGTCACCGGAGCTCTCGTGGGTTCACTTGAAAAAACTCGGCTGGTAGGGGCTCTCGGGAGATGCGTTGATGTGCTCCTGCAAAATTCCCAGGACGTTTCCGAGCTTGCCGGGAGACTTGAACCGCAACTTGGTGAGCTCAAGTCGTATCAATGAGACTGGCTGGAAGAATGGACCGAGATTCAATTGCCTCCTTCGTGCGGTGGGGTAACAGGCTAGTGCGTGGGCCAGCCTTTCGTCAGGGGGCGACCCCGTTGGAGTCAGGGCTGAGAAAGTGGTTGCGACTCATCACGTCACCATGAATTGCCAGTCCGAGTTTCAGATGGCTTAGTAGCAGATGCTGTTGTTCGCCCGTATTGTTCTGCATGCACTACGAAAGTCGATTGCGATCCTCGATAAGCCTAGCCGTCATTATTACAACACTAGCCGTTGTATCAATAGTATCTTCTGTGCCTTCCATTCAGGCGGTTCCACCATCCCCGATCACTTGGACGGAAAAGAGTCCAATTCCATACAGAACCGCCCAAGCTGGCGTGATCGGTGGTTTCGATGGGAGAATCTATGTTATGGGTGGCTACTCTGGCGGACTACCGAACTCGACGGCTAGAGCGTACGATCCGAGAACCGACTCCTGGTCGACGCTTACAAGCATGGGCACACCAACGCGGGGCCCTGGAATCGCAATTGACCAGAACGGACTGATATACGTCATAAGCGGTTTCTCCGGTTCCGCGGATATTACCAATGTTCAGATGTACAATGTCTCCACCAACAGTTGGGGATCCGGTACGCCGATACCTACTGGTATCTGGATGCCTGGAGCGACAACCGGTACTGATGGTAGAATCTACGTGGTCGGCGGTGAATCATCATCAGGCGCTGCATCGACCCTTCTCCAAATTTACAATCCTCAGACCCAGGCTTGGTCATCGGGCCCGTCTATGTCAACTGGTCGGAAACAGTTCCAAGCTGTTGCAGCTCCCAATGGCCTGATCTATGCAATTGGTGGACTGTCCAGTGGAAATGTAGCGACTGCAACAGTTGAAGCATATAACATCACTGGCAATACTTGGAGCGGCAAGGCTTCCCTGCCGAGTGCGGTGTCGGTATTCGGAGCCACGTTGGGACCGGATGGTTTGATCTATGTGTTTGGTGGTTCAACCAGTTATACGAACAATATCGCCCCATTCTTTGGTACAGTTTACTCTTACGATCCGATGGCGAACCAGTGGTACAGCAACACCGAAGCCGTGCCTACTCCACGTAGAGAACTTTCCGCAGCCACTTCTAGTTACAATGGTCGAATGTATGTTATGGGTGGAGCGAACGGAACCTACTTGGCTACGAACGAAGAGGCAACTGTACCAGCAAGCAGCCCGCCACCACCTCCGCCCCCGCCTCAACATCCACCACCTACTGCATCCATAACTTCGATCTCGCCAAATCCGGCTCAGGTAGGACAGACAGTTACATTCGTAGGCTCAGGATCGGACAATGACGGCGACTCTATAGTTGCGTATTATTGGCGCTCCTCGATAAACGGGACAATCGGCACCCAAGCCACTTTCACAATAAACAATCTCCCAGCCGGGACCCACGACATCTACTTCCGCGTCCAAGACAGCCAGGGAATCTGGTCACCAGAGGCCGTTGCCACCATCACAATAGGAACTTCATCCGGTACAGGATTTCTGGGCATGTCCACCTTCTACTGGGACCTGCTAGCGCTTGCCTTGGCCGGCGTCGGAGTCCTCGTCGGTTATTTTGTATTCTTCAGGAAGAAGAGAGATTCTACCAGCCAGCCCGTGGTCGCACCACTGGCCCAGGGACCTGTTAGTCCTGTTAGTCCACAATAACAGACTACTTCGTCGCGCATTTTCAATCCAAATAGGGGCAAAGTTCCCGCTCCAGTACTTTTGCTGATTTCTTTTCTGTTCCGTGATCAGAGAATCTCGTTTAAGTAAGAGTCTCAGAGAAATGAGGGATTATGAAGATCAAAGTAACCAGCATATTTGTTAACGATCAAAACAAGGCGCTTGACTTCTATACGAAGACTCTAGGCTTTGTCAAGAAGGCCGATGTTTCCGCGGGTAAATACAGATGGTTAACAGTCGTCTCCTCTGAAGAGGCGAATGGGCCTCAGCTGGTTCTCGAGCCGAACGACAACCCTGCCGCCAAATCCTACCAAGAATCCATTTACAAACAAGGGATTCCCTCAACTATGTTCTTCGTTGACGACATTCAGAAAGAGTACCAGAGACTGAAAAAACTCGGCGTTAAATTGACAATGGAGCCAACAAAGACCCCCGGCTCAACCATAGCCAGGTTTGACGATACCGTTGGCAATCTGATACAAATAACACAGCTAGGCTAGCAAAAAAAATCGTACCCGGACGATTTCAACGCGATTCGTTCGGGAATCGGCCAGGTATGCTGATCAGGGTCTACGTGACTCCGAACGCGAGAGAAGCCCGCGTTGTCAAGGTCAGCGACAACTATTTTGAAGTCCGAGTCGATGAGATGGCTGTGGGCGGCCGAGCGAATAAGAGACTTCGGGAGATTCTAGCCGAACACTTCAAGGTCCAAAAATCGAGAATCTCCATTCTAAAAGGAACAAAAACAAGAAACAAGCTCGTCCAAGTAATTCTCGAACGCACTACTGACTCGCCACTGCAATCCTAGCAAATTTCCCATCGGCGCTGGTTTATTTCTGCCCTTTAGGGAAACGATACTCTGGAGGGCAAGTATCCTTTGGCCGGCAGCAGACCGAGTGTTGATTATGGTCACGGTTTCCCAGCCGCCCCGGAGGATGGATTGGAGGGCCAAGCGCAGAAAACGACTGACAAACGGCCAGAACCAAGACTCCCAATCTTCTCAATCCTCGATTCGATAGACTTCTCGGAACACTTCATAATCATCGGTGATGTCGGAACGGGGAAGAGCACCGTAACCCCGATTCACGAATACGGATTTTGGAAGGGAAAGAAGCAGATTGTCATCCGCGAGCCCTCGAGAGCCAGCTGTAATGCTCTCTTCTATTCTCTCCAGGCGCTTCATCCAGAACTGGGAGATGAGCTGGCTGTCATTACGAAGGACACTCAGATCAATGTTAGTGGTAAGATCAAGATAGTCACAGACGGCGTCTTGCTAAGAATGCTGGCCGAGAACGCGATCTATGATTCTTCGATCTACTTTGACGAAAGCCACCAGATGTCCTCTCAGCTGGAACTGTGCATGTCGCTCGCAAAGAAGCAGGAAGCCAGCGCAAGGAACCTGTTCCGGGTCATGAGCGCCACAATCGACCCGAAGGAGTTCCTATCATTCCTAGGCATCTCGAATCTTTACCGAATGAGCGGTCGCAGATACCACGTCTCGCTTGAGACGGAGCTTGCAGACGACCTAAATGGAATGTTCAGAACTCTAGACCGCTATCTCTACTCGCAGCCCCGCGACGAGTCCTGGCTAGTCTTTCTCCCCACGAGGCGGCTAGTCGAAAAGTACGCCAGCAGCTATCGGGGCGTCTATATTCACGGAGGCCTTGAAGGCTCCGAGGTCAACAGGATCCAGCGCCGAGCCGAGCTCGACAAGAATCTGAGAATCTTTGCAACAAACGTGATCGCTTCTTCCGTGAACATTTACGTGGACAACGTGTTGATCTTTGATGACGTGATTGACAGCAAGGACAAGCTAGGTCAAAAGACGCTGCACTACACGAGTATAGACAACAACTCTCTATTACAGATGATAGGCAGAATCGGACGCTTCAAGCCAGGCCGAGCCGTCATTCTTACTGATGCGCCCCTTCCGAACAAGATCAATCCAATACCTGTGCGCAAGGCTCTCGAAACCGAGACCCCGTTTGACCTGGTGCTCCTCATGTCAAAGTATGGCCTCAAACTCTCCGAGCTAGAGTTCATGTCAAAGCTAGACCATCGCGAGGTCGCCTTTGCAGAGAACTGGCTCGTCGAGATTGGAGCAATCGACCGGCAACGTAAGACTACCTGGAAGGGACTCTTGATGAGCGAAATCCCATACGAGCCTGACTTTGCACACATGATCTCCAGCGCTCTAATCTCCGGAGATTATGATATGGCAAGATGGCTCCTAGCCAGCGGCTCGTTCGGCGACTCGCTCAACCACGCCTACAAATCAGAGGCGGAACGCCAGGCTCGCCGGTTCCTGTACGGCTTCGACAGAACAAATGAGCTTAACGTCAAAGCGCACCTTCTCAAAGGCTACACGGAGGACAACGACGGATCATTCGTCTCAAAGCTGGTCGCGAACGGACTCTTCCCCGGATTCGTGGAGGAAGCGTGGAAGAACCATGAAGCAGCTAGAGAAGCATTGAATGACCTGCTCAGTATGTCAAAGAAGAGCCCGATACTCAAAGAGGTCGTGGTAGACGCTGACCCTATCAAGCTCAAGCCTTACCTCGAAAACTGCTTGTCGTTCGAAAGATTCGGCCCACACGAAAGAAAAGGCCACGAATTCAAGGAAATGAGCATCGAAGGACCGTTCTATGCAAGAGCCTTGACGATAAACTACAAACGCATACTGTTCGACATAATTGCGATGAATTCTCCAAGCAAGCGTCGCCACCAAGCCAGGCGGTAAGACCAAGAATCAACCTAGACGCAGTGCCATGTAATATGGCAGTGATACAGTTGGTCGCAAGACTCACAAAAACGCCTCCCCGGAAATCGGTCCGATGAAGCAGAGGTTGAACGCAGGTTTGTGTCAGGAATCCTTTCGTT
>Ga0209161_10002711_pt1 | contig 14486 bp, 14 predicted proteins | sample GraSoiAngelo_155_FD_186169 | JGI IMG/M metagenome (GOLD analysis project Ga0209161, IMG submission 186169) | Grasslands soil microbial communities from the Angelo Coastal Reserve, California, USA - 14_1009_13_30cm (SPAdes) (version 2) | ecosystem: Environmental > Terrestrial > Soil > Grasslands...
TGCCGCCGGCGTTCTTGTAGTCCTGGTAACGCGACGTCACCGCGGACACCGAGCCCTCCTCGAAGTTCTCGGCCCAGACCACCGCCGGATCGGTTGCGATCCCCTGATCACAGGGGTAGCGGTCCGCGAGCCGTTGTCCGCCCGACGGTGGTGCCGGTGGTGTGGTCGACTCCCGGCACGCCGACGAGAGGAGCACCGCTCCCCACACGAGTGAATGGAGGATCCTACCACGCCTAGCGTCTTGCATGGAGCAATCACTACGCTGTGTTCGCGTCCTATACCGGTGACGCCGCTCACCCCGCGCCGGGGCACTTGTCTTTCGTCCGCGGAGCGCCGTCGCCGCTGCGCCACACCGTTGCGCGGCCGCACGCTACCTGCGCACCCCACCGCGCCCGGTTGCTGACTGCAATCCGCGCGGCGTGGGCGCGACCGATTCGGAACGAATTTTGCCCCCCCCACCGTCGAATGGCGTTTCAACCGTCACGGAGGGGTAGCCATGCAATCAGCCGCGCGCGTAGTCGCTCTCGCATTCCTGGCCGCACTCGCGGGTTGCGAGTCCATGTCGAATCCGGCGCAGCAGACGCCAGACCCGGGCAACCGTACGGCGGCTGTCGAGTCCGTGCCCGGGCAGTACATCGTCGTGCTGCAGGACAACGTCGCCGATCCGGCCACGGTGGCGAGGGATCTCGTCAGCAGCGCCGGCGGGTCGCTGCTTCACGTCTACACGAGCGCGATCAAGGGTTTCGCGGCGCGGCTGTCCGCTCCCGCGGCGGCGGCGCTCGAGGGCAACCCGCTGGTCGCGTACGTCGAAGCCGATCAGGTGATGAGGGCCGACGTCACGCAAGCCATGGATGCCAACGGAGACCCGTGGGGACTTGACCGGATCGATCAGGGAGCTTTGCCGCTCTCCGGCACGTACACGTACACCTCGACCGGGGCCGGCGTGCACGCTTACATCATCGACACCGGGATCTGGACGCTGCACCCCGAGTTCGGCGGTCGGGCGAACAACGTCTTCGATGCCTATCACGCCACAGGCGAAGACTGCAACGGCCACGGGACCCACGTCGCAGGGACGATCGGCGCGGCCACCTACGGCGTGGCGAAGGCCGTCTCCCTCCACGGGGTGCGGGTGCTGAGCTGCGCCGGCGTCGGCCTCAACTCTGACGTCATCGCCGGCGTCGACTGGGTGAGCGCCAACCACGTCAACCCCGCCGTGGCGAACATGTCGCTCGGTGGCGGCAAGTCGCCCGCGCTCGATCAGGCCGTCACCAATCTCTGGAACTCCGGCGTGTTCCTCGCGGTGGCGGCCGGGAACGACAACGTCGACGCCTGCACCGAGTCACCGTCGGGTGCTCCCAGCGTCTTCACCGTTGCGGCATCGGAGAAGACCGATGCCAAGGCGTCCTACTCCAACTGGGGCACATGCGTCGAGGCCTACGCCCCGGGGTCGGCGATCAAGTCGACCTATCTGGTCGGCACCACCATGAGCCTCAGCGGCACCTCTATGGCGACGCCACATGTCGTGGGTGTCAGCGCTCTCTACAAGGCCACCTTCGGCGACCAGCCGTCTGCCACGGTTGCGAACTGGATCATTACCAACTCGACGGCGGGCGTGATCACCGGAAACGTGAGCGGCACGCCGAATCGGCTGCTCTTCAAGGGGCCGTTGTAGCGCGGAAGTCGCCACTACAACGGCAAGAATGGGGTCCCGTGTCTGTACCGCGGGGCCCATCGTGCTTGCGCCCCGGGACGGAATCACCAATCATGGAGCGCGCCCACAACCCGAACATTTCCCGCAGCAGGGAGGCGGCTTCAATGAACCGAGTTCTGCAGGTCGCGCTCGCGGTGACCCTCGGGTCGCTCGCCGGCGTCGCGGCGACGGCGGCTCAAGGCGCACGCTTCGGCGTGGGCGGCGGGCTTCTCAGTCCCTTGGGCGATTACAAGAACCTCGACAAGACCGGATGGCACGGGCTGGTGCGGGTGGACTTCTCCATCCCCATGTCTCCCGTCGGCATCCGTGTCGACGGCCTGTACGGCCAGACCAGTCACAAGGCCCCTTTCGACGGCGACGGCAACAGCAAGGGGATCGGCGGACTGGTGAGCTTGGTTTGGAACATCCCTGTGCCGGCTCCCATCGTGAAGCCGTACGTGCTGGCGGGCGGGGGCTTTTTCAACCTGAAGACCACGATTCCGTCGCTAGGCGTGGATAGCTCGGAATCGAAGTTTGCTTACGGCCTGGGCGCCGGCGTCAGGATCGGCGCGGGTCCGCTAAACGTTTTCGCCGAGGGCCGGTACGTGAGCGTGCAGACCTCGAACGGAGCCACCAAGTTCATTCCCTTCACGGTGGGTGTGCTGTTCGGGGGCGGGAAGAAGAAATAGAGGCGTCACGACAGGAACTTTGGCGCACCCGCGATGATGCGACGAGCGAACAGGACCATCGACACGGCGTACAGGACCTGCACGGTCCCGCTGCCGAGGTGCAGGGCGAACACGAGGATGCACCACAGCAGCAGGAGCGCGACGGCCGCGACGAGCGTGAGATTCATGTCAATGCCCCCGATTCGGTATGACGATTTCGCGTGACGATTTCGCGTGACGTCTTCGCTTGACGTATTCGGTCCACGTAGTATTGTACTGCAGGGACGGGGAGAAGAATTATTGAGCCAACAGCTCGATCGTGGACCCAGATACTGTGACCGATGTCATGCCCCCGCGTGGGGAAGGCAGACGCCATGGTGAGGGACCAGTCATTCCTTTCGGGCTTCAATAATCCTCTCCGTTCCGGTCGTACCGGTCGGCCGGGCCGCGTTACAGCGGTTCCGGCCGATCGCGTTTCCGCCGGATGATCTCCCAGAAATACTTCGGTGCGAGCAACGCCTTCCGCCCGACCGCGAACTCGATCGCGAGAATCACCATCCAGACCGCGTACGCGATCGCCACGACCTCCCGCAGGCCCGGTTGCAGGAACTGCACGAGCCAGAGGACGAACAGCACGGTCGCGTCGCGCCAGTCGAACTCCATGTTCGCGAGCACCATCATCGCGAGCCCGGACTGCAGCAGGGTGAGCAGGATCTCGAGCCGCTGGGGTCCGTCGAAGTGGAAATCGAGCCACACCCCGTGATGGCGCAGGCTGGAGTATCCGTACACGATGGGGATCATGGCAGCCAGCACCGTCCACTGGTTGATGTTGCTCGACACCATGTTCATGAGCGCCATGGGCGCGCGGCTGACGCGCCGCGCCCAATAGAACGCCGACACCTTCTCCGGAAACTCCGAAAGAAACGGCGCGACCCATTGCACCAGCACGAACTGGCTCACGCCCAGGAGCCCGGCCACCGCGAGCATCGACTCGAGGAACGGGTGTGCGGTGACGTACAGCAGCGCGCCGCCGCCGCCGAACAGCGCGGCGATGGCGAGCGGCCGACGCCAGCCGGGCTGGCGGTACGCCCAGCGCGAGACCGCCGGGGCGTCGGCGACGTGATCGGCGCCATGCGGCGCGTTGCGGAACAGGATGCTGAGGTAGACGAGGTACAGGGCCAGGAGCACCACCGCGTCGACCCACGTAATGCTCTGCTTGAAGAGGATCACGCCGAAGTATAGGAGCGGCGGCACGAGCCCAATGATCTCGACCGCGTGCTCGCGCTCCAGCCGGATGGCCGGGAGTAGGGGCGCAGCATGCTGCGCCCCTCCCGCCGCACGCTTGCGACCGGAAACCGCGAACACAAAGTAGATCATCGGCCACCCGAGCCCGAGCAGCAATCGGATCGCACCGGTGAGGTTCGCAATCGCCAGGTGGGCACGCTCGGGCTCCCGCCCGGCATCCCACGCGATCACGGCTTCCACGGCGAACTCGGGAAGCGTCTGCAACCAGGCGAGGATCGCGAGCGCGAGGCCCTGTGAGATGAGGAATTGTGCGGCTTCCGCACCCCAGGCGACGAGGAAGGCCGACGCGAGAATGCTGGGAAACGTCCACAGCGCGGACAGTGCGGAGCCTCCCGCCGTGGACAGGAAAGCGAGTACCTTTAGTTTCACGTGCGCCGAAGATAGTCCTGCCCCGGAGGCTCAACAAGCATGGGACGCGACAAGATGAAGTCCGCCAGCCTGCACAGCTTCCACGAGGAGCACACCGAGCCGTTGCCTCCGGTGCCCGCGGCCGGCGCCCGCACGTCGTTCGAAAGTCTCGTGCGCGAAATGCTCGACCAGCTGGGCGAGGACCCGAGCCGGGAGGGCCTCCGGCAGACGCCGGCCCGCGTCGAGACCTCTCTCAAATGGCTCACCCGCGGCTACCACATGTCCGTCGCGGACGTGATCGGTGACGCGCTGTACAGCGAGCGGCACGAGAACCTGGTCTGCGTGCGCGACATCGAGATCTACTCGCTGTGCGAGCACCACCTGCTGCCCTTTTTCGGCCGGGCCCACGTCGCCTACCTGCCGAACGGTCGCTTGGTCGGTCTCTCCAAGATCCCACGGGTGATCGAGGTGTTTGCCCGCCGGCTCCAGGTGCAGGAGCGACTCACCGACCAGGTGGCGGACGCGCTCATGGAAGTGCTCGATCCGCGCGGCGTGGGCGTGGTGATCGAGGCGTACCATCTCTGCATGATGATGCGCGGCGTCGAGAAACAAAACTCCAAGACGGTCACGAGCGCTCTGCGAGGCGCGCTGCTCCAAGACGCGAAGACCCGGGACGAATTCCTGCGGCTGGTATACAGCCGGGGCCCGGGGTGAGCGACGCGTCTCCCACCGCCCTCGCCGGGAAGCTCGCGCTCGTCACCGGCGCGTCGCGCGGGATCGGGCTCGCCGTCGCCGAGCTGCTGCACGCCGCCGGGGCTCACGTCGTGCGGCTCGCCCGCACCCTGGTGGACGGCACGGCCGACCGCCGGACGGACCTGCGCTGTGACGTGACCGACCCCGCCGCGGTGGAGCGCACCGTCGGCCGCGTCCTCACCGAGCGGGGAGTCCCGGACGTGGTGGTGAACAACGCGGGCATCTTCTTCATCAAGCCGGTCGCGGAGACGACGCCCGACGAGTTCTCCCGCACGATCGCCGTGAATCTCACGGCTCCCTTTCTCGTGACGCGCGCCCTGGTCCCACATTTCGTGCGGCGCGGCACCGGTCACTTCGTCACCATCGGCTCCATTGCCGACCATGTGGCCTTCACCGGCTCGACCGCCTACGCCGCCAGCAAGTTCGGTCTGCGCGGGATGCACGAGGTGCTGCGCGCCGAGTTGTCGCGCACCGGCGTCCGCACGACCATCGTCTCGCCGGGACCCGTGGACACGCCGATCTGGGACCCGATCGACCCCGACGGCCGCCCGGGATTCACCAGGCGCGACGCCATGCTGCAGGCGGGCGACGTAGCGGAAGCCGTGCTGTTTGCGGTCACGCGGGCCCCGCGCGTCGACGTGACGGAGATCCGCCTGCTGCCCACCGTGTATTCGCTGCGAGGCTAAAACAATGCGGAGTGCGGAATGGGGAATGCGGAATCGCAGAGCGAGCGTCGATCGTGAGCGCGGGCGTCGAATCCGGCACTGCCATTCCGCACTCCGCATTCCGCATTCCGCATTCATTGCGGCTCTGATCTTCCTCATAGCACCGACTCCCTCCGTCGCGCAATCGCTCCCCCCGCTCCCCGACACCACCGGCTTCGGCGTGCACGTGCTCGCACTGGGCCGCGCGCCCGACGACGCCGTCTGGGTCGGGACCTATGGGCAAGGCATCTTCGTGCTGCGCAGAGGGGCCGGGAGCTGGGAGCAGTTCAAGCATTCGGACGACTCGACCGCGCGGACGATTTCCTTCGATTTCGTCCATGCCTTCGGATTCGGTCCCAACGGGGAAATCTGGTACGGCACGGTGGGGAACGGGTGGGGCCTGTCGACCGACGGCGGCAAGACATGGACCAACTGGGAGCTCAAGCAGCTCGGCCCGGAGTGGCAATACGTCGCGCCCAACGGGATCGTCACGCGGGGCGACACCGTGTATGTGGGCACCGCCGACGGCATCAAGCTGTCGTGGGATCGCGGCACGACCTGGGCGGAGATCACCGACTCGGCCGGCGCGATCACGGCACCCCACCCATGGGGCCGGCTGCGCAGCCAGTACGTGCTGGCGCTGGGCCGCGACTCCGACGGCAGTTTGTGGGCCGGCCATCTGCGCGGCCTCGCCCGCTCGACGAACGGCGGCCGCACCTGGACGGAATACCCGGCGCCGACGCGGTGTCCCCCCCCCGGCGCCGAGTGCGTCAACCGGGTGCGGGCGCTCGCGGCGGATACCGGGAGTCTCGTCTGGGTGGGCACGGAGCGCGGCCTCTATCGGCTCGATCCGACACACGGCGCATGGCTCGATAAGCGGGGAAATCCGACCTGCCCGGTCGGACCTGTCGTGAAAGGCTGCCGGGTAGACCTGCCTCCGGTGCAGGCGCTCGTGCGCGCGGCGGCGGGGCACGCGTTCGCCGGTACGCGCGAGGGCGTGTACGCGGAGGACGGCGACGGGCTCAACGTCTGCGACATGACGCGGAGCGTCAGCGCGCTGTTGCTGCTCGCGCCGGGGGTGTACGCCGCCGGGAGACCCACCGGGCTCGGGACCTGCCGCATCGATCAGCGATTGACTCTCGTGGGCGTCACGTACCAGGAGCGGCCCGACACGGACTCCCGCGGCACGCGACATACGTGGTTCGGACGGCCCATCGCCCTCACCGACCAACCGTACATCGACCAGACGTACCGCTACGGCTCGACGATGGGCGGCAATTTCCAGCAGCATCAGGGCGTCGAGTTCAACAACCCCGACGGGACTCCGGTCCACGCGATCGGCGACGGCGTGGTCGTGTTCGCGGGGCCGGCGGAGCGCGGGGCGAACACGGTCGCCATCCGTCACGATCGAAGGCTCAAGGGCCTGATCATCTTTTCGACGTATTACCACAACGCGCAGCTCCTGGTGTCGGTGGGCCAGCGCGTCAAGGCCGGCGACGTGATCGCCCTGGTGGGCAACACGGGCCGCGCGACCAACGACCACCTGCATCTCGAGATCCACGCCGCACCGGCCGACTCCGTGCCGTTGATCGTCGATCCGAACGAGCGGTTCCCGAAGTACACGGTGAACCCCGAGCTCTGGATCCGTCCGCTGCCCGGGACGGGGATCGTGGCGGGGCGGGTGTGGGATGCGCAGGGCCAGCCGGCACAGCAGGTGCGCGTGTACGGGTTGGTCAAGGCAGAGCCGCAGGAGACGCCCTACTCCTACGCCGAAACGTACGGCGAGCACAATCACCCCGACCCCGACTACCGGGAGCACTTCGCCGTTTCGGATGTCGAGCCGGGCGAGTACACGCTCGCCGTAGCCGTGGGGGGACGGCGCATGACACGCCGCGTGCGCGTCGAAGCGGACCGCGTTACGTGGGTGGAGTTCGGCGCGGGTGCACATTGAGCTGACCGAGATGCTGCGCTGCCCGGAGCGGCACGAGGAGGGATTCCTCGTGTTGTCCACGGGCGAGATGCGCGGCCGGATGGTCCGGTCGGGCGTCCTCGCATGTCCCCAGTGCGGGCGGGAATATCCCATCGTGAAGGGAGTCGTCAGGTTCTCGGGAGGCGGGATGCGGGATGCGAGAGGCGTCGATTCAGGCGCGGCCACGCATCCCGCATCCCGCATCTCGCATCCCGTCGAGCCACAGACTCTGCAAGCGCTGCTAGATCTGAGCGGCCCCGGTGGCTACGTCCTGTTGCTCGGGTCCGCCGCGCAACATGCGGTGGGGCTCGCGGGGCTCATGGGCGGCATCCACTTTGTGGGCGTGAATGCACCGGACGATGTGGAGGAGCTCCCGGTGCTGAGCCTGCTCGCCTGCGAGACGATGATTCCGCTGCGACAGAAGGTGGGGCGGGCCGCCGTCGTCGGGCCCGACCACCTGGGCCCCGAGTGGCTCGCCGAAGCGCGGCGGGTGCTACTCCCGGGGCGGCGGCTGGTAATCGAGAGCGAGCGCGTCGCCCCGCCGGCCGGGCTCACGCAGTTGGCGCTCGGGCACGGCCTGTTCGTCGGCGAGCGGCGCTGATCAACCTTCCACGGTCGCCGCGGTGGGGTCGGCCTCCGCGTACGCCCGGTCGATCACATCCTTGTGGTTCTTTTCGACCTGGCGGCGCTTGACCTTGAGCGACGGGGTCAGCTCGCCGGACTCGATCGTGAAGTCCCGCTCGATCAGGACGACCTTCTTCGGCATCTCGAACTTGGCGAGGTCGCGCAGGCCGCCCATCACCTCACGCTCCATCTTGGCTTGGACGTCGGCCAGCCGGATGAGCTCGCCCTGGGACGCGTAGGTGAGGTTCCGCTCCGTGGCCCACCGCTCGAGCTGATCGAAGTTGGGCACGATCAGGATGATCGGGAACTTGCGCTGGTCGCCGAGCACGACGGCGCTCGCCACGAACTTGTTCAGCCGGACCGTGTTCTCGATCGGCTGCGGCGCGATGTACTTCCCACCCGCGGTCTTCAACAGGTCCTTCTTCCGGTCGGTGATCTTGAGGTAGCCGTCGGCATCCAGCTCGCCGATGTCCCCCGTGTGGAACCAGCCCTCCGCATCGATCGCTTCGCGCGTTTCCGCCGGCTTGTTGTAGTAACCCTGCATGATATTGGCGCCCTTGGCCAGGATCTCGCCGTCGCCCGCGATCTTCAGTTGGACCCCCGGGATCGCCTTGCCGACCGTGCCGAACCTCGGCCGCGTCAGGGGATTCAGCGTCAGCACCGGTGACGTTTCCGTCAGGCCGTATCCCTCGATGACCGGGAGCCCGGCGCTGTAGAAGAACCGTCCGATCTCGGCCGAGAGCGGCGCGCTGCCCGACACGAACAGCTTGATCCGTCCTCCGGTGCGCGCCCGCAGCTTCGAGAACACCAGCCGGTCCGCGATCGCGTGCGTCAGCTTCAAGCCGGGGGGCACCCCGATGCCGGCCAGGCGGTGCGCCGCCCACCGCTCCCCCACGCGCTTCGCCCACTGAAAAATGCCGCGCTTCACCGCGCCACCCGTGTGGGCGTTCTCGAGCACGCGGGCGTAGACCTTCTCGTACACGCGCGGCACCGCGGCGACGATGGTAGGCCGCACGTCCTGCAGATTCTGCGCGAACGCGTCGATCGACTCGGCGTAGTTGATCGTCACGCCCACGTGCAGGAAGTAGTACTCCACCATCCGCTCGAGGATGTGCGACAGCGGCAGCAGCGCGAGGCAGCTGTCGTCTTGGCTGACCCGGAGCGTTTCCACGCAGGCGCGCACGTTGGAGCAGATGTTGTCGTGGGTCAGCATGACGCCTTTGGGCTGCCCCGTCGTCCCAGAGGTGTAGAGCAAGGTCGCGAGGTCGGCAGGCCGCACGCCGAGTGCTTCCTCCTTGAACCGGGGATACTTGGCGGCGGTCGCGCGGCCGCGTGCTTCCAGGTCGGCGAGCGCCAGTACCCCGTCGCCCCCGGGACCATCGAACACGATCACGTGGCGGAGCGACGGCAACCCGCTCTTCACCGCGCGGATCTTCTCCACCTGGGCCGCCGTCGAGCAGACCACCGCTGCCGCACCCGCGTCGCGCAGAATGTATTCCACCTGATTGGCGGGGAGGGTCGGGTAGATGGGCACGTCGGTGGTGCGGGCACACAGACACGCGTAGTCGGTCAGGGCCCACTCGAGGCGTGTTTCGGCGAGGATGGCGACCGTTTCGCCCGCCGCGAGCCCGAGCTCGCGCACGCCGAGCGACAGCGCCTGCACGCGCGTTGCGGCTTCTTGATGCGAGACGTCGCGCCACGCGCCAGCCACTTTGTGGCGGAACGCCGCCGGGTGCGCCCCGTAGGTGTGCACCGCGTCGAAGAACAGCTCGGTCAGGGTACGAGGGGGGGCGCTCATGGACGGAACCTCACGACGAAAGTGACGGGCGAGCCCGGCACTGTGTCTCCCACGACGCGCCTCGCAATCGCCGCGACGACGACGCTGTCGGGGACCGGCGCACCCAGGAGCCGCACCTGGACGAACGCAATTCCGGACGTGCCGGTCGCCACCGTATCGGTCGTGACGAGACCGTGAGTCGAGTCGTTCGTCACCAGCGTGACCGGCCCGGAGGTCGCCGGATACGTGATCACGTAGACGACCGGCCTACCGGCGAGGGCGACTGTCAGCGAGTCGCCTCCACTCGACGATTTGATCGTGTCCGCCACCTCGACCGTGAGCGAATCGGAGACCGAATCGGCGGACAGCGTCACCGTATCCACGGTCGAGACTAGCGTCGTGAACAGCGTATCCGCAGCGGCGAGCGTGCGGATCGACAGCGGGTTCGAGACGAGGCGATCCGACCGCGCCACCAGTCGCCCCGTCTGGCCCGTGCGGTTCACCACGGTCCAGCCCGTGAGGCTGTCGAGCACCGTGAGGATGGGGGCGGTGTCAGCCGTGGCCCAGACGACGGTCGCCGCGACGGAGTCGCCATGGCCGTCGAGCACCCGAGCGTGCGGCTTGAGGGTGTCATACTCCTCGAGACTGTCGGGAGCGCTGACGTCGAGCGCGATCACGCGGCTCAAGTCCGCGGGCCCGAATTTATTACAGGCCACAGCCGCCATGAGCAGGAGGACGACGCCCCCGGCCCGGCCCAGCCTGGTTCCCTGGGGGGTCAGGGTGCCTCTGCAGCGGCGGCTTTGGTGGGTCCGGAGGCACCGAGGTCGCGCAGCGCCTGCGTCGCGTGCTCGATCCATTTCTGCGCGTCGGGTCCTTTGGGCGGATGCGCGAGGAACGCGCGTAGGTGCTGGGCCGCGCCGTCCGGATCGCCACGCTTGAGCAGCAGGAACGCGAGCCCGTAGTGCGCGCCCGCGAGCTCGCGGTCGAGCTCCAGCGCGCGGCGATAGTGCCGGATCGCTTCGTCGATGCGCCGCGTCTTGGTGAACGCGATCGCCATGTTCTGGAGAATGCGCGCGTCGTTAGGATGGTCGCGCAGCGCCAGGCGATACGATGTGAGGGCCGAGTCGTAGTCGCCCTGGCGTTCGAGGGCGAGCGCCTCGTTCAGATAGTCGAGGCGCTGGGGGTTGATCTCGTCGGCGCCCGAGCCGCCGAACAGGCGGCGCCAGAAACCCATGGGCCGAAAATAGCTTGCGGCCTCGCGACTGTGCAATGTAGTTTCACAGCCCATGCCTGCCCCGCCCCCGCCCCCGCCCCCGCCCCCGCCCCGTACGCCCCCGTCCCCACAGCCCCCCCAGGCCCCCCGGCCCCGGAACGCGCGCGCCACCCGCAAGGCGCCGCACGGCGTCCTCGAGGTGGACTGGCCGTTTTTCGGTGAGATGTGCCGGGCGCTGGCTCTCAAAATCTTCCGGGACTACGATCCGGACGTGGTGATCGGCATCGCCCGCGCGGGCGTGATCCCCGGCGCGGTCGTGGCGAGCATCCTGCAGCGGGACTTCGCCTCCATGGCCATCACCCGCACGGAGACGGGGGGCCGGCCGGTGGTCATCGCCGGGCCGACGCGCCTCGTGACCGGCCGGCGGGTGCTGATCGTGGATGAGACCTGCGACACGGGGGCCACCATGAAGCTCGCCCTCAACGCCGTGCGCGAGCTGAAGCCCGCCGCCGTGAAGACGGCCGTCTCGTTCCGGACCGGCGAGTTCCGGCCGGACTTCTACGCGCTCGAGACCGACAACTTCATCATTCTCCCCTGGGACCGTGAGGTCATCATCGACGGGGAGATCGTCATGCGGCCCGACTACGCCGCGAAGCTCAAGGAACTCGGCGGTTGATCGACCGGCTGACCGCGGCGCTTGCCCGCTCCCGCGCCGATTACACTGAAATCCGCGTCGAACGCACCTGGAGCACGGCGGTGACCTTCCGCGGCCGGCGGCTGGAATCCGCCACCGCCAGCGAGGACCAGGGCGGCTTCGTGCGCGCGCTGCACGCGGGCGGCGGCTGGGGCGTCGCGTCGTTCACCTCGCTGGACCGGCTGGAGGCGATGGTGGCGCGCGCGGGCGAGTTGTCGCGCGCCGTGCCGGTGGACCCGCCCATCCGCCTCGCCGACGTCCCCCCGCATCAGGCCGACGCCCTCCTCGATCTCGACGGGGACGTGCGCGGCGTGCCCATCGCGGAGAAGAAGCGGCTACTGGAAGCGTACAACGGCGTCATGCTCGGTGTGAGCGACCGGATCGTCGACACCCTCGCCGTGTACCGCGACGAGGTGAGCGAGTACTGGTACGTGAACTCGCAGGGCACGCGGCTGCACGAGCTGCGGCCCGAAGTCACGCTCGCGGGGACCGCGGTGGCGCGCCGGGACGGCACGATCGAGAAGGGACTCGAGTCGATCGGGTTGCGCCGCGGCTGGAACTCGGTGCAGGACAAGGCGGCGGGGTTCCGCGAGGTCGCGGAGCGGGCGGTGCAGCTGCTCGACGCGCCGATGGTGAAGGGCGGCACCTATCCCGTGATCCTCGATCCCGAGCTGGCCGGCGTGTTCATCCACGAGGCGTTCGGGCACCTCTCGGAAGCAGACTTCGTGTACGAGAACCCGCAGGCGCGCGAGATGATGACCCTGGGCCGCCGCTTCGGGAAGCCGGTCCTCAATGTGGGAGACAACGGCGCGGCCTCCCGCCTGCGCGGGACGCTGCCGTTCGACGATGAGGGAACACCCACCCAGGACACCGCGCTCATCAAGGACGGGATCCTGGTCGGCCGGCTGCACTCGCGCGAGACCGCCGCCGCGATGGGCGAGCGGCCGACCGGCAACGCTCGCGCGATCTCGTTCCGTCACCCGCCGATCGTGCGCATGACCAACACCTACATCGCGGGCGCCCCGGGGGGCGGAGGCTTCGAGGACCTGATCGGCGACGTCAAGCTCGGGGTGTACGCCTGCGGCGCGTTCGGCGGCCAGACGATGCTCGAGAACTTCTCGTTCACGGCGGCCTACGGCCGCATGATCCGTGATGGGCGGGTGGCGGAGCTGGTGAAGGACGTCGTGCTCGCGGGGAACTTGTTCCAGACCCTCGATCGCATCGATCATATCGCCGCCGATTTCCGCTGGAACCAGATGGGTGGCGGGTGCGGGAAGGCCGGCCAATATCCGCTCCCGGTGACCGAAGGCGCGCCGCACGTCCGTATCGAGGAGGCGCTGGTCGGCGGCGAAGTGGGGAAGGCGTGATCGCGCAGCTCGTCGATCTGGCCCGGCGCCGCGCCGACGGCGGCGCCGATGCGCTGTGGCGTCGTTTCGAACGGACGACGGTCGCCTTCGAATGGGGGCGACTCAAGTCGGCCGGTACCACCGAAGAAGCGGGGGCGAATCTCCGCGTGCGTCACCGCGGGCGCATCGGGGTCGCGGGAACTACGGCGGTGGGCGGCGACGGAGGGGCGCAGCATGCTGCGCCCCTACTGGATCGCGCCTTGGCATCGGCCGAGCTGGGCGAGGCACTGGACGTCGAGTTTCCCGGGCCCCCGTCCCCCCCGGCGACGCTGCCCACCGTCACGACGTTCTTCGACCGGGCGGCGAATGCGTCCCTCGTCGACTTGATCGGCATCGGGCGCGCGCTCCTGGCCCGGCTCGAGCGCGAGGGATGCCGGGTCAACGTCGCCATCGAGCGTGAAGTGACGGCGACGCGGGTCGCTAACTCCGCGGGGGCCGCCGGCGAGTATCGCGGGACGGGATTCGGGGTGAGCGCCGACGTGTGGCGCATCGCCGGCGACGACGTGCTCGTGGTCTCCGACGCGTTCGAGGGAGCGGATCTTCCCTCGGACGAGGCGCTGGCGGCCCTGGTCGCCTCGATCAACGCGCGCCTCGATCATGCGCTGCGCGTGGTCGCGGCGCCCGAAGGAGCTCTCCCCGTCGTCTTCACTCCTGCTGGCCTGTCGGCGCTGATGCTTCCGGTGACGCAAGCTCTTTCTGGAAAGGCGGTGCTCCAGGGCATTTCCCCTCTGGAGGCGAAGGTCGGGGAGCAGGCGTTCGACCCGCGGTTCTCCCTCACCGACGATCCTCTGCATGGCGGTCGTATCGCGTCTCGCCCCCTGGATGATGAGTGCGTGCCCTCCCGGACGCTGGCTCTCGTCGAAGGTGGCGTCGTGCAGCGGTTCATTTACGACCTGGAGACGGCCGCGCGCGCGAAGACCAGGAGTACCGGGAACGGGCAGCGTGGGATCTTCGGGAAGCCGGTGCCGGCATACACCAACATCGTCCTGAACCACGTGGGGGCGCTCAACGAGGTAGGGGCGCAGCATGCTGCGCCCCTACAATTGGGCGGCGGTCTGCTGGGAGACATCCGAGATGGCTTGTTGGTCGACGAGCTGATCGGCGTGGGACAGGGGAACGTGACCGGGGGGGCGTTCAGCCACCCGGTCGCGTTGGCGTATCGAATCGAGCGGGGCGCGATCACGGGTCGCGTGAAGGACGCCGCCGTCGCCGGGAACGCCTACGAGCTGTGGAAACAGGTCGGGGGTTTCGGGGACGACGCGCGCTGGACGGGGTCCCGCTGGGCGCCGTCGGTGCGGTTCGAGGGGGTGTCGGTGGCTCGCCGCTAGTACT
>Ga0209161_10002714_pt1 | contig 14482 bp, 14 predicted proteins | sample GraSoiAngelo_155_FD_186169 | JGI IMG/M metagenome (GOLD analysis project Ga0209161, IMG submission 186169) | Grasslands soil microbial communities from the Angelo Coastal Reserve, California, USA - 14_1009_13_30cm (SPAdes) (version 2) | ecosystem: Environmental > Terrestrial > Soil > Grasslands...
AGGACGGCGACGCCGTGTCGATCGTGCCCGCCATCGCGGGCGGCGGCTGAGGTGAGGTGGCGCCGTGGCCCGGACGCGCGTGCAGCTGACGTTTCCCCCTAGCCTGATCCAGGAGCCGATCGTCTACCGCCTGGTGAAGGACTTCGACATCGTCATCAACATCCGGCGCGCCGACGTGAAGGCCGACTGCGGATGGGTGATTCTGGAGATGGAGGCGGGGGAGGACACGCTCGTGCGCGGCGTGGCGTGGCTCAAGGCCAAGGGCGTCCAGGTCGATCCCATCGAGTCGGACGTCATCGCGTGATCGGCATCTCGGAGCGCGTGCAGGGATTCACCGAGTCCGTCATCCGCGAGATGACGCGCGTGGTGAGCCAGCTGGGCGGCGTCAACCTCGCCCAGGGCATGCCGAACTTCCCGCCGCCGAAGGAGCTGCTCGAGGCCGCGCACCGCGCGATCGACGGCGACTTCCACCAGTACGCGATCACCTGGGGCACGCCGGGCCTGCGCCGTGCCATCGCCGACAAGTATCAGGCGTTCTACGGCATGGAGGTGGATCCCGAGCGCCACGTGACCGTGTGCTGCGGCTCGACCGAGACGATGCTGTCGACCTTGCTGGCGGTGCTCAATCCCGGCGACGAGGTCGTCATCTTCGAGCCGTTCTACGAGAACTATGGACCCGGCTGCATCATCTCCGGCGCCCGGCCGGTGTGGGTGCCGCTGGAGCCGCCGGACTTCACGTTCGATCCCGACCGGTTACGTCGCGCCGTGTCGCCGCGCACGAAGGCCATCGTCTTCAACAGCCCCAACAACCCCTCGGGCAAGGTCTTCTCGCGCGCGGAGCTGCAGGCGATCGCCGACGTGTGCTTGGAGCACGATCTCCTCGCGATCACCGACGAGATCTACGAGCACATCGTCTACGACGGCCACGGCCACACGCCCATCGCGACGCTGCCGGGGATGGCCGATCGCACGGTCACCATCTCCGGGATCTCGAAGTCCTACTCCGTCACCGGCTGGCGTGTCGGCTACGCGGTGGCGCCGCCCGAGCTCTCGGTCGGCATCCGACGCGCCCACGACTTCGTCACGGTGGGGGCGCCGCATCCACTGCAGGAGGCGGCGATCACCGGGCTCCGGTTCCCCGACGCGTACTATGTCGGCCTGCGCGAGGGCTACCAGAAGCGTCGCGACCTGCTGTGGGGGTACATCCAGAAGGCCGGCTTCGTCGCCTGGAAGCCGAGCGGCGCATACTACATCCTCACCGACGCCGCCCACTTCATGAAGGCGGTCGGCGTGAACGACGACTACGCGTTTGCCATGTGGCTGATCAAGGAATGCGGCGTGGCCACCGTGCCGGGCTCGTCGTTCTACGCGCACACGGAGCTCGGCCGCACGAAGATCCGATTCTGTTTTCCGAAGACCGACGACATCCTCCGGGAGGCCGGAGAGCGCTTACAGAAGCTCCGTAGCCTTGTGTGAGATGGGGGGCCTAGAAGGGCCCCCCAATCCCCCCGACCGCTCGTCACGCCCCGGGGAACCCGGGGCGCGCCTCGTTCCCCCCAATCCCCCCGACCGCTCGTCATGCCGCGGCGAAGCCGCGACGCGCCTCGACGCGCAGGCCATCTGGCGGGCGGCGCTCGCCGCCGGCAGCGTTGCCCCGCTCGTCGATCGCGCGCTCGAGCGGCTCCGCTTCGACCTGACGCATCCCTCCTGGCGTCACCTGCTCGAGGCCGGCCATCCCGTGCCCGACGCGCGGGGCCAGGCCGCCGCCGAGGAGATCGTCCGCCGCGTGCGATCCGCGGGCGCCGACGACGCCGTCCTTTTTCTCGTCTCCGGCGGTGGCTCCGCGCTCACGCCGGCGCCCGTCCGACCGATCACGCTCGCCGAGAAACAGGAGACCACGCGGCTGCTGCTGGGCGCCGGCGCGACGATCAACGAGCTGAACGCGGTGCGCAAGCACCTGTCGCTGTTCAAGGGCGGGCAGCTCGCGCGGGCGGCGGCGCCGGCCACGCTGATCTCGCTGATCCTTTCCGACGTCATCGGCGATCCCCTCGACGTGATCGCCTCGGGCCCCACCGCGCCCGACCCGACGACGTTCGCCGAGGCGCTGACCGTGCTCGAGCGCCGCGGCGTCGGCTACCTCGTGCCGGCCGCCGTGCGCGCCCGGCTCGAGGCCGGCGCGCGTGGCGAGGTCGAGGAGACGCCAAAGCCGGGGGATCGGGCCTTCGAGCGCGTGACCAATGTCGTCATCGGCAACAACGCCTTGGTGGTGGACGCCGCGGCCGCCGAGGCGCGGCGGCTCGGCTATCGGGCCGAGGTGCTGACGCGCAGCCTCCAGGGCGAAGCGCGCGAGATTGCGCTCGAGCTCGTCGCGCGCGCGCGATCGCTGCCGCCGCGCAGCTGTCTCATCGCGGGCGGCGAAACGACGGTGACCGTGCGGGGACGGGGACGCGGCGGACGCTGCCAGGAGTTCGCACTCGCGGCGGCGCTGCAGCTGCGCCCCGACGATCGCGTCGTCGTGTTGGCCGCGGGCACCGATGGCACCGACGGTCCGACCGATGCGGCGGGCGGCATCGCCGACGCCGAGACGGTGGCGCGCGGCGAGCGCGCCGGGCAGGCGGCGCGACGTGCGCTCGACGACAACGACGCCTACACGTTTCTGTCGGCGGCCGGCGACCTCATCGTCTCGGGTCCGACCAATACGAATCTCCTCGATTTGTACCTCCTGCTGCGCGACTGAGCCGGATTCGGCGATTCTGCTCATCGCGTGAGCGAACCGCTCTAAGTGGGCGGCGTTGCATGGTCACCCACGATTTCCGCACGGGGTTATCCACCGCTCGTGCAGGATTTCGGTGGATGGCTGGTAGTAGGAATTACTCCACGGAGGAGCGCACTCCTTCAGCGCGCGGCGCCGGTCGAGCCTCCGAAGACGCTGCCGCCCAGCAGCCCCGTCGAGCCTGTCGTGCTGGTCCCGAGCGTCGATGGGCTGCCGATCGCCCCGGTCGTCGAGCCGCCGGAACTGAACGGCGTGCCGCCCAGCGTGCCCGGAATGCCGCCCGTCATCGAGCCACCCGGAGCGTTGGAGGTGCCGCCCAGCGTTCCGGGGATGCCGCCGGTCATGGTGCTGCTGACGCCGGGACTGAGCGTCGTCGGACTCGGTGAAGTGCCAAAGGTGCTGCCAGGCGTTTGCGCCATCACCGGGCCGGCGACGAGCGCGCCAGCAACGAGAATCGGAACGAGAAAACTGAACAGCCGCATGTTCGCCTCCCAAACGACGTGGTGTTCGTATGACGCCTCACGGTGACCACTGGTTACCGCACGCCCGGATGCCGACCGTGCGAGGGCCTGCCCAGGATGGCGCGGGACGGCCGCGCGTTGGTTTTACAACGCGATCACCGTGTTATTCTTCGTGCGATGTCCGCCCCGAACCTCGTCGGAATGCTGGCCTCCGAGCTGCAAGACCTCGCGGTGGAGCTTGGCGCCTCGCGCTATCGCGGGCGCCAGCTCGCCACGTGGATCTATCGCAAGGGCGTCGTCGACCTCGACGCGATGACCGACCTGCCGAAGGAGTTCCGCTCTGCCCTCGCCGAGCGCGCCGTCGCCGCGCTGCCGGAGGTCGAGCGGGAGACGCCGTCGCAGGACGGCAGCCGCAAGCTCGTCTTCCGCCTCGACGACGGCAGCCGCGTGTCGAGCGTGGTGATGCCGGACGACGGCCGCGTCACGCTCTGCCTGTCCACGCAGGTCGGCTGCGGGTACGCCTGCGCGTTCTGCCTGACCGGCACCATGGGGCTCGCGCGCAATCTCACCGCCGGCGAGATCCTCGGCCAGGTCCTCCGGGCGAACGCCGTGGAGCACGCGACGCACCTCGTCTTCATGGGCATGGGAGAGCCGCTCGCGAATTACGCCGAGCTCGTGAAGACGCTGAAGATCCTGACCGACGCGAAGCTGGGGCTCGGCTACTCGCCGCGACGGATCACGGTTTCCACCGTCGGCCTCGTGACCGGCATCGAGAAGCTCGGGCGCGAGAACCTCAGGGTCAACCTGGCCATCTCGCTGCACGCCGCCTCCGACGAGGTCCGCTCGCGCCTCATGCCGGTCAACCGCGCGTGGAACCTCGAGGCGCTCATGGCGGCCGTGCGGCGCTATCCGCTGGCGCCGCGACAGCGCGTGTTCTTCGAGTACGTGCTGCTCGACGGCGTGAACGACGCGCCGGAGGACGCCCAGCGCCTGGCGCGCCTGCTACGCAACGTGCCGGCGAAGGTGAACCTGATTCCGTTCAACGACTGGCCGGCCGCGGACTTCCGCCGGCCACCGCTCGCGCGGATCCTCGCGTTCCAGTCGATCCTCCTCGAGGCCGGGATCACCACGACCGTGCGCTGGAGCAAGGGCGAGGACATCGGCGCCGCCTGCGGCCAGCTCAAGGAAGCGGTGGCGTGAGAGTCGCCTTCGCGACCCTCGGCTGCCGACTCAACCAGGTCGACAGCCAGCAGCTGCAGTCGGCCCTCGAGGCGCGCGGCTTCGCGACGGTCCCGTTCGGCGCGCCGGCCGACGTCGTCGTCGTCAACACGTGCTCGGTGACGGCGCGCGCCGAGGTCTCCGACCGGCAGGCGATCCGTCGCGCGCGGCGGGCGAATCCCGACGCGCGGGTGGTCGTCACCGGGTGCTGGGCGCAGACGAGCGCCGCCGAGGTCGCGCGGGAGGCCGGCGTGGATCTCATCGTCGGCAACGCCGAGAAAGAGCGCCTGCCCGCGCTGCTGGAGGAGGTCTTGAGCGGGCCGCGCGCGATGGCGCGCGTGGAGGTCGGCGACCTCCGCGGCGCGCGCATCGGCGCCATCGACGCGCGGCCGCGCGCGGTCGGTCGCTCGCGCGCGTTCGTGAAGATCCAGGACGGTTGCCAGCACCGCTGCGCCTTCTGCATCGTCCCGCGCGCGCGCGGGGCCAGCCGCAGCCTCGATCCGGGGATCGTGGCCGATCAGGTCCGCCGCCTCGTCGAGGCCGGGCGCCCGGAGGTCACGCTGACCGGCATCGACCTCGGCCACTATGGCGCCGATCTCGTGCCGCGCACCTCGCTCGCTGTCCTCCTGCGCGAGCTGGTGGAGATCGAGGGGCTGCGCTGGCTGCGGCTGTCGTCGATGCTGCCGGCCTACTTCACCGAGGACGTGCTCGACGTGCTGACGGGCGCCCCGGCGATCGCCCCGCACTTCCACGTGCCGCTCCAGAGTGGCAGCGACGGCGTGCTGCGCGCGATGCGCCGGCCGTACCGCGTGGCGATGTACCGCGCGCTGGTCGATCGGCTCGCGCGCGCCATCCCCATGCTGGGCCTGGGCGGCGACGTGATCGCCGGCTTCCCCGGCGAGACCGAGCAGGACGCCGCGGCGACGGAGGCGCTCATCGACGCGCTGCCGTTCACCTACCTGCACGTGTTCCCGTACTCCGAGCGCCGGGGGACGGAGGCGGCGGGCCGGCCCGGCCGCGTGGAGCGCGCGACGATCGCGCGCCGCGCCGCGCGCCTGCGCGCGCTGGGCGCCGCCAAGAGCGCCGCCTTCCGGCGCTCGCTGGTGGGGCGGACGGACGACGTGCTCGTGCTGGAGACGCGCGACCGCGCGACGGGCGGCCTCGTCGGCCTCACCGGTAATTACGTCGAGGTCGTCTTCGACGGGCCGGACGCGCTGATGCGGCGCGTCGCGCGGGTGCGCGTGGCCGGCGCCGGCACGCCGGTGCGCGGCGAGATGGTCGCGTGACCGGCCCCGCGATCGGCGTGATCGGCGGCAGCGGGCTGTACGAGCTGGAAGGGCTGACCGACGTCCGTTGGCGCCGGGTGCGCACGCCGTTCGGCGATCCCTCCGACGAGTTCTGCACCGGCGAGCTCGAGGGCCGGCGCGTCGTCTTCCTGCCGCGCCACGGCCGCGGCCACCGGCTCACGCCGACGGAGCTGAACTTCCGCGCCAACGTCTGGGGCCTGAAGTCGCTCGGCGTGGAGTGGGTCGTCTCCGTCTCCGCCGTCGGCAGCATGAAGGACGACGTCCAGCCGCTCGATCTCGTCATCCCCGGCCAGTTCATCGACCTGACGAAGCGCCGGGTGTCGTCGTTCTTCGGCGACGGGATCGTGGCCCACGTCGGGATGGCCGATCCCGTGTGCAGCCACCTCGGCGATCTGCTCGAGAAGGCCGCGCGGGACACGGGGGCCCGCGTGCATCGCGGCGGCACCTACGTGTGCATCGAGGGGCCGCAGTTCTCGACGCGCGCGGAGTCGCGCGTGTACCGCTCGTGGGGCGTGGACGTCATCGGCATGACGAACATGCCCGAGGCGAAGCTGGCGCGGGAGGCCGAGCTCTGCTACGCGACGCTCGCGCTGGCGACCGACTACGACGTCTGGCACGAGACCCACGAGGCGGTCAGCGTCGAGGCCGTGATCGCCAACCTCGGCAAGAACGTCGCGACGGCCAAGGCCGTCCTCCGGCGCGTGATCCCGATGATCGGCGGCTCGCGCGTGTGCGAGTGCCCGAGCCTCCTGAAGGCCGCGGTGATCACCAGCCCGGCGGCGTTCCCGCACGGGACGCGCCGGCGACTCGACCTGCTCATCGGCAAATATTTCCCGTATGACGGACGGGGCCGGCCCGCGTCTCGAACAGGCCACCCACGGCACAAGCCGGCCTCGCGGCCCCCGCTACAATGAACGGCGATCTGGACGTGATCGGCATGGGCAATGCGCTGGTCGACGTGCTCTGCCACGAGTCCGACGCGTTCCTCGACCGCCACGCGCTCGTCAAGGGCACCATGCACCTCGTGGACGAGCCGCGGGCGCGCCGGCTCTACGAGGCCATGGGCCCCGCCGTCGAGGTGTCCGGCGGCTCCGCCGCCAACACGATCGTCGGCGTGGCGTCGTTCGGCGGCCGCGCCCACTATATCGGCAAGGTGCGCGACGATCAGCTCGGCGAGGTCTTCAGCCACGATCTCCGCGCGACCGGCGTCGGCTACACGACGGCGACGGCCACTACCGGACCGCCCACCGGCCGCTGCCTCATCGTGGTGACCCCGGACGCGCAGCGGACGATGAGCACCTATCTCGGCGCCTCCGTGCAGCTCGGTCCCGCCGACGTCGATGCGCGGCTGATCGCGCGCGGCCGCATCCTTTATCTGGAGGGCTACCTCTTCGATCCGCCGGCCGCTCAGGAGGCGTTTCGCGTGGCCGCCAGCGCCGCGCATGCGGCCGGCCGCAAGGTCGCGCTGACGCTCTCCGATCCGTTCTGCGTCGACCGGCATCGCGCGGCGTTCCTGGACCTCGTCGAGCACCACGTGGATATCCTGCTCGCCAACGAGACCGAGATCTGCGCGCTGTACCAGGTGCACGACTTCGACGCGGCGCTGCGGCGCGTCCGGCGTCACTGCGAGATCGCCGCGCTGACGCGCAGCGCGCGCGGCTCGGTCGTCATCGGCGGCGACGAGGTGCACGTCGTCGACGCCCAGCCTGTCGACGCGGTGATCGACACGACGGGCGCGGGCGATCTCTACGCCGCCGGCTTTCTCTTCGGCCTGAGCCGGGGGCTGGGCCTGGCGACCTGCGGCCGCCTCGGCTCGCTGGCGGCGGCCGAAGTCATCTCGCACGTCGGCGCCCGCCCGGTGGCGCCGCTCGGAGAGCTGGCCGGAGCGTGGCTGGGATGAGCCTCCTCGACGCGAAGTACGGGCGGCTGCTCGAGGCGCTGCGCGAGCTCGAGAGCGTGGTCGTCGCGTTCTCCGGTGGCGTGGACTCCACGCTGCTGGCGCGGGCCGCGAAGGACGCGCTCGGCAGCCGCGCCGTGCTGGTGACGGCAGATTCAGAGACGTACCCGGCCGGCGAGATGGAAGAGGCCCGGCGGCTTGCCGGGCTGATCGGCCTGCGGCACCTTATTGTGCGCACGGACGAGCTGGCCAACCCGGAGTATGCGAAGAACGGCGCCAACCGGTGCTTCTTCTGCAAGGAGGAGCTGTTCACGCACCTGGCGCCGATCGCCGAGCGCGAGGGTTGTCGCGCGCTGGTGTACGGCGCCAACGTCGACGACCTCGGTGACCATCGGCCGGGCATGCAGTCGGCGAAGCAGCGCGGCGTCCGCGCGCCCATGATCGAGGCGGGACTGACCAAGCAGGAGATCCGCGATCTCTCGCGGGCGCTCGGGTTACCGACCTGGGACAAGCCCTCGTTCGCGTGCCTGTCTTCGCGCTTCCAGTACGGCGACCGCATCACCGCCGACAAGCTGCGCCAGGTCGACGCCGCCGAGGCGTTTCTCAAAGCGCTCGGCTTCCGGCAGTTCCGCGTGCGCCACCACGACCGGCTGGCGCGACTGGAGATCGGGCGCGACGAGATGGCGCGGCTCTGGGAGGACGATCGCCACGAGCGCATCGTGGCGCGCTTCCGCGAGCTCGGCTACGTCTACGTCGCCGTCGACCTCGCCGGCTTCCAGTCCGGCTCGGCGAATCTCCTGTTGAGGCTGCGTTCCAATGGATAGCGATCGCCTGCAGCGGCTCCTCGACGACGTCGCCGCCGGCCGGGTATCCACCGACGACGCGTTCGCGCGGCTGCGGCGGCTCCCGTACGACGACCTCGGCTTCGCCAAAGTGGATCTGCACCGCGCGCTGCGTGCGGGGGGACCGGAGGCGATCTATTGCCCCGGCAAGACGCCGGCCCAGGTGGTGGCGATCCTCCAGCGCCTCGTCGTCGATCACGTCAACGTCCTCGCCACTCGCGCCGACGACGCCGTCGTCGCCGCGGTCGCCGCGGCCGGATTGCCCCACGCGTGGCATCCGGTGGCGCGGCTCGTCGTGGCTCGGCCCGAGCGGCGCGAGGGCGTCGGCCTCGTCGTGGTCGCCGCGGCGGGGACGTCCGACCTGCCGGTGGCCGAGGAGGCGGCGCTGGTGTGCGAGGCGCTCGGCAACCGCGTCGAGCGCGTCACCGACTGCGGCGTGGCCGGCCTGCACCGGCTGCTCGCGCACCGCGAGCTGCTGGCGGAGGCGAACGCCATCGTCGCCGTGGCCGGGATGGAAGGCGCCCTGCCCAGCGTGATCGGCGGGCTCGTCGACCGCCCCGTCATCGCCGTGCCCACCAGCGTCGGCTACGGCACGTCGCTCAACGGGCTCGCCGCGCTGCTCGCGATGCTCAACTCGTGCGCGCCCGGCGTGTCCGTGGTCAACGTCGACAACGGGTATGGCGCCGCCCACCAGGCCAGCCAGATCAATCACCTCGTCGCGAAGATCCGCTGACCGCCCGCCGATGAGCGTCGCATGACTGCTCGCTCCTCGGCGCCGCGTGCCGGTCGTCGGCGGCGCGTCGCCGGAAAAGTCAGGTAAACCATGGCCCGCATCGCGTACTTCGACTGCCCGAGCGGGGCGGCAGGGGACATGATCATGGGCGCGCTCGTCGACGCCGGCGCGCCGTTCGAGGCGCTACGAGACGCACTGCACGGTCTCGATCTCACCGGCTGGGACCTCGTCCGCCACGAGGTGCGCCGCGGCGACTTCCGCGCCACCAAGGTGGACGTCGAGATCGCCGCCGCCGCGCACCATCATCACCGCACGCTCGGCGATATCGTCGCCATCCTCGACGGCAGCCGCCTGCCGGCGCCGGTGACCGAGCGTGCGCGTCGGATCTTCGAGCGGCTCGCCGACGCCGAGGCGCGCGTGCACGGCACGACGCGCGACCGTGTCCAGTTCCACGACGTCGGCGCCGTCGACGCGATCGTCGACGTCACGGGCGGGGTGGTCGGCCTGCACCTGCTCGGCATCGAGACCGTCTACGTCTCGCCGCTGCCGCTGGGCGGGGGCTTCGCAGAGGGACCGCACGGGCGGATGCCGATTCCCGGCCCGGGCACCGCGGAGCTGCTGCGCGGCTTTCCCGTGATCGACACGGGCGTGCGGGTCGAGCTGGTGACTCCCACCGGCGCCGCGATCCTCACGACGCTGGCGCGCCCCGCGCTGCGCCCCCCGGCCATGACGCTGACGGCCGTGGGCTACGGCGCCGGCACCCGTGATCTGCCGGGAACGCCGAACGTGCTGCGCTGCTTCGTCGGCGAGAGCGTGGAGAGCGGCGGCGCCACGGAGACGATCGTGCAGCTGGAGACGACGATCGACGACATGTCGCCGCAGCTCTACGAGCCGCTCGTCGACCGGCTCTTCGAGGCCGGCGCGCTCGACGTGTTCCTCACGCCGGTCGTGATGAAGCGCAGCCGGCCGGGGACGGTGCTCACCGCCCTCTGTGCGCCCGACCGTGTCGGCGACCTCAACCGTGTGCTGTTCGAAGAATCGTCGACGATCGGCGTGCGCTGGTCGGAGTGGCGGCGGGCGGCGCTGCCGCGCGAGATCGTCACGCTGGCCACGAGCTACGGGCCGATCCCGTTCAAGGTCTCGCGCCTCGAGGGCCGCGTGGTCACCGTGACCCCGGAGTTCGCGGACGTCGCCCGCATCGCGAGGGAAAAGGCGCTGCCGGTCCGCGAGGTGCTGGACCAGGCGCGCGCCGAGGGCCGCCGACTGTTCGCGGACAGCCGCTGAATCACGACCCCTCCGGCCGTTGACAGGGCGGGGGGGAGGTCTTACCCTCTCTCGCGCCGAGGTCACACCCCTGGAGGTCCACGCGTGAAGCACTCAGTCAAGATGACCATCAACGGACAGACCCAGAGCCACGAGGTGGAGCCGCGCCTCTTGCTCGTCCACTACATCCGCGAGACGGTCGGTCTCACGGGCACGCACGTCGGCTGCGACACGAGCCAGTGCGGTGCGTGCACGATTCTCATGAATGGCCAGGCCGTGAAGGCGTGCACGGTGTTCACCGTGCAGGCCGAGGGCGCCAAGATCACCACCATCGAGGGGCTCGCGAAGAACGGCGAGCTGCACCCGATCCAGCAGGGCTTCTGGGAGAAGCACGGCCTGCAGTGCGGGTTCTGCACGCCCGGCATGATCCTGGCCGCGCATCAGCTGCTCGAGCGCTATCCCAAGCCGTCGGAGGACCAGATCCGTCACCAGCTCGAAGGCAACCTGTGCCGGTGCACCGGCTATCACAACATCGTGAAGGCGATCCAGTGGGCCTCGGAGAACATGGCCGGAGCGAAGGCTGGAGTGAAGTGAGGGGGCAGTATGGCCACCGCGACTGACGCGCGCCTGTTCGGCAAGTCCATCAAGCGCCGCGAGGACCCGCGATTCATCACCGGCAAGGGTCACTACACCGACGACCTCAAGCTCGCCGGCATGACCTACGCCGCGTTCGTGCGCAGCCCGCACGCGCACGCGAAGATCCGCAAGATCGACGTCGCCAAGGCGAGTGCCCACCCGGGCGTGGTCGCGATCTTCACCGGCAAGGACATGACCGGCGTGAACTCGCTGCCGTGCGGCTGGCTGCTGCCCGACCTCAAGGTGCCGCCGCACCCGCCGCTGGCCGTCGACACCGCGCGCTACGTCGGCGATCCCGTCGCCATCGTTATCGCCGAGAGCCAGGACGCGGCGCTCGACGCCGCCGAGAAGGTGAAGGTCGACTGGGACGTGCGGCCGTCCGTCACCGCCACCGGGAAGGCGGCCGACAAGGGCGCCGCGCAGATCCACGAGGTGGCGCCCTCGAACGTCGCCTTCACGTGGCAGATCGGCGACGCGGCGGCCACCGACGCGGCGTTCAAGAGCGCCCCCGTCGTGGTCAAGAAGCGCATCGTCAACCAGCGCCTGGTGGCCAACGCCATGGAGCCGCGCGCGTGCGTGGCCCGTTACGAGGACGCCACCGGCGACCTCACGCTCTGGGTGACCTCGCAGAACCCCCACGTCCATCGCCTGCTGATGACCGCGTTCGTGCTCGGCATTCCCGAGCACAAGGTGCGCGTGATCGCGCCGGACGTCGGCGGCGGCTTCGGCTCCAAGATCTTCCTCTACAACGAGGAGACGGTGTGCTCGTGGGCGACGCGCCGGATCAAGCGGCCGATCCGCTGGACATCGACGCGGCGGGAGGCCTTCCAGACGGACGCCCAGGGCCGCGATCACGTCACCGACGTCGAGCTGGCCCTCTCGCGCGAGGGGAAGATTCTCGGCCTCCGCGTGAAGACGGTGGCCAACCTGGGCGCCTATCTCTCGACCTTCGCGCCCGCCGTGCCGACCTACCTCTACGGCACGCTGCTCAACGGCGTCTACGAAATGGGCGCCATCCACGCCGACGTCACCGGCGTCTTCACCAACACCACGCCCGTGGACGCGTACCGCGGCGCCGGGCGGCCGGAGGCGGCGTACCTGATCGAGCGCATCATCGAGGCGGGCGCGGCCGCCCTCAAGATGGACGTGCTCGAGCTTCGTAGGAAAAACTTCATCCCGAAGTTCGCCGACGGCTATCAGACGAAGGTCGCGCTCAACTACGACAGCGGCAACTACGGCGCGGCCCTCGACAAGCTGCTGACCGTGCTCGATTACAAGAAGTTCCGCGCCGAGCAGGAGGTGTCTCGCAAGCAGGGCAAGCTGGTCGGTATCGGTTTCTCGACCTACATCGAGGCGTGCTCGATCGCGCCGTCCAAGGTCGTCGGCTCCCTCGGCGCCCAGGCCGGCCTCTACGAGTCGGGCATCGTGCGCGTGCACCCGACGGGCAAGGTCACGGTGTTCACCGGGTCGCACTCGCACGGCCAGGGGCACGAGACCACGTTCAGCCAGCTCGTGGCCGACGAGCTCGGCGTGCCGATCGACGACGTCGACATCGTGCACGGCGACACGGGCGCGATCGCATTCGGCATGGGGACGTACGGCAGCCGCTCGGCCTCCGTCGGCGGCACCGCCATCCACATGTCGATCGAGAAGATCAAGGAGAAGGGCAAGAAGATCGCGGCGCACCTGCTGGAGGCGTCGCCGAAGGACATGGAGTACGTGAACGGCCAGTTCCAGGTGAAAGGCTTCCCGGGCAAGGCGGTGCCGTTCGGCCAGGTCGCGCTGACCGCGTACGTGCCGCACAACTATCCCGAGGGGCTGGAGCCCGGGCTCGAGGAGACGTCGTTCTACGATCCGTCGAACTTCTGCTTCCCGTTCGGCGCCCACGCGTGCGTGGTCGAGGTGGACCGCGACACCGGCAAGGTGAAGGTGTTGCGTTACATCGCCGTGGACGACGTCGGCAACGTCATCAACCCGATGATCGTGGACGGCATGGTGCACGGCGGCGTCGCCCAGGGCATCGGGCAGGCGCTGTGGGAGGGCGCGGTGTACGAGGATGGCAGCGGCCAGCTCGTGACGGGCACCATGATGGACTACGCGCTGCCGAAGGCCGACATGCTGCCGATGTACGAGACGGATCGCACGGTGACGCCGACCCTGGTCAACCCGCTCGGCATCAAGGGTGCCGGCGAGACGGGAACGATCGCAGCGACGCCCGCGGTGGTGAACGCCGTCATCGACGCGCTGCGCCCGCTCGGCGTGGATCACATCGAGACGATGCCGCTGTCGCCCGAGCGTGTGTGGAAGACGATCCAGGCCGCCAAGCCCGCCGGGGCCGCCAGCCAAAAGAGATAAGAGGAGACGCGCCCATGTACCCAGCCGCGTTCGAGTACCACGCCCCCGCCAGCGTCGGGGAGGCCCTGAAGCTGCTCGGCAAGCTCGACGACGCCAAGATTCTGGCCGGCGGCCACAGTCTGATCCCGATGATGAAGCTGCGCCTCGCGCAGCCCAAGCACCTGATCGACCTCCGCAAGGTGCCGGGCCTCACCGGTATCAAGGAGGACAAGGGCATGATCTCGATCGGGGCGATGTCCACGCACTGGGAGGTGGAGTCGTCGAAGGTGCTCAAGGCCAAGTGCCCCGTCGTGTCGGAGACGGCCGCGATGATCGGCGATCCGGCCGTGCGCAACAAGGGCACGATCGGCGGCTCGCTGGCGCACGGCGATCCCGCCGCCGACATGCCGGCCACCGTCATCGCCCTCGGCGCCGAGTTCGTGTGCCAGGGCAAGAAGAAGCGCACGGTCAAGGTGGACGCCTGGTTCACGGGGCTGATGGAGACGGCGCTCGGCGAGGACGAGCTCCTCGTCGAGATCCGCGTGCCCGCGCTCGCCAAGGGCACCGGCGCCGCATATCTAAAGTTCCCGCACCCGGCCTCGCGCTTCGCCGTGGTCGGCGTGGCCGCGGTGGTCACGCTCGACAAGAACGGGACGTGCACGAAGGCGGGCGTCGGCGTCACCGGCGCCGGCACGAAGGCGGTGCGCGCCAAGGGCGTGGAGGCAGCCCTGACGGGCAAGCGGCTCGACGCCGCGGCCATCGAGGCGGCCGCCGCGAAGGCCGCCGATGGCGTCGACGTGCAGGCGGACCTCCAGGGCTCCGTGGAGTACAAGGCGCACCTCTGCCGCGTCTTCGCCAAGCGCGCGATCGAGGCCGCGGTCAAGCGCGCGCAGGGCTAGCCGATCAACGGGCGCATCCGCGACGCGCGGGTGCGCCCGTATCTTTCTGTGGACACTAGAGAACACTCCTTCTGAGGTCGCCGCCGATCGCTTAAACGTCCAGGCGTGGACGGCTTCAA
>Ga0209161_10002718_pt1 | contig 14462 bp, 12 predicted proteins | sample GraSoiAngelo_155_FD_186169 | JGI IMG/M metagenome (GOLD analysis project Ga0209161, IMG submission 186169) | Grasslands soil microbial communities from the Angelo Coastal Reserve, California, USA - 14_1009_13_30cm (SPAdes) (version 2) | ecosystem: Environmental > Terrestrial > Soil > Grasslands...
CTTGTCGGCGGCCTTCCTCGGCTTCTCGCAGGTCCTGGCGCATCTGCTCGAGCTCCCCCGCTTCCGTCTCGACGCGGCCTACGCCCTCGTCTACCCGCCGGCGTGGTTCGCGGCGCTCGACGTGCTCGGCGCCGCCGTGCCCCCGCCGCGCGCCGTGCCGCTCGCCCTGCTGGCCGTCGCCGCCACGCTGGGGCTCGGCTGGATGGCGGTGGCGCGCCTCGCCCCGGGCTATGCCGGGGCGCTCGCGCAGCTCGGCGAGGCGCCGACGCGGCGCGCGCGCCGCGCGCGCCCGTCCCCCGGCGCGGAGCGTGCACCGGGCAGCCTCGTCCGCTGGTGGCTCCGCGATCCCGTCGAGCGCGCGGCGTTCCAGCTCACCGCCATCTACCTGCGGCGCGACCGCGAGACGAAGACGCGGCTCTACCCCTCGCTCGGTTTCTTCCTCCTCCTCCCGGTCGCGCAGCTCTTCAGCCGCGCGACCTACAGCCTGACCGCGGGCGCTTTCGTCTCGGTCCTGATCCTCGGCATGCTGCCGTCGGTGATCCTCGAGGCGCTGCGCACCTCCTCGCACCATGCGGCAAGCGAGGTCTTCGCCGCGGTCCCGCTCGGCAGCGCGGCGCCGCTCTTCCAGGGCGCGCGCAAGGCGGCGATCTACTACGTCGTCCTGCCGGGCACGGTCCTCGCCCTCCTCTGGATCGCGGCGACCGACGCCGCGAAGCTGCCGGTCGCCGTGCCGAGCCTCCTCGCCCTGCCCTTCCTCTCGCTGCTGCCCGCCGCGGGGCGCGACTACGTGCCGCTCTCCGAGCCGCCGACGACGGGGCGCCAGTCGACCGCCAACGTCATGGTCGGCATGCTGATCACGCTGGTGGGCGCGATGGTGCTTGCCGTCGCTTGGGCGGCGCAGCGGGTCGGCTTCTTGCCGTACCTGATCGCGCTCGAGGCGGTCGGGATGTTCGTCGCCTACCGCCTCCTCGGCGCGCACATCCGCCGCCGCCCGTTGCGGCGCGAGGGGTGACTCTGAGGCGCGTTCACCCGCCCAGCAGCCCGCGCGCGATCACCTTGAGCTCGAGGATCGGCTTCACACCCTCGAAGATCGGCAGTACGAGCGCGTCGACCACGTGGCGCGAGATGGCGAACTCCTCCGCGTAGCCCCAGCCGCCGTGGAGGAGCTGGCCCTCCTGCGTGACCCGCACCGCCACGTCGGAGGCGAAGAGCTTGGCCATGGCCGGCTCGAGCACGACCGTCTCGTCCCGGTCCATGGCGCGCGCGGCCGCGTAGGTGAGCTGGCGGGCGGCCGCGAGATGGGTCGCCATGCGACCGAGCTTGTGCTGCGTCAGCTGGAAGTCGCCGATCGGGCGGCCGAACTGCCGGCGCTCGCTCGCGTAGGTGGCGGTCGCCTCGAGCGCCGCCTGTGCGAGCCCCGAGGCGCGGCCGCCGGTCTGGAGCCGGCCCGCCGCGAAGCCCCCCATCTGCAGGTAGAAGCCCTTGCCCTCCCCGGCCGCCTCGCCGATCAGGTTCTCGGCCGGCACGAGGTAGTTCTCGAAGCCGAGCGTGAAGGAGTGCATGCCGCGGTAGCCGGGCGTCGCGTCCGCCTTCCCGTGCAGCACGCCGCCGCCCGGCTGGCGCATCTCGAACTGGTGGCCCGGGAACGGGTCCTTGGGGACGATGAAGAGCGAGAGGCCGCGCGCGCCCGCCTTGAGGTCGGGGGTGGTGCGCGCGAGGAGGGCCAGCACGTCGGCGCGCCCGGCGAACGTGCACCACGCCTTCGCGCCCGAGATGAGCCAGCCGCCCGCGGTGCGCTCGGCCCGGCAGCGCACCGCGGCGACGTCGGAACCGGTGTCCGGCTCGGTCACCGAGATGCCGACCATGAGCTGGCCGGCCGCGACCGGCGGGAGCCACTTCCGCTTCTGCCCCTCGGTCCCGCCCTTGAGCAGCGCCTTGGTCAGGATCTCCGGGCGCGTGATGAGGCTCCCCGCCGCGGCGAGCGAGGCCGCCGAGAGCTCCTCGGTGATGACGATCATCACCAGGTTGCCCATGCCCTGCCCGCCGTACTCCTCGGGTACCGACATGCCGAAGTAACCGAGCTCGGCCATCCGGCGGATGATCGACTCGGGGACGAGCTCGTCGTGGCGGTGGATGCGCTCGGCGATGGGCGCGACTTCTTTTCGGGCAAAGCTGCGAGCCGACTCGCGCGCCATCTCGGCCATCTCGCCGTCGATGAAGCAGTTGTTGGCGCCGCGCGTACGGATGATCTCCCGCCCGATCTCGCGGAGCCGCGCCTCGTGCTGCGCGGCGCGCACGGCGGCGAGCACCTCGGGGGCGCCGAGCGTGCGCCCGAGCGTCTCGCCACGCACGCCGAAGTCGTCGCGATGGCCCTCGATCTCGGCGGCGAGCCGGCTCGCCACCTCGCCCGCGAACGCGGCCGCCATGCGGCCGATGACCTCGTCGCCGGCGCGCTCGCGGGCGTAGGTGGCCAGCGCCTCGGCGGCCGCCGCCTCGGTCGCCGCGTAGGCGAGCCGCTCGGCGTGCACCTGGTGCTCGTCGATCGCCTTGCCACCGTCGGTCGTCCGCCGCCCGGCGGCCAGCGCCTCGTCGAGCACGGCGCGCACGGCGGGGATGATGAGGCTCGTTTCGTCGCGCATGCGGCGCATGTACCATTGCCGGGGCGGGCAGGACCAGCCTGCGCGGCGCGCCAGCCGCGCTAGCCGCGCTAGCGGGATTTGGTTGACGCCGGCGCCGGAAGTGTCGTAGCCAGGCCGGCCAGGGGGGTTTTCGGCACCATGGAGATTCGCAGCGTCGGCGTCCTCGGCGCCGGTCAGATGGGCCTCGGCATCGCGCAGGCCGCGGCCCGCGCCGGCTTCGACACGATCATGGCGAAGGCCACGCCGGGGGCGCTCGATGCGCAGCGGGCCAAGGTCGAGAAGCAGCTCCAGAAGGACGTCGAGCGCGGCAAGCTGACGGCCGCCGACCACGGTGCGCTGCTCGAGCGCCTGCGCTGGACGGTCCACCTGCACGACCTGGCCGACGTCGACCTGGTGATCGAGTCGATCGTCGAGGAGCTGCCCGTGAAGCAGGATCACTTCGGACGCCTCGACGAGATCGTGAAGGCCGAGGCCATCTTCGCGACCAACACCTCGACGCTCACCGTGACCGAGCTGGCCGCCGCCACCGGGCGGCCCGAGCGCTTCATCGGCCTCCACTTCTTCAATCCGGTGCACGCCATGAAGCTGGTCGAGGTGGCGCCGGGCCTGAGGACGTCGGCGGAGACGGTGGAGAGCTGCGTCGCGTTCGCCCGGCGGCTCGGCAAGGCGCCGGTCGTGGTCGCCGATTCGACCGGCTACATCGTGAACCGCCTCCTCGTCCCCTACATGGTGGACGCGATCGGCTGCCTCGAGCGCGGCCTCGGCTCGATCGCCGACATCGATGCGGCGATGCAGAACGGCGCCAACCACCCCATGGGCCCGCTGGCGCTCGCCGACTTCATCGGCCTGGACATCGTCTACCACATGGCCTCGCTCCTGCAGGACGAGTACAAGGAGGCGCGCTTCGCGCCCCCGCCGCTCCTGCGTCGCATGGTGCTGGCCGGGTACCTCGGGCGAAAGACGGGCAGCGGCTTCTACGACTACGGGAAGAACCCGCCCGTGCCGCGCGTCGCGATCGTGCGCCGGGACGGGCGCCTGGGCTGAGGGCTGAAGCGGCCAGGCTCCGCGGCGCAGGTACCTGCCCCGCATGCGCCACCCCGCGCTGGACATCGCTGCAGTGATCGTCACCGCGACGGTCGCGGGTTCGGGCTGCAGCCCACTGCGGATTGCCCCTCCCATTCGCGGGTCCGTCGTCGATGCAGCGACGGGGAGTCCTGTGCCGGGCGCGCTCGTAGAGATGGAAGCTCACTCGTACAGCTGGCTGCCCACGGGGCACCCCGTCGAGACGAACCTCCAGGAAGCATGGGACCTCACCGAGTCCTCCGGCCATTTCTCCGTCGGTGGGGGTGTGAGCCTGCTCTTCCCGCTCTGGTTGGGATGGAGGATATGCGCTTTCGGGAAGCGACCGAGGCGGTGCTGAGAACGGCCGAGGGCTGGAAGACGTTCCTGGATCTGTGCGCCGGCAGCCTCCGGGGAGCCCGCGCCGTCATCTACGGGGTGACGGGCGAGGATGCAGTCTACCGATTCTCGGAGGAGGGTCAGCCCGAGCAGCGGATCGAGTTCTAGGCCCGCGCGCTCACGCCGCAGCGCGCGCCGACGCCAGCCGCAGCACGTCGAGATAGCCGCGCGTCACGCAGGCGTCCGCGAGCACCCCCCGCGCGCGCAGCAGCCGGTGCATGCGCGGCAGGTTGTAGTGTGGCACGGTCATCACGAGGTGGTGCTCGAGGTGATAGTTGACGCGATTCGGCGCGAGGAGCAGCCGCTCCCACCAGCGCGCGAGCGTCGTGCGCGTGTTGCGCAGCGGGTCGGCGGGGTCGGGCACCATGCCGTGCTCCGCGATCGAGCGCAGCCGCATCGCGAGGCTGTAGGTCGTGAGCCAGGCCCCGACCCAGAGGAGATAGAGCGCCGGGTGCCCGGCGAGCGCGAGCACGCCGAGCAGCACGCCGTTCGTGACCACGACCCCCCCGAGCGCGTCGAGCCCGGCGTCGAAGTTCCGCTTGACGCGCCCCCTGGAGAGGCCCAGGTCGCGGCGCAGGGTCGCCTTCAAGCGCTTCCAGCCCGTCCGGCCCGAGAGGTCGCGCCAGATCTTCCGCCGCATGCTCGCGCGCGTCACCGGGAACGGCGCGGCGAGCGGCAGGTCGGGATCGTGCTCCGTCCAGGTCTTCGCGTGGTGCTGGAGGTGGTAGGGGCGGTACGGGTAGAGGTCGCTCCACACGGGATACGCGCACAGCCAGTTGCCGACCAGGTCGTTCCAGCGCCGCTCCCGGAAGAGCGTCCGGTGCGCAGCCTCGTGCATGAGGACGGCGAGGCCGAGCTGCCGGCCGCCGATGACGAAGAGGGCGACGACCATCGTGAGCGGGTTCGGCCAGCGGGCGACCAGGGCGAGGGCGACGCCGATCGTGCCCCAGTCGACCGCGATCGAGAGCCACGAGCGCCAGTCGCGCATCTCGAGCAGCTCGCGTACCTCGGCGTCGGAGAGCGCCTCGCGCCAGGCTTCGGCCATCACCTCCGACCATAGCGCCGGTCGGCGGCCCCCTTCAACCACCATCGTCCCTTGACCCTCGTCGACGCAGCGTGTTAGCTGCCTCGCGCTTCTTCGTGTTCCGCCCATGCGTTTCTACGAATACGAAGCCAAAGCCCTCTTCGCCCGCCACGGCACGCCTCTCCTGAAGGGCCGCGTCGCGCGCAGCGCCACCGAGGCCGCAGAGATCGCCCGGGACCTCGCCGTCCCGGTCGTCCTCAAGTCCCAGGTGCTGACCGGCGGGCGCATGAAGGCCGGCGGCGTCAAGTTCGCCGACACGCCGGCGGAGGCCGAGGCCGCCGCGCGCGCGATCCTCGCGCTCGAGATCAAGGGGCAGAAGCCGCGCGGCGTGCTGGTCGAGGAGCGCGCGCCCGTCGCCAGCGAGTACTTCGCCGCGGTCACCTGGGACGGGCGGAGGAAGCTCCCCGTCCTCGTCTTCAGCGACATGGGCGGCATCGACATCGAGCAGGTCGCCGAACAGCACCCCGAGCACGTGGGCCAGGTCCACGTCTCGACGCTCCTCCCGTTCACGCCCTACAAGGCGAAGGAGGCGATCGCGGCCGTCGGCGTCAGCGGCGAGGACCTGAACCGCCTGACGCCCATCGTCGCCACGCTGGTCGAGATCTTCCTCCGCTACGATCTGACGCTCGCCGAGATCAACCCGCTCGGGAAGACCCGGGACGGCCGCTTCCTCGTCCTCGACGGCCACGTCGACCTGGAGGGCGACGCGCGCGACAAGCACGCGACGCTCCTCCAGGAGCTCGGCATCGGCAAGGAGGAGACGCGCGAGGCGCGCCCGCCGACCGCGTTCGAGCTCCGGGGCGCGCAGATCGACGCCTCGGATCATCGCGGCGTCGCCGGCAACGTGCGCGAGTTCGACGGCGACCTGGGGCTCGTGATCGGCGCCGGCGGCGGCTCGCTCACGCTCTTCGACGCCATCCGCAGGCACGGTGGCCGGCCCGCCAACTACTGCGAGATCGGCGGCAACCCGAGCGTCAGGAAGGCGTGCGAGCTGACCAAGCTCATCCTCTCGAAGCCGGGCGTGAAGAAGATCGCCGTCATGATGAACGTCGTCTCCAACACGCGCGTCGACATCGTCGCGCGCGGCGTGATCAAGGGCTGCGTCGAGGCGGGCCGCCATCCCGCCGACACGATCGCCATCTTCCGCATCCCGGGCGCGTGGGAGGACGACGGGTTCAAGATCCTCCGCAGGTACGGCGTCGAGTACTGCGACCGCACGGTGTCCATGTACGAGGCTGCGGGACGCGCCGTCGGCAAGATGAAGGTCTGATGTCCATCCTCATCCACAGGGATACGGCGGTCATCATCCAGGGCATCACCGGGCGCGAGGCGGTGAACCTGACGCGCGAGGGCCTCGACTACGGCACCCGGATCGTGGGCGGCGTGACGCCGGGCCGCGCCGGGCGCGACGTGTACGGCGTGCCCGTCTACGACTGCGTGCGGGACATCACCGCGCGGCAGCACGTCGACGGCTCGATCGTGACCGTGCCGCCGCGCTTCACGCGCGACGCCGTCTTCGAGGCCATCGAGGCGGGCGTGAAGCTCGTCGTGGTCGTCACCGAGCGCATCCCGCGCGGCGAGGTGGCGCAGATGGTGGAGCTCGCCCGCCTGCGCGGCGCGCGCATCATCGGCCCCAACTGCCTCGGCATCCTCTCGCCCGAGGAAGCCAAGATGGGCGGCCTCGGCGGCCCGGCGGTGAACGTCCGCCGCGCCTTCAAGAAGGGGCCGATCGGGGTCATGTCGCGCTCGGGCGGCATGACGACCGAGATCTGCAACACGCTCTCGGCCGCCGGCCTCGGGCAGTCGACCGCCGTCTCGATCGGCGGCGACGCGATCATCGGCTCCACCTACGCCGAGCTGATGCCGCTCTTCGAGGCCGACCCGGAGACCAGGGCGATCGTCATCTACTCCGAGCCGGGCGGCCGCATGGAGGCCGAGCTGTCCGACTGGGTGCGCGAGCACCGCTCGCGCCTCCCGCTCGTCGCCTTCATGGCCGGCCGCTTCATGGACGAGATGCCGGGGATGCGCTTCGGCCATGCGGGCACGATCGTCGAGGGCAAGGCGGACACCACCGCCGACAAGATCGCGCGCATGCAGGCCGCCGGCATCTCGGTCGCCGAGCGCATCGAGGACATCCCGGCGCTCGTGCAGGAGCGCCTGCGAGGGCACTGATGCCGGGCATGTTCATCGACGTGCAGGTGGACCCGACGGTCGCGGCCGACGCGGCGCTCGCGAAGAAGCTCGTCGAGGTCTGCCCGGTCAACATCTTCGCGCAGGAGAAGGACGGGAGGCTCCGCATCGTCGAGGAGAACCTGGACGAGTGCGTGCTGTGCGAGCTCTGCATCCAGGCCGCCCCCGCCGGGAAGGTGCAGGTGCTCAAGCTCTATGAGCGCTAGAGGCCGCGCGGCAGACCCCGCGCCGGCAAGGAGGGTCCGATGAAGGGCTGGCCGTCTCGTCTGCTCGTGATCGCCGCGGTGGCTGGGGTCGCCGGGTGTGCGACCTGGGCCCGGTGGACGCACAAGGCCGAGCCCGCCGCCGCGCCGGCGCCGCCGCCCGAGGCCCGCGCGGCGCACGTCATGCTGGCGCCCGGGGAGATCAAGTGGCGGCCCTTCCCCCCGGGGGGAGCGGGCGCGAAGCTGGCCGTGCTCTCCGGCGACCCCGAGAAGGCCGGTCCCTTCGTCATCCGTATCCGGCAGCCCGCGGGCGCCAAGGTCCCGCCGCACTGGCACCCCACGGACGAGCACGTGACCGTCGTCAAGGGAACGATATACTTCGCGATGGGCGAGAAGTTCCGCAAGCGCGGCGCGCGCGAGCTTCCCGCGGGCTCGTACCTCCTGCTGCCGGCCAAGATGCCGCACTTCGCGTGGACCGCGAGGAAGGGTGAGTCGATCGTCCAGGTGCACGGCATGGGGCCCTTCCAGATCATCTACGTGAACCCGGCCGACGATCCGCGGAACAAGACGGGCAAGCGCTGACGCGTCCTCGCTCATGAGCCCGTTCTCGGCACCACCGCCCGGCACGCCCAGATGATGGGCCCGCAGAGCGACCGCGTGGAGATCACGGTCGCCTTCCACGACCCGGAGGGCGTCGACGCGAACAACCAGTGCTCGGCGGTGACGAAGGCCTTCCGCACTAGCCGCCACGGCGCGCTGCTGGTGCCGTAGGCGGGTGGTCCGGCGCTCGTCGCCCCTCTCCCAGGTGCCCGATCGCGAACAGCTCGTCGCCGAGACCGGAGTCGTACGCGACCTCCTTCACGGTGATCGCCTTGCATCCCGCAATCGGCGCGCAGCGCGGGTGGGCAGGAAGCCGCGGACGGTGTCGATGGTGTCGGCTTCGTCGGGTCTCTTGTCGGTCCGGTGGCGCTTGACGCGGGCAAAGCGCAGCGCCACACCGCCGGGGTAGCGCGGGCTCCGCTGCACGCCGTCGAAAGCGACCTCGACGACCAGCGACGGCTCCGCGCGAACCGTCCACTCCTCGCGCGAGCGCTCGAGGTCGAGCAGCCGCTCCGTCTGCCAGGCGAGCATCTCGTCGGTGAGGCCCTTGAAGGTCTTGCCGATCATGACGAAGCCGCCGTGCACCGGGTCGCGCGCGCCGAGATGCAGGTTGCTGAGCCAGCCGCGCCGGCGACCGTGCCCCCATTCGGCGGCCAGCACCACGAGGTCGAGCGTGACGGCCGGCTTCCACTTGAGCCACTCGGTCCCGCGGCGGCCGGCGCGGTAGGGAGAGTCCGGCGACTTGAGGAGCACCCCCTCGTGGCCCTCCGCGAGGGTCTCCTGCACGAAGCGATCGAGGGCGCTCGAGTCGGCGGTGCAGAGCGCGGCGATGCGGAGGTCGGGCGGCACGATCTCGCCCAGGATGCGCCAGCGCTCGCGCTGCGGCCGGGCGATGCAGGAATGCCCGCCGACCAGCAGGCAGTCGAAGAAGCGGGCGCTGAGCGGCATCTCGCGGCGCACCTCGTCGACGTCGAGCTTGCGGCCAAACCGGCGCATGGTGTCCTGGAACGGCTCCGGCCGCCCGTCGGCGCCGAGCGCGATCGCCTCGCCGTCGAGGATGGCCTCGGACGCGCCGATGCGGCACACGCTGTCGATCACCTCGGGCACTGCGTCGCTGAGCGGCTTCCGCTGGCGGCTGTAGACCTCGATGCGCTCGCCCGACTTGTGCACCTGGATGCGGACGCCGTCGAGCTTCGCCTCGACGGCCACCTCGCCGAACCGCTGGAGCGCCTCCGCCGGCGAGGAGGCGGTGCCCGCCAGCATGGGGAGGATCGGCCGGAAGAGCCGGATGGCGCGTCCCGCAAGGCCCGCCCCGCCCTCGCGGAGCGCCTTCTCGCCCACCAGGGCGAGGTCGCCCTCGATCATGAGCGCGTCGCGCACCGTCGCGGCGTCGAGGCCAGCAGCCCCGGCCACCGCCTCGGTGAGCACGCCCTCGAGCGCGCCCTGACGCAGCTCGCCGACCAGCCAGCGCGCCAGGAAGGAGCGCTCCGGCGCCGTGGCGCGGGCAAACAGCTCGGCGAGCCGGCGCGCGCGCTCGGCCGCCGACCCTTCCCCGGAGAGGTCGCGAAGGACAGCCAGGGCGCCCGCGACGTCCTCGAGTCCGAGGGTCGCCTCCGCGGCCGCCGGGGCCGCCCTCCACGCCTCGTCGACCGCCGCCGGCCCGACTCCCAGCCGCTCGCGTCCGGAACGCCCGGAGAGGAACCGCAGCGCCGAAGCCACTGCGCCGGGCGGCACGGCACGGAGGAAATCGGCGAGCCTCCGCACCTTCTGGGTGCGTGAGCGGGTTGCCGCGACGGCGTCGGAGACCGCGACGAGCTCTCCGAACCGGGTCATCGACGGGCAGATTGCCGCCGATGCCGCACACCGGCAAGGCAAGGCGAAGCTCGGCCGGGGCGGCCGCCAGCCGGGTTGACCCTCTTCGGCGCCCTCGCGGGGCGCCCTACACACACCTGCAGCGGCCGCCTCGTGCGACGCAGACCCGCCCCGCATGGCGACACACACCGTTGCAGCTACCACTGCGCACCCGATCGCAGGCGGGCGCCTCGCAGTTGCATCCGCCGAGCGGGTTCGGGACGCAACTGAACTCTGCGAGTGGGCAGCTGCCCGCGCACGCGGGTGCTGCACTCTCGGAACAACTTCCAGCGGCGGGCGGCAGAAGCGACGACGAGCACGCCTGAAGGCCCTCCCGCGCGCACCGGCGCAGCACTTCTTCCCTGCAGGCGCGGAGACCCTGCCCGCTTGCGGTCATGCAAGATCGGACGGCGCTTCCGCACGCGCGCCGACACTGCTTGCGAGGTCCAGCCTGCGAGGTAGAGGCGAAGACAACCAGCACCAACGCCGCTGTCAGCCTGGGCGTCGCTCGCATCCCAACAATCTTGCACATGCCCGACGCCTCGTTGTCAACCTGTCAGATCACGAGGCCTGCTTGCAGAGCGGAGAAGGGCTCGACGCTACCGATGGCCATAGATGAACTGCGATTGCGAACCTAACGTCCCTTGGCGAACTTCGTCAGCGGCACAGGGGCCCCGACACCTTGGAGACCACGTGCAGAGGCCAACCCCGAAACCGCGAGCGAGCAGGAGATATGGCAAGTGCCAAACCTCACGCCGCTCCAACGGCTTCTCCGGTCGGAAATTCCGGGCAGCGTCACCCCGATGCGTGATTGACGCGTGACGAGCGGCACGGCACGGAGACACCATCTGCGGAGGACCGGGGGTACCGGGGATCCGGAGGTTTCGTTCGTACCGGCAGCATCCGCAAAGGGCGTGAGTTGCCTCGGGCGGGTGCGGGGATTGCTGCCGACGGTTGCGCGATGTCAAAGGATTGTGAAGGCACCGACTCCCAAAAACGATCGCGCGAGCACACACGGGCTTTGTCCCCACGCCAAACGGAGGCAGTCATGCGAAATGCGCTTCGCGGGTTTTTCAGTCTGAGCGTGCTTCTCTTGTTGATGGGCGTGCTCCCCGGCACGGCGGCATCGCAGGGGAATAGGGGGGGCTCCTCCTGTGGCACGCAGCCGGATGATGCCGCTGAGGTCGCCGCCGTCCGCGCGATGGCGGAAGATCAATGCGATTGTGCGGGCGCACTCGACCACGACGACTACGTGGACTGCGTATCAGAGGTGGCGCAGGCGGCGGTCGAAGGCGAATCGCTGCGGCCTCAGTGCCAGGGCGCTGTGGTGCAGTGTGCGGCACAGTCGACCTGCGGCAAACCCAACTTCGTGACCTGCTGCCAAACCGATTCCGGGGGCAGGACGAGCTGCTCGATCAAGCAGGCCGGGAACGAATGCAAGGCACCGCGTGGCGGGACGTCATGCGTCGGGTCGGTGCCGAGCTGCTGCGATGCGTGCGCGGACGGTTCGTGTGCGGGCGGCACGACCACGACCACGGTGCGCGCGACGACGACCACGTCGGCGCCCGCCGCAACCACCACCACCACGGCGCCTGCCGCAACCACCACCACCACGGCGCCCGCCGCAACCACCACCACCACGGCGCCTGCCGCAACCACCACCACCACGGCGCCCGCCGCCACCACCACCACCACGGCGCCCGCCGCGACCACCACCACCACGGCGCCCGGCGCGACAACCACCACCACGGCGCCCGCTGCGACAACCACCACCACGGCGCCCGGCGCGACAACCACCACCACGGCGCCCGGCGCGACGACCACCACCACGGCGCCCGTCGCGACGACCACCACCACGACCGTCACGACCACGACCACGGCGCCTGCCACGACGACCACGACCCTTGCCGGCTGCTGCGGCTTCAGCCCCAAGCCGAGCGCGCTGAACTTCACGACCGGCGTCGGGTCCGGCAACTGCGGCAGCTTGGTGACCAGCACCGGCGTCTTGCTCGAGAACCTCGCCTGCGGCGGCCTCTACACCGGCGGCGGGAGCTCCGGCGTCCCGCTGCCGTTCCAGGTCCCCGACATGGGCAGCTCGCTCACTACGGTGTTCGATTGCAAAGGCACCGCGCTGACGCTGACCAACAGCAAGTCGAACGATCCGGGCGCCAACAACCGCAACTGCACGAGCGTCGGGTGCCTGTTCGGCCCACCGCTCCCGATTCCGAACTCGGCCACCACACCGATCAGCCTGTGTGTCATCAACTCGGTGTCGGTCAACGCCAGCGGCACGGCGGACTGCGCCAGCGGCGCCTCGAGCCTCAGCCTGCCGCTCAACTCGGAGCTCTTCCTGACCGGCGATATCTTCCCGAATGCCCCGGGGATCCAGAGCTGCCCGGTCTGCAACCAGACCTGCAACGCGGGCTCGAACAGCGGCGGGCCGTGCAACAGCGATGCGGACTGCCCCGGTGCGGGGGCGGGCTCCTGCGCAGGCACGATCAAGTGCCACGGCGGCGCCAACGACGGCGGGACCTGCACGCCGGCCGACTCCGCGCTCAACCCGAGCTTCCCGACCACCCACGACTGCCCGCCGCCGGCGAACCTGGACATCGGCGGCCTCCCGATCGCCTTCGCCCTGTCGACCGCGACGAGGACCGAGACGGGTCAGACGCTCACCGGCCCGGTCACCGCCCAGCAGAGAGTGTACTGCGGCTTCTGCCGCGACATCGACGGGGCCGGCACGCTCTGCTTCGAGGGCGCCCCGGCGGCGCAGGCGTCGTGCCCGCACAACAGTGCGTGCCTCTCGGCCGGCAATCCGTTCAACTGCTGCACGGGTCCCACCGCCGGCAGCTGCGACCAGGCGCCCAAGCCGTGCACCGACTCGTCGCAGTGCACCGACGGCGCCGGGACCTGGCCCAACTGCCAGCAGCACAACCCCGGGGCGTTCGGCTTCGGCACGGCGAAGACGATCACCGAGACGGGCGCGCCGGGCAGTGACATTACCGATGGCATGGGCCATCCCTCGACGCTGGTGAGCATCTTCTGCGTCCCGCCGACCTTCAGCACGTCGGTCGACAACACGGGCGACCTGCCCGGCCCGGGCGCCGTCTCGCTCCCGGGAACGGCCCAGCTCCTGCCTTAAGCCTCTCGACCGCGCGGGAGCCTGCGCACGCAGGCTCCCGCTCTTCCCTCCAGTCGACGAGGCCTCGGCCCCGCAGGGAAGGCCTCGTGCTGTCTCGCGAGGGCTCCGATCAGGCGCCGCGCAGCCGCGGCAGCACCTTCGCCGCGAACCGCTCGAGCCCCTCCCACCCGAGCCCGGGCGGAAGCCCGCCCATCAGCGGGTGGAGGAGCACCTGGCCCGTCTCGTGCGCGAGCGCCACGCACTCGTCGGGCGTGACCACGCGATAGACACCGCTGCGGCGCAGCTCCTCCGCGCTCGTCGCCTCCACGTGCACCGACGAGCGTTGGCCGAGCGTCTGCCACGACGCGTAGGTCTGCGCGTCGTAGAGCGCGTGCGGCGCGATGCGCGCCCAGTCGCGCGCGGGATCGTCGCTCACGTGGACGAAGCCCGGGCCGCTCGGCAGGTGGACGAAGCCGCCGTCGAAGCCGAGGCGCCGGCACTCCGCCCGGTAGACCTCCGCCAGGCGCGGGTCGCCGATGGCGGGGAAGAAGCCGCTCGCGAGTCGCGCGGCGCGGCGTGCCGCCTTCTCCGTCGAGCCGCCGACCAGCACCAGCGGCGGTGACGCCGGCTTCGGCGTCACGCGGATCGTCCGCCCGCGCCACGTGAAGGGCTCGCCCGTCCACGCCTGCCGCATGACGCCGACGTACTCCTCGAGGAGCCGCCCCCGCTGCGCGCGCTCGACGCCCGCCATGGCGAACTCCTCGGGGCGATAGCCGAGCCCGGCGATCAGGCTCGTGCGGCTCCCGCTCGCGAGATCGAGCACGGCGAGCTGCTCGGCCAGGCGCACCGGGTCGTGCAGCGGCACCAGCACGGCGGCGATGCTGATGCGGATGTGCTGCGTGCGCCCCGCGATCGCGGCGGCGAGCACGAGCGGCGCCGGGAGATAGCCGTCCTCGACGCCGTGGTGCTCGGAGAGAACGACGAAGTCGAGGCCGTGCCGGTCGGCCCAGGCGCACTGCTCGAGGCACGCCGCGTAGAGCTCGGCGTGGGTGACGGCGCCGAAGGACGGCGCGCGGAGATCGTAGCGGAGGCCGATCATGGTCATGGCGCGCTTGTATTGGCGCTCTGGTGCGCTAGTCAACGTTCCGACGGGAGGACCCCATGGACCTGGCGGCACGCATCCAGAGGCTGGAGGACATCGCAGCGATCGAGCGCCTCAAGTACCGCTACTGGCGCTGCCTCGACCTGAAGCTCTGGGACGAGCTCGCCGGCTGCTTCACGGACCAGGCGACCGCCGACTACGGCGAGGGGCGCTA
>Ga0209161_10002720_pt1 | contig 14460 bp, 18 predicted proteins | sample GraSoiAngelo_155_FD_186169 | JGI IMG/M metagenome (GOLD analysis project Ga0209161, IMG submission 186169) | Grasslands soil microbial communities from the Angelo Coastal Reserve, California, USA - 14_1009_13_30cm (SPAdes) (version 2) | ecosystem: Environmental > Terrestrial > Soil > Grasslands...
TGCTGAACAAGGATTCTTCCGTCATCATCTAGACACGCGATGGTTATCCCTACATGCTTCTCTCCAAGAATAGAACCCTCACGACCGTCCCTCACCCTATGGGTCCACCATCTGTCACCATATCCGATTGTCCGTCCGAACCCATTAACAAGTGGAATCTTGTATCGTTCCATGAACCCCAGGAACAAGTCTCTCGTCGATTGATGTATATACCGAACCTTGTGCTCGCTTTGCCTGTTTTACTATGCCTATGATTGACGTTTATGCCCCAGCAGACCTTTTCCCAGCCGGTTCTGATGGTCGGCTCGGCAAGGAGCTCACCATGGCCGTTCTCCGCGCCGAGGGGGTGGCCACCCCTGGTCCCTTCCACCTCAACAACACCGCGGCGTTCATCCACCGAATGGACCCGCACTCGGTTCATACCGCAGCCACCGACTCCGCCCGCACCGTCCGAGTCCAGGTCATCACGCCCCCAGCCGCGTTAACCCGCGAAGGCCAGAAACAACTCGTCAAAGAGATCACCGAGATTATTACCAAGATTTCCGGCGACCCGAGCCAAGCCACTCGCACATGGGTGATACTCACCGAGGCAGCAGAAGGCGGTTGGGGACTCTCAGGCACAGCATTCGGACGCCAGGAGTTCGCGGCACTTGCAGCCAAAGCGGCCGCGGTGCGCCAAGTAAGCGAACAACTAGCCTAGGCTCTCTGCTTGAGAGAGCTCTTCCGTTCGGAAAGACTTACAGTCTGCTAGTAGCCTAGATCCAGGTGGAGGAGTCTTCTCTGCCATTTGCTCGGCCGATCCTTCTCTACGACAATGATTGTGGGATCTGCTCCCGGTTCGCCCACATCGCTGAAAGAACCTCCAAAGGCTGGATCGATACTGTGGGTTTATTCACAAGGCGTGGAATGAAAATCAAGTGGGACTTCTTCAGTCCGAGGGATCGTCCTGACGACAATTTTTGGCTCCTGGTCGGTGATGTGGGCTATGGGGGAAGAAGCGGTCTACTCCCGCTGGCACGAGAGATTGTTAGAGGTCTAGTCATATGACCGAGAGAGAGGGAGAATCGTGCACTCGACCCAAGAACGCTGTGAGCAGAATACTCGGCACCCTTCGTCGGGGCAGAGTGGTTAGGCGAAAGCCACGAGGGGTCGCCGTTCAGCCATCTCAACAATAACCTTCTCCACCTTCATATGATGAATACGACGATGAACAGTCAACAACGTAAGACAGTCCACACAGACATGAACAGTATGATGATCAGCCTCCAACTCCACAACCTCATCCTCAGGCCGAATCTCAAACCTAAAACCACAAATCACAGCCAACAGAGACATACCCGCTTTCATAGCGGCCTTAACTCGCCCTTAAGCGTTCAAGTCCTGAACAGCAGGCCGGCCATTTCTGCGAGCGACAATAACGACATAAGTTCTGAGAATGCGGGCGCAACACAGCTAAGAATTGACCCTTCCACCGACTCCTAAGAAACCATTCCTATCGAAACCTGTCATTATTGGACTCGCAATCATAGTCGTAATTTCAGCCGTAGTAGTCGCTGGACTCGTAGCAAACCAGGCCCTACATCCACTTGTCAGCACCAGCATAGTTAGCAATACGATTACCGTTGCTCCTGGCACTACTCAGAAATTCACGTTTTCCGTTCCGGCCGGAGCCTCAAACGCGCATATCAGTGGGACGTTCTCAGCCACTGGCGGTAGCGGCAATGATATCATCGTGTACGTGTCCGACAGTTATGGCAATGCTCTTTACAATAGCGGGCAAGTTACTACCGGTAATTTCAACGTCGACATTACTCCTGGCTCAAACTAGTCACTCATATTCGACAACACTTTCTCCACTGTCTCGTCAAAGACCGTGACTGCCCAGGCGACGTTGAACTACAATCAATAGTCATAGTTTCGTTCCAGTCTTGGCACGCTGTTCCGGTTCCAACTGGTTCGAGGATTGTTTCGCAGCTCTCAAGGTCGGAATCTAGTTTGCTGAGCTTTCAGGATCTTCTGCGCCGTAACTGCTTCGGACCCGAAAGCTGCCCTTAGTAGGGCCGAAGTTCCCGTAACCGGTTTCAGCTTCTTTACGAGCTTTGTAATATCGGCAAACAACTCGAAGTAATACCTTCGTTTGGAACAGTAGCGGTCCTTTAGCTGCCACCTAAGCTCGGAATCAACGGTTTGCTCGATGCTCCTATCCTCATTGTTGATGACAATTGCCGCTCTGAAATCGAAGCGTCGGTTCCTTCTCTGAAGTGCGAAGTAGAGTCTGAAAGCAACACGTGAGGGTGGAGAGAAGGCAACGTATCCCTCCTCGTGTTTCCTCTTTCGCATATCTCTCCAATGCCCTCCACTGCAGGAGGAGAAAGTGGTGAAACCTTTCTCGTTCAGGAGAGAAATGAGCTCTTGGATGGCCGGGTCTACCCGCCTCATATGTCGCTTGACTGTGAGATCTTTCCAGTTGGATTCGTCAAGATTTCCGTAGTCCTCAGAGTGCTCTCTGGGGAGAAACTCGTGTTTGCACCTAGGCAATTGGAAAGGGGCGCTCCTTCTCAGTCGCAAATGGGCGACAGGTTTGTCTTATCGGATCTCACCAATTTATCTGGGACGGAACAACTAGGATTGTTTCGAGAGAAAGACAGCAAGCTTGTCAAAGAAAATACCAAGCGCGTCTGAAAAGCTGTGAACAGTGTACCATGTTTCTAACATGAACCACGTTCCACTAACCAGGGTAGCAAGCGCCACTACAAGAAGGGCTCCCCCGTTGAACAGAACACTAGCGACAGCAAAAAACCCTGAGATTACGAAATTACCGATTCCAAACATCAACATAGCAAAAATCCCTGTTCCAATATTACGCGCGTCCTTTTCCCAAGATCCATTTTTGAAAAAATCGGCCAATTCCGTTGAAGGCTGCGCTGTGGACTTGTACCAAAGCCGCCTAAGCTGTCTCAGCTCTTTGCCAAGGTTTCCCCAGAAAAAGAAGAATCCTACAATCCACCCACCCGCCAAGAAACTGTCCAACTGTAGGACCATTTGCGATGCTTGAACGATTCTTTCTGGTGAAGTACCTTGAACCAACGAAGTTGTGGGGAATATCACTACTGACAAGACTACTAGGAACACGGCGCCATGGAGCACCCTTACACGTTTCGAACGTAGTTTGAAGAACGCAATTTCTTCCACCATGGGAGTCGGCTTTGTCAAGGCGTGCGATGTTAGAGCGAATCAAGTGAACTAGGTAGGTCTTTCTTCGTCAAAGAAATTCGAGTAAACGGGTACGCACTGTGCACGACTGATATGTGGGATGGGCTCCTTAAGCGTTGAAGAGCCATCGCTGAAGAACAATCTAAAGGCTAGCGCGAAAGCCCGTCTCGGGGACCTAGTTCAGCTTGAAGACATGAGGCAGAGACAATACTGTTCGGAACCCGTCAACACACCAAGAACCTGAACAAGTTGGCCTTAAATGGAAATGTCAAGTTACGCCGTTAGCCTGAGAAATGTCCTTGGAAACTAACGATTCAGACAAGTCGCGTAGGGCGATTTCCCCTGGCCAGTTTCAGGACTACTTCGATTACGTCAACTTGATCGTAAGGAGGAGCCTACCGCCAAGTGTCATTGATTCCTTCCTAGAATACAAGCGCGAGAAACTCAACTCTATCGTTAAGCTTGAGAAGCGACGCTTGTCCGACTTAGGGAAATCTCGTTCTCTGGTATACAAGTATGCTCTACCCACGACCTTGGTTGATGGGCTAGCTGGAAGTCTCGCGTCTCTAGTCTCGGGCAATATCCTCTTCTTGATTCCAACGGTGCTCTTTGCCCTTGTGATCTTTCAGCTGGCCTACTTCATCGACCGGACCAAGGAGCTTGATAAATTGAATCTTATTCAAGAGAGTCGAAGATCATTGCTTGAAGTAAGACGTCAGGAAACTGAGCTACTACTCAGGGTGTGGTGATGGTGCCTTCATATAGTGAATTAGAAACGAAATTCGAAACCCTTCAAAAGGAATTGCTGGAATTACGTGAAAAGACTGGCCGGGCTTCTCCGTGGCGACCGCAGAATTGGATCGATACAATCACTCTGCTCCCAGCACCCATCTCGCTAGCCCTGGTAGTCATCGGATTCGGAACGGGCATCAGTTCCATCACAGCATCGATTGTTATTGTTTCCATAGGACTAGCGGGAGTTCTGGCATATTTGGGCCTCGAGTCTGCCTCGTTGGAGAGAAGCCTCAATGACATTCATTTGCTCTACGATCAAACGTTCGAAGTGGAAGAAGTGCTGTTCGAAAAAGCAATCTTCCGCGCTGTAACATCGGAAGAATTTCGAGATCTCAAGCGGGGAAGGACTTCAGGGTAGCCCACCGCTCTGTCAGGCCTTGGTACACGGATACGTTCTATGAACCATCTGAATGGAACCGTCACGAGTAGCAGTTTCGTTCTTGTGTCTGAGCAATAGCGGATAGATGGCTCAACTCTACAGATGTCGAGTCAGCGGAGCGACTGGCGCGAACGCCTACACGCCAATCCCTCACGGATGGAACAAGAACTCGCAATCAAACTCCAAGACGATGGAATACATTACCAGACACAGGTCGAGATCCCAGTCACAACAGCCGACTTCTACATCCAGACCGAACCTAGACCATTGGTAGTGTTCGTTGACGGCAAGGTCCATCTCGGAACGTCTCAATCCGTCAAAGACGAAGAGTTACGATCATTATTGCGGAAGAAAGGATACAGGGTCCTAGAACTGTACTACAACAACTACTCAGATAGACTAAGAGATCAGCTCTACGACGAAATTCTGAGCAACCTCAAAATAAGCTAGTCGGATGTTCGTGCATATGTTTGATTCCGCCGCGCAGAGATGGGCTCTATGTCAAATTTCTGCCTATCGGATTGGAGCCCCAATGGGCGAGATCATGCAGCATATCAATGTTGGATTCTTCCAGTCGAAGCGCCAATTACGTTTGCCGGGCTTTGTCCGGCTTCTAATCCTCGATGGCGCTACAGGTTTGAGGGTAATGATACGCCAGCGTTGAACTCTACACCCTGCAACTGAAGATATGAAGTTGGATTTCTGTGGCAACGGAAACATACACACCATGCTAATTCTCCATCATTCATGGCTTGACGAACTGCCTTCTGTCCAATCGGGCTATTTAGTGGAAAAGACAGAAAGCTCCTACTTAGACTAGGATGTTCGATTCGGAAAATTCGCTCGCAGGAGTCGCAGAGAAACAATCTTCTAGATTCGGAGGTAGCAATAAGTTTTCCATTTTGACGAAGCTCCAGTCTGCTTGGTGTAGGCCGCACATTATCGTCCGTCGTCAGCTCGTCTTGAATAGAGGGTTCGTCAGTTCTTGGGGTAGCTCTCTTGTCTCGCTCCAAGAAGCCGACGGCTTCCTTCGCGCATTTCCCCGAATGGATCGGAATTAGTGGTGGGGTGAAGTCCTCGCCGAATATTATCGCATCTGCATTTGATGCAAGAAGGATTCCGGAACAAATAGCGCATCTCCAGCCCACGAGCTTTCGCACCTCCTTGTCATACAGTTGCCTCCTTTCTTTCTTTGACAGTTTACCCTTCGTAAAGACAATGGTCAATGTTGGAAACTATCCAGATTCACGAAGGCGTCACTTGAGAAATCCATGTATTCGTGATATAAACGTCAGTCCCGCTGCTCACCTTCGTCTTCGGTTGTTTGCCAACTCGATTATCTTTCTACCAGGCGAAGCTGCTCGCCTCCAATATAGGCTAACAGAAGGGTTAAGAATAGGCCCGTAGCCTATACCAGTGGTGCCATATGAGCAAAGACGTGCTGAAACAATTGGTCGTGACGGAGGAAGGCCTCTTGACCCAGGCTGTGGAAAAGGCGAAGAGTCTGATTGCAATAGAGGACAAGAGCGGAAATGTGATCTTGCGACTGCCAAAAACATCCTTACCCGCTAGGACCCTCATCCATCTCTACTTGATTGGCACGTACTTTTCCCATCAGATGGGGAAGACGGAGTTTCCTAGCATGTCTCCTATGGCTCTTTCCCATGCAATAGGTGCCGACTCCTCGACGATCTCCGCACGGCTTACTGAGCTTGTGAATGGGGGATCTGTGAAAAAGACTGAGAAAAGTCCAGGCAAGTATCCCAAAGGTGAATACAGCATCAACCCCTACATGATGAATGAACTTCTTGATGAGATTCTTCTCTCACGGGAGAAACCCTCAGTATCCTCTCTCTCAGTAAGCCCATCCGAAAACGGCAATCCAGACTCTTATCCAGACATCGGCAAGTTTGACAACCTTACTACTGCAATTAGCAATCTGTTACGGTCTCCATGGGGCAGTACTCCGCGTGATTGGAAAGAGATTCAACGAGCACTTCGACATAACTCTATGATTTTCAGCGAAGGAAGCGTTACTGGAACTCTCACTTTGATGTACCAAGACCACCGCCTGAGACGAGTCAAAGAGGGACGGTCTTTCAGATACATTATTCCCTAGATAGATGATGCCTAAAATGGAACATGAAATTACTGTCGGCGTTCAGTCCGGCAGTATCGTTTTCAGTTTCAAAACTGACCGGGAGGGCAGCAATCTGAAGGAGGGCTTCGAAACGATCGACCACATAATCTCTTCACACAAAGAACTCATACAGAAAGTTACGCGAACCATTTCACCTGCGACGTCGGTCGTCCGTGAACCCGCAATTAACTCGCTATCACAGCTCGGCATGCCAGCGGACGAGAGAGAAGTCATCCTTGTTCACATTGACGACTTGAATCGCTTTGACCTCTTTGTGCTTCTGCTTCACTACTCAGAGGAACCTCTGAGCTATGAACAAGTAATGTCGCTCTCAAAGCAACTCGGCAAGCCAATCAAATATAATTGGCTGGATTCCGAACCGCATCGAGACAAACGCAAGGGCTTCATCATGTCCACGCCCATCCCTGGAAAGCAAGAGAAACTGTACTCGCTCACAGCCCGTGGTGAAAACAAGGCCAAATCAATTATTGAGGCTCTGAAAAAAGAGCCTCCAATGGCTTCGCTCTGACTTTCCTTTTAGGCAGGTCAAGAGATTTGTTATTTTGAGTGTTGGCCTTCGGTCAAACAACCTAGCGGTCTGAAAAGACATCTATCTTGGATCAGCATGAAGCCGCAGCCGCAGCCACCGCTTCCGATGAAATCGTGGATATTGCCTCATTTCCGCTCGCGACAAGGGCCCCGGTCCGGGACCTCCTGTTCCCGTCGTGTTCTGCTATCAAGCGCGGAATAATCAAGCGACCTTCGTACTTGTTTCCTATCCCCTCGTACAGATCTGCAAGGTAGAAGTATCCCACTAATGCAGAAGTAAGGGCATCTACTTCGTGGTGACTGACGGGCTCGTTTTCAGACGCCACAACTATTCCAGTCTTTGCAAGATCGACCTGCAGATCCGCGAGATCGACACGCTTCCTCGGGAATCCAAGAATATCTTGGGCGGCGCCTGGATAACTTTCAATTACATACATGCGTCTCTTTCTAAGAGTCTTTGCCAAAGCCATTCCGCGTCGAGTTAGAGCTTGCATACTGGGTATGAGACATGGATAGACGTTGATTCCTCGTCTCTTCAGGATTCTCTCAATCTCACGGATGATCCCAAATCGACGACATCTACAGTTATCCCTTGTACAGGTTCTCCCTCTTGGGAGAGATAGAGGCGAGTCGATCGAAACGAGAGAGGGTGATGCAGAAATCGTTTTCTGGATTATTTCTTGATCAGTAAACGCAATGCTGAGACGAGCTGTATTATCTGACAAGACGCAGACGCCAGTAGGACGTTCCTTGGATCCTGATAGATCTATTCCTACAACTGAAGGAGTTCTACCCCGCGCTTTGATCCTTCTAAGCAGATTTGCCACGGTTGTCTCTTTGCGACGAATGGACCTCCTGTCCACCCTAACCAACCTTGAGCCGTTTGAGACAACATCAAGAGCGCCACGATGAGACCTTAACTCGACTTCATGGCGAGAAAGGCTCGATCGAATTAGAGCTAAGTCTGGGTCGTAGGCCCGTATGGCCTTCTGATTGATTCTTGATCGAGATCTTCCCCCGTTCATTTTGGGAGCGATGTTTTGTTGGAATTTCCTTCTGTAACAATAGTCCATCAGGGTCTTCAGGTTCTTCGTGTCGGAAAGATTGTACAATACTAATTTTCGAAGTGCCTCGTCATCTCCTTTGAGAAATCTACTCCACAGAACGGCCGCCTCTCTTCCTCCAATATCTGTAATCTCTCCGCCTCTACGAATCCCAAGCTTTTGCTCGATCTCTTTCAGAGGTCCCCCGATTCCGACACTCCTGAGAAGGAATCGCAGATCTAAGTGCACATGTTGAAGAGGCAATTTTGGAAACTCTTTCTTGATGAAAGGAACGTCGAATAATTTGCCATTGAATGTGACAAGGACATCGTACTTCTCCAACAACTTCACGAGATCGCCTAGGTTGTTATCCTTGACAAAAATTCGAGATTCTCTACCATCGAATGTCCCAATAAGTGTGATATCGTCGTAATAGCGCGAGAGACCCGTTGTCTCTACGTCTAGGAACAGGGTTCTGTCTCGGAAGTCATGATACAGTCTCCAATGCTCGTTTGGAGGCAGATTATCGGCGAAAAACGAAATGTCTCTATTCCTTAGTGCGTCAGTCCCCTTTCTTACGAAATCTCTGATGTGGGTTTTCTTATTGTAGCTTATGCGAGGTAGGTGCCTGCCATCGCTAAGTTGAGACCATGATGTGACTCCGTGTCGCCAGAGATACTGCTCTGTCTTATGGCCCACTCCCGGAACGAAAATGAAGGACTTCCTTACCATTTGCGGGCTAGAGGTCGGGAGCATGGGCGAATTTTTCAGTTCCAAGGTACCCGGCTACTTAATGGCTCCGATCAATTTTCCAGGCTATCTCTTTCCAACAACATCAACGACCTTAGCTAGCTCGTCATCCGAAACACCATCAATGTCTCTTACGTTGATGACCTTGACCTCAGCCTCTCTGTAGTCCCTGAAAAATTTTTCGTAGGCGGAGTTTATGGTGTCAACATAAGCAAATTCAATGTTTTTCTCGAACTCTCGTCCCCTCTTCCGAATTCGGTCAAAGATCAACTCAGTAGGCGCTCTCAAGTACACCACAACGTCCGGTTTGCGGATCCGTTTCTTGAAGTAGGAAAACAATTCTGAGAACAATTTGTATTCACGTTCGTTGTCTCTCAGGGTTACATCTGCGAAGATCCAATCTTTGTCAAAAAGAAAGTCCGCAAAAACATCTGAGCTAAAGAAACCGGCTGCATCGGACTTAATCAATTGATGATAATGGATCAGCAGGAAATTGACCTCAGTCTCGAAAGCGTATTTTTTCGAATCAACGTAGAAGTCTGAAATGAAAGGATGCAGCCTTGTTTCCTCGTGAAGAAAGTTACTGTGATACCTCTCTGCAACTAATCTGGCAGTAGTAGTCTTACCAGAGCCCATGCAACCCTCAAAGACTACATACATACCTATGTCGGAGATCCCCGTTGCGAATATCTCTCTAAGGGAGCCTGTCAATTCTAAAGTTTCGCTTCGACGAGAAGTCCCGACAAGTGAGAGTCTCGGACTTGGGTCTGGACATTTCAGCTCCTCCCGGGTAGTATGCGCGTGCTAGGACGCAAGGGAGACGGCTCGGATATTGAGGTCCGATAAATCATTAAATCTCTAAAGGAATCGCGTGGCATCGAGGATTGAGATCCACGCGTGCAGGTAGGGAAAGACGATGCCACTAATAGTGGTCATTGGAGCACAGTTTGGTGGTGAGGGCAAGGGAAAACTCGTCTCCCATCTCTCAATTGCTGACGACGCTGACATTGTCGTTCGGTGTGGGGGCCCTAACTCTGGTCATACAGTAGACTACGAGGGTTTTAGGATCGGGTTACGTATGGTCCCCGCAGGGTTCGTGAACAAGCGAACCAAACTCATGCTTGCACCTGGGGCCCTAGTCGATCCTAAGATTTTGTTCGCGGAGATGGAGAAATGTAACATCGATCCATCACGACTAATGATCGATAGAAATGTTTGCGTTGTTAAGGATGAGTATGCGGGGCTCGAGTTGGAAAAGGGTCTTCGAAGAAGAATCGGTTCTACGGCGTCCGGGACGGGCGTGGGCGTTGCCAAGAGAGCGCTTCGAGATGCCGACGTTCAACTAGCAGGAAATGTTGGCATCCTACATCGGTTCTTGGGGGACGTTTCGAAAGAGCTGAATGATGCTCTAGACCAAGATAAGAAAGTGATAGTTGAAGGCACCCAAGGCTTCGGCCTGTCTCTTTATCACACTGACCATTTCCCCTATGCAACAAGCAGAGACACGACAGCAAGCGGTTTCCTCTCTGAGGTGGGATTGGCACCCACTCTAGTTGACGAGGTGATCATGGCTGTCCGAACGTTTCCCATCCGGGTTGAGGGAGAGTCTGGTCCTCTCGAGAATGAGATAAGTTGGGATGTACTTCGAGCAATGAGCGGCTATCCATATCCCGTCTATGAAACGACCACCGCTACAGGAAGATTACGACGCGTCGCGACCTTTGATATGCAGATTGTTCAACGGGCAACTCAAATTAACCGACCAACGCGAATCGCATTGCACGGTGCTGACTATCTGGGCTACGAAAACAAAGGTAAAACGGACTATGACAGATTGTCAATTGAAGCAGTCAAGTTCGTGGAGTACATAGAAGGTTCGCTTAATGTTCCAGTCAGTTTCATAGGAACAGGACCCAGGAATGAGGAGTTAATAGTTAGAGAGTTAGGTGAGTTTACTTGGCCAGCCCATCAAGTCCCAATATTACACCACAGCGTTCAGTAGACGAAAAGCGGGACCCTCACCGTGAGGCATTGGGGGTTCTGACGGGAGACATGATAAAAGCATACGTCAATGAACTGGATCCACCTCTGATCGATTTTTTCGATCCCGATGAGCTACGTGCTGCAAGCTATGGGTTGAGATTGGGAGACGAGTATTATCAGAATGGCAAAATCAAGCAACTTTCTGACAATGACCGATTTGTCGTCATCAAACCTCATGAAATGGCGATCATAACCACATATGAATTTCTTCACATGCCCCGGTATCTAATTGGTCGATGGAACCTCCGAATCAGTCTCGTCTATAAGGGGCTTCTCTGGGCAGGCGCAGCTCAAGTGGATCCGGGGTACTATGGAAACCTGTTCTGCCCCCTCTATAATCTCTCAAATGAAACTGTAGCAATAGAACGTCTAGATCACATATTCACTATCGATTTTGTGAAGACTACAGACTACTTACCAGGCATAAGCCCGAAGTATAAAGTGAAACGCGAGAAGAGCAAACTCGGTGAGTATATCCCAAGCTACCCCTTGGAGAGTTCCGTGGCGACGCTCGAGACTCGGATTGAAAGGGGTGAAAAGCGGGTAGGAGATATTGCCGAGACAATGAACAACAAGTTCAACGAACTACAAACCTCTGTCCTCGTTGGGCTGTCTATCGTGTTTGCTGGTCTCACGATTGTAGCGACGCTACCTTACATTGCGGGCAAGAGTCTTACACTTCCAACAGTCGATGTATACTCTGGAATCTACCTTTCGGTCGCAGTTGTTGCGATTATATTCTCAGCTTTCTCTCTCCTGGGATCAAGGAAAACCGATAGCAGTACAATTCTTTCGAAACTTGCGGTTCTAGAGACGTTGCGCAACTTAAACACGATTAGCGACAAAGATTTCGAAAAGAGAAAAAAGAAGTTACTGCGGCGCCTTCGTCTGTGACTCCAGATGCGTTTATCGTCAGCCTGACAGGCAAACGGGATAAGCAACTTCGGAAACGATCGAGATCAAGGTCAGTCTAATGACTGCAGATCAGGCTCTGGAACTGTTACTATCCCTGTCCAAAGATCCTCAGCGTCGGGAGGAATTCATGAGAAATCCGCCTGACGTACTGAAAGCTATGACGTTCACCCTCTCAGAGGAGGAAATTGTCAAAGCTCGCGAGATACTTACTCGATTCCCTCCGCGAAGGCTAGAAACGCTCTCCGAGAACCTCCACGTTGATTTTGGAAAGATGGCACTGGAAGTCCGGAGTTCTGTGCTTAGGGTAGTGAAACAGATTGAAGATGGATTCACGAGTGTGATGAAAATGTATAAAGTCGCTTTTTATTCTGGAATAATCCTAATCGGACTGTCTGTTCTACTAGGTCTTATCGTTCGGCAAGATATAATCGCCTTGGCCTTTGGAGGCCTGGGCACGAGCGACATCTTAGTGTACTTCATCTACAAGCCCGCGGTAGATCTTCAAACAAGTAGAGGTAACCTAGCTCAACTGGAAATGGCTTTTGTCAGTTGGATCGGAGATGTGCACAACTGGAACCAAGTACTGGGTTACGTCGCTGAAGAAGCGAAGTCTACCCAGGAAATCGTTGACACTGCCACAAGGGCTTCCTCAACTCTAATTTCGAACTTGAAAGAAACAATGAAAGCCATCGACGATTTCGCAAAGCAGCGAAAGAATAGCGACTAATACTAGTATCAGAACACTCCAATGAATATTCGTTTGTAGCTTGGCTGGTCAACCCAACCCGTTATTTTGATGTCAGCATTAGCGCGGGCCAAAAGCTTCTCTCCCTGAATGAAGTCTACGAAAAACTTAGTCTGCTCGAGGTGCTCGAATTTAGGAGAGACCTTAAAGGAAAATTGGTGCCGCTGTCCTCTCACTGGAATCTGCGAAGATACCGCCTCTGGTTGAACATCGAAATTCTCACCATGAGGCACCATTTTGATGGGCCCAGTCTTCAACGCTTGAAATGGTCGCAATTCGGTGACCTCGCCACTTATCGTCACCGTTTGTTCAGGCAACTGGTCCCCGATGAGCGACACGTTCAGATTGTAGTACGCGAATGGTTTCATGGATGCTGGAATCTTGACCTCACCCGTCACGGTAGGTTTCTTTGTTGCAAACCTCGGTTTCGACGAGGGGGCCTTTAGCTCGAAATCCTCTGTATCATACACAACATCACCTTTGTATTTCTCTCTAGACCGACCACGAGAACGCGAGAGAGAAAGTATTGCAATTCCTGTGCCAATGGCGACCGACACTGCCGCAAATATGATGCGACTGTTGTCCGAAGAAAACGCAAACGGAAGTCCAGCCAATTCCAGCAGGCCGAGGATCGCGAGTGCGATAGAAAGTAGCGTCGCTATTAGAGGTCCAATCTCCGAAGGCTTCGGCCTAGATTGCATAAGTAATTGCCACCAATTCAGCGTTATAGGATTGTGGGTGACCCGTGAGCCTGCTTAGAAAACATTCAAAACCATGGCAGAGTTTGGATGCGATTCTTCTTCGAACATGTTTTTGAGACATTTGAAAAGATCGTCCTTGCAGCCTCTCTCGCGTAAAGAGACGCAACACCGGCTCCTGAAAACCTTCTTAATCTGGTACCATCCAAGACACAAACGATACGATCTCTAGATTCTTGCTTCATTCTCTGCTACCATTTACCGTTACCAGACCCGTTACCAATCGTGAAATGTCGATTGCAGTTGAGTCTCGCGACACAAACCGCGTGTTTGAGAAAGCTATCAGCAAGGGGGCGTTTGCATCTTTCAATCTATGTCCCATGATTGCAGATAGTAGAAGTCAGCGACCTGATTGTCCCTTGGAATCGCCTTGAAAACGGCTTGGGGTCCATTACGATGCTAATGTCAGTAGAGACCCGTGATCTGTCATAGGGGAATGTTGATGGGTCTGTGTTAGGATCCGGTTCGCCGGCGACGGTCGAGAAAAATAAGGTATGCGTGTTCGTCTCGCGACGCAGAACTGCCTTCTCTGCATCTGGGCGAACGCTTGGCCGAAGGTTCTATCTGGATTAGCCTAGACACGCTTGCGCTCGGTGACTGCGCAATTTAGGGGAGGCCCATACGAATGTCAAGAACGAAGTCGTGAAGGCATCAAGGGAGGCGTGGACTGATCTGACTCCTTTGGCAAGGTCGCTTGTAGGCACACTATGGGCGGACAAGACCGGTGTCGACATGGTGGTCACGACTCTAGATCCTGTACAGACCAAGGAGAAGATTCTATCTATGATTGCCAATATTCTTGAACAGAAGAAACGATATCCGTTGGGTCGGGCTCAAACACCGCCAAGATGATTCTGTCAATCAAACAATAGTAACCGCTCATCAAGCAGCAAGCCTAGCTTGACTCCTACCATGATTCGACGACCAGTCCGGGCACTTTCTCGAAGTGAGCCTTGTCCCGGGTGAGCAGAATTTGTCTGTGAACCAGTGCAGTGCTGGCTACGAGGGTGTCCAGATCGCCGATCAGCGAGCCCTTGGCTTTTAGTTCGTTGGTGAGCCTGCCATATTTCTCACAGACGGATAGAGAGAGCTCGAGAAGCTCCAGGTGTTCTAATAGCCCTCTCACCCTT
>Ga0209161_10002721_pt1 | contig 14458 bp, 14 predicted proteins | sample GraSoiAngelo_155_FD_186169 | JGI IMG/M metagenome (GOLD analysis project Ga0209161, IMG submission 186169) | Grasslands soil microbial communities from the Angelo Coastal Reserve, California, USA - 14_1009_13_30cm (SPAdes) (version 2) | ecosystem: Environmental > Terrestrial > Soil > Grasslands...
CATGGATGACATGCGTCGCGGGGAGGTTGCCGGCCACCGTAAGCACGGCTTCGCCCGGCTCGATGGGTCCCTGACGCACGGCTTCCTCCTCGATGACCGTCCCGCCTTTTCGCTTCATGGCCCCGGCCACTCCCGCTCCCATCCACAGCTCGGCGTTGGCGGCATTGACGACGGCATCGACCTCAGCCTCCGTGATATCGCCGCGGTCTATCGAGATTGTCGTGCTGCCGATCTTGACCTTCATGCCCGGTCTCCGCCCCCGCGAGAAGTCTCGCGAGCCTTGGCGGCCTCCCATGCGTGATCGAGTTCTTCCGCGGACACCTCGTCGAGCTTCCGGCCCTCGGCCGTCATGGTCGCCTCTACCTCCCTGAATCGCCGCGTAAACGTGTCCGACGCCTGCCTGAGGGCGTCCTCGGCGTCAATGTCCAGCAGCCGGGCGACATTGACGAGCGAGAAGAAGAGATCTCCGAGCTCGGCCCGGATCCGCGCGGTGTCTCCCCCACTAATGGCCTCGTCGGCCTCCGCCACTTCCTCCCGGACCTTGGCCCATGCCTGCGTCCAGCTCGGCCAGTCGAACCCAACGCGCCCGGCCTTGACCTGCAATCGCTGGGCGCGCAAAAGCGCCGGAAGGTTCTGCGGCACGCCCTCCAGCGCCGAGCGGGGAGATCCATCCCCCTTGCCCTCGGCCCGCTTGATTCGCTCCCACTGGCCCAGGGCTTCCCGGACATCCGCCACCTCTGCCGTCCCAAAAACATGGGGGTGGCGATGGGTCATCTTGTCCAAAATCTTCTGCAAAACCTCTGCCATCGTGAACTCGCCCCGTTCTTGGGCTATCTGGCAGTGGAACACGACCTGGAAAAGGACGTCCCCGAGCTCCTCGCTAATGGGACCAGGCTTGCCCTCGTCGATGGCCTGGAGGGCCTCGTAGGCTTCCTCGATGAGATAGGGCTTGAGGGAGGCGTGGGTCTGTTCACGATCCCAGGGGCAGCCGCCCTCGCCCCTGAGGCGGCCCATGAGGGAGAGCAGGGCTTCGAAGAGAACCCCGGCGGAGTCAGCCATCAACGATCCCTGAATCGCGCAAGCATTATACACAAGGGGGGTCGGCTCCTTGAAGGTCTTCAGAGTGCGTGTTAGGCTTTCGCCGCTCTCCGCGAGGGCATCACATGGCTGACGAGCAACCTTTCCGTGTCACCGACCGCCGCCGCCGCGACGATGATGCTCCCGAGGCCCCGGCGCCCTCTGCACAACCTGATCCGGCGCCGCCGATTCAGGGGTCGCCCGCGCCCTCCTCCGGATCGCCGCCACCTCCCGACGCGCCCGCCGGAGGTCCCGACCTCCAGGGCCTTTTCATCATGCTCGCGTCCTCTGCCCTCGTGAACCTGGGCGAGGCGGCGGATCCCGCGACCGGCGAGCGGATCGTGGACCTCGAGCAGGCACGGGACGCCGTCGATCTGCTGGTGATGCTGCGTACCAAGACCGAGGGGAATCGCACGGCGCAGGAGAGCCATCTCCTGGAGGGGATCTTGTATGACCTCCAGGTGCGCTTCGTTCGCGCTGCCAAGGGTGCCCCCGGCCATTAGCGGGTCCTGATCACGATTCTGCGGTCCTCGATTTCGACATCTCTCACGGTGCCCGGGACCGACCAGCGGAAGAGCTTGGGGCTCGCCGGCCCCATCACGATACTGAAGGGCCAGGTGCCCACCGGCTGCCTTCCCAGGCTGAACTCCGAGACCACCACGCGCGCAGTCCCCGGGTTCTTTCCCGGGGCGCCTTGGTCCAGGGCGACGTAACCCCTCGCGCTGATCCACACCGGGCGAGCGAGCTGGGCCGCGGGGAGGTACGGGCGGATCTGGGCGAATGGCGGCCCCTGCAGGATGCTGCCGAGCTGTGTTCGTCCCCGCAGGGTGAACTGGCCCTGAGTCAGCCGGATCCCGAAGGGCTCGAAGCGCAAGTGACCCGTCTGGGCAAGGTACTGCGCGGCCAGGGCATTGGCTTCTCGCTCGGAAAGGAGCACGGGATCCTGACGCGTGGATTGGCCGGCATCGCGCTGAACGAGCTCGTAGAGCTTGGACTGGGCGCTGGAGGCATCCCCGCGGCTCCACTCAACGGCATCAAAGGGTGGAGCCTCGAAGATGTTCCCAGACAGGAACAGGAAGCCGCCGGCCACCGCGGCGAAGAAGATGATGCCTATGACGATAAATAGGCAGCCGACACAGCCCATCTTCATAGGGTTAAGACCTTATCACCCAGCCTATTTTTTCAAGCCCTTACAAATTCTTTTGGGACTTACTTGACATCTAGATGCTCAGACGATATAAGTCATACAGACTTAGATTTGGGCCGGCTAGAGGCTGGCTCTCAACAAGGAGGAATCGGAAATGTCTGTAGTGAGATGGCGTACCCAGGGTCTGGAGCCGTGGTCGTCCGCCCGGGACATCGGCGAGGTGCAATCGGAGATGAACCGCCTTTTCGATGGCTTTTTCGGACGCCCCGCTCAATTGGGGGTGTCGGAGCGCGTATGGGCCCCCGTCGCCGACATGTACGAGACCAAGGACGAGCTGGTGATCAAGCTGGATCTGCCAGGAATGAACGAGAAGGATATCCAGGTCTCGATCACCGGGGAGCTTCTCTCCGTCAGGGGCCAGCGACTGGAGACCCAGGAGATCAAGCAGGACTCCTACTTCAGGGCCGAGCGATGGGCCGGAAGGTTCGAGAGGACCTTCCAGCTTCCCATTCCCGTGCAGGCCGACAAGGTCCGCGCCACCTACCGGGAAGGCGTCCTTACGGTGACGCTCCCCAAGATCGAAGCGGTGAAGCCCAAGGATATCAAGATCGACGTGCAGTAACGCAGCTGGCCGGCGGCGGGGCGCCAGGCCCCGCCGCGTCGGCCGCTGACGAGCGACTTCACAGAGGAGACGGAAAACATGGCGAAGGTGATCGGCATTGACCTCGGAACGACGAACTCGGTGGTCGCGGTCGTGGAAGGCGGGGATCCCACGGTGATCGCCAATCAGGAGGGAAGCCGCCTGACTCCCTCGGTGGTGGCCTTCACAAAGGAAGGGGAGACGCTGGTGGGGCAGGTGGCGAAGCGCCAGGCCATCACAAACCCCGACAACACGATCTTCTCGATCAAGCGTTTCATGGGGCGGCGATTCGACGAGGTCCTGCAGGAGGCGAAGCTCGTCCCCTACAAGATAATCAAGGCTCAGAACGGCGATGTCCGCATCGAGGCCAGGGGCAAGGAGTATGCCCCGCCCGAGATCTCGGCCCTCGTCTTGAGAAAGCTCAAGGAGGCCGCCGAGGCCTACCTGGGCGAGAAGGTGACCCAGGCCGTCATCACAGTGCCCGCCTATTTCAACGATAGCCAGCGCCAGGCGACCAAGGACGCGGGGGCGATCGCGGGATTGGAAGTGCTCCGCATCGTCAATGAGCCGACGGCGGCTGCGCTGGCCTATGGACTGGACAAGAAGAAGGACGAGACGGTCGCCGTCTACGACCTGGGCGGCGGCACCTTCGACATCTCGATCCTCGAGATCGGCGAGGGCGTGGTCGAGGTCAAGGCGACCAACGGCGATACCCACCTGGGCGGCGATGACTTCGACCAGAAGGTCATGGACTGGATCGCCGAAGAGTTCAAGCGGGAAAACGGCATTGATCTGCGGAAGGACCGCATGGCCCTCCAGCGCCTGAAGGAGGCGGCGGAAAAGGCCAAGTGCGAGCTCTCGACCGTGGTGCAGACCGAGATCAACCTGCCGTTCATCACCGCGGACGCGACGGGGCCGAAGCATCTCGTGCTCACCCTCACTCGGGCCAAGCTCGAGTCGCTCGTGGCGGACCTCATCGAGCGCAGCCTGGCTCCGTGCCGCGAGGCGATGCGCCAGGCGGCGGTGACGGCTGGCGACCTCGACGAGGTCATCCTCGTGGGTGGCCAGACGCGCATGCCCAAAGTGCAGGAAGAGGTCAAGAAGCTCTTCGGCAAGGATCCGAACAAGACCGTCAACCCCGACGAGGTGGTGGCGGTGGGCGCGGCGGTGCAGGCCGCGGTGCTCACGGGCGAAGTCAAGGACTTGCTGCTCCTCGACGTGACGCCCCTGTCTCTCGGCATCGAGACGCTGGGTGGGGTCATGACCAGGCTCATCGAAGCCAACACCACGATCCCCACGAAGAAGACGGAGACCTTCACCACGGCCTCGGACAGCCAGCCCTCCGTGGAGGTGCATGTCCTCCAGGGCGAGCGGCCCATGGCCCGCGACAACCGCACGCTCGGGCGCTTCCATCTCGACGGCATCCCCGCCGCGCCGCGCGGGGTGCCCCAGATCGAGGTGACCTTCGACATTGACGCGAACGGGATCCTGAACGTTTCGGCGCGCGACAAGGCCACGAGCAAGCAGCAGAACATCACCATCACGGCTTCGTCCGGCCTCACCAAGGACGAGATCGACAAGATGAAGAAGGAAGCCGAGGCCAACGCGGCCGAGGACGCGAAGAGCCGCGAGGTCATCGAGGCGAGGAACCAGTGCGACTCGCTCATCTACTCGACGGAGCGGACCCTGCGTGACCACGGCGACAAGGTGCCGGCCGAGGACAAGCAGGCAATCGAGGCGGCCATGACCGATGCCCGGGAGGCGCTCAAGGGCGACGATCTCGACCGCATCAAGCGGGCGCAGGAGGCGCTGACCAAGGCCTCGCACAAGCTCGCTGAAGTGATGTATCGCGAGACGCAGGCCTCCGGCCAGCCGGGCCCGCAAGGCGCGGGCCAGGCGGGCGCGCCCGGCCCCGGCGGCGCGCAGGCTCCCAAGAGCGACGTCGTGGATGCCGAGTTCGAAGACCTCGGCGACAAGGGCAAGAACTGAGGCGACATGTCTCGTGACTACTACGCGGTCCTCGAGATTGCCGTCGGCGCCACGCCCGCGCAGGTCAAGCGCGCGTATCAGCGCCTGGCCCGGCGGTACTCGCCGGACGTCAACTTGTGGGACCGCGATGCCCGGTCCCTGTTCGAGGAGATCGTCGAAGCGTATCGCGTGCTGAGTAATCCCGCCGCGCGGGGCGTCTACGATCGCCATGGCGGTCAAGGCCGCCCGCAGCCGGAGAAGGCCAACCCGAAGGGCGCCCCCGGTGGACGCCGGGGCGACGATGCCCACGTAGCCGTGGAGCTGTCGTTCGTCCAGGCGGCCGCCGGGGCATCCGTCGACGTGACCGTCGAGCGCCTCGCGTCCTGTGAATCATGTGGCGGCACGGGTGGCCGCGCCAACGCGCCCGCGTCTCGATGCGGGCACTGCGCGGGTGTCGGCACGGTCTGGCGACGCGAGGGGATGCCGACCGCGGACCCCTGTCCCGCCTGCGGTGGCAGCGGCGAGCGGGTGAGCGAGCCGTGCCCCGATTGTCAGGGTCGCGGGCTGCACCCGGAGCGGGCGACGGTACCGGTGGCCATCCCCGCGGGCGTGGACTCGGGCGCCCAGATTCGCGTGGCGGGTCAAGGTCACGCGGGACCATGGGGTGGGCCACGCGGCGACCTCATCGTCATCGCCCGCGTGCACGAGGATCCAGAGTTCACGCGCAAGGGCGACAACCTCTACGTGGAGGCGCACATCACGGTCGCCGAGGCGGTATTGGGAGCGCGGGTGCCCGTCCGGACCCTCGAGGGCATGGCGGAGCTGGTGGTGCCGCCCGGCACGCAGAACGGCCAAATCCTCAGATTGCGCGGCCGCGGGCTGCCCCGGCTCACGGGGCCGGGACGGGGCGATCTCTTCGTCACCGCCCACGTCGAGATTCCCCGCGGCATCGACGCGCGGACCCAGGAGCTGTTCCGCGAGCTGGGGCGGCTCCTGCCACGCCAGGGAGTGCGGCCATGACGGACAAGGGCAAGCCTCTCTACATGATCGGTGTGGTCGCCGACATGCTGAAGGTCCACCCGCAGACCTTGCGCATGTACGAAAAGAAGGGGTTGATCCGTCCCTCTCGCTCGGAGGGGCGCACCCGGATGTACTCGGCCGACGACGTCGACGAGGTCGCCCGGGTCATCCGGCTTGCCCGGGACCTGGGGGTGAATCTGGCGGGCATCGAGATCATCCTAAAGATGAGACGGCGGATGCTCGATATGCAGATCCAGATCGAGGACCTGACGCGGTACGTGCAGAGCGAGATGGGCGAGATCCGCGATCCGGCCGCCCGCGGCCGGAGCGAAGCCCTGGTCCGGGCCGCCTCGACCCAGCTGAAGCCCGTGGATGTCTTCTGAGCGGGCGGAAAGGACGCAGGCCATGACCGACAAGATGAAGACAGACGGCGGGCCGACGGACATGGCCGTGCCGGAGATCGTTTCGATCCTGCCCCTCCGCGACCTCGTCGTGTTCCCGCACGCGGTCGTGCCGCTGGCCGCCGGGCGCGAGTCCTCGCTGCGCTTGATCGAGGACGCCGTCCGCGCGGGCCACCCCATCGGCACCTTCGGTCAGCTTGACGCGACCATGGATGCTCCCACGGAGAACGACCTGCACCGGATCGGCACCTATACAACCATTCACAAGGTGATCAAGCAGCCCGATGGGCCTGTGCGCCTGGCCGTGCAGGGTCTTTCGCGTATTCGCCTCGTCGAGGTGGTCCAGACCCACCCCTTCATCAAGGCACGGGTCGAAGAGGTGCCGGAGATCATGCCGCCCGCCGGCGACCTCGAGAGTGAGGCTCTGGTGCGCAACGCCACGAACCTGTTCCGCAAGATCGTGGAGCTCTCGCCCCATCTGCCCGACGAGCTCGCCGAGGCCATCGCCAACGTCACGCACGCGGGACGTCTCGCCGACGCCATCGCGGCGTCGCTGCCGTCGTTCACGCCTCTGGCCAAGCAGGAGCTGCTGGCCACGGCCGACGTGAAGGCACGCCTCCAGCGGCTCGTCGCCCTCCTGACCAAGGAGGCCGAGGTGCTCGAGCTCGGCTCGCGCATCCAGTCCCAGGTGGAATCCGAGGTCGGCAAGGGCCAACGCGACTACTACCTCCGGGAGCAGCTCAAGGCCATCCAGAAGGAGCTCGGCCAGAGCGACGATCGCACCGAGGAGATCGACGAGCTGCGCGGCAAGATCGAGGCGGCCGGGATGACCGACGAGGCGAAGAAGGAGGCGCTGCGGGAGCTCGACCGTCTGTCCAAGATGCCGCCCGCCGCGGCCGAGTACACAGTGGCCCGCACGTATCTCGAGTGGCTGGTGGCGCTGCCCTGGAGCAAAGAGACCGAGGACACTCTCGACCTCGCGCAGGCGCGCACCGTGCTCGACGATGACCACTCGGGGCTCGAGAAGGTGAAGGACCGTGTGCTCGAATATCTCGCGGTCAAGAGCATGCGTCCGATCGGCCGGGACCCCATCCTCTGCTTCGTGGGCCCGCCCGGCGTGGGCAAGACCTCGCTGGGGCGCTCCATTGCGCGCGCGCTCGGGCGGAAGTTCCACCGGATCTCGCTCGGCGGCATGCGGGACGAGGCCGAGATCCGTGGGCACCGTCGGACCTATATCGGGGCGCTTCCCGGGCAGATCATCCAGGGACTGCGCCGCGCCGAGTCCAAGAATCCCGTCCTCATGCTGGACGAGATCGACAAGCTCGGGATGGACTTCCGGGGCGATCCCGCCTCGGCGCTCCTCGAGGTGCTCGATCCCGAGCAGAACGTCGCCTTCCGCGACCACTATGTCGACGTGGCGTTCGACCTCTCGCGCGTGCTCTTCATCACCACCGCCAACATGCTCGACACGGTGCCGCCGGCCCTCCGCGACCGGATGGAGATCATCGAGCTGCCCGGCTACACGGAGGAGGAGAAGGTCCAGATCGCGCGCAAGCACCTCGTGCCCAAGCAGGTCCGGGACCATGGATTGACGACTTCAGAGGAATCCCCCACCACGGGCGAGGCCGCGCACATCCGCTTCACGGACGCCGCGCTCACCACCTTGATCCGCCACTATACCCGGGAGGCGGGCCTGCGGAATCTCGAGCGCGAGATCGCCACCATCACGCGCAAGATCGCCAAGCGCCGGGTCGAGGGGCGGACGGAGCCGGTGGAAGTGACGCCGGAGCTCGTCGGGGATCTCCTCGGCGCGCCGCGGTTCCTCGTCGAGGAGCTCGAGGAGCGCACCCGCGTCCCCGGCGTCGCCATCGGTCTCGCTTGGACCCCCGCGGGAGGCGACATCCTCTTCATCGAGGCCACGCGCATGAAGGGGGGCAAGACCCTCACGCTCACCGGCCAGCTGGGCGACGTGATGAAGGAGTCGGTCCAGGCAGCCCTGTCCTGGGTGCGCTCGCATGCCACCGAGCTCGGGATTCGCTCCGACTTCTGGGACATCTCCGACATCCATGTCCACATCCCTGCGGGCGCCATTCCCAAGGATGGCCCGTCGGCGGGCGTGACGATGGTGACGGCGCTGGCATCTCTGATGAGCGGCCGGGCGATCAAGCCGCGCCTGGCCATGACGGGCGAGGTGACCCTCTCCGGCCGGGTGCTGGCCGTCGGCGGCATCAAGGAAAAGGTGCTGGCGGCGCGTCGGGCGGGCGTGACCACGGTCATCCTGCCGCGTCGGAACGAGAAGAACCTGCTCGAGGACGTGCCGAGGCTGCTCCGCGAGTCCATGACGTTCCATCTCGTGGACTCGGTCGAAGAGGTCCTCGATCTTGCCCTCGAAGATGCCCTGCCGCGAAACGGCCGGATCAAGGACGTCCTCGTGCCCTCGCGGAACTGAGGTCAACTAGCCGTTCGGGAACGACAAATCGGCTGCCGATCCCGGCAGCCGATTTCAGTTTACGCGAGAGGGCTCGGTCCGCTATGTTCGATCCATTGTGCTCAGAGCCCTCGTGATCTCCCCTCTGCTGCTCCTGTCCGCCTTCGCCACCGAGGCGGCGGCGTCCTCTCTGTATCGCTGGGAGGACGGGGAAGGTGTCGCCCACTTCACGAACGCGCCCACCGATGGCCGCTTCCGGCGCGTGGGGGCGCTGTCGGGGACCGCGCAGGGCTGGCTGCGGATGCCCGAGGCGGTGCGGACGCGTTACAGCGAGGAGATCCGCGAGATGGCCGCGCGCCACGGGGTGGCGCCCGATCTGGTCGAATCGGTGATCCGGGTCGAGTCGGCCTTCAACCCGCGGGCGGTGTCGAACAAGGGTGCCCAGGGCCTGATGCAGCTCATGCCGCGCACGGCTTCCATGCTCGGGGTACGGAATGCTTTCGATCCGCGCCAGAACATCGAGGGCGGCGTCCGTCACCTGCGCTACCTGCTCGACAGGTATCCGGGCAATACCGCGCTGGCCCTGGCTGCGTACAACGCGGGGGAAAAGGCGGTGGACTACTACGGCGGCGTCCCGCCGTATGCCGAGACCCAGCTGTACGTCCAGAAGATCCTCGGCACCGGCAGCTATTCCGGCACCCGCTCGGTGCGGGCCATCATCTACCGCTACACGGAGTCGGACGGGACGGTGACGTACAGCAATGTGCCGAGGGGAGCCGCCGCTCCCAGCTTCCGCTAGCCCCGTCGCCTCCAGACCGTCTCGAGAAACCGGTCGAGGTAGCCGTCCTTGATGAAGATCTCCACCGCCTCGCGCGTCGCCTCCTGATCCATCCCCCACAGCGCCGCGCGTTTACCGCCTTCTGAGCCGTACTGGACGAAGATCCGCTCGTCTCGCGTGTAGGCGACGGGCAGGCCCTCGTAGATCTGCGCCGCGAAGGCGTTGACCCCCGGCCCGCCCACCGCGATGGCGGGGAAGAGCTCGGCCATTTCCTGGTTGACCATCCACATGTCGCTCACCACGACCCCGCTCCGGTTCTCGTCACCGTCGTTGCGCGAGCCGATGGCGCGCTTGAGCTCGTAGGCGATCGGGCGGTCTTCCTCCTCGGGAAGGATGCCGTAGCCCACCACGAGGAGGACGGTGGAGCCGATGTCGAAATAGCGGGGCATCAGCGGATGAGACGGGCGAGCTCTCGGAAGTCCTCGGTGTCGGCCTGGCCGAGGAGCTGGAACATCAGCGTCTCGGTGGCGCTGACGACGGCGCCCGCCTGGCGCAGCTGCTCGGTGGCGAGCCGCCAGTTGGCCTGGGTGCGTGAGGTGATGGCGTCGGCGGCGACATGGACCGCGAGGTCCGCGCCGAGCAGGTCGAGCGCCGTCATGAGCACACAGACGTGCGCCTCGATGCCGGCCAGGATGACCCGGCGGGTGCCCAGGGCCTGCAGGCGCGCGCGTGCCTCCTCGGCCGCCCAGCATGAGAACACGACCTTGGCCACGGGCCGGACATCGGCGGGGAGTGCGTCGCGCAGCTCCTGCAACGTGTGACCGAGACCCTTGGCGTATTGCTCGGTCACGACGATAGGCAGCTTGAGTCGCTTGGCCGTGGCCACCAGGATCTTGACGTTGCGCATGACCTCTTCGCGGTGGTCGGCGTCCATGGCGGGGAAGAGCCGCTCCTGCACGTCCACGAGCAGGAGCGTGGTGCCTTCGCGCGGCAGCGCCATCGGGTGCGGAGTGCGCATGAGGATCTCCTTGGGGACGGATCAGAGACATCGGTCCAGGCCCCGGCACGGCAGCGCCTCGGACACGTGCTCCGCCGCTATCCTCTCACACCGGACAGGTCGGCGATAGTGCGGGCGACCCTCCTCACGCCGGCGCGGACGTCGAGGGCTCTGCCCTCACGCGCCGCCTGGCGAAGAGCGCGTACACGGCGGGCAGCACCAGAAGGGTGAGGGCCGTGGAGGAGACCAGGTCCCGGCGACGAATCAGAGGCATCGGTCGAGTCCGCGGTACTGCAGTGCCTCGGACACGTGCTCCGCGGTGATCTTCTCCTCCCCGGACAGGTCGGCGATGGTGCGCGCGACCTTGAGGACGCGATCGTGGCCGCGCGCGGAGAGGCCGAGACGGCTCACCGCCTGCTGGAGGAGCCGGGAGGCCTCGGGGGGCACCGCGCAGAACCGCCGCACCTGCCGACCGCTCATGCGGGCGTTGACGCGGGTGAGGCCGCCGACGAAGCGCGCGCACTGGCCTTCGCGCGCGGCCTCCACGCGCGCCCGCACCACGGCCGACGTCTCGCCGACCGTTCCCGAGAGCTCGGCATACGGCACCGCGGGCACGTCCAGGTGCAGATCGATCCGGTCCAGGAGCGGGCGCGAGAGCCGCGCGAGGTAGTGGCGCCGCTCCCCCGCCGTGCAGACGCAGGTCGAGAGCGACGCGCAGCCGCGCCGGCACGGATTGGCGGCCCCGATCATCTGGAAGCGCGCGGGGAAGGCCGCACTGCCCGCCGCGCGTGAGATCATGACGCTGCCATCTTCGAGGGGTTGGCGGAGGGCCTCCAGCACACGCTGGGAGAATTCCGGCAGCTCGTCGAGGAAGAGCACGCCCAGATGCGCAAGGCTCGCCTCGCCCGGATGGGGCAGGCGGCCGCCCCCGATCAGGCCCGCCTCCGAGGCGGTATGGTGAGGTGCGCGAAACGCACGGTGATGGACCAGGCCGTGCCCGGCGGGGAGGAGTCCTGCCACGCTCCACACTGCGGTGACCTCGATGGACTCGTCGAGTGAGAGCGGGGGCAGGATGGTGGGCAAGCGACGCGCCAGCATGGTCTTGCCCGAGCCGGGCGGCCCCACCATGAGGACGTTGTGGCCGCCGGCCGCCGCGATCTCGAGCGCGCGCTTGGCGTGGGCGTGGCCGCGGACGTCCGCGAGGTCGAGGTGGTCCGAGCCGTCTTCCGAGGCCCAGGGCCCGCTGTCGGGCTGCTGCGGCGCGATGTCGCGCTCACCGTTCAAGTACTCGACGGCGTCGTGAATGGTCTCGATGGGAATGACGGTGAGACCGCTCACCACCGCGGCCTCGACGGCGTTGGCGGCAGGGACGAGGAGCCGCGCGACACTGGCGCGCCGGCAATGAAGGGCCACGGGCAGCACGCCCCGAGCCGCGCGGACATGGCCGTCCAGCGAGAGCTCGCCGAGGACGACCGACTCTTCGAGGCGCCCCGGCTTCAGCAGTCCCGTGGCCGAGAGGATACCGAGCGCCATGGGCAGATCGAACATCGTGCCTTCCTTGCGAAGCTCGGCGGGGGCGAGATTGACCGTGATGCGGTCCACGGGAAACTCGAACCCCGCGTTGCGTATGGCGGCGCGCACGCGGTCGCGGCTCTCTCGCACGGCGGAGTCCGGTAGTCCCACCGTGGCGAAGGCGGGCAAGCCCGGGGCGATGTCGACTTCCACGGAGACGGCGGCCGCCTCGACCCCGAAGACGGCCGCCGAGCGCACCCGGGCGAGCATGGCCCAAGTGTCGGGAGGCGCGACGAGACCGTCAATGACTCAAGGCCGATACGGGGACTCAAGGCCGATACGGGGGAATAAGACAGATACGGGGACTCAACCCGGATACAGCGGATCAGACATTCATTCTGCTCGCCCCTTCTGCTAGTCTCGACTGATCGCCGCATTCACCCGGGCCATGGGCCCAATGATCGCGAGGAGGCAGGGTGACCAAGCCAAAGGATTCTCCAGACGGTGTCCGCCACGTGAAGCCCGAGCCGCTCCGGGCGTTGATCGGCCGCCTGTTCACCGCCGCGGGCGCGCCGCCCGCAGACGCGGCGACGGTGGCCGAAGTGCTGGTCGAGGCGGATCTTCGCGGCGTCGAGTCGCATGGCTCCACCAGGGTCGCCGGCTACATCAGCATGATTCGCCTCGGGCTTCTCAATCCGCGGCCCAAGGTCCAGGTTCTCCGCGAGACGGAGTCCACGGCCATGCTCGAAGGCGACCAGGGCTTCGGCATCGTGGTCGCCCGCCAGGCCATGGAGATGGCCATCGACAAGGGGCGAGGCGCCGGGATCGCCTGCGTCACCGCGCGCAACGTGACCCATACCGGGATGGTGGGCTTCTATCCGATGATGGCGGCGCAGCGCGGATTGATCGGGCTCTCCTGCAACAACGGCCCGACCATCTTGCCGCCCTATGGAGGCAAGACGCCGACCCTCGCCACCAATCCCTTCAGCGTGGCCGTACCCGCGGGCCAGGAGCAGCCCATCGTTCTCGACATGGCGACATCCATCGTGGCCGGAGGCAAGCTGCGACTGGCCGGGAAGAAGGGCGCGTCCATCCCTGCCGACTGGGCCCTCGACCGTCACGGCGTGCCCACCACGGACCCGCACGAGGCCATCTTCCACGGCTTTCTCCAGTGGGCGGGCGGCTACAAGGGCTTCGGGCTCGCCACGATCGTGGAAGTGCTGGGCGGGGTGCTCTCGGGCGGGCTCTTCGGCCGCGACGTGCCCGCCATGAAGGACTTCGGCAAGGAGCCACTCGTCACCAGTGCCTTCTACATGACGATCAATCCCGAGGCCTTCATGCCGCTCGACCAGTTCTGTGCCCGGGTCGACCGGCTCGTGCGCCACATCAAGACCTCGGAGACCGCGGGAGAGACCAAGGAGATCCTGGTCGCCGGCCAGCTCGAGTTCCGGCGCAAGGCGGAGCGGCTGCGTGACGGCATCCCGCTGACCGACGTCGTCGCGCGCGAGCTCGAGGGCCTGGCCAGGGAGTACCACGTGCCCTTCGATCTGTCCTGAGCGCGTGGAGATTCCCGCCCGTCGCGACGACGCAAGCCTCCCGCTGCCCGCCTACGCGCGAGCGGGCGACGCGGGGCTGGACCTGTGCGCGGCCCAGCCACTCACCCTCGAGCCGGGAGAGCGGGGCGTGGTGTCGACGGGCCTGCGCCTGGCCATTCCCGAGGGGCACGCCGGATTGATCCTGCCGCGTTCCGGCCTCGCCCTCAAGCACGGCATCACCGTGCTCAACGCGCCTGGCTTGATCGACGCGGGGTATCGCGGAGAGATCCAGGTACTCCTGATCAACCACGGCGCCGAGCCCGTCACCCTCGAGCGTGGCGAGCGGATCGCCCAGCTCGTCGTTCAGCCCGTGGCCCAGGCCCGTCTCGTCGAGAGCGAGCGGCTGCCCGACTCGAGCCGGGGCGAGGGCCGCTTCGGGAGCACGGGGACCTAGCGCCGAGCGCGGCGTCGCTCTACTTGAGCTCGTCGAGGGTCAGGCGGAAGCTCGCCACGAAGGTGTCCATGAAGTAGCGGACCTCGGGAAGGGGAATCTTCTCGATGGTCGCGCGCAGGGCTTTCTCCGCCTGGACGAACTCGGCGTTGCCCGTCGAGATCTCCTCGACGGACTTGATGTAGCCGCAGATCTTGTCCGCGGCCCGCACCAGCTCGAGCAGCGGGCCGTCCGTCTCCTGGGTCTCGAAGTAGGGCCGATAGGCGCCGCGCAGCGGCTCGGGCACCATGCTCACCAGCTTCTCTCTCGCCGTCTTCTCGATGGCGCGGTAGGCGACGGCGATGTCGGGATTGAAGTACTTCACGGGCGTGGGCAGGTCGCCCGTGAGGACCTCGCTCGCATCGTGGTAGAGGGCGAGCACGGCCGCCCTCTCCGCATTCAGGTCGCCGCCGTAGAGCCGATTGCGGATGACGGCCAGGGCATGGGCGATCTGGGCCACGCGCA
>Ga0209161_10002723_pt1 | contig 14454 bp, 15 predicted proteins | sample GraSoiAngelo_155_FD_186169 | JGI IMG/M metagenome (GOLD analysis project Ga0209161, IMG submission 186169) | Grasslands soil microbial communities from the Angelo Coastal Reserve, California, USA - 14_1009_13_30cm (SPAdes) (version 2) | ecosystem: Environmental > Terrestrial > Soil > Grasslands...
CGCCGTTGAGGCCGGCGCCGACCTGATCGGGTTCCACTTCTGCAGCTCCGACCGTCGGGTCACACCCGAGGAGGCGCATGCGATCCTCGATGAGCTGTCGGTCCGGCCCAAGGTCGTGGGGGTTTTCATCGACCAGCCCGCGCGGGAAGTGCGCGAGATCGCCGAGTACCTCGACCTCGACCTGCTGCAGCTGCACGGCTCCGAGCCCGCCGGCTTCGAGGGCGGCCGGCCGGTCATGAAGGTGTTGAAGGTGCGGGATCGCGTGATGCCCGACGCGGAAGCCTGGCCGGACCCGATCATGCTCGACTCCTGGTCCGCCGACCAGCGAGGCGGGACCGGCCGCAGGTGGGATTGGGAGCTGGCACGTCCCCTGCTCGCGGCGCGCCAGGTGTTCATCGCGGGCGGTCTGGAACCGGGTAACGTGGGCAAGGTCGTGAGCGGGTTCAAGCCCTATGGCGTCGACGTGTCGAGCGGCGTCGAAGCTCGCGTGCGGGTCAAGGATCCTGAAAAGGTGCGCGCATTCATCCGCGCGGTGCGGCTGGCGGAGGTCGTGTAGTGAACCGCGCGGCTCTCACTCACCCGGTCGACGGACGGTTCGGGGCGTTCGGAGGGCAGTACGTGCCGGAGACGCTGATGAGCGCGCTCCACGAGCTCGAGGACATGTGGCACGAGGCCAAGGCCGACCCGCAGTTCCAGCTCGAGCTGGCGGGGCACCGCCGAGCCTTCATCGGCCGGCCGACGCCGATCTACGCCGCGACCAGGCTGAGCGAGCAGTTCGGCGGCACGCACATTCACTTCAAGCGCGAGGACCTGTGCCACACCGGGGCGCATAAGCTCAACAACGCGGTCGGCCAGGCGCTGCTTGCCATACGCATGGGCAAGAGGCGGATCATCGCCGAGACCGGCGCGGGTCAGCACGGTGTCGCGACCGCGACAGTCTGCGCGCGCTTCGGTCTCGACTGCACCGTCTACATGGGCACCGAGGACATGCGCCGCCAGTCCATGAACGTGCGCCGCATGAAGCTTCTCGGGGCGGAGGTCGTCGAGGTCAAGAGCGGATCGAAGACGCTCAAGGACGCGACCACCGAGGCCATCCGCGACTGGGTGACCAACGTGCGCACGACCCACTACATCATCGGGTCGGTCGTCGGTCCGCACCCGTACCCGGAGATGGTGCGCGACCTGCAGCGCGTGATCGGCGACGAGGCGCGCGAGCAGTACCTGTCGCTCGACGGCAAGCTGCCCGACGTGGTGGTGGCGTGCGTGGGCGGAGGCTCCAACGCGATCGGCATCTTCACTGCGTTCATCGACGACAGGGACGTGGCGCTGGTCGGCGTCGAGGCGGCCGGCAAAGGGATCCGCACCGGGCAGCACGCGGCCTCGCTCGTCGGTGGACGGCCTGGCGTGCTGCACGGCTCGTACACCTATGTGCTGCAGGACGGGGATGGACAGATCCTGCCGACGCATTCGATCTCTGCGGGGCTGGACTATCCCGGGGTCGGTCCGGAGCATGCGTTCCTGCGCGACATCGAGCGCGTCGAGTACGTGGGGGTGACGGACCAGGAGGCGCTGGCCGCGTTCAAGCTCTGCACCCGGCTCGAGGGCATCATGCCGGCGCTGGAACCCTCGCACGCCATCCACCAGGCCGGCGTCATCGCGAAAGAGCTGGGACCGGGCGGTCGCATTCTCGTCTGCCTCTCGGGCCGCGGCGACAAGGACATGGATTCGGTCGATGGTGGCTGAAAGACTCCGCCTGGAGAAGGCGCTCCGGGCCGACGGTGACCTGAAGCTGGTCGCCTACATGATGGCCGGCCACCCGAACCGGAAAAGGTCGATCGAGGTGGGGAAGAGGCTCGCCGGATCGGGGATCGCGGCCCTGGAGGTCGGCATCCCGCACTCCGACCCGCTTGCCGATGGCCCGGTGATCCAACGCGCCGGCCAGGCCGCGCTCGCGAACGGCATGACGGTGGAGGGCGCGCTGGAGGTTGCGAAGGCCGTCGCCACGGAGGGCGTGCCCGTGGTGCTGATGACCTACATCAACCCGGTGCTGCAGCACGACCCGCGCAAGTTCGCCGCCGAATCGGCGCAGGCGGGAGTCGCGGGCGTGATCGTGCCCGACCTGCCCATCGAGGAGGCCGAGCCGGTCGCCGGCTGGCTGCGCGCCGCGTCCCTGGACACGATCTTCATGGTCGCCCCGACAACGCCTCCCGACCGCATGGCAACGATCTGCTCGCACTCGAGCGGGTTCGTCTACTGCGTGACGGTGACCGGCATCACGGGGGTGCGCAAGGAGCTGCCGGAAGGGATGTCCGACCTGTTCGCCGAGGTGAAGAAGCACACGCCGCTCCCCGTGGCGGCCGGTTTCGGCATCTCTCGGCAGGAGCACATGAAGGCGCTCCGGGGCAAGCTCGATGCGGCGGTGGTCGGCAGCGCGATCGTGGACGAGATCGAGCGCGGCGGCGACGGAGTCGCCCTCGTCAGGGAGCTGCTGAAAGCTTGCCGGTAAGAGGAATCCGCGGCGCGACCACCGCAAGCGGCAACACGGCGGAGGCGATCATGGAGGCCACAGAGGAGCTCTTGCAGGAGCTCGTCGGCCTCAACGACCTCGATCCGACCGAGATCGCGTCCGCCTTCTTCACCACCACGCCGGACCTGAACGCGGAGTTCCCGGCGCACGCCGCGCGCCGCCTCGGGTGGCTTGGCGTGCCCATGCTGTGCGGACACGACATGGAGGTGCGGCAGCCAAATCCGCGCGGTGTGCCGATGTGTGTGCGCGTGCTGCTCATGTACAACACGCCGCGGCCACAGTCTGCGATGCGCTTCGCCTATCTGCGAGGCGCTGAAGCGATCAAAGCGGACCTCGATTACTCGCGGACAGCGCAGTGATCATCGTCATGTCGCACCAGGCGACGCAGGCCGAGATCGAGGCGGTCGTCGACCGGGTCGAGGAGATCGGCCTCAAGACCGAGCTTTCGCGAGGCGAGGAGCGGACGGTCATCGGCGTGATCGGCGGCAACGCGTACGCGTATCGGGATGCCTTCTCGCACCTCGGCGGAATCCAGGAGATCGTCCCCATCACCAAGCCCTTCAAGCTCGCGAGCCGCGAGTTTCGGAAGACGGACACGGTGATCGACGTGGGCGGGGTGAAGATCGGCAACCACGAGGTCGTGGTCATGGCCGGACCATGCTCGGTCGAGGGTGAGGAGATGCTTCTCGAGACCGCGCGGCACGTCGCGGCCCAGGGCGCGCGGGTGCTTCGCGGCGGCGCTTTCAAACCCCGCACGTCGCCTTACTCGTTCCAGGGGCTGGGCGAGTCGGCGCTGAAGATGATGGCCCTGGCCCGCGCCGAGACGGGCCTGAAGGTGATCACCGAGGTGGTTTCCCCCGGCGATGTCGCACTCGTGGCGAAGTACGCGGACATCCTGCAGCTCGGCACCCGCAACATGCAGAACTACGCTCTGCTCCAGGAGGCCGGCCGCTCGGGCAAGCCGGTGCTGCTGAAGCGCGGCATGTCCTCGACCATCGAGGAGTGGCTGCTCGCCGCGGAGTACATCCTGTCGCAGGGGAACCGCGATGTGATCCTGTGCGAGCGCGGCATTCGCACCTTCGAGACGGCAACGCGCTTCACGCTCGACCTCAACGCCGTGCCGCTGGTGCGCGAGCTATCTCACCTCCCGGTGATCGTCGACCCCTCGCAAGCGACCGGCAAGTGGTCGCTGGTCGGACCGATGTCGCTGGCGGCCGTCGCAGCCGGCGCCAACGGCCTGATCATCGAGGTGCACCCGACTCCGAACCAGGCCCTTTCCGACGGGGCGCAGTCGCTCGACTTCGAAGCCTTCGACCGCCTGATGGTCGACGTGAGGCGCCTGCTCGGCTCGATGCAAAAACAGCTGGCTTAGCCCGCTTTGTCAACGGTCGCGGTCGTGGGACTCGGACTGATGGGATCGTCGTTCGCGCTCGCGTTGAAAAAAGCCCGACCGGACACGGTGATCGTGGGCAGCGACGCCAACCCGCTCGCCGCGCGCAAAGCGCTGGAACGCGAGATCGTCTCCACCGCGAACACCGACCTCAGCGTGGTGACGATGGCGGACCTGATCGTGGTCGCGGCGCCGATCAGTGCGCTGCGAGCGATCTTCGCGAAGCTCGGCGTGGTCGGGGAAGGCAAGCCCGTCACGGACATGGCCAGCACCAAGGCGACGGTGATGGAATGGGCAGCCGCCGAAGGCATCGACCTCGTTGGCGGGCATCCGATGTGCGGAAAGGAAAAATCGGGAATCGACGCCGCGGACCCCTCGATGTTCGAGGGCGCACCATGGGTGCTGACTCGAGATGAGCCGGACATCACCGACCTCGTGAAGGCCGTCGGCGCCCGGCCCGTGATCATGGACCCGATCACGCATGACAGGCTGGTCGCGGGGGTGAGTCACGCCGCATTTCTCCTGTCCGCCGGCTACGTGCTTGCGCTGTCGCGTCGCAATGACTGGCCGGAGGCGTCGCGCCTGGCCGCCGGCGGCTTCCGCGACATGAGCCGGCTCGCCGCGGGTGACCCGGACCTTTACGCGTGGGTGGCGCGCACGAACCGCGAAAACGTGCTCGAGATCCTGGACGCGGTGAGCAAGGAGCTGGGCCGGCTCTATCGCCACCTCGAGGCCGACGACCCGCGGCTGGTGGAGCTTTTCGAAGAGGCGCGCGCGGTGCGGCAGCGATGGGAACAGAACTGATGAGAACAAATTGCCGGATAGTCCGGACTATCAGGCGATCTGGTGCCGCCCATCACCGATTAGTCCGGACTATCCGGGGTTTGTGGGGCTTGGGGGGTGCAGGGTACAAGTGATCGCCTCGGTGCGCCGCGCTTACCGGCTGGAAGGCTCGATCAAGCTGCCCGGTGACAAGTCGATCTCCCACCGCGCCTTGATCCTCGGCGCAATCGCCTCGGGCCAGAGCACCGTGCGAGGTATCTCAGCCGGCGCTGACGTGCTGTCGACTGCCTCCTGCCTGCGGGCCCTTGGAGTTGAGATCGAGGAAGGCAATGTCCAGGGACATGGCATGCGCGGTTTGCGCGCGGCGGCGAGGCCGCTCGACTGCGGCAACTCCGGCACCACTATGCGGCTCCTCGCCGGGCTGCTGTCGGCACAGGACTTCGAAAGCGAGCTGATCGGCGACGAGTCGCTCACTAAGCGACCGATGGACCGTGTCGTCAAGCCGCTGCGCGAGATGGGCGCGCGAGCCGGATGGCCGCCTTTGCGCGTAGGTGGCGAAAAGCACCTACACGGCATCGAGTACGCCCCGCAGGTTCCGAGCGCGCAGGTGAAGTCGGCCGTTCTCCTGGCCGGTCTCTATGCCGAAGGCAGCACGGCCGTAGTCGAATCAGTGCGCACGCGCAACCACACCGAGGTGATGCTGGGCGCGATGGGCGCCAAAGTTGCTTTCGATGGGATGCGTGTGGCGGTTGAGTCCACCGAGAGTCTGCAACCTCTGCACCTCCAAGTCCCCGGTGACATCAGCGCCGCCGCGTTCTGGATGGTGGCCGGCGGATTGGTGCGCGGTTCGGACCTCCGGCTGCTCGGCGTCGGGGTGAATCCCTCGCGCACCGCGTTCGCCGACCTGCTGACCTCGATTGGTTTTCGCATTGATAGAGCCAATGCCCGGATCGAGGCGCACGAGCCGGTCGCTGACCTGCGGATCCGTCCGACCTCAGGGATGCGCCAGCTGCACGTAGAGCACGATCAGGCGGCGCAAATGATCGACGAGCTACCCGTGCTGGCGGTCGCGGCGACGCAGGCCTCGGGTACGAGCGTCATCTCCGGCGCAGCGGAGCTGAGGGTCAAGGAATCGGACCGGCTGTACGCGATGGAAGAAGGGCTGCGGGCCATGGGGGCTGAAATCACCGCGAGCGAGGATGGATGGGTGATCAATGGCCCCCGTTACCTCGAGGGTGCGCGCGTCAACTCGCTCGGCGACCATCGCGTCGCGATGGCACTCGCGGTGGCAGGAATGATTGCGGACGGCACGACGGAGATCGAAGGCGCCGAGTGCGTCGAGATCTCGTATCCGGGCTTCTTCGACCATCTCGAATATCTGTGTTGAAGATCCGGAGCGAGATCGACCTGGACGTCGTGGCGCTCGACCTGTACGAGCTCGAGGTGACGCCGCCACGCGAAGATTTCGAGCTGGAGGTCAAGCGGGCGACGCAGGCAGCCCGGTCCGGCAAGGTCGAATCGATCGACCGGGCGCGTCAGCTGTACCGCCGGTTCGGGGTCGATCCGACGCGGGTCCGCCCGTCTTCTGAGGCGCTGTTGCGACGCTTGAAAAAAGGCGAGCCTCTCCCGCGCATCAACTCGCTGGTGGATGTCGCCAACGCGATGTCGGTCCAGCTCCAGGTGCCGGTCGGGCTCTACGACCTCGGAAAGGTCAAGGGCGAGGAGCTGGTGATCCGGCTGGGCGGTGAAGGCGAGAGCTATGAAGGCATCGGCAAGGAGCGCATCAACGTCGCCGGCCGGATCTGCGTCGCCGACGCCGAGGGGCCGTGCGGCAACCCGAGCGCCGACTCCCAGCGCACGATGATCACCACGGACACCGAGGCCGCGGCCTGGATCTACTTTCTGCCGGTGCCCGATGACGACGTCGATCGCACCGCCGAGCTCATCGCGGTGTTCGGCCGCGGCCTCGTACGGATGGTGCCATGACGGTCGCGACAGAGCAGGTCCTGGTGGTGAGGCGAGAGGACATCTTTCCCGACGGCGCGTGGCACGGTTTCGTGACCGACGACCTCGAACGCCATCAGCGTGTGATCCGCGAGAGCCACTTCTTCAAGCCGCGCGCCGAAGTGGAGAACGACTCGAGCTTCCAGCAGGTCATCCCGTACGTCGTGTTCAGGCACGGCGATCGCTACCTCCTGACTCATCGTTTGCGCGCCTCCTCGGAAAAGAGGTTGCGCAAGCAGTACTCGCTGGGTGTCGGAGGCCACATCAATCCGGGCGACCTGCAGGGCGGCGACCCGATCATCGACGGGTTGAAGCGCGAGTGGGCGGAGGAGGTCATCTACGACGGGAGTTTCGAGGCCAAGCTGTTGGGCCTTCTGAACGAAGAGTCGTCCCCCGTCTCGAAGGTGCACCTGGGTGTCGTCTTTCTCGTCGAGGGCGACTCGCCGAACATCCAGATCCGCGAGACCAACAAGCTGGCGGGAGACCTCTTGACGCTGGATGAGATGCGCATTCATTTCCTCGAGATGGAATCGTGGTCGCAGCTCGTGTACGAGCGGCTTCGGGCTGAGTCGTGAGGTATCTCGAGGCCGGTGGGGCGCGCGTCTCGGTGATCGGCCTCGGCACGTGGCAGTTCGGGTCGGCCGAATGGGGTTACGGCCGCGGCTACGCAAGCGGCGTCGCGGGCGACATCGTGCGCCGTGCGCTGGACCTCGGCATCAACCTCGTCGACACGGCGGAGATCTATGGCTTCGGCCGCTCGGAGCGGATCGTGGGCGAGGCGACACGCGGCCGGCGCAATGACGTGTTCCTGGCCACGAAGTTGTTCCCTGTCGGGCTGCCGCAAATGGTCCGATGGCGGGCGAGGGCAAGCGCGCGGCGGCTTGGCGTCGACCACGTCGACCTCTACCAGCAGCACTGGGCGAGCCCGTTGTTTCCGCCCGGCGCGACGATGCCGCGATTTCGGAAGTTGATCGAGGAAGGCCTGGTGGACCACGCCGGGGTGAGCAATCACAGCCTGCTTCAGTGGCAGGCCTGCGACGCCGCGCTCGGCGGTCCGGTGCTTTCGAACCAGGTCCGCTTCAGCCTGGTCTCCCGCGAGCCCGACCGCGAGATCGTTCCCTGGGCGCAGCGGAACGGCCGCATCGTCATCGCATACAGCCCGCTCGGCCAGGGCCTGCTCTCGGGCAAGTACCAGGCCAGCGCGCCCAGCAACTTCCGACGTTTCCGCAGCGACTTCAGCGCCGCCGGCCGCGTTCGCCGCGAGCCGCTTGTCGCAGCGCTGCGCGACATCGCGGTCCACCACCGGGCGACCGCGGCTCAGGTCGCCCTCGCATGGCTCGTCAACAAGCCGAACGTCGTCGCCATCCCGGGCGCGTCGAGCGTCAAGCAGCTGGAGGAGAACGCCGCGGCCGCAGACCTCGGACTCGGCGACGACGAGGTGCAGAGACTGGATAGCCTTTCCGCATGAGGCTCGATGCAGTCGAGCTGCGCCGCATCAGCCTGTCGTTGGTCGCGCCGTTCGAGACGTCTTTCGGAGTTCAGACCGAGCGTGACGTGCTCCTTCTGAAAGCAAGCACCGACCACGGTGAGGGGTGGGGCGAGTGCGTGGCCGGCGAGGACCCGCTGTATTCACCGGAATATGTCGATGGAGCGCAGCAGGTGCTCATCCACCACCTGCTGCCGGCCCTTTTCGAGCGCGACCTTTCTGCAGCAGACGTGGAACCGATCCTCCGCCCCATGCATGGTCACCACATGGCAAAGGCGGCGATCGAGATGGCTGTGCTCGACGCCGAGCTCCGAGCCCGCGGCGAATCGTTCGGAAAGTTCTTTGGCGCAGTGCGCGACGAGGTGGATTGCGGGGTCTCGGTCGGAATCCACGCGTCGATCGGCGAGCTGCTGGAAACCGTCGGCGCATACGTCGAGCAGGGCTACCGGCGGATCAAGCTCAAGATCAAGCCTGGCTGGGACGTCGAGCCGGTGCGCGCCGTGCGGGAGCGGTTTGGCGACATCCCATTGCAAGTAGACGCCAACACCGCCTACTCGCTGGCGGACGCCGAGCAACTGGCCAAGCTCGATCCGTTCGACCTGCTCCTCATCGAGCAGCCGCTGCCGGAGGAGCAGGTGCTGGCCCACGCCAAGCTGGCCAGGCGCGTGCGCACTCCGATCTGCCTGGACGAGTCGATCACCTCGGCACAGGCGGCCGAGGATGCGATCGAGCTGGGCGCTTGCCGCGTCATCAACATCAAGCCGGGGCGCGTCGGCGGGTACATGGAGGCTCGGAAGGTGCACGACCTGTGCCGGTCGCATGGGGTGCCGGTCTGGATGGGCGGGATGCTCGAGACCGGGATCGGTCGCGCCGGCAACGTGGCCATGGCCGCGATGCCGAACTTCACCCTGCCGGGGGATACGTCAGCGTCGGACCGCTATTACCGCCGCGACATCACGGAGCCGTTCGTGCTTCACGACGGGCGCCTGAAGGTTCCGACCGGCGCGGGTTTGGGAGTGAGCGTCGACCACGAGTTTCTGGACTCGATCACGCACTCCAAGCAGACCCTCAAGGCCGCGGGCTTACGTCCCGTTTCGTAAGCGCGGCGCCGGCTTGACGGCCATCAGGTCCGTCATCGCATCGACCTGAGCGGCCTGGCCCAGGCGGGCGACGCCCAGCCGGTCCTCGATCGTCGCGAGAAGCGAGTAGTGGTCGTAGCTCGCCTGGCTCTGGTGATTCACCGGGTCGGGGTGGATGACCAGGGTCAGCACCGAGTTGGCGTTGTCCTCGCCCTCGTCCCAGGTGATGAAGAGGACGCCGTTGTCCTGCCAGGCGCTGGAGTTGAGGATCAGCGGCACGGTTTGGGCGAGCCAGCCGTCGACGACGGAGTTGGAGCAATCGTGTCCGTCATGACAGAGGCCCGGCGTGATCCACACCAGCTGCGGCACATCGCCGGTCATGTCGCCGGCAAACTGGTTGAACGAAACCACCTGCGAGGGGCAGCTGCCTCCGTAATACGCGAACGGGTTGTGCTTAAGCGCGTAGGGATAAGGGCTTCGGTAGCAGCCGCTCGTCATGCCTTCCATGTAGGCGCGCCATTCGATCCCGGCGGAGCTGAGCTGGCTGCCGAGCCCTCCGGCGGGCACGTTGTGCCAGCCGTCGTCCGTGATTCCGAACGTGCTCCCCGAGGTCATGGCGAGGTAGTTCGGGAGGCTCGGGTGGGACACGCCGTGGTAGTTGGACGCAACGCCGTACTGCTGCGCCAGCTGGGCGATGTAGCTCGTTCCGATCACCTGGGCGTAGCTGCGGTTTTCGAGCACGATGACGAAGACATGCGCGGGGTTGGACGCCGGCGCTGTCTCAGGCGAGGCGCTGGGGCTGGGTGCGGTCACGATGGTGGGCGATGCCGTTGGACTTTTATGAACCTGTGAGGTCGCAGAGGTGCAGCCGGCCATCAGCAACAGCCCGGTGAGGCTGGCGGCCAACCGGTGGGAGATGTTGATCCGGCCGGAGAGGGGAGGGCGCATCACATCGCTTCGCCTCGACGGTGCGGAGATCCTGGACCAGGGCATTGGAGTCGACCAGCCTACCGCGGAAGGGTTCGTCGAGGGCGGGGCGTGGGGGTGGGACGAGATGGTGCCGAACGTCGAGCCGACGGATAGCCTGCCCGACCACGGCGAGGCGTGGCGCGTGCCTTGGGAGGTGCTGCGCTCGGATCAGCGGTCCGCCGAGATGCGGGCGTTCGGGCGGATCGTGCCGTGGGAGCTGACCCGGACGATCTCGCTTGACGTGGGTGTGCGTGTTTCATATGTGTATCGCAACGTCGGGGATGTTCCGCATCCTGCTTACTGGTGCGCTCACCCGCTGTTCATGTACGAGGGCGATATGACGGTTCGCATTGGGGATCTGGGGCTCCCCACCCTGACCCTCGCCGGCGAGCGGAAAGGGGAAAAGTTCTTTCTGCCCAAAGGGGTCGTGGACAAGGTTCGCTTGGGGTGGAGGTCGGGCTTGGGGATCGAGGTCAGCTGGGATCCTTTCCTGACGCCCGACGTGGCGATCTGGATATGCAACGGAGACCTCGGCGGCTATCACCAGATCGCCGTGGAGCCGGCCACGGCCTCACCGATGCTTGCGCCCGGCGAGACGTTCGACTGGTGGCTCCAGATTCGCGCTCTCTAAACTGAGCCGCAATGCCCAAGCTCCTCGGCCTGCGCTGCCGCGAATGCGGAGCTGAATACGAGCTCCAGGCGACGCACGTGTGCGAGATGTGCTTCGGGCCGCTCGACGCGGTGTACGACCAGGCGGCGCTGAAGAAGATCGTCAGCCGATCACGCATCGAGCAGGGGCCGAGCTCCATGTGGCGGTACTGCGACCTGCTGCCGGTCGAGGACTCGGTAGCGGTCGTGACGCTGGGCGAAGGCTTCACGCCGCTGGTGAAAGCCGAGCGGCTCGGCGCCGAGCTTGGCCTGCGCAACCTCTACCTGAAGAACGACAGCATGAACCCGACCAACTCGTTCAAGGACCGGGTCGTGTCGGTGGCGATCAGCTGGGCGCGCGCACACGGTTTCGAGACGATCGCTTGCGCGTCGACGGGCAACCTGGCCAACGCAGTTGCGGCCTACGCGGCGCGCGCAGGACTGGAGTGTTTCGTGTTCATCCCCATCGACCTCGAGCCTGCGAAGGTGGCGGCCATAAGCGTCTTCGACCCGAACCTGGTCGCGGTGCGCGGCAACTACGACGACGTGAACAGGCTGTGCAGCCAGCTCATCGAGTCGACGCCTTGGGCGTTCTGCAACATCAACATCCGGCCGTTCTACGCCGAAGGCTCGAAGACCCTGACGTTCGAGACGGCGGAGCAGCTGGGGTGGAAGCTGCCGGACGAGATCATCATCCCGATCGCGAGCGGGTGCCAGTTCGTGCGACACCGCCAGGCGGTGCGCGAGCTGATTGAGTACGGGCTGGTGCGCGGCGAGCGCGTGCCGGCGTTCACCGGAGCACAGGCGCTCGGGTGCGCACCCGTCTACAACGCGTTTCATTCCGACAACCCGGACCGCGTGCTGCCGGTCAAGCCGGACACCATCGCCAAATCGATCGCGATCGGCAACCCGTCGGACGGTGTCTACGTCAATCGCATCGCGCGTGAGACCGGAGGGGTGGTGGAGGCGGTCACGGAGGAGGAGATCGTCGATGCGATCCGCCTTCTCGCACGGACCGAGGGGATCTTCACCGAGACCGCGGGCGGAGTGACGATCGGGGTGCTGGCCAAGCTGGCGCGCGCAGGCCGGTGGAAAGGCGACGAGACAGTCGTGGCTTACGTCACCGGGCACGGCCTGAAAACCGCCGATGTGCTCGCCTCAGCGAACGGCCATTCGTCGAAGCGCGTCGAAATAGATCCGACGATGAAGTCGTTCCGGGAAAAGGTGAGTATCAGCTGATGGCCCAGTTCCGAATTCCCGGACCCCTCCGCCGCCTCTCCGACGGGCAGGTCACCGTCGCGGTGGAAGCGAACGACTTGGCCTCGGCCATCGACGCGCTCGACGCGCGTTATCCGGGTTTCCGGGACCGCCTGCTGGACGAGAAGGGCGAGCTGCGCCAGTTCGTCAACGTGTACCTGAACGACGAGGACGTGAGGCTGGGTTCGGGCCTCCAGGCGAAGGTGGGCGAGAGGGACGAGATCTCGATCGTGCCGGCGGTGGCGGGCGGCTGAACCGCGCCGGCGCAGAGGCGACGCCCGATTTATCAAATCTGACTTAAGAAAGCATTTTGCAATCTGGGCGCAACCATACTGCGGGCCAGGGTGGATCGGGCGCGGTTCCGTTGGAGCCGTCTCAGCGTTGGCCACAAGGTCGTGGCGCCGTTTGTGGGGCTCACTCTTTTGGTGGGACTCCTGGTGTCGGCCGTCGCCAGCCAGCAGCTCGCCGCGTCGGGGGCGCAGCAGCTGGCCACGGTCGCGGTCCGCGAGCAGGACAACGTCAACACGGTCTTCAACTCGATCGAGGAGCGGCAGCTGGCCGACCTGCGGCTCCTTGCGGCGACGAGCGGCGTCGCCGAAGCGGTAAAGGCCGGCGATAGCCCGACGCTTGGACGTTTGCTGCTTCCGCTCGTGGCCAATGACCTTCCGGTTCGGATCGCCGTCGTCGTGATCAAGACCAACGGAGACACCCTTTTGCAACTCGCAGCCAATCCCGATCAGCCGGACCAGTGCATCTGCCAGCCCGGCGCGGGCAAAGCCTCATTCCCGCACCTGGACGACGTGCTGGGCGGCCGCGCAGACACGTACGGCACGCGCTACGAAGGGCTCGCCGACCTCGGCTCGGGCCGCCTGCTGTACACGGTCGGGCCGATCATCGATGCGGGCGGTTACCTGACCGGCGCCGTTCTCGTAGGCGAATCTCTCGACCAGATCTTTGGCCTCGTTCAAGAGCGAGCCCACTTGCAACTCTCCCTGTATACGGCGGAAGGCACCGCTCTGGGAGCCACCACGCGGCTGGACTTTCACGTTCCAGCTCTGACCCCGGGAGAGCGTGCCGAGGTGATGAGTCAAAGCGGCGTCCTCTCGAAGCGGGTCGCGGCTTCGGGACACCAGGCGGCGGTCTTCTACGTGCCGTGGGTCGTGCGCTTTGAAGCGGTCGGCTACGCGGCTCTGATCGTCTCCGCGGACCCGGTCGTGGGAGCGCAGGGCCTCGTGGTCCTCGTGCTTCTGATCGTGTGCCTCGCGGCGCTCGCGTTGACGCTGCTTGTGGCAGCAATCGTCACGCGCTCGATCGCACGACCGATGAAGGAGCTGATCAAGGCGACCTCAGAGGTTGCCGCGGGCAACCTCGAATATCGGGCGATCGTCGAGTCGGCGGACGAGATCGGACACCTCGCCACCTCCTTCAACCTCATGACCTCCGTGCTGAAGGAGCGCACACACAGCCTCGAGCAGCTCACGGACGACACTATCGTCACCCTCGCGGCGACGATCGACGCGCGTGACCCGTACACCCACGGCCACTCGATGCGGGTCTCGATGTACGCCGACGCCCTGGCCGCAGGTTTCGGCTACGGCGACATCGAGCGGGATGCGATCAAGCGTGGGTGCATGGTGCATGACATCGGCAAGATCGGAGTGCCGGACAGCATCTTGCGCAAGGCAGGCCCTCTGGACGCCAAAGAGCTGCTCGAGATGCGGCGGCACCCGGTTGTCGGCCACCGCCTGGTCAGCGGCCTGCCGTGGGACCGCATCGTGCTCGATATCGTGCTGCATCACCACGAGCGTTGGGACGGAAACGGATATCCCGCCGGGTTGGCCGGCGAAGCCGTCCCGAGGGTGGCGCGGATCGTCGCGATCGCGGACACGCTCGACGCCATGACCTCACCCCGTCCGTATCGCCCCGCCTACACGTTTCGGCGCGCCGCGGACGAGATCATCGCCCAGGCAGGGGTGCAGTTCGACTCGGAGATGGCCGACGTGCTCAAAGCACGGAGACAGGAGATCGCAGCGCTGGTCAAGAGCGCGCTGCACGTTTGGGTTCCAAAGGTTTATCGAAACAGGCATCGACGGAATGTCACGTTGGGCGAGGGTCGCCTGGAGGTGGTGTCGTGATAGGGGCAAAAGTGATCGCGCTGCGGCCGTCGTCTGGGCGGCGGCGATTGGTGTTCATCGCCATCTGCTACGTCGCGGTCCTCCTCTTCATCGCGAACCTCGCCTTCGGTACCAGCATGTTCTTCGGTGCGTCCACGGGCCCCGCGCGCACCGGCGCCTACAACACCCGCCTGCCG
>Ga0209161_10002728_pt1 | contig 14443 bp, 13 predicted proteins | sample GraSoiAngelo_155_FD_186169 | JGI IMG/M metagenome (GOLD analysis project Ga0209161, IMG submission 186169) | Grasslands soil microbial communities from the Angelo Coastal Reserve, California, USA - 14_1009_13_30cm (SPAdes) (version 2) | ecosystem: Environmental > Terrestrial > Soil > Grasslands...
CAGGATGTTTTCCTCCGGGTGTATCGCACTCTGGGCAGTTATCGTTCGGCCCACGGGGGTTTTGCAACTTGGATGACCAGCGTGACGCGCAATCTATTGATTGACCATTACCGTAGAACGAAGCGCGATCGCCTTACGGACTCGCTGGACGACAAGATGCCCGTGGTGGAGAACAAGGAGTCCGCTGGACGGCGCCCGGATGAGCAGGCGCTGCTCGGCGAATTGAGCGGCCAGGTGCAATCGGCGCTCAAGCGGCTTTCGCCGGAATTGCGTGAGGCCGTGATCTTGCGCGACCTGCAGCAATTGGAGTACACCGAGATTCAGCAAGTTTTGGCGGTACCGGAAGGAACGGTAAAATCGAGAATCAATCGCGGACGCATCGAACTAGCGCGCATACTGCAACAGATGGGAGTGCGCCCGTCATGATCGGATCGGGAGTCTCGGAGCGAGCGCGGAGCATGCTATGAACTGGACCTGCGAACAGACGGAAGCGCGGCTGAGCGATTACCTCGACGGACTTCTTCAACCTGCCGAGCAAGCCGCTTTTGACTTCCATGTGAACGCGTGCGAGCGCTGTACTCCGCTGGTCGCCGGTGTTTCGCATGTTCTCGGTACTCTCGAGACCCTGGCGCAGGTTGAGCCGCCGCCGCAACTTTTCGATGCCATCCTGACGGCCACGCTCGGCCCCAAGAGCTGGCGCCGCGCGAAGCGCTGGCTGCGCGGCCTGCAATCGCCGCGTTTTGTATACAGCGCGGTCTCCGTGGCCGCGACTTTCGTGGTCATTCTTACGGCTACCGGTTTCTCGTTTCGCAAGCCAAAGCTCGCCGATCTTTCTCCCGCCACGATTTATCGCAACGCTGACCGCCGGGCGCATCGCGTCTACGCCCACAGCGCCAAGTTCGTCAGCAACCTGCGCGTCGTTTATGAAATTCAAACGCGCTTGAATGAAAACGAACAGAATCCCGCTAACAGAGAGCAAACCATTCCAAAGAATTCTCCCGACAAACAACCCGGGCGCACCGACAACACGAATCCGTCCGCGCCCAAGCAGCAGAATCGTGCCGACGAAATCGGCAGGAATCTGCGGGTTCTGGCTTCCGAATTCCCCATACTGAGCGGCTCGATTGGTGAGAGGAGAATGCCATGAAGTGTGCCGTTCATTCCGACGCGGAGGCGGTCGGGTACTGCCGCAACTGCGGCAAGGCCATGTGCTCGACGTGCGTGCGTCCGGTACGCGACGTGCTCTACTGCGAAGAGTGTCTGGCGACCATCGTGGGCATCCCCGCCCCGACACCGGCCATGGCAACTCCGGTTGCGGATTCGCAATACCAGATGCCCGCTTCGGGTTTGCCTCCGGGGTCGCCCAACTACGCCAGATCAAACCCGGTGTTGGCTTTCTTCCTGGGATTCTTGCCGGGGATGGGCGCGTTCTATAACGAGCAATACGGCAAGGGCATGATTCATCTGGCCATCTTCCTGGTGCTTTTCATCACCGGAATCGATAGTTCCATGAGTGGCGGCGCCACAGCTGCTTTGTGGATTTGTGTCGCCGGGCTATGGGTCTACATGCCCGTCGATGCCTACCGCACGGCAAAGGCGCGGCAGGCCGGTGAAACCTTGTCCGACCCTCTCGATGCTTTTACCAAAGAACGCCCGATTGGGCCGATCCTTCTGATTGGAGCCGGCGTACTGCTGCTGCTGCATAATTTCGATTGGTTTCCCTGGTACCGGATTTCACAGTTCTTCTGGCCGGCTGTTTTGATCGGCGCGGGAGTTTTGATGATGCGCAAAAGGCTAGACCGCCGTTCGTAGGAGGCATTTCTCCATGAGTGACCGTATCCGCTGCGCCTGCCGCCGCTGTATGATTCGCGGGCTGATGGGTCCCGCTGTCATCATTACCGTCGGGGTGCTTTTTCTCCTTGACCAGATGCGCAGCGGTTACTTCTCGTTCGGCAACACTTATCCGGTCATCCTCATCGTCATCGGCGTAATCAGTCTGGCCGCTGCGGCTGCGCCAGCCGATGGACACTTTTCCGAGTCGGCTCCACCAGTAGTTCCGGCGGCGCCGGGCTCCGCGCCAACTGTTCCCCAAAGTCAATTCCCCGGTCAGGGACAAGGGCAATAAGTGTCTATGGCGAATCTTCGTCGACGCGGCAGCTCACTTTTTCCCGGCCTTCTACTGCTCTTCGTTGGAATGCTGCTGCTCCTTCACAACTACCGGGGCCTCGGCATCGTCAATGTGCTCGGACATTGGTGGCCGCTTATCCTCATTTTTTGGGGCGCGATCAAAATGTATGAACGCATGGCTGCCAGCCGCTCCGGCGATCCGGGCGCGGCGAAGATTACCGCGGGCGAGGTTTTTCTTGTGCTGGGGTTGCTCAGCCTTCTTGGCATAGTGGTTGCCGTTGAGTATGGCAGGGAAAATCTCCCCGGCCACATTCGAGAATGGGGAAACAATTTTGACTTTGACCTGGAGGTGGCGTCCAAATCCGTTCCCGCGGATGCCCGCATCACCATACGCAACGGCCGCGGCAACATTAGCGTGCGTCCTTCGGACGAGGCGCAAATTCGAGTCGGCGGGAAGAAAAATGCCAAGGCCTGGAACGAGAACGATGCCCAACATGTTGCCGATGGCGTGGGGGTGGAAATCGTGCGGAATGGCGACGGCTACGAAATCCACGCTACGGGGGTGAGCACGGGGGATTCGCGCATCAGCCTGGATCTTGACGTGGCGGTACCAAAGAAGGCCTCGCTGACGATCCGGAACGAGAAGGGCGACATCGTCGTTGCCGACATGGCCAAGCCTGTAAACGTGACGAACGGCGTTGGTGACATAGAGATTCGCGGCACGGCGGGGGACGTCAGTATCGATACGCGAAAAAGCGACATCAAAGTTTCCGACACCAACGGCAACATCAAGATTTCCGGCCACGGCGGGGATGTAGATGTATCAGGTGCCACCGGCGGGCTTACCATCGACGGCGAATTTTACGGAGCCATCCGGGCCGACAAAGTCGCGAAGGGACCTGGCAATCTTTGACGCTCCCGGCAACCTCAGCGTGCGCACACAGGACGACATCACTCTGGAGAACGCCGGCGGCAAGGTCAAAGTCGACAATCGCCGGGGGAACGTTGAAGTTCGTTTCTCCACGCCGCCGAAAGCCGACATTGAAATCAATAATTCTTCCGCGGGGATTACGCTGAGCTTGCCGGAGTCCTCGAGCTTCGAGATTGTCGCGGATTGCCATTCTGGGGATATTGACAGTGAGTTTCAGGCGGAGTCGTTGAAGCTAACTTCCGGCACGGGGTCGGGCGATTCACACCTGGAAGGAAAGTATGGAAGCGGACGCGGGCCGAAGATTATCTTGAAAACCAGTTACGGCTCCATCGCCATCCGCAAGACCAGCTGAGAGCTACGGGCGCTCAGGGTACCGACTATTTCAAGTATTCCGGGCTCCGCCCGCCCCATTCGCATCGTGCATTTCGCGCACCCTTTAACGCGCCCACTCTTTCAGAGCGCATTGACCATGGAGAATCCGAGTGCTGCCGCCCGGCTACCAAGTTCTTGCCAACTGGCGGCCAGCGTGGGAGTTCCGCCGCTGCTTAAAATTCCGCCACCCAGGTCCTGCAAGCATCGAGTGCTGCCGCCCGGCTACCAAGTTCTTGCCAACTGGCGGCCAGCGTGGGAGTTCCGCCACTGCTTAGAATTCCGCCACCCAACTCCTGCAGGCATGGCGCGGCAAGGAGAGGCGCTGGAGGCTCTGGCAGGCTCGGTACCGTAGCGTCTGGCTCGTTGAAATTCAGGGCGTAGGCGAGGTTCTGCACGTCATTGCTCCCGTCGCGTGGAGTCAACGGCGCAAGTCTCCAGCGCCACTCAATCAACTTCAAAACAGAAGTGTGATCGAACACCAGTGCGCTGATTCTTGAATCGTCCGGATGCCCCCGGCTAAAAGGAGACGCGACGACCGTAGGCACGCGACATCCGAGCAGGGCTTTGCCGTTGACGAGATCGGGGTCCACTTGGTTGGGAGCAGCGGCCCGCGGTGGCGCGACGTGCTCGAAAAAGCCGCCCCATTCGTCAAAGTTCACAATGAACACCGTGTTTGCCCACTTCGGGCCAGTTGCCGCGGCCTTGAACGTTTCGTAAAGGAAGAGGTCTCCTTTGCGGATGTCGGCGTGAGGATGGTCGTCGTTGCCGGTACCGTCATCCAAGACGGTATATCGGGGATCCAGGAAGGAGACCGCTGGAAGTGTCCCGGCGCTGGCCGCCACGAGATACTCGTCGTAGAGACGCGCAATGCCAAGATATTTCGCGCCCCACAGCGCCAGAAACGGCACGTTTGAGAAGTAATAGCGCGCCGACACTCCGGCGCCGGCTAGCCGGTCCCAAATTGTCGGTAATGAACTGAGGCTGGTGCTATTGGTTAAGCGGTCGGTTTGCGCGGCATGCAGAAACAGTCGGTTGGGGAAGGTTGGGCCAAGGATCGGAGCGAAGTATCGATTGCAAACGGTGTAGTTCCGGGCCAGTGCCGCGTAAAACGGAATGTCTTGTTCGCCGTAGTAGCCGACGGAATAGACGTCGTTGCTACCTGCGCGGAGAAAGCCGTCCATCAACCCATGGTCGTACTCGACGCGAGCGCCGTCGTAGGAATGATCTGGATCCGCATGGGGACAACCCGTGTAGTCACCCGAGAGCGCGTGAGTCGCGTGGCTCACGCCTGCGCTGTCCACGAACGTCAAGCCTGCTTGGCGGCCGTCCGCATTGGGCAGCCATCCGAGAAAATGATCGAAACTTCGATTCTCCATGGTCACCACGACGGCCGTCCGCATTGGGCAGCCATCCGAGAAAATGATCGAAACTTCGATTCTCCATGGTCACCACGACGATGTGTTCAATACCGGAATTCTCCGGGCTCGGTAGGTTAGGCAAATTCAGAAGACTATCTTGCGCAAGTAATTTCCTGCTCGACGGCAAGAGCGCGCCAGCCATCGCGGCTCCCGAAACGAATGCGGCGTTCTTCAACAACTCGCGACGATTTACCTTCATGATGTCACTCCCTGACTGAGATGACCTGCCATTCGGATGGATCCAGCTACGGCTGGAGCTCGCCAGCAGACTGGGGATGGCGATCGGCCAAGGCTAGCTCAGCGCGCGTGAACGGGAAATAAATATGAGCGAGAAAAATACCTGAATTCAGTATCGGGTCTTTCCCTTAGTGCTCCGCGAGCCGGTTCAGTTCGTGGAAGAAAGTTGGAAACGATACCCCGGCGCAATGCGCGTCGCGAATCGCCGTGTTTCCCTCGGCCGCCAGGCCTGTTACGGCAAAGGCCATGGCGATACGGTGATCTCCGTGGGGCTCAATCTCCGCTCCGCGCAATTTTCCAGCGCGACGGCCTTCGACCTTCAATCCGTCTGGGCGCTCCTCCACGGACGCGCCCATGCGGCGCAAATTCTCCGCGAGCGCGGCGATCCGGTCGCTTTCTTTCACTCGCAGCTCGGCAGCATCGCGAATTTCGATCCCCTCTTCCGTATGCGGGCCCAGCGCGGCGAGCATCGGCAACTCGTCGATCAGCAGTGGAATCTGTTCACCCGCGATCACCCCGCCTTTCAGTGATGCTCCCTTGACGGCCAGGTCACCGACGATTTCACCATGGGCGCTCTTGAGCCCCAGGATTTGAATGGAGGCACCCATGGCAGCAAATAAGTCAAGAATCGCTGTCCTTGTCGGATTCAATCCCACGTTGTGAATCAGTATGTTCGAATCGGGGAAGAGTGATGCCGCGGCTATAAAAAACACCGCCGATGACAAATCACCAGGCACATTGAGCGATTTAGCGACCAGCATGCCGCTGCCATTTGCGTCGCCGAGTCCGTGAATTCGGATGGTTCGCCCGTCCTTCACGATGGCAGCGCCAAATTCTTCCAGAGCTAGCTCGGTGTGATCCCGGGTTCGTGCCGGTTCCGTCACACACGTCACGCCATCGGCAAACAGTCCGGCAAGCAAAACCGCGGATTTTACCTGGGCGCTGGCTATGGGCATCTGGTAATCGATGGCTTTGAGTTTGCTTCCTCGAATCTCCAGCGGGGCAAAATTATCGTCTCGCGCGTAAATGTCGGCGCCCATTTCCCGCAACGGCCCGATGACTCGCATCATGGGCCGCTTCTGCAAAGAATCGTCTCCCGTGAGTTTGGAGGAAAATTTCTGCCCGGCCAAAATTCCGGACAGCAACCTCATGGTCGTGCCCGAATTTCCGGCGTCCAGCGCACGCCAACTGCTCTTCAAGCCGCGCAGCCCGCGGCCGGTCACTCGAACCGTATCCTTGTCGATTTTGACTTCGGCGCCTAGCGCGCTTATGCATGCCAGTGTGCTGTGACAATCCGCGGCTGCGGAAAAATGCCGCAGTTCGCTGGTGCCCTCGGCCAGCGCTGCGAGCATTGCGTATCGATGGGAAACGGACTTATCGCCTGGCAGGTCCAGGCCGCCGGTCAGGTGCTTCGCGGGTTGAATGATCTCTTTTTTCACCACGAAATTCTAGCACGCGGCGTCACACCGGCTCGAATTCCACGATCCGCGACCAAATTTCCATTTTCAGCACTCGGCCCTGTCCTTCCAGCCAGTTTTTACCGGACACTCCCTGTACCACGCACTGAAATCTCGCCGCTTGGCGATGCGTATCATCAAGTGAGGAGAATTGTCATGTCATCCCGCAGCACGTTCATGCATCTCGCCGCCGAAGTGGCCATCTTATTCGGCGCACTTTTTCTCGTAAGTGTCCTCCTTGCCGCCATTCCTGGCCATCGTTCGCCCGCGGTGCCGGTCGAGGATGCCCAGCAATCTACCGGCTGGCAATCGCGGCCCGTGGACCATGGCAAAATGTCCCGCATGGAGATGGACGATGCCAAGGCCAACGAAGTCCACGCCGTCCACGATATGACGGCTGGGCGCATGGACGCGCACAGTCTCCACATGCACATGACGGAAATGCGCCCGCAAGCGCCATCCGATGCCGCGCGGGCCAGCGAGATCGTCAAGCAGCTGCGCACGGGAATCGAGAAATACAAGGACTACCACGTAGCCCTGAACGACGGTTACAAAATCTTTCTGCCCAATCTGCCACAGCCCGAATATCACTTTACGAATTACTTGAACGGCTTCCTCGAAGCCTTCTCTTTCGATCCGGCGCGCCCCACTTCCCTGCTCTACAAGAAGACTTCAGACGGTTACGAGCTTGTTGGCGCCATGTACACCATGCCCAAGCGCGCGACGGAGGAGCAGCTCAACACCCGAGTGCCACTCAGCATGGCCACGTGGCATCTGCACACCAATCTTTGCATGCCGCAAGAGGGGCAGTTCCGCAACGTCGACTGGAGCAAGTTTGGCCTCCAAGGCACCATCGCCACCCAAGAAGCGTGCGACGCAGCGAACGGCCGCTTCCGGCCCGTCATTTTCGGCTGGATGGTCCACGTTTACCCGTACGAAGACTCGCTCGAGCAGATCTTTGCCATGCACCACGGCATGGAATAACTGGTCGCGGCCGTCCGCTCATCTCTAGAATAGTCTCTCGATTTCGCGGCAACCCCAGGCGTTGGCTTGTATGCATGCGAGCCGCAATATGACCTGCCCGTGGCGGTCACTTCTCTCCGGATCGGGCTGATCGTTTCCCATTCCCACATTTCTGGAGGTGGGTGAGATGGGCGTGGTGCATCAGGCAAGGACGACGACGCAGAAACCAAGCGGCCCTGAAATTAGTGCAATCCTGTAGCAGCAAGAACGCCTTACCGCACGTGAGCGTCAAACACCACGGTCTGAACTCCTTACCGCACGTGAGCGTCAAACACCCCGGTCTGCACTCGCCCGGAGCGCTTGATCTGCACAAAAATTCGATACTCGCCCGGCCGCGGGAAACCGTAAGGAAAATGAACCTCCGAAGACAGGGGAGCACTTGGCATTGGCATAGCCATCGGCATCCCGGGCGGTAATTCCCCCGATGCGCCCGCCAGCCCCGTTCGTGCCAGTTCGAGTGCCGCCATCGATACCGATCCCGCTGGATGAACGTGGGCGAACACACTCAGATCCAGGCTCACAAACTCTGCGTGCCCGGTCATTCCCATGTACGGCTCCAAATCTTTCGCCGGCTGGCCAAAGGTGTCTTCCACACTAAACATGAAATTCATCGGCAGATTCGCTTTCAGTGGATCCGTCGCGCGCCGCCACACCATACGCCCGCCGTCGGCAAGCTGCGACACCGTCGAATCTCCTGCTTGCGCGGCACCGCTGGCGCCGGACCAAGCTGAGTCATCGCCGGTCAGAGGCTGTCCATTGATCTTCGCCAGCCCCACGCTTCCAACCAGCGTCCACGGAAAGCCGTCCTTATCCACAACGTCGGCGAAGATTTGGTATCGTCCCGCGGGCATCGACGGCAGTTCTTCCGCAAAGGCTCCGCCTTCGATTCGCTGCGGATGCAAATGCCACATGCGGTCCAGGCCCGGAGAGCTGATCACGAACAGGTGCATCAAATGACCGTGGTCGGGAATCACTTTCTCCATCTTTACGTAGCTGGACCACTCCGCGTCCTGCCCTTTGGCGCGAATCACCAGCCGGTTTCCGTTTTCCAGTTTTGTCTCCGCCGCAGGCGGCTTAAATATATTCACCCCGCGTTGGTAATTGTTGTCTTCCGCGCTCCACCACGCTCTTCCCAAATAGAGAATTCCGGCGACGACGACCGTGGTAATGGCCATGACCACGCGCGCGTTCCGCGCGCGCTCCGGCGCCGGCGTTTCCCCGGGACCGAGGTTCCCCTCCCGAACTGCCGCGCCGGCGATGAAAACCATTCCAACGGCGAGAAAGACCATCAGGAACGCCAACAATCCCCATAGCGGTCTTTGCATCTTGAGCGTCCGCTGTGCGGCCGCAGGTACCGGCACTGCAAGCTCGCCTTTGCCCTTGGTGCCACCCACCGAGACGCGCACCTTCAGAGCACCCGATTCCATCAGCCAGAGGCTCCCCGTAAAAAACTGCGGATCTTCTTTGGACTGTTGGGTGAGATCGGGCGTCGGCGGGAAGTTCGAACCCGCGCCGCTCAGCCGCATTGGCACGATCTGGATGGCGCGCACGTCGTTGGTCGCCGACCGGATCTCGATCTCCGCCACGCCAGGGATCACTTGCGGCACTCGCACCGTGACAAAAAGATGGTAAGGCCCCGCGTCACCCTCGCAATACACGTCCGGGCTGCCGACGTGCGCACTCAGTGATAATCGAACCGCCAGCACAAGCGCCGAGGTCAGAACAATCCGCGTGCGCGATCGAAATTTTCTCATCGACGCAGCCGCCGCATCCAGTCTCCCCACGCCAGTCCCAGCCGCGCGCTAACGATGGAGACCAACAGCGCTGCAGCCATGGTGGTCCAGAACTCGCCGCGCGTATTCTCTGCAATTTGGAACTTGTAAGGATCGTAGAGAAAGCCTGCTGGATCGAAGTAAGCAAAGTACGCCATTCCGAATACCCAGTTCCGTGCGGACGGTGACATCAAAAAGTTTGCAAACGGCCATTGCACGGCGAGAAAGCTCAACACGAACACCGGCCCGGAGACGGCAGCCAACTCCCATCTTCCCCACCCCTTGGTTTTGTTCCACAGCAGATCCAGCATGATCGCAGGCACAATGAAGAGCAGCGGGAATCGCAGCGGTATCAGGTGCGTTATGTGCTGATAGACCGGTCCGAGCTTCGGTTCCGCCGGGATCAACGGCAAAATCCACTCAAATGCCAGCAGAATCAACGTGTACGTTCCCGCTACCAGGGTGCACGCCCAGCGCCGCCCCAAACCCCACGCTGTACCCACTAGCGCCGGAGGAATCGCGATGGCCACCGCCAGGTAACATTTCGCGGCGTGCATGTTCACGGGCCAAGTCGATATGGTAAGGATGGTCCCGAGTTGCGAAACGCAAACCGCTCCCACGAACACGGAAAGCCGCATGAGCTTCCGCCGCACTTTTTCTTCCGAGCGGTTCATCAAACCCGCCATCAACGCGAGCGTCCCAATCTTGATGGCAAACGATCCCAGCGAGAGCAGCGTGTGCGGCGGACTCACAATCTTCACGTCCAGCCCGTACGCGTTGTGCCACCAGTTATCGAACGGCGCGGAGGTCAGCATCGCCATGCAGCCCCACGTCGCGATAAACGCTCCCAGTGGCCCGCGGAATCCCCAAATCTTCACCGACCTGCTCTGTATGGCGGTGTCTCCGCCGAACGTCGCTGTCAGGATCATGTACCCGCACGCCATGCCCACCAGCACTCCCGTCAGTTGGCACGCCATGCCCACCAGCACTCCCGTCAGTTGGATCAGAATGTGCGCCGGTGTCCAGAACGTGTCGCGGCCGATCGACATATGCCAGGAAATGTCCCACTGCCCCCCGACCAGGCCGCAAGCGATTCCGGCGAACATGCACCAGATCGTCCAGGGGATGGCGTCCGCGCGGCCGTAAGCCTGCTCGCCCAGCCGCGGTTGTAAAGGCTGTCCAAGAGGAATGCTTTCCGCCATCGCGAGGACTCCTCTCGCTGTTTTTGTATTGCGAAAGTCGTACGAGAATCCCTTAATGCCGCGAGTCTACACCAAAAAAATTCAAAATGCCGACCATGCCCGATAAGAGGGGCAACTCCGACTCCGCTGGACTGGCTGCAATTCTGGGTTACGAACTGGCTGCACGACCTTCGACCGCTGGCAGGATTCCCGCGTCCGCATGCAAATCTGAGGACCGCTCCTCCGGAAGGCGGGCAGTACATGTTCACCCGGGATTGGTACGGCCATGAAGACGCCGCGGAGGCGGGCGATGGAGGCCACAAGCGCTCCCATGTGATCGCACTGGACAACGGGAGTTTTGCCGCCCAACCCGAATAACCGAATGGTTCGATCCAGCCTTCATCACGCCGTTCGGTGAGAAGCCGGATTATGTGACCAATACTCGCGTTTGGAAAGATGGCCGCTGCGCCGGGTGCGCTGACGCTAATTCAATGGGGGCTCATAGGCACCACTCAGGGTGGGGCGCTAGAACTTCCAGATCCATCGGCCTACGTCTGGTGCGACGTTTGCACTTCGGATACATTTTAGATGCTTCGATTAGGTTCCATTGCTTCCTGATGCCACGCCGCGTATTATTAAGGATTCATGCTCACGGTCCGTTTTGAACTATCGAACTCTCGCTGCTTCTTGTTCTTCGCCTTCTTAGCGTGTACGGCCGCGCTTTGGCGGGGACCTGGAGTCGCCGTCGCTCAAGAATCGAATGAAATCCTTCCTCTCAGCCAGGTTCGCGCCGGCATGGAAGGGTACGCGTACACGATCTTTGCCGGCGATCAAGTGGAAAAGTTTGACCTTGAAGTCATCGGCGTGCTGGATAATTTTCTAGGCCCCAAACAATCCATTATCCTCGTGCAGTTGAAGGGGCCGAAGGTCGAGCACACCGGTGTGGTCGCGGGGATGAGCGGCAGCCCCGTCTATCTCGAAGGCAAACTCGCTGGTGCCCTTTCACTGAAACTGGGCATCTTCAGCAAAGAGCCCATCGCCGGCGTCACACCCATTCAGGACGTACTGAACCCGCCCTCCCAGCCTCCTGCGGCGCAGGCCGCCCCGCAGCAGCTCGGGCCTCCCAGTGACACTTCCACGCGGACTGCGCTGCCTTCTGGCTCCGCACTCGAGCCGATCGAAACGCCCCTTGTTTTCTCCGGCTTCCAGCCGGCCGCGCTGCAGCAATTCGCTAGTCAGTTACAAGGCTATGGCTTCGTCGCAGCGCAAGGAGGAACGGCTTCGCCTCGCGCCGATGATGCGCGTCTCGTTGCCGGCGACATGGCCGGGATGGTTCTTGTTCAGGGCGATGCCTCCATCAACTCCGCCTGCACGGTCACAGCAGTGCGGGCCGACCGTGTTTATCTCTGTGGCCACCCTTTTATGAGTCTCGGCGACATTCAGCTGCCCATGGCGCGCAGCCGCGTCGTCACCACGCTGTCTTCCAATCTCGCTTCCACCAAGATCGTCAACGTGGGCGGCGCCATCGGCACGATCACCGGCGACCATCTCACGGCCGTCACCGGCAAACTAGGCGCGCCTCCCGCGATGGTTCCGCTGGATTTGACTCTCTCGGTTTCTGGCGCCGAGCCCGCGAAGCAGAAGACCCTGCACTTCGAACTGGTCAATCACCCAAAGCTTACGCCGCTCCTGGTTGCTATCACCACCTTCAGTGGTCTGACACAAAATTCTCTATATGGTGAGGGCACCACGTTGCATCTTTCCGGCGAGATTCGCCTGCTAGGTCATGCGCCGGTTAGAATCGAAAACACTTTCGCTCCGGGCGATTCTCTTTCTCCCGATGGCATGCCCATCGCTCTGACGGTCCAAAATATTTTTACACGCCTTTTCGTCAATACTTTCGAACCTACCAAGGTGGACGGTATCACCCTCCGAGTCGAAAGCGTTCCGGGCCGAAAATCATTCGTCATTGAAAGCGCATGGCTCGAAAAAGGGGAAGCCGCTCCCGGCGAAACTCTTCGCGTCCGCGTGCTGCTGCGCCCCTATCGCGGCGCGGCGCGCGTGGAAGAGACCACCGTTCGCATCCCGGAACAGGTGGCGCGCGGCACTACCCTCCGCATCCTTGTCAGCGACGCCGATCTGCTGAATCGCGCTTCCCGTGGCTTCGCGTTTGCCGGCGCCGGCAGCGGGCCGACCGGCCTCGATCAACTCATCGCGCTCTTGAATCGCGAGCGCCGGAACGACCGTCTTTACGTTGGACTCTTCGCCCCGGCCCCCACGCTTCTCTGGGACGACAAGGAACTGCCGAACATCCCGCTCTCGCAAATCAACGTCGTCGACGGCCGTCCCACTCCGGGCAGCGTCCAGGTGCTGCGGGAATCGTTGGTCAGTGAAGCTTCCATCCCTCTCGGGGGTCCGGTGTCCGGCGTCGTCTCTCTAAATCTCCAAATCCGGTGATCACTAATATGAGCAGCTTGCCGAAAAGCTCAATTCAACTGTCTCAACCACGTCTGATAAGCAAGCCATTAAGGAACAATTGTCAATCTGCGGGGCCGTCCTTAGCGGCTCCGAAGAATCTCAATTCCACACGCCGCAATCACTCATCCGTTCAATTTCGACGCTCGCTTACGCGTTTCTTTTCTTTTTCCTTGCTTTTTTGCTTGCTCGCTTCGTTACCCCTTCTTGCCGAGCACACCCGTCGCTGGCGCCAGTCCAATTACGAAGAATTTCTCAAAGGCACCGCGCACGGCGTGGCGGTGCGCAGCGACGGCCGCCTCGAACTCGCGCCCAAAGTCACTTTGCTTGCCGACGCGGATGCTTCCTATCTTTGGTCCGTACGACTCGATCCTCAGGGCATGCTCTACGCTGCCGGCGGTTCGCCTGCGAAAGTATTTCGCTTCGATTCGAACGGCAAACCTGCCATCGTTTTCGATTCCTCTGATCTCTCCGCGCAAGCCATCGCCTTTGACTCCAAAGGCGCTCTCTATGTCGGCACTTCTCCCGACGGCAAGGTTTACCGGGTCTCTACTTCCGGCGAGAAATCCGTTTTCTTCGAACCCAAAACGAAATACATCTGGGACCTCGCTTTTTCGCCCGACGGAACTCTTTATGTCGCCACCGGTGACAAAGGACAGGTCTTCGCCGTCGGGCCCGACGGCAAAGGCGAGCTTTTCTACTCCAGCGACGAAGCGCACATTCGCGTTCTGGCTTTTGACGCAAAAGGAAATCTCATCGCCGGCACCGAACCCAGCGGCCGCATCCTTCGCATCTCGCGGAGTTCGTCGAAGGCATCGGCCAAAGACTCCAAGAATGCAGCCATGGCGAAAGCGGAAGGCTTCGTGCTCTATGAAACTTCCAAGCGCGAAGTCACTTCCCTCGCTGTGGCTCCCGACGGCACCATCTACCTCTCCGCCATCGGTGAGAAGCAACGCGTTGGGCAAGCTCCGAGCCCCGTCATCTCCAACCCACAAGGCGCGCCAACCGTTATGACCGGCGGCCCAGCGGGTCCCGGCCAAACTCCCCCGCAGCAACCTTTCGTTCCGTTTCCTGCTCTGCTCTCCAGCAGCATCTACCGCATCAGCGCCGATGGCGCCCCGGAAGAGCTTTGGTCTTCGCGCGAAGACGTGGTCTACGCCCTTGGACTTGCTTCCGATGGCCGCCTCCTGGCGGGGACCGGCAACAGCGGGGCTCTCCTGGCCGTCGATGGTCACGGCGTTTCTGCGCATCTCGCCAAGTCCGGCTCCGCGCAAATCACGGGCATCGCCCGCAATTCCTCCGGCAGGGTTTTCTTGTGCACCTCAAATCCTGGAAAAGTCTTTTCGGTCGGCCCCGAATACGAAGCCGCAGGCACGTTCGAGTCCCGCTCCTTCGACGCGCAACTTTTCTCGCAGTGGGGCCGCCTGGAGTGGTGGAGTCCTCCGCCGGC
>Ga0209161_10002733_pt1 | contig 14426 bp, 14 predicted proteins | sample GraSoiAngelo_155_FD_186169 | JGI IMG/M metagenome (GOLD analysis project Ga0209161, IMG submission 186169) | Grasslands soil microbial communities from the Angelo Coastal Reserve, California, USA - 14_1009_13_30cm (SPAdes) (version 2) | ecosystem: Environmental > Terrestrial > Soil > Grasslands...
GCCGGGCATGGAGCTCTGCAACAAGTACTCGATCGCGAAGGAGATCGAGTACAAGCGCGGCGCCCTCTACATCGGCGCCGACTTCACGGCATACGCGCCCGAGGAGAACGCGGGCGTCGTGCGGGCGATCGACCCGGCCAACCAGAAGACGACGTGGGAATGGTGGACCAAGGCCCCACTCCAGGCTGGCGGCACCGTGGCCACCGGCGGCGGCCTCGTCTTCGTCGGGACTCAGGACGGTCGGCTGGTGGCCCTCAACCAGGCCAACGGCAAGCAGACCTGGGAATTCAACCTGGGCGCGCCCGTGACCGGGCCGCCGATCAGCTTCGCCGTCGGTGCCAAGCAGTACATCGCCGTCGTCACCGGCGGCGGCAAGGTCACCGGCGATCTGCTCGTCGGGGACGACCCCAAGCTGCAATACCTCAAGTCGATCCCGGTCGGAGGGACGCTGACGGTCTTCGGACTCTTCGAGTGATGTGGCTCCTCGGCCTCGCCCTCGCCGCGCTCGCCTGGGCGGCGGGGGCCGAGGCCGCCCAACACGAAGGGCTGGAGTCGATCCGGCAGCGCGGCTACCTGCGAATCTGCGCCGACCCCTCGAACCTTCCGTACTCGAGCAACGACCCGGCCGCACCCGGCTTCGAGGTCGAGCTGGCCCGGCTCATCGCCGCCGAGCTCGGCGTGACGGCACGCCTGGAATGGCACGCGACGTACGTGCGCGCGATCAAGCCTCTGCGCGACGGCGCCTGCGAGCTGTTCATGGGGCTTCCCGTGGACCGCCGCTTCCGCGAGGGCAACCCCTGGATCGCGGTCAGCCGACCGTACTACACGATGACGCACGGGCTGGTGACGCGCGCCGACGCGGGCTCGCTCACGATCGCCGACCTCAAGGGCAGGCGCGTCGCCGTCGAGCTGGCGAGCATCGCCGAGTTCTACGTCGCGTACCGCGATGTGGTGCGCGGGCTCTACAAGACGCAGGAGCAGGCGTTTCAGGCCGCGGCTCGCGACGAGGCCGTCGCCGCGTTTCTCTGGTTTCCGCTGGCGGCGTGGCTCGCCCGCGGGCGCGCCGACCTGAAGGTCGTCGCCGTCTCGGACGAGGGCCTGGCGTTTCCGATCGGAGCCGGGGTACGCAAGCGGGATCCGGGCCTCGCCGAGGCGATCGACGCGGCCGTCGAGCGAGTGCTCGCCTCTGGCCAAGCGCAGGAGGTCCTCGCGCGCTACGGCATCGAATCGGCCAGGCGGATGTCGCGCGCGCCATCGTGCTCACCGTTCGTGCTGGTGCAGGAGAAGGACCCCCGCGAGACGGGCCGCGCGTTGTTCTCGACCGCGTGCTCGCGCTGTCACGGCGCCGAGGGCGTGGGCGGCGGCACGGGCGGCGCGCTGCCGAAGCTGCGCAACTACGACGGTGGCTACGACAAGTTCTATCGCCTGGTATGGGAAGGTCGGAAGAACACGGCGATGGCCGCGTTCAAGGGCATCCTGAGCCCCGACGAGGTCCGCGCGCTCTACGAGTACCTGACCTCGCTTCCCAGGCAGTGATCCGGGCGCCGCTCGTCACCGCGCTGCTCGGCACGCTGGGCGCGGTGGGAGCCGCGGCCGCCGAGCCGCCGCCGATCGTCGTTCCCTCGGGCTTCCGCGTCGAGATCGTGGCGGACGGCCTCGGAGCGCCACGCATGCTCGCGCAAGATGCGTCCGGAACGCTGCTGGTGTCGATCCCGAGCGAGGGACGTGTCGTCGCTCTGCCCGCGAGCCCGCGACCTCGAACGCCCGTCACGGTCGCCGCGGGGCTCCAGCTTCCTCACGGGCTCATCGTACGTGACGGACACCTCTGGGTGGGCGAGACGGGGCGCGTGCTGCGGTTCCGCTACGACGGCGCCACCCACCGCGCGACCGAGCCGGTCGTGATCGTCCCCGATCTGCCGCCGGGCGCGCACCACTGGACCCGGTCGATCGCCTTCGGCCCCGACGGCCGGCTGTTCGTGGCGATCGGCTCCTCGTGCGACATCTGCCGCGAAGGGGATCGCCGCCGCGCCACGATCGTCAGCTACGCAGGGGACGGATCGAACGAGCGCCTCGTCGCGAGCGGGCTGCGCAATCCCGTCGGGCTCGCGTTCGACCCGAAGACCGGCGCGTTGTGGACGACAGTCAACGAGCGCGATTGGCGCGACGGTCGCGCCCCGCCGGACTTCTTCACGCTGGTGCGCCCCGGCGCCAACTACGGCTGGCCCGACTGCTACGTCCAGGGCGGCGCGGTCACGCCCGATCCCCAGTTTCGCGGCGCGAGCGACTGTCGTGACATCACGCTGCCTTCGGTCGAGCTTGCTCCGCACGCGGCGCCGCTCGGGATCGCCTTCTATACCGGGACGCAGTTTCCGGCGGCGTATCGCGGAAACCTCTTCGTCGCGCTCCATGGCTCCCGTGCTGAGCTTCCGCCGGCCGGCTACCGGATCGTGCGGGTCGCTTTCCCGGCCGGCGGACGACCGCGCGTCGAGGACTTCGCGACCGATTGGCGCGCGGGTGGTCGGGTGTGGGGCCGCCCGGTCGACGTGCTCGTGGGGCGCGACGGCGCGCTCTACGTCTCGGACGATCATGGCGGGCGTGTGCTCCGCATCACCTTCGTGCCATGATCGACCGCCTGGGCGACGGGCCTCGGCCCGAACCGCTCGGATGCCCCATGGGCCTAGAATAGAGCGATGGCTACTGACGGCGAACTGCGCCTGCACATGTCGGAAGTCCGGAAATGGCTGACGGGGGAGTACGGACCGCTTCCGTCCGGAGTCACCTTGCTGATCAAGCCGTCGGACTTTGACCACGCCGTGCTCAGGGAGCTCTCGGAGAGCGACTTGATCATTCGCGCGCGCGCGCTCCTGCGTGACGCCCAACGAGTCGTCGACCAGCTCGCGCTCGGGCAGCCGAACGAGACCCGCTTCATCAACAACCTCACCTTCCATGCCTCGGCGCTCGCGAATGCGCTCCGCGGCCTGCAGAAGAGCGGCTGAATGGTCGAGGTCGGCCGCTAGACCAAGAGCTCCATCACGGCCGCGACAGTCTGCTGGTCGACCAGAGAATGGCCTCGAGGCAGCTGAGCTCGGTCGTGACGGTAGCCTGCGCCGTCGCGGTGGCCGATTCCGGAGACTCGGGTTGAGGTCGGCCGCTCGGTGGACGGGGATCACTCACTGCGGCGGCGAATGTCCACCCGTGGGGGTTCCGGAAATGGTCGTATCGGCGTCTCGGCGGTCTTGACAGCCGGAGAACCATGTAAATAGGTCTTGCAGGCGGTCTCCACGTCTGCTATCGGGTCTCCTGACTCTGGTACGCGTCCTTGAACTTCTTTCGGGAGGACAGGGCTATGGGCACCTGGACGACAGTAAGTCTGCCCCTCCCATCGTCTCGGCGCGGGCTGCGCTGGCGGGGCGACAGGATCCTGAGATTCGTGATGCACGACCGGATCCTGGGCTATCTGTTCCTGTTCCCGGCGCTGCTCGTCATCGTGGGCCTGGTCGCCTACCCCTTCGCCAGCGCCATCGTGATGACCTTCCAGGCGAAAACCGCGGGGGCGCCGGGTCGCTTCATCGGGCTGGACAACTACCGTGAGTTGTTACACAGCGAGCAGTTCTTGCGTGCGGTCGTCAACACCGTCTCCTATACCGCCATCGGAGTGGGGCTCAAATTTCTCCTCGGGCTCAGCATGGCGCTGGTGCTCAATCAAGAGCGCTTCTGCAACAATCTGTTTCGCTCCTTTCTGCTGATTCCCTGGGCCATTCCGACGGTCATGTCGGCCCTCAACTGGCGCTGGATCTTCGACGATGCCAGCGGGCTCATCAACAACATCCTGGTGCGTCTGGAGCTGATCGAGGAAACCATCTCCTGGCTCTCCAACCCACACCTCGCCATGCTCTCGGTGATCACGGTGGTGATCTGGCAGGGCACGCCGTTCTTCACCATGAGCTTTCTCGCCGGCCTGCAGGCCATTCCCAAGGAGCTCTACGAGGCGGCCGAGATCGACGGGGCGTCCGTGCTCCAGCAGTTCTCCTACATCACGCTGCCCCGGTTGCGGCCGATCTTCATCACCGCGCTGATGCTCTCGGCCATCTTGACCTCGGCGGGCATCCAGTTCGTCTTGATCCTGACGAACGGTGGACCATCCGATCGCACCATGATCTTCCCGGTACTGGCGTATCACCTGGCACTGGGCGGCGCCCAGCGTTTAGGGATGGGAGCAGCCGTGTCGCTGATCTTCTTCCCCATCCTCGTCGTCTTCATCGTGTTCCTGACGCGCCGCATGCTTCGCGAGAAGGGGGAGTAGGCCATGGCGCTCCGCGTGACGACCCAGCGGCGCGTGCTCCAGGGCGTGGGAAATGGCGCGCTGGTGCTGATGCTCCTGTGGACCGCGATACCCTTCTACTGGATGATCGCCACGTCGCTGAAGCACGACAAGGAAATCTACGGGTACGAAGCCACGCTGATCCCGCAGCGGCCGACGCTCGACAACTACGCCACCGTGTTTCGCGAGACCCCCTATCTGCTCTTCCTGCGCAACAGCCTCGCGGTCGCGACGGGCTCCACGCTGCTGTCCATGGTCATCGCGTGTCTGGGGGCGTATGCGATTGCCCGGCTCAATTTCCCCGGTCGAGCCCTCCTGGCGCGCAGTCTCGTGTTCACGTACCTCGTTCCCACCTCGCTGCTCTTCATTCCCATGTTTGCCATGATGAGTGTCCTCCGCCTCACCGATAGCCTGCACGGGCTCATCATCGCGTACCTGGGATTCGACGTGCCGTTTTGCACCTGGCTGCTCATGGGCTACTTCAAGTCCGTCCCCGTCGATCTCGAGGAAGCGGCCCGAGTGGACGGGTGTAACCGCGTCGGCGCCCTCCTGCGTATCGTGCTGCCGATGTCGCTCCCGGCTCTCGTGGTCGTGACGTTCTTCTCGTTCACGCACGCCTGGAACGAATTTCTGTACGCGCACGTGTTCACCAGCACCACCAGTGCCCGGACGGTGACTACGGGCCTGGTGAACTTCATGTCGCAGGACGTGTTCTTCTGGGGACCGCTGATGGCCTCGACCGTCATGAGCGCGCTGCCCCCGGTGCTGATGTTTCTCGTCTTCCAGCGATGGGTGATCAAGGGGTTGACGCTCGGCGGAGTGAAGGGATAGGGAGGCGACGATGCCTACGACACGACGCGAGATCTTGAAGACGGCCGGAAAGACCGCCACCGTTCTGACCGCGACCGCACCCTGGTGGCTCGTGCGCCGAGCCCATGCGGCGCGCCAGGCGAAGCTCGTCGTCTGGAATCCAGCCGCGCTCGCCCCACAGGTCGACAAGATCATGCAGGAGCAGTGCTATGCCTACGCCAAGCAGGCGGGGATCAAGGATAGCGAGATCGACTATCAGATCATCGGTGGTCCCCAGCTCCTTCCCAAGCTGGTGGCAGCGCTCGAGGCCGGGAACCCGCCGGACATCACGCGATTGGGTGGCGGCTACGTGCAGCTCTACCGTTCGCAAGGTCACCTCCTGGAGGTGACCGACCTCGTCAACAAGATGCAGAAGCTCCAAGGGGGACTCTTTCCGGTCTCGATGCCGAGCGTCATGCATCAAGGCAAGGCCTACGGGGTGCCGCAGTCCGTCAGTCCCTGGCCACTGGTCACCCGTCTGGATCTGCTCGAGGCGGCCAAGGTCGAGCCCCCCAAGACGTGGGACGAGTTCGTCGAGGTCTGCAAGAAGCTGCAAAAGCCGCCCAAGCTCACCGGCTTTGGCCTGTGTCTGGGCCTGCAGAACGACACCGACAACAACGTGATGAACATGATCTGGTGTTACGGCGGCAAGCTCGTCGAGGCCGACAACAAGACGGTGGCGCTGCACTCCAGAGGCACGATCGCCGCCGTCCAGCTCATCGCGGACATGTTCGGCAAGCACAAGATCATCCCGAAGGGGGCGATCGCGTGGGACAACACTGGAAACAACAAGGCCTATCAGTCACGTCAGGTGATCTTCGTCTTGAATCCCACCAGCATCTACGCCCACTTGGCGGACTCCGACAAGGAGCTCTACAACGTCACTGGACTGCTGCCGATTCCCGCGGGGCCGGCGGGTGCCATCGAGGAGCTCACGACCGCGGAATGGCTGCTCTTCAAGCACAACCCATATCCAGAAGTCGCCAAGGGGCTGGCCGAGTACTGGATGGCCCCCGAGAACCTGCGCGTCATGATCGAGGAAGGTGATGGGCGCTGGGGGCCGCCCTACAAGAACATGTACGACTCCAAGTTCTGGAAGCGGCCGGTGTTCCAGCACTGGCGGGTCATGCTGGAGCGTGGGCGGCAGTTCCCGGCTCCCGGCACCGTGAATCCCGCCGCCGGCGAAGTGCTCGCCACCTACACCATCGGGCGCATGATGCACCGGGTGCTGGTCGAGAGCTGGAACGTCGAGAAAGCGGTCGTCGAGGCGCACAAGAAGGTCGCCGAGATCTACGCGCGATATCAGGGAGCGTAACGGAAGGACCAGAACGCCGCGGGAAACGCGTTGTCGGCGCCCTTCATCAGCGCAGCGTTGATGCTGGCCGTCGCCGCCTCGGTCAGCGTCATGTCGACGAGCGACCAGTAATCCAGCGGCCGATCAGTCCCAGCAGGACGCCACCCGTCACGACCACGACTGGAGCGCTGATCAGAGCGAGGCCGAATCGGGTCAGGTCTTCCACGACGTCACCACCGTACGCCGCGCGGATGAGACGACGATGAGATCGAAATGAGAAGTCGAGGCGGCGCGACGCGCGAGCTGGGCGATCAGCTTCTCGGAAGCGCGGTGGCATCGAACTCGTAGAGCCAGCGCAATGCGTCGGGCGACCGATCGCCGGCCCTCGCCCACTCGGCGTCGCGCGCTTCCTGGGCCGGGCCGTCCGGGAGATGGAAGCGCGTCTTGTTGGCGCGCGACATCTCCTGGAGCCGGGTGACGCGGGGCCGACGCAGCTCCTCGTAGCGGCGCAGCGTCTCGACCGGATCGTCGGCGCCCGCGGCGGCAAGGCAGGCGGCCAGCGTCGCCCCGTCCTCGATCGCCTGCGCCGCGCCCTGCCCCATGAACGGGTACATCGGGTGGCAGGCGTCGCCGAGCAGGGTGGTGCGGCCCACCGACCAGCGCGGCAGCGGCTCGCGATCGAACAGCGCCCAGATGAAGCACGTGTCGGCCGCGGCGATGATGCGACCGATCTGCGGGTGCCAGCCGTCGAACGAGGCCAGCGCGCGGGCGATGGTGGCGCGATCGGTCCAGTCCTCGCGATTCCAGGTGTCGTGCTCGGTCCACCCGACGAAATTCAGCAAGCGCCCGCGCGAGACGAAGTAGTGCACCAGGTGTCCGCCGGGCCCGACCCACGATTGGGAGCCGATCTCCAACCCGAGATCGACGATGCGCTGCGTGGGGACCAGGCCGCGATAGGCGACGCAGCCGGCGAAGCGCGGCGCCTCCTCGCCGAGCAGCGCGGCGCGCACCGTCGAGTTGATGCCGTCGGCGCCGACCAGGACGTCGGCGGTGATCCGCAGGCCGCTCTGGAACCACGCATCGACGTGGTCGCCCCGGTCGGCGAGCCCGACCAGGCGATGACCGACAGAGACGCGCTCGGGCGGGAAGCCCGACGCGATGATCGCGAGCAGGTCCGCGCGGTGCACGGTCAGGTGCGGCGCGCCGTAGAGCTCTTCGCAGCGCGGGTTGAGCGGCGCCCGCTGCAGCGTGCGGCCGTCCTGCCAGCGCCGCTGGTGGGTGCTGGCCGGTCGCACCGCCTCGCGGTCGAGCGCATGGCCGAGGCCGAGCCGATACAGAACGCGCGCCGCGTTCGGCCCCAGGTTGATGCCGCCCCCGACCTCGGTCAGCTCGGGCGCTTGCTCGTAGACCTCGACGTCGCAGCCGGCCTGGTGTAGCGCCACCGCGGCGGTCAGGCCGCCGAGCCCGGCGCCGCCGACGGCGACTCTGAGCGGCGCGACGCGCGGCACGACGGTTACCGGAAGCGGGCGTACTCGTCGGGGACCGGAATTCCGAAGCGCGCGCACAGCGCGGAGACATCGGCCCAGTCCGTCTCGTCAACGGGATAGCCGGTGTGAAAACGCACCAGCCATTCGGGCTCGATGCAGTCCATCGCGCGGCCTTTCACGGCGCCTTTCCCGGTCAGAGCCTCGGCTGGACAGTGTTCTTTGTTTTCCGGTGGACCGTAGATCCCGCGCCCATGATCGTCGAGCACGACGACGTGGAAGTCGATCTGGCGCCCGGCCTCGTCGCCCAAGACGAAGTTCCAGGCGCGGGTGTCGGGACGGGGGACCGGTGCGTATCCGAGACGCTGCAGCACGGCGGTGACCTTCTGGACGTCGCGCTCCTCGATGACGATGTCGAGGTCGGAGTGACGCCTCGTCTGGGAGCCGAGACAAGCGTCCACCGCCCATCCGCCGTCCAGCCAGACGCGAACGCCCTGGGCGTGCAGAAGATCCACGAAGCAGCAGACGGCGTCCGCGGTCATCTCGGGCTCTCTCGACACGTCCGGGAGCTTAACACCAGAGCCGACCCACGCGGCGCGCTCCGCGACCTTCCTCTGCTAGACTCCCGTCAGCCATCCTCAACCGAGGTGTCATCCATGCAAGCCGAGGAGCAACGCCGCCGAGGGCCCCTCACAGGGATCCGCGTCATCGAGCTGGCCGACGAGCAGGCGGAATACTGCGGCCTGACTCTGGCCGGGTTGGGCGCCGACGTCGTCAAGGTAGAGCCGCCCGGCGGCAGCCCCACGCGCCGCATCGGTCCCTTTTACGAGGACCGAGAGGATCCGGAGCGCTCGCTGTTCTTCTGGCAGTACAACCGCGGGAAGCGTTCCATCGTGCTCGACCTGCGTCAGGCGCAAGGCCAGGATCAGTTCCGCTCGCTGGTCGCCACCGCCGACGTGCTGCTGGAGTCGACGCCGAAGGGCGAGCTCGATGCGCTCGGGCTCGGCGTGGCCGCGCTCCTGCGCGAGTTTCCCACGCTGATCGTCGCGCGGACGTCGCCGTTCGGCGACGACGGTCCGTGGGCCGCGTTCAAGGGCTCGGACCTGGTGCACCTGGCGCTCGGCGGCGTCATGATGAATTGCGGCTACGATCCGGCGCCGGGCGGCACCTACGATCTGCCCCCGATCGCGCCGCAGATGTGGCACGCCTTCCACATCGCCGGCGAGCAGCTCTCGGTGGCCATCATCGCCGCGCTGCTCTATCGCTGGCGCACCGGCAAGGGGCAGTACCTGTCGTGCGCGGTCCACGAGGCGGTGGCGAAATCCACCGAGGTCGACCTGATGACGTGGGTGATGCGACGATCGCTCGTGCTGCGGCAGACCTGCCGTCACGCGCGCGAGAGCATCACGCCGCATCCATCCATCGTGCACACCAAAGACGGCCGCTGGGTCATGGCGAACCTCGGCACCCGCCCCGGCGAGACCGAGCAGCTCATCAAGCTGCTCGAGCGCTACGGCATGGACGCCGGCCTCGACGCAGAGAAACCCTCGTTGCCATCGAGCGGACGCTTCGTTCCGGGCACCGGGCCGAGCACGGCGAAGCGTGACCACGCCATGGAGGCCGTGCAGCGCTTCGTGCGCGCGTTCACCTATGCGAACGTGCCATGGCGCGAGGCCCAGGAGGCCGGCATGCTCTGGGCGCCGCTGCGGAAGCCGCACGAGAACGCGATGGATCCGCACTGGCTCGCGCGCCGGAGCTGTACGGACGTCGAGCACCCCGAGCTCGGCCGCTCGTTCCGCTACGCCACGAGCAAGTGGCTGGCGACGCGCACGTCCTGGTCCGTCGGCCGCCGTGCGCCGCTCTTGAACGAGGACGCGACGACCGTGGCCCTTCCGCGCGCGCCGGATCTGCCGGTGATCGACGCGTCCGCGCGCGTGCCCCTCAACGAGGCCCTCTCGCCTCGGGGCAAGCCGTTTCCGCTGCACGGCATCCGCATCCTCGACTTCACGTGGTTCCTGGCCTCGGCGGGTGGCACGCGCTTTCTGAGCGCGTTCGGCGCCGAGAGCATCAAGGTGGAGTTGAAGAGTCACCCGGATACCCGCATGGCCGCGATGGCGCCGGTCGGCGGTCGCGCCGCGCGTGAGAAGGCCACGGGACCGCTGCCCGGCGTCACCGACCCGGACATGGGCGGCCAGTTCAACAACAAGAACCCGGGCAAGCGCGGGATCTCGCTGAACGTCAGGCATCCGAAAGGTCTGGAGATCGCCCGGCGGCTGGTCGCGATGTCCGACGTCGTCGCGGAGGGCTTCTCGCCGGGCGTGCTGGACAGCTGGGGGCTTGGATACGACGCGCTCCGGGCGATCAAGCCGGACATCATCTACGTTCAGCAGTCGGGCATGGGAGCGAAGGGCACCTACGGCCGCTTCCGCACCGTGGGCCCGATCGCGAATTCTTTCTCCGGCTTGTCGGAGATGTCCGGGCTCCCCGAGCCGGCGATGCCAGCGGGGTGGGGCTACTCGTACCTGGACTGGATGGGCGCGTACAGCTTCGCGCTGGCGATGCTCACGGCGCTCTTCCATCGCGCGCGCACGGGCGAAGGGCAGTGGGTCGATGCCTCGCAGTCCGAGGTCGGGCTCATGATCAGCGGCACGACGATCCTGGACTGGTCGGCGAACGGCCGGATCTGGTCACGCTACGGCAACCGGTCTCCGTACAAGCCGGCGGCGCCTCACAACGTCTACCCGTGCGCCGGGCACGATCGCTGGCTCGCCATCGCGTGCTTCACCGAAGCGGAGTGGCGTGCGCTGGCCGAGGTCGCCGGACATCGGGAATGGGCGAGCGACCCCCGGTTCAAGGATCTCGCGTCGCGGCGCAGGCACCAGGATGCGCTGGACGCGCTCGTCGGGAGCTGGACGAAATCCCAGGACGCCTCTCACGCGATGCTCACGCTCCAGCGCGCCGGCGTGCCGGCCGGCGTGTGCCAGACCGCGGAAGACCGCTGCGACCACGATCCGCAGCTGGCGGCGCTCGAGTGGTTGACCGAGGTCACGGGCACGAAGATCGGCCGCTGGCCGCTCGCCGAGGTGCCCATCAAGATGAGCGAGAGCCCGGCCTACATCGGCGGCCGCCTCGACCGCGGCGCACCCTGCTACGCCGAGGACAACCAGTACGTGTACGGCGAGCTACTAGGGATGTCGTCGCTGGAGATCAAAACCCTCGCCGACGAGGGCGTGATCTGAGCCAGGCGGTTCCTCCTGAGCGAGCCTATCGCTCCTGCTCGACGATCATCGTGCGCCGCGTGGCCTGAGAGTTGGCCACGAGCTCGCGAAGCCGGTCGTAGACCTCACGCGGATCCTCGACGCCGCGCAGGCGGTAGTGCGGCGCGGACTGGTCGGTCGAGGTCACGATGATGTCGCCCACGCCCGCGAGCCGGTTCAGGATCGACTGGGCGAGCCCGAGGTCGCGCACCCGGAAGAGCTGAATGTTTTCGATTTGCCGGGAGATGATGCCCGACTGCACTTCGAGAGACTCCTGGAACAGTCGGTACTCCGTGCTCAGGCGGACCAGCCAGCTGTAGAGGAGCCCGATCAGGAGCGGAACGAGGCCGACCAGCACGACCGTCGCGCGGCTGACGGGGACCCGGTGGGAGTAGAACCCGACGACCCAGATCAGTACGCCGATGGCGCCGAGCACCCCATAGAGTCCCCAGAAGCTCTTGAGCGACGTGCGCCTTTGCAGAAGCGGACGATCCACCGTTTTCGCCTCCAGGCTCCGGGGTCAGTACGGTTCGCGGACGAAGATGAACGTGGTCCCCTGCACGATGGGGGCGCTGGCGCCGACGAACGAGACGTTGGCGTCCTTGACCTGACGCTCCCCGGCGCGTCCCGACGCCTGGAGCGCCCCTTCGATGATGTGCCAGAGACCGTGGATGCGTCCCGTGCTCAGGCTCCCACCGAAGGTATTGAGGGGAAGCTCGCCGTCGAGCTCCATGCGTCCGTCCTGGATGAAGTCCAGCGCCTCGCCCTCTTTGCAGAAGCCGTACGACTCCAGGCCGTAGATCACCGACGCGGAGAAGCCGTCGTAGATCTGCGCCACGTCGACGTCCTTGGGGGAGAAGCCCGAGCGCTCCCAGGTCAGGCGCGACGAGCTCCGGCCGCCCTCCATGTAGCTGCTCAGGCTGCCGATGCGTCCGGCCACCTCGAAGGCGAGCCGCTGGCCGTAGCCGGCGATGTAAGCGGGGCGCGGCCGCAGATCGCGCGCGCGGGCGGCGGTGGTGAGGACGATGGCCACCGCGCCCTGCACGGGGATGTCGCAGTCGTAGAGGCAGAACGGGTAGGCGACCATCCGAGAATTGAGATAGTCCTCGCGCGAGAGCGGCTGCCCGCAGAAGTAGGCGTGCGGGTTCTTGTGCGAGTGACGGCGCTGGGTCACGGCGAGCGTGGCCATCTTCTCGCGGCTCTGGCCATGCCGCTCGAGCCAGCGCGTGTACGCGACGGCCATGCCCTGGCCCGGGCCGCCGAACCCGTACGGTGCGGTGAACTGCGCCGCGCCCTGCGCTTGGGCCCCCGGCAAGTTCTGATAGGTGCCCTTGGGGTTGTGCATAGCTCGCCAGACCACCGCGTACCGGCACACGCCGGCGAGCAGCGCGTTGACGGCTTGCTGGACGGCGCCGCCGATGTTCACCGTCTCCACCTGGACGTGCCAGGCGAGGTTCGGGAGTTTCAGCATCGCCATCATGCAGTTCACCGACACGATGGTGATGCCGTCGACCATCGCGTGCCCGGTCGCCGGCAGCTCCGGATACGTCGCGAGCCCGTCGATGTCCGACAGGGCGAGCCCGGAGTCTTCCACGGCGCCCTTGACCGCCGCGAGCGCATGCGCGGCCAGCGGGATCTCGGCCGAGCGCGTCACGCGAGAGAAGCCCACGCCGCTCACCGCGACCTTGCACCGGTTCTCCCACATGCGTCAGCTCTCCTCGCGGTGTGGCCGCGGCGACTGCTTGTCGCGCGCCAGCCGGAACTGCGGCAACGTGATGTCGTCGTTCAGCGGCTCGAAGACGACCTCCACGCGGCGCCCGACCTTCGCTTCAGTATACGGAGCCTCCAGCAGATTGGCGGCCAGCAGGGCGCCGGGCGCGTCGTCGAGCTCCACGATGATGCTCGCGTAGGGAATCGCCGCGGCGAAGCGCTTGTCACCGGCGTGGTACATGATCGTGTACGCGTAGATGGCGCCCTTGCCGCTGACGGGCTCGAACGCGAGGTCGATCGCCATGCAGCGCACGCAGGTCGCGTACGGCGGATGCTGGAAGTGCTTGCACGCCTGGCAGCGCTGCAGCGCCAGCACCCCGCGCCTGGCCGATTCCCAGAAGGGCTTCGTCCACTCGTTCGGGACCGGGATCGGTCGGGTCACCCTGTTCCAGTCGCTCATCGTCATGGTCTGGACCTCGTCCTCCAACGAGGCGCGAGTATTCCACATCTTCACGGTTGTCCACACTGCGAAAATGTGACGGGCCAGTGCGGTCCGGGCGACGCCATGGCCCGTACGCCCGCGGGTTTCGAGGCGTCCGAAGACGCTCGACATTGTTTCTCGCTGAACCGGCCCTCTTCCGCGACGCGACCACGCTAACGCCGCTCAGGACGCGGTCGAACGCGTTGTTGACGCCGGCGCCCTTCGCTGCCCACAGTCGGGGCGACCCATATTCCCTCAGGGGGCGCACCATGCGACATCTGACCATCGAGGGACAGCTTCGCCGAGAGCTCGACCTGGTTCTCGTCCGTCTCGAGGAACGCGGCCGCGCGGCCTTGATCGACGCGTGCTCGGAAGGGGCGCGCCTGGGTGGCGACATGTTCGCGGACGCTCAGGTCGTCGCATCGCGAAACCTCGACGAGCTGAGCTATGAGCGCCTGTCTCGACAGGCCAAGGTGCTGGCGAACGCGCTGGAGCGTGTGCGCGACGGGAGCTACGGGATCTGCGAGGAATGCGGCGGCACCATCCCCCAGGCGCGGCGGCGAGCCTTGACCGGCGTCACGACGTGCCTGAAATGCCAGGAGCGCGGAGAGCGCCTCGGCGCCCGACCCCCGACACCCGATCGGATCCCTCGTCGACCGCGCGATCGAGACAAGACCGGCAGGCCAGACGAGGAAGGAATTTGATCAACGAGGAGTGGTAGCTTAGCGGCACGATGGCCTCCGAGCTTCGCTCGCTGTTCTCGCCGACCCGGGTCGGCCGTCTCACGCTCAAGAATCGGATCTACTCCTCGGGCCACGCCGAGGCCATGGCCGAGGGCGGACGGCCGGGTGAGCGGCTGCGGCGATATCACGAAGCCAAGGCGCGCGGCGGCTGCGCGCTCACGATCTTCGGCGGCTCCTCGAGCGTGCACCCCTCGTCGCCCGCCGCCGCCTGGAAGCAGATCGCGAATCACGACGACTCGATCATCCCGGCCTATCGGGCGATCGCCGACGCCGTGCACGAGCACGGC
>Ga0209161_10002736_pt1 | contig 14418 bp, 15 predicted proteins | sample GraSoiAngelo_155_FD_186169 | JGI IMG/M metagenome (GOLD analysis project Ga0209161, IMG submission 186169) | Grasslands soil microbial communities from the Angelo Coastal Reserve, California, USA - 14_1009_13_30cm (SPAdes) (version 2) | ecosystem: Environmental > Terrestrial > Soil > Grasslands...
CCATCTCCCGAGCGATAACCTCTGCTTCCTCAGCTACGGGTATGTCCGAAGTTCCCGCAGTCAATATCGCCACCCTACCGCCTGTACGCCTTGGCTTGTAGCTCCTCGATTTTACTACCACCATTCGAGAGCGTGGAAAGTATTCGACTTTCGACCCGTTTCCCAAGCCGGATCTAACAGCCCTGACCTGGCGTGGGTCACAGCGACTGATAATTGCACGGCCGGTCCGTTTTACCATTGCCTGGCTAATCTTCGCAACATCGCGAGCAAGCTTGCCTTCCGCTAGAATGACTTCGGGAAGTCCTTTGCGTTTTTCACGGCCGACGTCAAGCTTCGCGAACCGAGAGAGACTTGCGATGGCAAGCATTCTTTCCTTCTTTTCGAATAGTCTTCGGCTTCGCTCAAACTTTTTCAGGGAAGACAATTGATCATTCTCTTTGCGCGTGAACTGTTTAAATCGTTACGAGTGGCATGTCTTGAATATGTTGCCTAGCCCTTTCAAGGTAGGTTTGCAAGCGAAGATAGAGAAGGCCGTTCACATTATCGAGCAATTCAACGGAGCAGTTGTCGCCTTATCCGCAGGAGTGGACAGCTCACTGGTCGCAGCTCTTGCACGCAAGGCGTTGGGAGATCGAGTAGCCGCTGTAACGGCTGTCTCCGAATCCCTCGCCCCGGGAGAGATCGAAATCGCGAAGAAAACTGCTAGAGGCATTGGGATCAGACACATTGTTGTGGCCACCGATGAGGTTCATAACGCAAGCTACACGGCGAACCCCACGAACAGATGCTATTACTGCAAGGACACACTCTATCGCGAACTGAGACGCCAAGCTGACCGTTCCGGATTTGAGGCGATTCTTGATGGAACCCAGCTTGATGATCTTGGAGATACTAGGCCCGGACTTCTGGCGGCTAAGGAGGCTGGGGTAAGAAGCCCTCTAGCAGAGGCAGGTTTCTCTAAGAAAGACGTACGAGAGACCGCTCACCTTTTCGGACTTGAGGTTTGGGACAAACCAGCAATGCCTTGTCTATCATCCAGGATACCGCATGGCGAAGAGATCACTGTCGAGAAGTTATCTCAGGTCGGACAGGCGGAATCGACGGTGAAGCGCTTGAGTGGTGCCCGAGACATAAGAGTCAGGCATCATGGAGAGGGTGCGGCGATCGAAGTGTCCCAAGAAGAGCTACTATTGTTTCATCGAAACCGCTTGATGAACCGTGTGAAGAAGGAACTTAGACTAATAGGGTTCACAAGTGTAACTATCGGACCACGGAAATACCCAAGCAGACAAGACACAGCAGCTACAGCGCATGACTATCTGCTTCCGATAATTAACACAACAAATGAGTGATTTGAGCCTGAGAACTGTTGGATCGACAATGAACGATCCAACGCAGATCAAACAGCTTAGCTATCGCTGAAAACGTTTTTAAGCTATCAGAAACCGATTCAGAAGCAAATCTTTCCGTTTCCGGGAAAGCCATGATCTAAGAAAAACAACTGGACACACGACAAGTTGGAAAGCCCGAGACCATCAAAGATGAGAGTTCTGAAATGACAACGACAATCGGTGTCGTCTGTAAGGACGGAGTCATTCTTACGACTGACACTCGAGCCACTATGGGATCCTTTGTCGCCCATAAACACGCCAAGAAAGTCTATCGGATCGACCATCACCTAGCTATGACCATCGCAGGAACGGTAGGAGATGCGCAGGCATTGGTGGAAATGCTTAGAGCAAACTCTTCGCTCTACAGACTTGACCTCGCAAGGCCAATCCCGGTGAACTCCGCAGCCAGATTGGTCTCTAACATCCTTTTCGGCGCCAGATACTACCCTCTCGGAGTCCAGGCCCTCATTGGAGGAGTAGACGACAGTGGAGGGCACATCTATGCCCTGGATCCTCTTGGAAGCATGATGGAGGAGAAATACGTCTCAACCGGATCCGGATCTCCCGTCGCCTACGGAGTCCTCGAGTCAGAGTGGAAGGACTCAATGAACGTGAAGGAGTCGATTCCCGTAGTTGTCAGAGCCGTCGATTCAGCAATGAAGAGAGATTCTGCAAGCGGCGACAGTTTCGATGTTGCCATAATCACGAAGGAAGGATACAGGGAACTGCCAGAGGACGAGAAGAAGCACATCCTGCACGCCTGACCCCTTCTTTCAAACCTTCCACAGATATCACAGTCGTAGAGAGAATTGACTAGAACCTACAATGACGTGCACGCAAAGATACGCGAAACCATCGTAGAGCATATGCCGAAAGACGCCGAGATAACTCGTATAGAATTCGAAGGGCCACGACTTGCGATCTACGTAAAGAACGTCGGTTTGCTTGCTGAACAGAACTACGTTGTGACCGAGATCGTTAACCTTCTTCACAAGAGAATCGTCATCCGATCTGATCAATCCATACGGCTTCCAGAACGAGAGGCCGAGGCGTACATTCGAAAAATCATTCCCCTCGAAGCTGAAATCTCCTCGATCAACTTCGACCCTAGCCTCGGAGAGGTAGTGGTGGAAGCAGCCAAGCCCGGGGTGGCAATTGGGAAAGAGGCTACCGTCCTGCAACAGGTCGTGAAAGAGACAAGATGGCGGCCAAGAATCCTCAGAGCACCACCCCTGCACTCCAAGATCATTTCAAGCACCAGACACATCCTTCACACCGAAAGCGAAGAGCGCAGCAGGATCCTCCGTGACGTCGGAGAAAGAATCTTTCGACCCACGTTTAGTAAAGCCGGCTACGTTCGGCTCGTAACCCTTGGAGCGTTTCATGAAGTTGGACGAGCCGCCATGCTGATCCAAGCAGGATCAAGCAGCGTCCTGCTGGACAGCGGAATAAACCCTGGAGCCCAAGACCCCACTTCAGCGTACCCAAGGTTCGATACGGACGAATTTGACCTGGAAAAGCTTGATGCAGTAGTCATATCTCACGCCCACCTCGACCATTGCGGAATACTCCCCTTCCTCTACAAGTATGGCTATGACGGACCCGTCTACTGCTCGGAACCGACACAGACCCTGATGACACTCCACCAGTTAGACTATCTCGATGTTCACAGCAGGGAAGGCGAATACTCTCCCTACGACCAAAAAGACGTCAGAGAAGTCGTAACTCACACCATACCACTGCGCTACAACGTAGTTACAGACGTGGCTCCGGACATCAAACTCACCTTCCATAACGCCGGCCATATCCTTGGAAGCTCCATGGTCCATCTTCACATAGGTGAGGGTCTCCACAACATAGTCTACAGCGCCGACTTCAAGTTCGGACGAACCATGATGCTCGATCCGGCCACAGCATTGTTCCCAAGAGCTGAAACACTCATCATCGAGAGCACGTACGGAGGACCCGACGACATCATGCCCGACAGAGAAGGAGTAGAAGGCAAGCTCGTCAGCATCGTCAACGACACAGTCGAAAAAGGAGGAAAAGTGCTGATACCAGTTCCCGCAGTTGGACGAGCTCAAGAAATAATGCTCGTCCTAGACGCGTACATGAAAAACGGCGCTCTCCGAGAACTCCCAATCTACATCGAAGGAATGGTCAACGAGGCAACCGCAATCCACACAGCCTTCCCTGAATACCTAGTTCGCGACATCAAAGAACAGATCCTCCACAAAGACATCAACCCATTCCAATCCGAATACTTCCACCCCGTAACTCACCCGAGCGATAGAGAGGAAATCATCGCCGGTGGACCCTGCGTAATCATCGCTACATCAGGGATGCTCGAAGGCGGCCCCGCGATAGACTACTTCCGACACCTTGCACCCGACCCGAGAAATACACTCGCCTACGTCAGCTACCAAGTGGACGGTACGTTAGGGAACAGAATCAAGAACGGTCTCAAGGAGGTCTCTCTCTACGCCCACGACGGCAAAATGGAAATGGTGAAAGTAAACATGAGAGTAGAATCCATAGAAGGATTTTCAGGACATTCAGACAGAAACCAGCTCCTAGGGTTCATCAAGAGAATGACTCCGAAGCCGACGAAAATTATCGTCAACCACGGAGAGAGAAGAAAATCTGACCTATTCGCTCAGAACGTCAACCGCATATTTGGAATCAAAACAGTCGTGCCCGATGTACTCGAATCAATAAGACTCAGATAATAGACTGTAACGTCAACGTGTTCCGGGAACAGCTTCGTTCTGAATGGGAACAGCGGGGATCGCTCCTTCGGACGATGCCGCTTCTTTCCTCCAAACCCTCACACCCGCTGGCGTTATGACGATCCGCTCTTCCCCTAGACGAGCAATGTCTCCGCCTAAGGATTTCGTGTAGTCAGTCAACTCAGTTATTGCCAATTTTGTCTCCTCCACGCTCTTTCGCGCCAAGGGGGTGATTCTTACGATGAGAATATTACCAGTTCTGACTTCCCCCTTAATCGTCTCCACGTCGTCTAGTTCCTGAAGTGGGAGCGCTTTCACGTAGATCGTAGAATGCTGCATTGGGAAGGATCAGGCTGGGCTCCGGGAGCTTATCATCGGGTTCGGAGCCGGTTCAACTTTAAACATTTCCCTGACTTTTTTCGATAGAAAGCGTCAACTCGAGCTTGCTGCTGTCGGGCCCTTGGGCTTTATGACCTCCCAAATTAGGTCCCCGACGTAGTGGACGTTCTCGACGACCTTACCCTTCCTTGTCGCTGCCATTAGACCTGATCCAATGAGTGCTCTCCCCACGGCGAGGTATTTGCCGTGCTTCTCATCTACTACCGTCAAGAATTGCTTTTCGCCAAACTCTCCATTGACCTTCCGGATTCCCGGGGCCATGATATCTGCCCCTCCTGCTACATGTGGGACAGCTCCCATATCGACGACGATCCTTGGCATGCTGTCTAGAGCAGAGGTATTGGTTAATACTGGTGCAAGTTCGCCTTTCCGTCTAAAAGCTATGGCGACACCATCGACGAATACTATCTCTGAGTCTTTGACAGTCTCTATCTCTACTCTTGATTTGTGGGCGAGCTGTTGTTGGTTTGGGAGACGTCGCAACTCTTCAATTAGAGGCTTCGAGTCTCGATCTTTTAGTATTGTTCTAACTGTCAAGACTTTTTCGCGATCATCAAAGGGAGACAATCTTTAAAAGAGTACCTTCGCCGGACAACCGCAAATCTCCGGTTGAACGATGAATGTCTGAAGTTGCGGCGAAGATCTTCGAAGAGAGCCTGAACAAAGTCGTACTGGTCCAGCTCAAAGGCGGACGGACCGTGCGAGGAAGACTCTACAGCTTCGATCAACACATGAACCTAGTACTGGAAGACGCAGAGGATGTAACCAACGCCGAGTCAACTAAGAAGCTTGGCACAATAATTGTTCGAGGAGACAACGTGGTTCTTGTGTCCCCGCCACCAAAGCGTTAAGCTCTCCTCTTTCTCACTGTGCAAGACGTCACTAGAGGGTTGGCGGGTCATCGCTGTATAGACTCTTAGGCCAGCTTTTGTTATTATATTACATTGAGGGGAAATTGATCAGTTGGCATTCAAGCAATAACTACCTCGAACTTGACCTGTTTCGGACCTCTTGAATTATTGGCTTCGCGCGAAACTGATAGTTTAGGCCAAGCGATGCTCCAATTCAGCCCAACTCGAATCCCGCAACCTACAAAGGTTAAATAGAATCCGTCCGGCTGTCGCGTTTCACTTCGTGAAAGGTCTTGATCCGGGGGAGCCTATGCGTAATTCTCATAGTGCTATCTCTATTGCCTGCCATCCCTCTCTCTTCTCAGATTGGTCACTACTCCTCGGGGCCACAAACCCACTCACTTCCACTTGTCCCGGGACATGATCCCAATGGAACCCGGTTTGCCTTTAACGTAAGCCGAGCCCAGTTCGACGTTTACACACGGCTAAACGCCACATTCACTCCGGGAACCCCAGTAAATTGGTTCGGAGGGAATTTCACCAATCCTCAGAATGGGACGCCCATACCTGGAACGACGTTCAATGTTACGATTCCGAGCGGCGCACCTCCAGCCAATGATAACGTCACTTTCAGCAACGTACTCAACGTACCGAAGGGAAACGTCTCGTCAACAACGTATCTCAGATTCGACTGGAGAGGCAATCTAGGTAACTTCACAAAACTGAGCTACTTCATCTACAATGATACGAAACTGGCTCCAATCCATCAGCTGACCAAGACCAACCAGACCTCAATTATGGGTGGAGAAGGCACTTCGTTCACAGCTGGAAGCCCTCCAGTGGGATGCGGTCCAAGTGACAATTGCTACGATGTTACGAAATACCTAGGATTCAACCTAACGCTAGTTTTCGCGTTCAACTCGACCTCCCAAGGGAAGGGACTTAGCATACGAGTTAGCAACGTGGCGGTCGTCTCAGCTGACGGTCTGCCCATCAACTCCTACTCACATTCGATGGGACTCGATCCCACCGATCAAACAAGCATGACCGTGAACCACAAATCAGATCTCGCCATTCCAACCGGTTACTTTGCCAACGTAACCTATCCCAAGCCTAACGGGGCAAGCGGCCATCTCAACCATACGTGGTCTAACATGATATTGAGCTTCTACTACCCGAATTCATACACAACAGTCAAGATCGTCCAAAACGGGACAACCATCTTCCCCACGACTTCACCTGCCTCCCCTATCTTTCAGGGTAATTGTACAGCGTTCTTCTGCACCAATTCGTACGTCGTCTCTATTAGCAATTCTACCGGAATCAAGCACTCTCTGATCATCATAACAGCCAACTCGAACAATCTCGGCGCTAAGGTAGAGACCACCCTGGGCGGAATCCCAACGACTACGTGGGGGACAGGCGACCTCCTGCAGGTACGAGTCACTCTCCGCCAAGGAGTCAATGTGACCGGTTCGGACTACGTGACAGCCAACAAAACATCTGTTCAAGTCACGCAGACTTTCACAAGTACGCGGCAGGGAATCTCACTGCTCAATTTCACCACGCCCATCCCTCAAGGCGCATCGCTGTTCGGCCTATGGACTGTGAATAGCACGTATAACAACATGTACGATTTCGGTTACAACGCGACATCTTTCACACTCCAACAACTTGGAGTCACAGGATTCTCGTACTCGGGATCGAACCAGCGATTGAACACTCAAGGAACCCTGGCATATTCGCCTACGAATCCCACCAACATCAACGTGAACGGCTACGTCTTCGCCATCGACAATGGCGCCGGACCCGCACCACTAACGACCCCAACGATCACGAGCGGAACCGGTATCTATGTTTCCAATATCAGCCTAGTCAACGGAGTATTCACTACGGGTCAACAACTGATGATAGTGTTCACCCTAGTCAACCCCTCGGCGGGAACGAGGATTAACTCGAACGCGAATTTGACCATCGAGCACGAGTATGCTAGTGGGACCACTCACCAGTCAAACGTGATGATTCCACTGCCTTCAGGCTACGACACCTTCACTATTAATTCAAAATATGTATACCAGCTGAGCGCAACCTTCACTCCTGCAGGAATCCAAATTGTCGTAAGGGGAATCAATGTCGGCGGCAGCTCAGTCTCTGCTCTATTACCCCCTGGCAACCCACCAGTAACAGGTCTCCGGCAACACGCCGGTCTGTTCAAGATAACCATAGCAAGCGAGCCGTTGTCAGGTACAGGAGCATGCGTGCCTTCATGCAGCAACGGTCTGGAATCCCCAGCCTACGCCTATGTGCTAGTCAATCCGCCTGTTCCAGGACGCCTGTTAGCAACTGGAAGTTTCACGTCTTCGAGCACGTCGGGAGCTTTTTCCACGATCCTTTCTGGGAGAGTACTGGGCGCTAACAAGCTCACATTCTTGGCGCTCGGGACTGACTCCTCAGGATTCGCGATTACGGTCCAGGGACAATCATCACAGGAATCGACGTTACTTCAGACAACCCTCGATAGCATTCCTTCGGTTACGCAGAATCAACCGACGACCCTGGTTCTTCATTTGAAGAGCAATTCCACCGCTTTGAACATGAATCTCAGCGTTACTTTGAACGTTCAGGATAGCAACCTCAAGACAATAGTCACAAAAACCGTGTCTGGAATCATCATAGGTCCCGGGCAGCCGAAGGATGTGCAGTTCGCCTTCAGCGCCCCGCCTAGTGTTGGAACATACACAGTGACATTTCTATCACCAGACTACGGAGCTCCGCTTATCACCGGCACCCTTCAAGTGACGGTCCTCCCAAGCAATCTCCAAGTGCTCATCCCAGCAATAATCGGAGTCGCAGCCGCGATAGTCATCCTCCTCTTCTTTCTCTTCCGAAAGAAACCAATGCCCAGCCCCGAGACGACGACAAAAGACAAGCCGGCAGGCGGTAAAGCCAAACCGAATCCTGGAACCTCGACCTCGAAATCCTTAACTTGAACTCGACCCCCATCTCTGTATTCTCGGAATAGCAACAATGGAATCCGGTCCCGAAGAACCAATTATCGAGCCAGCGCCACCAGAGGCTCCACCACGCGAACGAAACCCAGGCGGACTCATCTACGAGTGCATAAACTGCGGATCAAAACTGACGGCTGATCAATTAGCGATGACCCCGGAGATCAAATGCCCATTCTGCGGCTACAGAATACTTCGAAAAGTACGACCTCCCATAGTAAAGCACGTGAAGGCACGATAGCAAGCCCAATTATCCGCTCTGAAAGCGGATATAACTAACCTACTCCGTTCTGGTCAAATCCGAGCAGAGAAACCGTGCAGCAACAAATCAAAGACAAGTACAAACTATTATCCGAGACTGCCCGGCGGAGAGGATTCTTCTGGGGCTCATTCGAGATCTACGGTGGCCTCAGCGGATTCCTGGATCTAGGGCCCCTAGGCGTGGGGCTGAAAAGGCAGATTGAGGATACGTGGCGTCAATTCTTCCTTCAACGCCATGGGTTCGTCGAAGTCTCCACTCCCATAATCACCCCTCACAAGGTCTTGGAAGCTTCAGGTCACGTTGAGAACTTCAAAGACTCGATGACGGAGTGCAGTAACTGCCATAGAAGATTCAGAGCAGACCAATTGGTCAAGGAAGCTACAGGCTTAGAGACTGAAGGAATGAGTCTTGAACAGCTTGGCTCGCTCCTGAAGGAAAGACATGTGAAGTGTCCAGAGTGTGGCGGAGAGTTAGGGCCGCCTCAGTATTTCATGACAATGTTCAAGACTAGCATAGGTCCGTACGGCGAGGATCCTGCTTACGGCCGCCCGGAGGCGGCTCAGGGAATATTCGTCAACTTCCGCCGAATTTTTGAGACGATGAGGGAGAAGTTTCCGATCGGGATAGCCCAGGTCGGGACCGTTCTCCGCAACGAAATATCACCTAGACAGGGTCCCTTACGATTGCGTGAGTTCACGATAATGGATTTTGAGCTCTTCTTCGACCCTGAAGAGCCGGACTGTCCCTACCTTGATGAAGTCGGCTCCGAGGAGCTATTGATTGTTACGGAAGACAATAGAAAGAAAGGCACAGAAAATGCGACCCGCGTTGAAGTAGGCGACGCGGTCAAGAAACAAGTGATCAAAGCACCATGGGCAGCATATTTCATGGCACTCTCAAAACGGTTCCTGAATCAACTAGGAGTCGAGCCGCATCATCAAAGATTTTTCGAAAAACTTCCGAGCGAAAGGGCCCACTACTCAGCACAAACATTCGACCACGAAGTTAGGCTGGACCGCTGGGGCTGGACGGAAGTCGCAGGCTTCGCTTACAGAACAGACTACGACTTGCGAAAACACATGGAAGCCACCGGAGAAGACCTCCGGGTCTTCAAACCCTATCCAACACCGCGGATCCGTAAGGTTAAATCGATCAAGCCAAACCACCCGAAGATCTTTCAAGAAGAGACAGGAAGAGTCGCCGATCTAATATCCAAAGACGACCCGGAAAGACTGCTGAGAGCCAAGAAGGCCGGACAGACCGTAAGAATCGGGTCGTACACTGTTCCCCCAGATTGCTTCGACGTCGTTGAGGAAGAGGCAAAGGAAACAGGCGCCCGCTTTCTACCACACGTAATAGAGCCAAGCTTCGGAGTGGAACGTCTTCTCTATGCCACCCTCGAATACAACCTTACAATGAAGGAAGATAGACTGATTCTAGGTCTCCCATTCAACCTTGCTCCCATACAAGCCTCGGTCTTCCCCCTGGTAAACAAAGATGGGTTGCCAAAGCGGGCAACCGAGGTGTTCGAAACTCTCATCGCCAACGGGTTGAGAGTAGACTACGACGAATCAGGCTCCATAGGAAGGAGATATGCCAGGGCGGATGAGGCCGGTGTGCCTCTTGGAATCACCATAGACTATGATACCCTCAAAGACGACACGGTCACCGTCCGAGATCGTGATAGCTGGAACCAAATGAGAACCCCTATAGGAACGCTCTCATCGACCATCCACACGATAGTGAAAGAAGGTTTCAAACCGTCAAAATGACCTAGACTAGACTGCTGCTAGTTTTTTATGGCAAGGATAGCTTCACGTTGCGAGATAGTGCTACTTGATGACATTTCCAGTTGAAACCGAAGCAAACATACGACGAAGAATACTCGACATCTGCCGAGAACAAACTAGAAACGTCGTGGACATAACACGCGAACTAGCCCTGATGACCGACAACGTTTCGGATGGAAAGGCAAAGGAAGCCAAGGAACACTACCAAAACATGCTAAAGATTCTAGGAGACTTCGAAGGAACCAAGAAGAAACTTCTGGAAGAGGTCGCTTCTTTCGGAACCCTCCTGAGCAACCGGGAGGATTTCATCAGACTCATTTTCAAGATCGGCGAGGTAGCCGACTATGCGCAGGGCATTGGTTACCGGCTGTCTGCCGTGATCGACCGGAACTGGAAGATCGACAAGAAATACACCAAGCGACTGGCCGAACTGAACGCTCTAGTTCTTGAGGAGATGTCCAAAATAAGAGAGACAGTGATGTCCCTCGGGTTCAACCCGACCAAAGCCATGGAGCTCTCCAGAGGCGTCGAGGAAACGGAAAAGAAAGTCGATATGGTTTATCGATCTCTCGACCTCGAAGTACTAGACGAGAAGATTCCCTTACGAACTCTCCTTCTAGTCAGAGACCTTAGCGCTCACATGGAGAATATGGCCGACCTAGGAGTGGACGTTGTAGACCTGATCAGGGTAATCGCCCTGACGGCCTAGAAGGATCATGAAGCCCACGACACTTCAAGGCGAAGCGGAACTTATCGGAACCCGCCTCATCGTATGGGACGCAAAAACCGGGCTCGACATTTACCGCTCAGGATTCTTCGGAAAACCAGTCGGAATACCAAAACCAAAACCAGACCAAGACTTCGACGTTCCGCTTCTGCTCGACCTTATGGAAGGACTCTATCTTCTCGAGCATCACAGAATATCCGTAATTGATGGAAGGACCAAAGAACCCGTTCGCAAATCACTTCTATTGAGAGAAGCCAGAGAGACGTATCGTGGATTCAGTCAGGCTTACCAAGTATACAAGGACTTGAGAAACAAGGGCTACATCGTCACCCCAGGAATAAAGTTCGGCGCCGACTTTGCCGTGTACGAGCATGGACCTGGGATCGATCATGCTCCCTTCATCGTCTCGGTGGAAGATCCAGAGTCCATCATGGGGCCCTTTGAGGTAGTCCGAGCTGGAAGGCTGGCAACTACCGTTAGGAAGCAATTCATCATAGCGATTCCAGACGCTAAGCTGGACGAGATAAGATATCTCGTTTTTAGCTGGTTCAAAGCTTAACTCAAGCCATCATAGCAGCCTATCGCCGCTCCTCTGAGCATTCCTTAGGAACGAAAGAGCGAAGTCGCGCGCGTGTCGCTCAGTTCCTCTGTGTTTTCCGTCGACATGTCTCAAGTGATGGTAGAATTCATGGATCAAAACGTATGGATCAAACAGGTATTCTTCACTCGACATGTAGATGGTCCGCTCTTTGTGCACGTAGCATCCTAGGGCCCTTTTTTCCCCCTTGGGCAGACCGATCCTTAGAATAGGCCTTTCTACTCGGTAGCGTGCGCAGAGGGCATCTAGCGCTTCCTCAGGCTTTTTCTCAATTGCAATGAGCCGGACAATCTTTCCCTGAAACATGGCCTCGTCAAAGGCGTTTCTTGGCGCCGGGTGTATAGGGCTCAGAGATTCTCAACTACCGTTGTGACGACCTCGTCCATGCGTTAGTGCGCAAAGATGTTGGCGTTTTCGCAATGCAACTCTTTAAGGTTCTTTGAACAGAACACTCTTCTCGACCTGTAATGTGGGAGAGAATACGCGATCTCTTTGAGGCACATCCCGAACGGCTGCGAGTTGCCAGGTTTCTGCTCCAAAATGGGCTCTCAGTCAAAGGCGACAAGATCTACGTCAATGAAGTCGAGGTCCCCACCCTCAAAGTGGCGAGAGTGATGGGAGTCGACCGGCGTACCATAAAGGAGACGATCCGAGAGATCAACATGAACAAAGAAATCAAGCTGGTCTTTTCGGGACTAGAGTCAGCGGGGCCTTCGTTCCGAGCGGTAGCGAAGCAGATGGGGCTAGGAGTGATCGAGATAGCATCGGACGACCCGAACGAGATAGGAATTCTTGCAAATGCGGCCAGAGTCTTGGCTGAGCATGGGATAAGCATTAGACAGGCGCTAGTCGACGACCCTGAAATGAATCCAGATCCCAAGCTCACTCTGATTGGGGACCGAGTCATCCCTGGGAAGGCGATTCCGCTGATTCTGAAAATCAGAGGAGTTGCCAAGGTGTCGGTTTACTAAGTACCGGAACTCACAATGTTACTAAAGGTAACATTTATAGCTTAATTCCGTTACCTAGAGTAACGAACAAGGGTCATTCCAATGATACTAAGGCTGAGCAAATCTAAAGAAACCCAACGCGTGTCCCCCCAAGACATCCTCGACTACAACACATTCGCTCGCAGGCATCAACGCCCAACCGAGAAGAGCGAACTCAGACAATTCGAACGATTTCACGCCGCTAGACATCTGATTTCTCAAGAGATGGACACATATCTAGACGCAAAACTAACACACGACGACTCCTCCCGAACCATGACCGTCGACGTATGTGGAGTCAAGAACGGAACCCTGACAGCTGTATTCTGTCAAACCGCAGGATTAGACGAGCCGCTCGCAAGATCCATTGAGACAATCAACAAAGCTCAGAACGCCAGCGCCGTGATTCTTCTCCCCCGGGAGTTGGATCAGCCCGCGCTCAAGGAATCGATGCGCACCGCCCTCGAAAGAGGGAAGGTTACAATGGAAGTGCTCGGCTGGTTCGATGACACGTTTGAAGACACATTTCGGGAAACCCTGAGTCTCATAGAGCTCTTAGGCAACGAAACGAGAATGAGAATGCTAGCGCCACTCCTTGAGAAGTCAGAAGCAAAGAGAAACTATCGGACTAGAATAAACCCGAAGCTCGTCTACCACAACATCGCAGCTCTTTCAGACGCAGGCCTCCTCGACGAGAGCAATGAGGGAACATACGACCTGAGTCAATTCGGGAAGACGATCCTCGCGGAATTCATCACGTTTCTAGAGAAGACACGGAAGACCCTCGATGAGTCAAAGACCGGGAGGTGAACATGATTGAGTGAAGATGAATTCTTTTCCAATTGGCTACGGCGTCGATGGCGATTCCCTACAGCCAATCTCTTTGACGAACTCGAGCAAGACTTTGAAGCGATGTTCAAAGACCTAGAGCTTCCAAAGGATCTCATCCGAGAGCGAAAGCTTCCTGACGGCGGCACCGTGAGAGAAATGGGTCCATTCGTCTACGGCTACTCGTTCAGCACGGGTCCCGACGGGAAACCAGTGATCAGAGAGTTCGGCAATGTCAAACCTTCCCTCAAAGGAGGACCACTAGGCGCAGTAAGGCCTCAGCTTGACGTGAAAGAGGACCGAGAACCTCTAGTTGACACCATCGTCAACCCAGACACGGTGAAGGTTGTGGCCGAACTTCCTGGCGTCGAAAAGCCAGACATCTCCCTAGAAAGCGACGGACATAAGCTGACGCTGAAAGTTGACACGGACAAACGGCGCTACTACAAGGAGCTAGAGCTTCCGGTCGAAGTGGATCCCGACACGTCAAAGGCGTCTTACAAGAACGGTGTCCTCGAGCTATTGCTGACCAGGAAGAAGTCGGGGTCCAAAGCCAAACAGATAGCTATCGACTAGTCTGGGAGTACCTCTCCCACCTCTTCTTTTTGACCAGGAGTTCCATGCAATCCCTTCAGACGACCTGGATAGTATTGGTATGCGGGAAAGAAAGCGAGACGCAGACCTAAATCTTAACCACTACTGACGGCGGTATAGTCACATGGTCCCAGGCGACATGGTGATCAGCCCGGCCGAGCATAAATCTAGGATTGAGAAAATCCGGGATCAATTGAGGAGATCTAGATGCGCGGCGCTCTATCTTACGAATCCCACCCGGATTCTCTACTC
>Ga0209161_10002737_pt1 | contig 14413 bp, 4 predicted proteins | sample GraSoiAngelo_155_FD_186169 | JGI IMG/M metagenome (GOLD analysis project Ga0209161, IMG submission 186169) | Grasslands soil microbial communities from the Angelo Coastal Reserve, California, USA - 14_1009_13_30cm (SPAdes) (version 2) | ecosystem: Environmental > Terrestrial > Soil > Grasslands ...
AGTTGCCTGATCTCGATCGGTTGCATCGCCGCTCCAATGGAAATTTTTCCCACCGTTGTGCCAGCGGCTAATGGCCGACCCAGGGCATTGGCGAACTCTGGGGAAAGAAGAAGCCTTCCATCCGTGACGGTAAGCAACTGCGCATCGGCATCGTAAGCATACAGAGTTCCTTCAACATTGAAAAAGACGAACCCGTTCTTGCTGTCGCGCACGGCAAGATCAAAGGCTGCGCCGAAAGGGAGTTTTTCGACTGCAAGCTGCTGAAGGGATGTGCTCAAGGAAGAAGGGAGGTTCGCGGTATTTTGCGGGATGAGCGTCATGGAACCAGCTTCGGCAGCGCGCAACAGATCGTTAAAAACAAGAACCGTAAAGAACGAATTCGGCGTCACAGCGAAATGCAGTGTCTCAGCAGGCGACCCGCCTGCCGCCACAGAACTTAGTCGACTCAAATCCAGATCCATGTCAACGCTCCCGCTGGCGACGATCATCTTTTCCAGAGTCCCAGTCCCGCCTTCGTCAAGACTACGGCGGGCAGGCTGGCTTTCTGGAGTGTTTTGTCTGAGTTGCGCCTTGGCCGCCGTAGCCATGGCGGAGGCGGCCGCGTGATTTCCTTGCTCGTTGCCGAGCAGTAGAACTACCGGGAGTGTGAAACTTATCAGCGTTCTCTTTAGCATTTTTTGGTTCTCCGATTTTGCGTGTTTGGTGAGCTTACGAGTTAAGGGTGGAACCTTTGTAGTGAGCCGAACTGGCGAAGCAAAGAAAAATTTTTAGAAAAATTTTGCGGGCATCGGAATGACGCATTCGTTGATAGTCATTTAACATTTGCAGCTCTGCAGGCGTACGGCGCCGCGTGCAGATTCAAGCCCGCGGCGCGCCGATTCTTTCTCGTAAAACTTTCGGGGTGCGTGCTTGCCTCGTTTTTTTTCGGGCCGCTCCTCGATTAAAAGTCATGTGTCGTTCTTTAAAAACGCGGCGTCCGGCAGCGGCCGGACGCCGCGTAGATTGAATCTGTTTGTTTGCTACCGGGAGTTATCCACCGCCAAACCTCACCGTGACCTCGTTAGAGCAGTTCCCAGTGCCCGCTATGCACACCCTATACGTATAGGTTCCCCTCCCACTGCGGTTGATGTGATCGGTGTAGGAACCACCGTCGTTCGGCACGGTGATAATCAACACGCCGTTGCGATAGATGTCGATGTTACCCGAGGTCGGCCCACTCCAGAAGAGGTCCACCGTTTGCAGGCCGTGCACTTTGTAACCATGCGCGTGCAGCGTGATCTGCACCGGTGTCGGTGTCGGTGTAGGCGTAGGTGTCGGGGTAGGCGTAGGTGTCGGGGTTGGTGTGGGCGTCGGCGTCGGGGTGGGTGTGGGTGTTGGCGTTGCTGTCGGGGTTGGTGTTGGAGTTCCAGTCGGGCATGGACCGGTCGATTCCACAGTGGTCGTGGCAGCTCCGCCGGCGCCGCCGCCGGCCACGAACCCGCGTGTGTTGAACAGGCTAGTGGCCGAGCCGCCCTCGTGACTTGCGCTGTACTGCGGCCCGGCGCGCCAGGCATTGGTGCCCGGGTTGTAGATCCACACCTGTTGGTTGATTGGCAGACCCAAGCAGCCGACTATCCACAGTTCATTGTCCTGGACGAACCCGCCTCCTGCCTGGCAGGTGCCGCCCGTGGTGGGCAGCGGCGCAATGGTGCGCCAGGTGTTCGCAGTCGGGTTATATGCGAATTGTGCGCCTGGCGCGGTGCCGCCTCCGACCACGTAGATTTCACCATTGAGCAGCACCCCGGGCATATTGCCTTGACCCACAGGCATCGGAGCGCCGGTGGTATAGCTGTTGGACACTGGGTCGTAGATATAGACGTCAGTGTGGCCTGTGCCGACGGGATTGTAACCGCCGATCGCGTACACCAGGCCGTTGAACGCTGCCGTTGCCACGCCGGAGCGCGCCGCGGGCAGCACCATACCCTGACTCCAAGTATCGGTCGTGGTGTCGTAAATCTGCATGTTGTTGAGTGGCCCAGTGAACTGGATGCTGTTGAATCCGCCCGGCACATAGACCCTGTTGCCCACTGCTGCTGCTCTACTCTGAGAGTGCGGCGTGGGGATAGGAGCCATGTTCGCCCAAGTCGTACCGTTGAACCGCTCGGTTTGAGGGACGTATGCGCCGTTAAAACCTGTGACCACGTAGAAGGCGCCGTTGGCTGTTGCCCCTGATGCGAAGGCCCTGGCATTCAGCATGGACGGCTCAATCCGCCATCCTGCTGTGCACGTGGGCGTGGGCGTGGGCGACGGCGTCCCGGTTGGCGTGGGCGTCGGACTTCCCTGGCAATTAAGCAGCCACCTGCCCGCGTTCACTATCACCCGTCCCCAGTCACCTGTAAACGGCTCGGCGACGACGCCAAGGTAGGCGTTCAGGCCCACTGCCGTATGTCCGCTGTTGGCCTTGTAGGCCACCGCCGGCGGGCCGTCTGTCCACACCGCTACGGACGCCGCTCCCGCTGTGAGGGTTACCCCGTTGCGGAAGAAGGCGGTAAGGCTGGTCACTCCCTGCATCAGCGGATGGCCAGGATCGGTGATGTTAGCCGTGTTGGTCGAGAAGTTGGTGGTGGACGTGGAGTCGTACGGGGTATACCCGCCGGTCATCCATCTCCCCGCCAGGTTCCACGGACCGCGGTTGTCCCAGGCAAAGGTGCTTACCACCACCACTCCCCCAGCGTCCTCGTAGTCCGCCAGCACGTTGCCCATCGCTGTGGCATCAGCCCACCCGTTGTTAGAGAAGGCATACACGATGTTGTACTGTTGTAGCTGGCCTAGTGTGGGAGTACCGGAGAAAGCATCGAACAGATCCACGGCGGTAACGCCCGGTTCGGCCAGTATCTGGCCGCGAAGCTCATTCGGCTGCCCGGCTATATCAGCATACGCGATCAGGACCCGGAACTGACATCCCGTCGGCGATCCTGTAGGCGTTGGCGTCGGCGAGGCCGCTCCCTGACAGGAGTAAGTGACCTTCAAGCCGCCCGTGAGCGTGGACGTGCCACACGAGAAGGTCGTAGCCGGACCGGTCGCGCTCGCTTGCACCCCGCTGGTCTCATCAAGGCCGTTGTCGGAAGTTGCGCCGTAGATGATATCAAAGTGGGTCGTGTCGTTCTCGTAGAACACCACTTCAAAGTTGGCTGGCGCAGTGGTGTCGGAAAAGTGCACCACGCGCCACTCAATGTTAAACTGACGGTTAGGCGCGGTGCCGGTAGTCGAGGTGAAAATGCCACAGTTTCCGCCAGGGAAACCCGCGCAGCCAGTGAAGCCTAGATTATCCGTGCGCAGGTCATCCTGATACGGTAGAATGGCCATGTTCCAGAACGAGTTCGGCAACACCTGACAGCCATGGGTGAAGGGAGCTGCATTGCCTATAAGGTCTAAAGTGCCGTTGGAGGCGACGTTTGCACTGTTAAAGGTCTGTGCGTAAACGCTGACCGGGAATGGAAACGAAATGCTGGTGGCGCAATCATCGCAATGGTTGCCTGTGTCAGTATCGCCAGTTGTGATCGTGCCTGTGCCAGTCGTCGTGTTATAGTTACTGCACGGCGCGGACGTTGGCGTTGGCGTCGGACTTCCCGTCGGCGTAGGCGAGGGAGTTCCTCCTACTGTCGTGCCATTGAGCCGGTACACCTGGTCGGGTCCGCCTGCGGTGGGAATGCAAATGGTCTTCACAGTCCAAGTGGGGCACATCCCAAAGCCGCCGCCCGGGTTCTGCCAGGCCGCAGGACTGTTGGACTGCACAGTGCGGTCGGTCCAACCCCACTCCCCGTTCGGACTGAAAGTCATATTGCCCTGCATCTCGACCCAATACGTCCCCGCAGTGAGGACCGCAGCGCTAGCCAAGTTGACGGTGAAGGTGCTGCTGTTTTGCGTGAACGGCTGGTTGGTGGCGCTAAAAACCTGCGCGCCAGGAAGACCCCCGTTATCGGCGTAGAAAAAGACGTTAAAACTAGCGGCGGGTCCAGGACCATTGAAGTAGACCCCGTCAGCATCGATGGATTGCACATTCCAAGTCTCACCTCCGGGTACCACAAAGTCGTCGGCGAGATCGGCGTTGAAGGTCGGGAAGTCGGTGAAAGTCGAGGACAAGCTGGCGACAGTGGAACCGTTGTTGTACTGATCATATAGCACCACCTGGGGCACTCCCGGCGGTGGCGGAACCGGAATGATGTGTCCGCCAATCGTGCCACTACTGGCCAGGGGAATCTGGGACGTGCGAGGCAGAGTCGGCCCATTGCCATGCCCAACTACTCCGCTGGCGGGGCCCGGCAAAATCACTGGGCCCGTGGCGCGCGACAGATCTTTGTTCGCGGGGGCGTTTGGCGTGGCCACGCTTCGCTTCGCAGTCCCGCGACCGCGGGATTGCGCCAGCGCGAATGGGATGGCGCAGACGGTTACAAGCAGAAGCAGATAAAACGCGCTTCGAATTAGATGCGCTTTGATGGTAGGGTTAATTTGTTTTTTCATGGAAGTGGGGTGGTTTGTTCCAACGCTGATTTGCCGAGGTGCAAAATCATATTTTTGGAGTGGGACACGTTTTTAGTCAGGGCCGCCAAAACATGTCAACACTTTTCTCAAAATTTTTTGTAACATTTTTGTGACGGCTACGCTGCAGCCGAATCCTCCTCCTTCTCGTCGTCGTCCTCGTAATCGAAAATATGCTGGATCGAGGACGAGGAGGAGAACGAGGACGATGCAAAGAACTGGTATGCGGCCGAGGCACGTGGCGCAGGTTTCCAATCGGCAGGGCGCGCGAAATCCCGACGCGTCGGGACGCAGCTGCACTCGCGTCTTCAGCTAGAGCGGTTTCCTATCCGCCCCTCTTGAGACGGCGGACTAGCCGCCTTCGCCAAGACGAGGGCGTGCAAGGGAGACCGCTACTCCTTGCGGCGGCAGAGTCTCACGACCCGGCTACAACCGGTTGCTGATCACTACTCGCCGCTGACTGATGACTGCCACCGCTAACCGCCGCCAAACCTTACCGTGACCTGGTTAGAGCAGTTCTGAGTGCCTGCATCGCAGACCCTATAGGTGTACGTGCCCTTGCCACGCACCCCGATGTGATCGGTGTAGAAACCGGGGATGTTCGGCACAGTGGCAATCAACACGCCGTTGCGATAAACGTCAATGTTGTTCGAGGTAGCTCCATTCCAAGAGAGGTCCACCCTCTGTTGCCCCTGCACCTTGTAGCCGCGCGCACTGAGCGTGATCTGCCCCGGTGTCGGTGTAGGCGTGGGTGTTGGTGTCGCTGTCGGTGTTGGTGTGGGGGTAGGCGTTGGCGTCGGCGTAGGAGTGGGGGTAGGCGTCGGCGTTCCTGTAGGGGATACGCGGACGTAATAAACGTCTTCCTCGTGTTGGCCCCTGTTCGGGTTGAAGTTGAACGTGGCTGAATAGGCTACATTGCCGCCCGTAGCGTCTGAGACAATGGTGATGTAGTCGCCGATCTTGCTCTGGTTCGGATAGCCTTCGAAAGGATTGAACGGATTGCTCACGGCGACATTAGGCGCCCAAGTCACGCCGCCGTCGGTGCTGTAAGAATAGAATAACTGCGAATCCGTGTTATTAGCCGCGTTGCGCGTATCATACCAGACCGCATCAAGGCGGCCATTGGGCGCCACGGAAACTGTGCCAAACCAGTGCCACTTGCTGGGATTGACCGGATCGTCATTGATCCGCTGCGGTGCGCTGAAGCTTACCCCGCCATTGGTACTGCGTGCAAACATTACGTCAGTTCCATTGCCTCCGGGGGGCCGCACGCTGGCCAGCATGTAAATGTTGTTGTTCGTAGGACCGCCCGAGCGATCAATCGCCAGGAACAGTTGTCCGCAAAGCCCGCCAGGATTGACTGTGCCGCCGAAAACGATGCTACCGCCCATGTTGACTGGGGTAACCTGATCAAAAGTCGGCGTCTGGTTCCCGATCTGCGCATTGCTCGAGCGCTCGCAATAAAACGTCGTGCCACTGAACCAGCCACCGACAAAAAGGTTGCCGTTGGTGGCCACATCGAGCGTTCCATATACAGGCCCGTTCGGGATATTGATCGGCGTCTGCCAGGTCACCCCGCCGTTGGTGGAACGTTGGAATTCCACGCCGCCGCCGCTACAGTTAATACCGTCGTCTGCCTGGTATTGGAAGCCGTGTCCCGGGCCGTTGGTCTTATCGATGGTGAACCATTCCTTGTCGCCGCCGCCACCGCCTCTTTCGCCCGAGAGCAACGTCCAGGTTTGGCCACCGTTTAGTGAACGCCACAAATCGTCGCAGAAAAAGGACTGGGCTTGGTCCGACTGGAGACTCAGGTAGAAAAACTGCCCGATCTCATCGGAGTTTGTCACCGGGTCGCTGCGGAAAACGCCGTTTTCCAGAACACCGGGGAATGTCCAGTGTATGCCGCCATCGCTGGTATAACCCCAGCCGCCCTGCCGGAAGTTGGAGTTAACGTCATTAAATTGCCTCCACGCGATTGTCATCTTGTTCCCGTTGGTCGGATCAACGGAAATCACGCACTCGTTCGCCGCATCGCCGATGATGTTCTGGCCATTCTGATCGACGTTGACCTGGAAACTCACGAACGGGCCGAATTGCGAGATCATTCGCGGCGAAGTCTCTATCTTCCGTGGTGGCGCAGGCGGATTATCGTAAAATTCCAGCGGCTCGTTCCGTGGCGCCTCGCCCGTGGGCGCCAGTGTTTGGCCAGAGGCACTGGCCAGTGCTACCAGCAAGGCCAGACAAATGAAAAAGCCCATGCCTGAGACGCCAAAGGACATCAGGCCGAATAAAGCGCGGTTATTTCTAGTTTGTTTGATCATAGGATATTGTTGGTGAAAGTCGGAGTGGAGCGGTCCGGTGGAGGGCACTTTTTAGTCAGGTGCGAAGGAGCATGTCAATATTTTTTTGATTTTTTTTCTAATTTTTGACCGCGGATTTGAAACTCGCTCCTTTCCCAACTGACTCATGTGCGCCCGCCCATTTGAAACTCGTTCGCTTCCCAGCTCGCTCGCCGCTACCATCGCGGCTTTACCTTCTATGTCGTTTTTCCCAAAAGCTCCATTCGACCTCTCCGTTTGCCCATCTATGTCGCGCGCCACCCGTCGGCTCCGTTCGCTCGCCGCTACCCTTCGCGGCTTTACCTTCTATCTCGCTGTTCCCATCAGCTCGATTCGCTGATGACACGGATTAGGAGAATGACGAAGCCTCAAATCACAATCTTCGTTTTCTTCGCTGTCTTCTGTAGAACCGCGCATGACACGGATGAAGAGAGGGACTACGAATCATAGACCGCTGACAACCAGATCAGCCTTCTCGTCGGCCGCCTTCACACACGCTACAGCGGCTGGTCTGTGGTTAGCGGTCAGTGGTCCGTGGTCTTTCTGACTTTGTTTTCTTCGTTGTCTTCTGTAAGAAATCTTTGGCGCGACGAGGGCGTCGCGTCTACGGCTACGGCAAACCGCAAGTTCGCGGGGGCGAGTCCGTGTCGCCGCGGCGACCGGACGAGGAACGCTCGCGCCACTTTACGATGGCTAGAGCGGCTTAAATAATGGTGTAGCCGCGCGGAAAGCGCCGTAGGCGCGGAAGAATGTAGCCCCGGGCGCAAGCCCGGGGTTTCTCGGATTAATTCGAACTAGCCCCGGAAGGGGCGGAAGGAATGACGACGCGCTTCGACGTATTCTGTCGCCCCTGCCGGGGCTGATTGGTTTGGAGACGCCGTTTCCCCGGGCTCACGCCCGGGGCTAATACCTATCGCGCCTACGGCGCTTCGAGCGGCTACAGGTTTTCTTAAATCGCTCAAGGAAAAACGCGGCGCCGCTTGCACGGCGCCGCGCAGATTGAACCTGCTTGCTTCTCGTCAACGGCTTACCCGCCACCGCCAAACCTCACCGTGACCTGGTTAGAGCAGTTTTGAGTGCCCGCTATGCACACCTTATACGTATAGGTTCCCCTGCCGGTGCGGTTGATGTTATCGGTGTAGGTACCACCGTCGTTCGCCACGGTGGCTATCAACACGCCGTCGCGATAGATATCGATGTTCCCCGAGGTCGGCCCACTCCAGAAAAGGTCCACCTTTTGCAGGCCGTGTATTTTGTAACCACGCGCGTGCAACGTGATCTGCACCGGTGTCGGTGTAGGCGTTGGGGTTGGTGTTGCCGTTGGGGTGGGTGTAGGCGTAGGAGTAGGCGTGGGAGTAGGCGTCGGCGTTGGTGTGGGTGACGCGCACGGACTAACCGGGCAATGGAAGATTTCCATGTCCGCCGCCGGCGTGGCGGGCTCGTAGCCGCCTGCCAGCCAAATGTTGTTAGTGCTATCGGTATCGGTCGGGAAGTTGCGCCGAGCGTTCACGAATGGCTGACCGAGTGACCAGGTATTTGCCACCGGATCATAGATGTCCACCTCGTTGGAGGGGTTGGGCGCGACTCTGCCGCCACCCATCACATACATCTTGTTGCAGAAGGTAAGCCCACGTGTCTCTCCTGTAGCCCTCGGTATCGGCGCGATTGAACCGATAGTGTTAGTCGCAGGGTTGAAGCTGAACGAGTTAGTGGTGTCGATCACCAGGCCACCCTGGAAATCCGACGCACCGCCGACGTAGATAATGCCATTTATCGCCGCTGTCGGTGCATACATGATGCCTTCAGGCGTGGTCACCGGTGCCAGCGTCCACTTGGAGCCTACTCCAGCAGTGGGATCAAAACTCCATATCTGATTGGTGGAGGCTACGTTGATGTTGAACCCGCCCAGTATGTACAGCTTGTTGTTGGCGACTGCAAAGCCACCAGGGAGAATTGTTCCCATAGCACCCGGCCAATCGTCTCCCGTCAAGGTTGTCGCGGTGTCGGTGGCTGGGTTGTAGGAGAACACGCGCGCTGTGGCTGTGGTCTGTCCAGCAGCAGAACCGCCCACACAATAGATCTGAGGAGTGCCTGAGACGGTGAGCACGCCACAGGCCATGTTATTCATCGTGTTGTCCGGCAAGGTCACACCCATCTGCGTCCAGCTATTGGTGCCCGGCGAGTAGCGCAGCACGTGCTGGAAGTCAGACCCTGCCAGGTCTGAGGTGCGGCCCCCCATACTGTAGAAGTTGCCATCAGCCGGGAAGAAAACCCCCACCGATCTGACCAACACTGTAGGCATGCTCGGACCCGCCGACCAACTGCAGCTACTGGGTGTTGCCGTCGGTGTAGGCGTTGGCGACGGCCCGGGCCCCTGGACAGCGGCGAGGATATCGACCCGCCCCCAGCCATAGACGTTGTTTGGCGGGCCCGCAGTGCCGCATAGGGTCGAGGCGATGTGAACAGCCGTGTTATTGATGGCGTCACGACTTGCCGTAATCTGATGCCGCAACGCCGGAAGGGCAGACCATAGCAGCGCCATGGCGCCAGAGATGTGGGGAGTGGCCATGGACGTTCCGCTGGCAATCGCATAGTTAGCGTCGCCGCTGTTGCTGGCCGAGCGCGTGCTCGTGCCCGGAGCAGTGATATCAGGCTTTGTACGGCCGCTTCCATCGATAGTAACCGGTCCGCGACTGCTAAAGGAGGCGATGGTATCGGTGCCAGTGTTCAATGCCCCCGCGGTATAAGACGCCGCATAGAACGACGGCGGATCTGTCACCGTGGAACAAGCCGAGCCGGAGTTACCTGCCGCGACCACCATCATGATGCCGGCGGCTGCCTGAGCTTCCACAGCAGCTTGCAATGTGTCAACCGCACAACCTTCCGAAGTCGGACAACCCCAGGAATTGATGGTAATGTCAGGCGCTTTGGTCGGGTCGGGGTCGCCACCGCCGATCCGGGTAGGCGCAAGGAACCACTGCATGCACTCGATGTATCTGGCGGGAGTACCGTTGCCCACGTCCATGTTGCGGCAACCGATCCACTTTGCGCCGGGCGCCATCCCAATCTGGTTACCCATGCCGTCGTCGCCGATCGCTGTGCCGGTGGTGTGAGAGCCGTGAAAGAAATCATCACAAGGGAATGTCGAATCGTTCCCGCAAGGGTTGCTGACGCTATTATGAATGGAGTCGTGCCAGTTGTAATCGTGGTCGGCGACGCTTCCGTCCCAGCCGCGGTAATGCGGCTTAAGCGCGTTATGCGTCCAGCGCACGCCAGTGTCTGCGCTGGCAACGACAATCTGCTGCCCGGTGAAACCCAGCGCCCAGACATCCGGCGCGTGCGTGTAACTGATCCCCGGTTCGATCGTCAGCGGAGCCGCAGGTTGGATAGGCCCTTCAACCGGTTCAGGAAGATCATTGTGAATGACCGGGTTGCCTTCTACCCGCGCCACATCCGGCCGGCTGGCCAATGCCTCGGCGATCTCCCGGCTGCCCTTCACTAAAATTCCGTTAACAATGTAGAAGGATTCATACTCAACGCCGCGTTCGCGCAGCCATTGCAGGATTGGCCCCTGCGTCGTCTGGCTCCTATTTAACAGAGTGTTATACACGTAACGCCCCTTTTCAGCCTTGGTCTGCAAATTGGCCGCGCCGCTCAGGTCTGCCTGGTCAGCCAGCACAACGAAAAATTCCGTCTGCTGCCCGTTGGCCGTGTGTTCCGTCACCCAGGGCGCGATCTTTTCCGCAGCGACCGACTGGTTAGGCGAGCCGCCTTGACCACTGGTGCGAGAAGAAGCGACGGCGCCTATCGCAGCGGCGGCGGCTGCAACGAAAAACAATGAACAAAAAATCCGCCGCAACTGCGACGGAATGAATGTGGGGCGTGGGCGTGAATTGTTGGTCATAGGATTAGGATTGTTTTACGCGGCGCCGCTTGCGCGGCGCCGCGTAGATTGGATTTAGTGCTTGTTACATTACGGTTATCCGCCGCCAAACCTTACCGTGACCTGGTTAGAGCAGTTCCCAGTACCCGCTTCGCATACCCTATACGTATAGGTGCCCCTACCGGTGCGGTTGATGTGATCGGTGTAGGTACCACCGTCGTTCGGCACGGTGGTAATCAACACGCCATTGCGATAGATGTCGACGTTAGCCGAGGTGACCCCGTTCCAGAAGAGGTCCACCGTTTGCAGGCCATGTATTTTGTAACCACGCGCGTGCAGCGTGATCTGCCCGGGCGTAGGTGTAGGTGTAGGCGTTGCAGTCGCCGTAGCTGTAGGTGTGGGTGAAGGTGGAACTGTAGCTGTAGGTGTAGCCGTAGCTGTAGCCGTAGGCGTTGGCGTAGCTGTAGCTGTAGCTGTAGGCGTTGGCGTCGGCGTTCCGCAAGGCGTCAGGATATAGCTTTGCCCGCCAGTAGCCTGGCCGCCTGAGCCGTTGCAGAAGTACTGGTCAAACGCGGTATCGTTTTTCTGCACTCCCGCGGTGGCCGATGTGTTGGCGTTGGTCACCGTGCCGTAGATCACGTCGAAGCGTGACTGTCCCTCGTACAGACGCAGCTCCAAGTTGGCAGTGCCACTACCCGGGAAGTATTGGGCGCGCCACTCGATGTTGAAGATGCGGTTGGGCGGATTACCACTAACCGAAGTGAAGATCCCAAATCCAGCATTTACCAGGAACAGGTCGTCCCAGTACGGGAAGATGGTGTAGTTATGGGTCAGCCAGGGCAGACACGAATTGGTGAAGGCAGTATCCAGAGTGGTGAATTGGGCATTGCCGTTAGACGACAGGTTCACCGCGTTAAACGTCTGGTCATACAAGGTGTAAGAGAAGGGCAATGCCACGGTGGTTACTTGATCGTCCCCGTGATTGCCGATGTCCGTCGTGCCAGGCACGATACTGCCACCGATCTGAGTGATCGTGTAATGGTCTGGCGAAGGGCAACCCTCTACTGTGTAATTTCCCGAGAAGGCCGCATTAACATTGCATGTGTGAGCAGTGATCGAACCGGCCCCAATGCTCGCCGTCACGCTGCCTCCGAAATTGAAATGCACCGTGAACCGAACAGTTGTGTTGCCGTTGACGAGCTGGAGACCGGTCACGCTGCCGCCAACATTGCCGGTCAACGTCAGATCGGAGGTTGTCACTGACGCTGGATCAACAGCCTGGTTGAAGTTCACGTCATATTGATAGTCGCCTGGCGCTGGCGGTGAGAACGTGCCACCAACCGGAGGATTGGTTGTAGTCACCTGTAGCTGCGCTGTGTCGAAACAGAACGTGCAGTCGAATGCGAAGTTCGGCTGGTTGTCGGAAGCGCGATTAAATGCGCCGGCGGGAATATGCATCGTCTGCGGGCCCGGTGTCATCACCGGCGAGCTGTTGAAGTGGAAGGTAATCGTCGCGTTACCGTTGCTTAAGACAAACGAATTGGCCGCAGTTCCGTTCACCGTGAAATCCGTTGCCTGAACAGTTGCCGGATCCACCGGGTCGCTCAGGTTGATAACAAAGTCCACCGGCGATGTGTTGATGAGCGCATTGCAAGCCGGAGTGGTGGTGGTCACGGCAAAACCCACCAGCTCTCTATCGGTGAAGGCATCCTGCTGGGAGGCGCCGGCGATAGGGTTCCGCCCGTCCACCCATGAAGTGACGTGCTTGGTGAGAATTGTCGAGCCGTAATCGTAGTCACCCGCATAGGTCGGCTGGATGCCAGGGTCGCCTTGCAGCGGCAGGGGGCTAGCTACATCCGACAATGTATCGTCAGCCAGCCACGTAAGGCCGTTGTCATTGGACTTGCGCGAATGCATCTGGTAGCAGGGGGTACCGGGGCTGGACGGCTGACAACTGGCCGCCACGCGCGGCGTCTCGTCGTACCAGGTGGCGAAAAGGGTGCCTGCCTCGCTGACCGAAAGATTAGGCTGCCACTGGGCCTTGGTTGCGTCGGTATTGCTGTTCAACTGAAATGGCGCGCTAAAGGTCACACCACTGTCGGTTGACCGGATGTAATAGACGTTACCGGGGTCGCTGCCGTCTTTTTGAGCATAGACGAGGCTAACTACGTGGTTGAAGGCGGCAGGCTCACCCCAGCCCATGTGCCGCCAGTAAGCGGGGTTGTCGTACATGGTGCAGAAGAAGCCCGAACTGCTACGGCAAGGGCCGACGAAGGTAGGGCCGGTGTAGGTGTTGGTAAAAGTGACACCGCCGTCAGTCGAGCGATACATGACGTTTCTCCGGTTGCTCCCGCAGCCGGAACTACAGCCATTACCGCTGTTCTCGTCCATGCCGGCGATGTACACGTCGCCCGTAACCTTGTCGACGGTGATCTGAACGTCTCGGACGAAGACGGCCCCGGCAGGAATTGGGAGGTTCACCGGCGCACTCCAAGTGACACCGTTGTCTGTCGAGCGTACCACCGAGATGGGAGGCCCAGCATTATTGAAGTCATTCCAGGAGACGTACATCCGGTTAGCGAAGGGAGAGGACGGGTTTTGGTCCACTACGCCAGACTCTCGGTCAGCACTGCCCTCGTTGAAAATGCAGAAATGGGTCCAACTATTCGGGTCCGAGGGAGTGGTGGACTTGTATCCGCCGATGCCCTGACCGCCGCACGCCACGTCAAGATAGATAGCGAACCAAGTCCCGGTTGGCCTGTTGTACAGAGTAACGGGGTCGCCCAGGGTATTGGAGAAGGGGCTTTGGCCGACCTGACAGGGTGGAGTGTTGTTGGCACACGTAACGCGGGTGAAGGTCGTGCCGCCGTCGGTGGAGACCGATGCGCCGGAGATGTTGATGGGATTGGCGTTGCGGCCGCGTGAGTCGTTGTAGGTGACGACGATCTGGTTGGGGTTATCCGGGTTAGCCGCGGTGTATGTCTCCGATTGCACAACGTTGGGAGAGGTCTCGGTGCCGGTGACCAGGTCTACGTCGGCGGCGCCGAAAGCCAGCGGCATGAGCAGTTTTTTGATGACCTGGCCGACGGGACCGAGAGTGGAAGTCGAAGTCGAAACGCCAGGGGTCTCCCCGCAGGCAATCATGATGGCGCCTGCCCGGAAGTTTTCCTGTTTGTCGATGCCCTTCTCGTGAATCGTGGAACAGTCAAATCCAACGGGGACCAGAGGGTCCTGGGACTGGGTGATAATCTTACCTTTCGTCATCGCTTGTAAGATGCCCTGAGCGGCTGCGGAGAACACGCCGATCTGTGCCAGCGCCAGAACGACGCCGACCAGGACGATACAGAGGCCGATTAAAACACGCGGATTAAAGAATGCAGATTGTGAAGTGAATTTCTTTTTCATGGGCTGTTATGGTTAATGAGGATTGAATTTTGGAGCCGGCAGTATAGCCGGGAACATCGTTTGTAGCAGAAGTGCAAAAATAGTGTCAATACATTTTTTAAAGATCTCTAAAATTTTTTTGAACTAACCACGAGTTAGACAGAAAAAGAGGGTTTGCCTAACCGGGAAAAAGCAGGTAATGAGGCAGGCATTGCGCTAGTGTTGGCCAAAGACCGTCCGCCGCTCAACGCCCAACGTTCAACAATGTTCTAGAGCGATTTCATAAATG
>Ga0209161_10002738_pt1 | contig 14412 bp, 17 predicted proteins | sample GraSoiAngelo_155_FD_186169 | JGI IMG/M metagenome (GOLD analysis project Ga0209161, IMG submission 186169) | Grasslands soil microbial communities from the Angelo Coastal Reserve, California, USA - 14_1009_13_30cm (SPAdes) (version 2) | ecosystem: Environmental > Terrestrial > Soil > Grasslands...
GCAAGCGCGCTGCCATTCTTTTGCAGCACGGGCGTGGATGCTGCCACTAAGATCCCCAGCACCAGCAGACCCGAAACTCGACACAGCCAATTCGGTGATGTCATGGGATTTTCCTTTCCAATCGAAGCTTTTCAGCTTCAACAGCGCGGAGTATACAACGTTTGGCGCTTGCCCGTGAGCCTGTGAACCAGAGCAACCAGAGTAGGACGAGGGGACCTCGGCGTAAGTTCCGGAGACAAGCCCTTAAGGTGTTCATAAAAGGTTTGCAGGTAGCTGCTCCCTGATTGAAGGGAGCCCTTCTCCTCGCGGACCAACTCCCTACGGTTGACATGAATACACATCTGGGATTATCTAGGGGCAGTAAACACGTTTGCATCTGTTCCGAGGAGAACATCCATGATTATTGGTGATCGCCTTCGCGCACTCCGCGAGGACAAGAAACTCTCTCAAGGGGACATCGAAAAGAGAACGGGTCTTCTCCGGTGCTATATCTCTCGCGTCGAGAACGGTCATACTGTTCCCGCGATTGAAACGCTGGAGAAAATGGCTCGCGCTCTCGAAGTCCCACTCTATCAACTTTTCTACGATGGCGAAGAGCCGCCCAAACTACCGAATCTTCTCAAGGGGAAGTCGTCTGACGAAAACGTTTGGGGGAGTTCGGGCAAGGATGCGGGGTATTTGAGCAAACTCCGCAGACATTTGGGCAAGGCTGCCGAGAATGACCGCAAGCTCGTGATGCACTTGGCCCAGAAAATGGCTGGTCGCTAGAATCTCTTCTCGCTCCATAAATCCCAGAAGAGTTTGACCGCAGTGTTTATAAGGCGTTGGGTCCATTTAGCTGATGCGAAACCCCGCTCCCGACAGTCAACTGGTGTGATCGTTTGCGATGACTGCTGTACGGAGTGTTCTAAAGCGGACAGTTTTAGGAAAAGTTTTGCGGTAGCCTGTCCAAATGAGAATGAACGATATGACGCCCAAGTTGTTTCGCTCTGTACACTGTCCTACCTGTGGGGTTCATGCCGGAATGCGTTGTTTGCTGCATTCAGGTCGCCTACGCAACCAACCACACATCGACAGAAAACTGGCTGCAATTGAGGCAGTTGAAACGAAAAGAATTCTCCGCCCTGGGCCTGATAAATCCTAGTGGTAGGATAGGAGCCAACCTTATTTCCAGCCCAGGGAACGGATCAATCGCCTGACCCGACGGCGGGTAGATTTGTGGAAAGTCGGCTCGGACTACTCAGTTCGTAGGCTCGCCAACCACTTCTCCAGAATTGCTTGGCTGGGTGGCTCAATTTCGGCGAAGGCAATTCCCATCCCGGAGTTCGGCTTGAAGTGGACCACCTTGCCGAATGCGGCGAAGCCTGCGCCGCCATGCGAAATTCTCAGTGAAACTTTCGTGTCCTCTGGGAATGGACTTGAGGTGTACACGTAGCAGCCGAAAAGGCTCAGGTTGATGGTACGTGCGGTGAGAAGCCTTTCTGACCGCACGTCGGTCAGCTCAATGCTGGCCGCGAACGGATAACGGCTGGCGCGATGTAATCCAGATGGAATGGAATGACGCCCTCGCTGTTGTGGATTCTATGTCAAACGGGCTACTCGTCCAAATAAAACCCGCCAAATCACGCGCCGCATAGCGAGGTCCGTGAGCTTATGCTTTGCTGTGCGCGAAGCGCCGTACAGTGCGGCGGTCTTCCTGGCGGCATAATGAGCAAGGGCAAAGCATTCCGCTAGCCTGGTTGTGCGATTGCCAGTGGTGTTGTTCGACCGTATCAAGATTCGATTATCGCGTTGGCTATAGCACGAGGCCAAACTTTAGCCACGGGAGCCGCAGGCTAGTGCTCACAACCGCCACCCGGTCTGTGCCGACGCCGGAATAGTCTGTTTTCTCGATTCCATACTGACCGCTGCGCTATTAGTGTATAGTCTCCAGCACAGGGTCTCCCTTTTCTTTCTATCCAGCGGGTCGTGTGAAAAAACTTGCTGGGAGGTTTCAACAATGCACTTTTGGATTGTTTGGGTATTCGTCTTCCTTGTCCCCTTTGTCTACGTTTTTCTGGTCGGAGCATCAGCTTTCAAGGCAAAAAAAGTTGACGAACTCAGCCGAGGAAACTATTTTGATGCAGTAAAAACTATGGTGACAGCAGCTGGAGTGGCCATTGCAATTGTTGCTGCGGGCTTTCAACAGAAATTCTCTGCGCCTGTTTGGATTCTTAGGTGGGCCACTGTGTGTCTGAGTTTGTGCGTTATGTTTTCAGTAACCACAATGTTGGAAATGAGCAGGTCTTATGAACAGGCGCGACGACAAAGAGACCAACCTGTTCGCGTGAGAAACTTCATAAGCGTCTTAGTGCTGGGCTACCTCTCACTCGTGAGTTTTCTTCTCGGCTTCGCATATCTTGCTCGGCTCACTTTCTACATGTGAGGCAGCCGGTTTCCGCTTCCTTCAGCCAAAAATTCTACCGCAAAACAAAATGGCGAATTTTCTCTCCTATGTCATTTCACTGGCCTATACGTGGCTCTGTATCTCGCCTCCCGGCAAGTCCAGACCTGGTGCCAATAATTGCCACGGGCATTAGGGTCAGGGTTCGGGTCACGCGGAGAAATAGACAGACAGTCAACGGTTGGAATACTCGGGTCTGGAGCGCACATGATTCTGTCGATGAGAAAATCGTAGAGTTCGGTTACATCGTGACAGTCAGGGCACTTTATTTTGATCTTGCTGCAGACATGGTAGTGGCTTGGCAATGGGTCGGGCCAGATGACGCGGAAATGACCTTCGCAATTGGGGTACATAAACGAATCGTAGCTTGGCATTGGAGAACTCCTGCGTGGAATGAATCGCAGGTAGGAGAAGTGGGAACAGCAGTCTACTTTTTCTTGTTCCACATGTCCATAAACAGTTGTACCGCTCCTGGCCACAATTCGGCACTTGTTTGGTAACGGCTGCATTTGGGCGGATTTCGAAGTCTGCGCCGTCGTGTCATTTAAACTATCCCAAATGGTCGCTGCGAGCTACATGGCGAAGCGCGTCTCGAAAAAGCCTGACCGGCTCAGGGCGGCACGTGACTGCGCCCGGCTCACGGGTCAGTTTTCGGTATTCGAGGACTTCTTGTCCGTGGGCCAGGGCTTGAACGCGAAGAACCAAAAGGCAAGGAGATTTAGGCCCGGAAGGATGGCGAACAGGCACCAAACTGGATGATGACCAGTGCGACGAAGGAGTTTTGCGACAGGCACGAGGAGGAGAAATAGAGAAACGAGCAGCACAACAACGGGGTGAGTGTAAGGGTAGAACGACCGTAAATCCCATGACTCCATTTGTTCCTCCAAGAAAGCAATCGAAGCGAGGGGCCAGAGGTTAGCACGTGCGTGAGTCAGGGAGTATTACATCGCATTGTTTTGGCTGCAGATTCGTTGTGCCGTGGTCAGGACAGACGTACAATGCGCGAGACAGAGGTCCGAATCGAAGATTCCGGATCATTAGCCGAGAAAGGTGGGCCGCATGACTCTAGGGGAGAGCCGCACCGGCATCAGGCCGTTTGTGGGATATTCCAGCATCTTACTGGTGGTGCTTTTGTTCGGTTGCTTCGCATGGGCACAGACCGACCATGCCCCAAAAGAGGGCGACCGGGCCCCCAACTTCTCCATCACCACTGATCAGGGCAAGCGGTAACCCCCACGGCATTTGGTGGCAATCTGCTCGTGCTGAACTTCTGGGAGACGGCCTGTGTTCCCTGCGTGAAGGAACTGCCGTCCCTAAGCGATTTCGCGCGTGCGTTTCGACAGGTAGTGGGCGGGATCGACTGGATGAGCGACGACATGGGTTCCTTCGTACGCACACAGCTCGCCCACTAATGAAGCCGGAGGCTCTATGAGAATTTCTCCGGGAGGCTTCGTTCTGTTCGGGACCCTTGGTTTGGACCCCACCCAGATTTCACGCCGTAGAGGAGTCGAACAGGCGAAGCCTCTACTGCTTGGCAATAAGCTTGAACTGCGTGCCGTGGGCCTCGACTGGTTGTTCTAGAAATACCCGTGTATCCACGGTGTCATAAAGCCCTTCTCGCTTGATCGGAACCACACCTGGCGTACTGCTCGGTAGATGTTCGCGTATCGAGGCGAAGAGCTTTTCACGTCCAGAGAATGCGGCGAGATTCCTGTACTCGGTCAGCAACACCATAGAGTTTGGGTCGCCTGTTTTAGAACCAGGAGTTTCAAGTGTCACCTCTGAGATGCGGTGGTAGCTCAGAACCGCACCCTGCCGCTTAGCTTCCTCTCGCACGCGCATCCAGTGGTCGTCTAAATAGCCGAGTGCTAGTCCGTTGGGCGTTACCTGAATGAACTCCAAAGTCCAAACTGGCTTTTCCGCGATATCAGGGCTTTGAGCGTCTCCCCGGACATTGAAACAAATAGCGCAGAGAAGAAGACTGGCCAACTTCAGTAGTCGCATGACTTTACCTCCCCGTCTTTTCAGACGCACTGCAATTGAGAAAGCCATCGTATCAAGTGGCGGTTGCGCTCGAAAGCCTCATTCTATTGTTTCTTGTTCCACAAGTCCCAAAAGAGTTTTGCTGTGGCTGGCCCATGCCCTGCGCGGGTTCTTCTCCTCCCCGGTGAAAAGGGCTGGCATCGGAGGTTCCGCAAACGCATCGCCAATCACCAAGCTCCTTGCTCCGGGATAACCAGTCAACCCTCATTGTGGAGCCGCTAATAAACCTCATTTCGCACTGCCCGACAAGCCGTTGACTTGGCTTGTGGCAACAGAAAAGCCGCCCAGACATTGGGCGGCATGATCTCGTAGGGGCTTTCGTCGTTTCCTGTTGCTTATTGCAGCGTCACAAGCACTTGAATGACGCCAGTGCCCTGCGGCAAGGGTTCAAGCGCCTTCCCGACAACCGCGCCAAGCATTCGGTTCCTATCGGTTCCTTTCATCGCGTGACCGGCTATGGAAGAAGTCACCAGCAGGTCGCCTATTTGGATAGGGCCATTTTCTGCCGTAACTTTACAGGGTACGATGCCCAGGACTGCAAGAGGAACTTCGTTCTGTGGTGCTGATTCCTCCACTTTGCGGGTGGTCCCTAGCAGACCCGGCTTAGTGGAGTAGATTCCCGCCACCATTGTCGAATAGGGCTGCTGCGCCAAAGCGACGTGACGGTTGGCAGTTGGGTCTATCACTAGTAAGTCTCCGGCTGCGTACTTGGCGCGATCTCCAGTCACAGCCATTGATTCGGCGAAGTCGGCCCCATTGGGTTGGAAACCGCCATCAGCGAAGACAGTTCCGTGGCCATCCACACGGAAGAGTTTAACAATGGGTTGGCCAATTCCGCCCACTAATATGTCTCCTCCCGCCACATTGGCAAATTGTCCTGCAGTTCCACCTGGACTGTTTGCCGAGCCGAACACGCCAACGCTTCCGCCGCCGCTCGTTGCCTCCGAAACACCTATTACGCCGACGGCGAAGGTGTTCGTTGAATTTGTTGCACCTACAACACCGTTCTGACCACCTTGGCCGACAACGCCCGTCCCGTTTCCGCTGAAAGCTAATCCATGCACCCCGATCTGCTTGCCCGTGGTCCTTCCGGCCAAGCCTTCGATGGCAATGACAATATCTGAGTCCGAAGAACCTTCTGAGTCGACCCATAGACCAATGGGATTGGATTGGCCCGGAGGGGGCGTGATATTGCTGGTCAGCACATGCAGCGGAAATATGGGGGCAGTCGTTCCAATGCCGACGTTACCGTCTAGCGATTGGAAGATGTTCGAGTTTCCGACCTTATGCGTGCCCGTGAACCTGGCGATGAAGTTCGGCGTTCCCGCTCCGCCGATCTCCTCACTTCCGCTCTGAGCGAAAGCCGTCGGGGTCACAGATGCGCAGAAGATCAGAATCGCAATGCTTTTGTATTTCATAGAATCTCCTTTATTTTGCGTTTCAACACGGGGGACCACGTGAACCCTATAAGGCTTTCTCCGACACCGCAAGCGACAAGGAGCGACATCTGAAAAGCGACGCAGATTGTCGTGTGTTCCCAAGGCAAGGCGACCTTGCTTCCAGCCCAGCGAGTCCGTCTATGGTAGATTAGCCGCCCGGAGGATTCATGAACATCTTGGCGGCCTTGAAGCAGGCAGAAACAAAGTTAAAGAAGCAGGCGGATAAGGTGCGGCAACAGTTGGACGCGGTGCGTACAGCGAGGAAGATTTTAGGGCGTGAAGTAGCTGCCCAGCGGTAAACGGATTGGCAGGAAGAAACGGGTGATGTCTGCGGCTGCGAGAGCGAGGATTGGGAAGGCAACAAGAGAGCGATGGGCAAAGTTTAGAGCAGCGAAGGCGAAGAAACACTAGAGCCTCAAGGAAGCTGAATACGCTGAATTGCCTTGGCTTGACAAAATTAGGGGCTGGCGGTAGGGTTCGTGGCAATTCCCTCGCATTTGACCTGATGGAGGCAAATCATGAGCAAATCGGCAATCCGTTCAGCAGCCGGTTTGGACCCGATTATCAAGAGGCGGCATTTAGCGGCTCACGGAAGAATGTCGCTCTTTGTCCCTTGTGAACTTGAAAGAATGATGTAGGTTGGCCGGGCATAGGTACGGTCGCCCCACGAAACTGAGTCTCAATTACCCAAATCTTGAAGGAATAGGAGGAGGATTTCATGAAATGCAGAAATCTGTTGGTGGTTTTTCTTAGCGCCTGTGGTGTATTCCTATCACTGAAGGCCGTCGTGCAAGCGCAGAATGCAGTGCCGCGCAGTACGCTTTGTGAAACTGGATGCTTGCTCCCGCCAACCGCCTTAGTCGGCTGGTGGCCGGGTGACGGCAACGCCAACGACATTCAGTTGGGGAGCAATGGGACCGTGATGAATGGAGCGTCGTTTACACCAGGACTGGTCGGACAAGTCTTTTCCTTTGACGGCGTCGACGATTTTGTTGACGTGCCCGACACACCAGCGCTCCATGCGATTACGACAGCCATAACCGTAGATGCCTGGATTAATCCTCAAGTGCCTCCATCAGGTGGGGGTTGGATATTCGCCCGGCGAGACCCGTTTGTGAGCGAAGGCGTCGGGATGGCAATCGACGGTGATGGAGGTCTGGGAACACAATTACAAACAAGCACACTTTCAGGTTTTCGGTCCGCGGATCGGGTCATCCAGTTCAACGGCGAATGGCAACACGTTGCTCTTACGGTTGACACCAGCATTGGGGAGGTCCGCCTCTATCTGAATGGCAACCCCCTTCCCTTGCAAGTCGTTGCGGGTTCGGTTAGCGGACGGTTTGCCGACGTAAGTCACCTTTTCATTGGACAGCGTCAGAGCTCCAACACTCCAGAAGGTGAGGCGGGTGGCTCCCACTATAAGGGTCTGATCGATGAAGTGGGCTTTTACAACCGCGCTTTGATCCCGACTGAGATTCAGGCAATTTTCTCTGTCGGTCGGAGAGGAAAGTGTAAGCCAACAGAGATAGGCATCCGAAGTGAATGACCACTCACAGCCTGGGCATGTGAGATGCAGAATCGAATTCCGTGGATAATTCAAGGCGCGGCGTTCATTCGATTCGGTCGAAGAGTCGTAGACAGGGGACTCCTTCTTATCGAGCGCCACCCGCTAAAACATAAGGTGAAAGCCTGAGCCTCAATGCCAGCCTTTGCCGGATTACAGCACGCCGTTAATTCATTAACTTGCAATGGGGGTGATTACAATGCTTCCATGGCGCATCGTACTGAAAATCCCGCTCGTTAGCCTTCGGCCCGCAGAGCAGTTTACGACGCCACTACAAGTCCGCCGGTCCGCTTTCCCGCTGGATTCCACTTCGACGATTACGGACTTAGGAATGCCGACTTTTCATCCAAACCGAGGAACGGAATTCAATGCCGCTGATCGGCTCCCTCAACCTTGGCCTTCAGGTCGCCCAGCGTGATCTGCATCCACTGAATATCTTTTTCTTTATCATTACTCCAAATTCTCCACATGGACCCCCCGTCTACATGGCACGCGGAGTCCCAGTGAACCGTTACGCTGATCGCGTGATCTCCTGGCAACAGAATGAGCGTGAGCACGTGTCGGCAATTTGTGACCGGCTGGTTAGTCCAGTGCTCGGTGTTAAAACTGACTGTTTCTTCGCTGCTCCATTGCCGCGAGATTTTTAACTGCGAGGCCGTGTCAGAGTCGATTGAGTAGCCGTCTGGCACAAACATTGCGAGGGCCGCCTTTTTGATCTTTTCCGGCGTCGCGTGAATCACGTCCTGAACGACAGGTGGCTTCTCGTTAGCTCCACCGATGACGCCAGGGTTCGGAGCGAGTGCGCCGATTCGCCCAGGACTCACAAACGGGGCCCCTTGAGGGATCGCCATTACTCTACGGAAATCTCTGCAACATGGCTCCAGTCCTTCGAACGTTGGCATGTTGCGAGCGAATGCTCTGGTAGACTCTTTAATCATCTCTGAATCCATAGTCGGGGCCTGATATATGACAATGTGAGCGCACCGGCCCGTCCCAAGCGGCGACTGGGGATTCTCGTTGCGCCTGGCCACTTGTGGATCATTGAAGAAGAACCTGTTTTGCAGTTTGTTCGTGGGATCGTTTCTGAGATAACGGAACTCGTCACCACTGGATTCAGCGGCCCTTGGTCGTTCCGAAAGTTTGGCGGCGAGTCCAGCTTCCGAAGGAACGCCTGGGGCAGCCTGTGGACTGGCGGGTTTAGATTGACCCGCCACGGGACGTGGAGAGTAAATCAACGATAGCAAGACGCAGAGAGCAGATACCATTCCAAGTCGCAGATTCTGCCTCCCGTTCGGAATTTAGCACAAATAAGGATTTGGATGCGCTAAATCTCCAAGAAAAATTCCGGTTCCAGGCAGCGAGAAAGGGCGCTCCTTCTTTATTCCTCTTCTTCGTCGTCCGGCTCTTGCTCCGGAGGCATTTCCTCAATGCCGCACGTCTCGCCTTTCTCCTTTTTCAGCCGCCATTTCATATCGCACCCCGAGCAACTCTCTATGTCCCACTCGTTGTACCACGACACCCATCCGCAGTTGCCACAACGAATGTGGAAAGAGCCGCAGTTGCCACATCGGCCAGCTTCGCTGTCACCATCTGAGGAGTGCCAGTTAATAGTGCCGAAGCACTCATTCGAAGCTTCACACGAGTCTCGAAGGAACTCATCCCAATCAAACTCTTCCGCTTGTTCGACCGTGAGCATACAAAGCTCGATACCCGCTCCTTCGGCCCGTTTTTTCGCACCATCTGTGTATCCCGAGTGGCTAATCATCACTCCTTTATTCGCGCCAACATCCTCAAGAAAACCTACAAATGCGTCGATGTCTTTTATCGATACTGGCCTGTCGCTGTAGCGACGGCACTCTATTGCTACCGTCACGACATGATTGTCACCGATCTCGGCGACGAGCCATACATCAACCTGACGCTCTACCCCGCTACGCCTGCCATTGACTTTGTTATTTCTAGTAACCTTGCAATTCTTGTGTGACTCCTCGATGCGTGCAATTGCTCCTTCGTAGATTTTCCAGTCAGGTTCCGACTCAAAATCTGGCGGCAGCAGTTCATCTGGCGGGGGAGGAAGGTCGAAGAAGTCCATTAATTTACGCTCATGTTATGTTCCCTAACTTGATTTTATCATTTCCCTATGATCGAACCTGAAGAATGCTCAGGGCTACATTCGATGCGGGATGCCTCTTGCAAAGGAGATTCATGATAATCGTGAAAGGGTCAGTGGCATGGAGAAGCTGTGGGAATCCTGTGGACAGACCGTCTGCCTCCCCTAGACTGACTCCTCCGCTTCCGCAATGATGTCCGTTCTCTCATCCTCTCGTTTCGGGGAGCTGGTCGTGAGCAACTACGCAGACAGAGCAAACGATATTGTGAGGGCGGTCCACTTACTGCGGCAACATGGAATGGCCGTGGGTTTTCCGATGCAAACTGCCGATGGGGAAATAATCTTCCCAGTGGGCAAAGATTTTACGCTGACCGCAGACCAGCTAGTCGAACTTCTCGAACGCGGGGAACTGCACGCAGAGGGCGTGCGCAGGTCAGTCGAGGTACAGGCATCGGCTACGCGCAGGCGAGCTGCATCTTTCTAACGCGGCGGTACGGGTATGAAGAGGCAGAGCGTCAGGGATCGAAAGGAACGACTTTCGCGGGGATGCTGCCCAACGCACCGACTATTTATGCCGTAAATCGATGGGTGGTATAGGCCGAGGCTAGGACGAACTCGACACACGTGTTGAGGGGTAGCGTTGCTCCCAATCATCGATTCATTCCAATTGGGAGACTTGGTTCACTGAGAGCCGGACAAGTTGTAAGACCTCATAGCAATCAAACCCCACGCCTACACAAGTCGCACCCTGCGGAGAACCGTTCCGCTGGACATGGACTACATGACCCGTACAGCGCCATTCGGACGCGGGTTTGTGCGTGACTTCTTCTGGCATCTCGAAAGCGAGATGCACTGGCGTGCCCTTGCAAAGTGACAAATCCGTTGCAAAGGATATGCCTCGTGTAGAAACATTCAGCGACTCCACTGTGTGCTCTAGCGCGGCAGGCTTTGCGATGCGGACGCGAAGCGGAATTTTGAGGTCAAATCGTTCTGCAAGGCGTCGTTCGGTTCGAGTCATGGGAACGACATTCTCCCCTCTTCTAATAAGGGAGCCTTGGAACCAAATTGATATGCCGGGCCAGAGTCGGCATGAGGATGCCCTGTTCTTTATGCTATCCTGTCGCCGTGCCGGAATGGCGGAACTGACAGACGCGCCGAATAAACAGCCTGTTTTCATCAGTACATGTGTACTTCTAGACGAGGATTTGAGACGGAAAAAGCCCCGCATTCACAACACGGTGCGCCGAATCAAAAAACGGCGTCTGCAAGTTGTAGATTTCGCATCAGTTACAAACGCCCCTTTTCCATTCCTCACGGTTCCTCACTAGGGTTTAATCCCACCCTCTCCGCCATTTCTGCAAACTCCTTTGTTTACTTACTCTTATATTCTTGGTGGCTGTCCTCGTGGCTGCGATGCGAATCTTTCCACCACACGCCTCGGTTGAAGAAAGTCTCCTCAGTCACTAAGAGCCGCTGTTTATAAGGGATTTCGGAGTGGGTGTCCGGAAGTCTCCATCCTTGGCACCGGTATGGGTGAGAGTGTGGCCGCCCTTCTCACCTTCATCCGAGGGCTCGAACGGTGTAGTTTGGTATTGAGAAACCAGGGGCGGACACAGCAGATACAAGATGGCCTTTGCGCGATCTAGCGTTCAGACATCCCGGCCGGGACTAGACTCTCATTTGAGCGTACCCACGAATGCAAACAATCACGATCGCCGTCCATGAGACAGAGCAACCCTCCGTCGCTCAAAGCGAGGACGGGAAGTTGCTTCGGATTGCAGGAGTATTTGCGGGTTGTTTTGCGCAATACTCAAAAGTTTGAGAGCCGCGCTTGTCGGCCGCCGTGCGCCGTGTTCCCAACTCTGAACGACTTTGGGACTGACATTCAGAATATACGCAAACATGGATTGGCTGGCCCCTAGAGCCAGACGTATTCTCTTGATCTGTCGGGGGCGCATAGGCTTGACGCGGGGAATTTCAGTAACTCGGAGCGCCGCCTTGTGGCCCTTCTTCCGAGCAATGGCATCCTGGAAACCTTCCATCAACTCGCGCACCAATAAGTCTTCGCAGGATTCACCAGCAGCGCACTTCGAGAGGCACACGGCGCTGAGGTACCATTGCCCCATGACCCCGAGCCGGTTATCGCATCACATGACTTAGATTGATGCGAAACTCTCTGATTTGACATCAGAGGCTGGTCTGATTGTTCAAGCTTGCCACGACGGCCGGGAGGCCATCGCCAGCATAGGCTGGCACTCCGTTGCCAGCCACGGTGGTAATGATTTGAGTCGCGGCGTCCACACGCCGGATGCGATTGTTATTTGAATCAGCGATGAAGAGGTTACCTGCTGCGTCCATGGCCAGGCCGCGCGGATAAAACAAGCACGCATTGATGGCCGGGCCACCGTCACCGCAATACGGGGTAAAGCCGCCGCTGGCAGAGCCGCCGCCTGCGTAGGTGGTGATAAGCCCGCTGCGGGCATCTACGCGGCGAATAAGAGCGCCGGTGGAAATGAAAAGGTTGGCCGGACGATCGAGGACTACATCCTGGGGTTGCGCCAGGGTGGCCAGGGTGGCCAGACCACCATCGCCGGAATTTCCGCCCCGTCCGCCGCTGCCCGCCACAGTGGTGATGATTCCGGTAGCGGCGTCCACACGGCGGACCCGAAAGTTGCTCCAATCAGTGATGAACATGTTGCCGCGGGCATCCGCGGCCAATCCACTCCCACTGAAGGTAGCTTGCGTAGCGGGGGCATTGTCTCCCAACCCATCGGCAGGGTTGCCGCCTCCGGCCACCGTGGTGATCTGCCCCGTCTCGGCATTGATTCGGCGGATGCGGCCATTGTTGCTGTCATAAGCCAGTAGATTGCCAGACGGATCCGCGGTTAGCCCTTGCGGTGCGCACAGGGAGGCAGCTAAGGCCGGGCCTCCATCACCATAAAAACAGAATTCGCCGTTGCCCGCCACGGTAGCAACAATGTTCGTGGATAGATTGACGCGGCGGACGCGCTTGCTGTCTGCATCAGCAATGAGGAGATTGCCCGACGACTCAATGGCCACACCAACGGGCGATATGTCTACGCTGGTCGCCAGGCCGCCATCGCCGCTGACGCCGCTTTGGCCGCTACCCGCAAAGGTGGTAATGATTCCCGTGGAGGCATCCACACGACGGACGCGATGGTTATACAGGTCGGCGATGAAGAGGTTCCCATCGGTATCCACGCGAACTCCGATGGGAAGCCAGAGAGAAGCGGCGATTGCAGGACCACCATCGCCGCTAAAGGAAAACTCTCCGTTGCCGGCTACGGTGGTGATGATTCCGGAGGAGGCGTCCACGCGGCGGACCCGGCAGTTGTAGGCGTCGGCGATGAAGAGGTTGCCGTTGGTGTCCAGGGCCACGCCCGCGGGGTGGTTCAAAGAAGCAGCGGTGGCAAGGCCGCCATCCCCGCTGAAGGTAAATCCACCATTGCCGGCGACAGTGGTAATGATTCCAGTGGAAGCATCCACGCGGCGGACGCGGCCGTTCTGCGAGTCGGCGATGAAGAGATTGCCGTTGGTATCCAAGGCGATTTCGCCCGGGAGATTCAACCGGGCGCTGGTGGCCGGACCGCCGTCGCCGCTATAACCGCCGCTGTAATAACCCCCAGGCCCACTGCCGGCAAATGTGGTGATAATCCCTGTGGTAGTATCCACGCTGCGGATTTGATTATTGAACTTGTCGACAAAAAAGATGTTTCCTTTAGCGTCTACGGCGATCCCGTTGGGCAGATTGTTGACGCCTAAGTCCAGCGAGGCGTTTTTTGTCGGGCCATCATTGCCATTGAACGCCTCCACTCCGCTGCCGGCCACCACGCGTATCTTGCCGGACCCGTCCACCACAAATACTCGATTCCCTCCGGGAGCAGCGATGTAGATATTCCCGGCAGAGTCCGTCGCCACCGCGGTTGGCACTGGCAGGTTCGCCGAAAGCGCCGGAATCCCGTCGGGCCCGCCCCCGGCGTAGGTATGGATAATATCTTCGTAAACCCGGGCTGTTGCACGGGATTGTGCATGGACCTTCAAAGTAGAAAGCAACCCGAGGCACAGAAGCAGCAGAACATTTCGCTGGCGCATATTTCCTCCTTGGATCAAACGGCTGGGGTGGGAATCTGCCGGCCTCCGTTGTGAATCGGCGGCCCATGTCTACGGCGCGCTGAAGGGACTTCTGAATCGGAAGTTATGCTTGTGCTAGGCACCAAGCACACACAAATTTGCTGGAGAAATGCGGTATTCCAAAATCGCAAACTCCAGCTTGTGATTTTTCAGTTCTTAAACACACCCTCCAGGTTAACCGGCTCAGCTAGACCTGCTCTCGGCTGCGACCGGGTTACCGGCTACTCAAGGTATGCCCCGGCAGGTGCAAAACGGCAATCCGGTACTGACCGCAAAATCTGCTTGGGGAATATCGCAACGGAGAGGGCTTTTCCCCCTACGGGGTTTCCTCTTACTGCCAGCTAAATGTCTCATCGCGCGCGAAGAGCCAAGGCGAGGTGCGCCAGCCGAAAGGCATTTCCAGCTCTTGATCTTGTGCGATTCCGAGACCTTTTTCGGATCGTTGGGTCCTTCATGGCTCGCTGCTTTCAGCCCGCCGATGAAAGCGTGGTAAATTATTCATTGAGGCACAGGGATCACCCTACACTCTCTGGCAGAAAGCCGTTACTCTAAGGTTTGATGATCCTTCGCACGGTTGCGCAGGTCCGCCGAGGCTTCCTGGTCATTGCCGGTTTTACCTTGCTATTAGCAGGAGTCGTGATGCTGGTCACGCCGGGGCCGG
>Ga0209161_10002744_pt1 | contig 14390 bp, 10 predicted proteins | sample GraSoiAngelo_155_FD_186169 | JGI IMG/M metagenome (GOLD analysis project Ga0209161, IMG submission 186169) | Grasslands soil microbial communities from the Angelo Coastal Reserve, California, USA - 14_1009_13_30cm (SPAdes) (version 2) | ecosystem: Environmental > Terrestrial > Soil > Grasslands...
CGATGCAGGTGATCGAAACGGCGAAGTCGGTCGCCAGGCGGGATCGGGCTCCATCGGCCATGGCTTCGGCCACCTCCGCGCTGACCGCCCCGTGGTGCGCCAGCAAACCGGCGGGAACCCCGAGCTGGTCACGCTTCACCGAGTCGCTGTAAGCGACGATTCCACCCCGAAAGTATTCCGAGCTTCCGGACTGGTCCGTGAAGGCCGAGCCCAGAAGGCCGCCCGTGCAGGATTCCGCGACTGAAACGGTGAGCCGATGCTCGCTAAGCGCGGCGCCGACGTCCCGAGCCAGCTGTCGCAGCGGCGAGTGTCCTCCCGGCGAGTTGTCGCCCATGCCCAGGACGTGCCGGAATCGCACCAGGTAGTCGAGGCCGCTGAAAAGGGTGAACGCAACTGCAACCAAGACCGCGAGATCGGCAAACGGGACCAGTACCGGGTAAGGGCGCTGAAGGATCAGCAGCGCGACCGCTCCCATCTGCGTGATGGTCTTCGTCTTGCCCAGCGGAGCGGCCGAGATCACCGTGCCCTGGCTGGCCGCGACCGAGCGAAGGATCGTGATGATCAACTCGCGAGAGAAGATGACGACCACCACCCATGCAGCGACAAGCCCCTCTTGCACCAGGACGATGAGGACTGACAGGACAAAGAGCTTGTCCGCGAGCGGATCGAGAAATTTACCGAGGTCGCTGACCGATCCGCGGCGGCGCGCCAGCTGGCCGTCGAGCGTATCGGTCAACGAGAAGATGATGAACAGCGCGGCGGCGACCTGGTCGTGCCCGGGAAACCGAAGCAGGAGGAGCGCCATCAGCACGGGAATGGCGGCCAACCGGCTGATGGTCAGCGCGTTGGGGATGTTCATCGCAGCCCTAGGGAGAAGTTTGCGACGAGAACTCCCGTGTTGCGATGGGCCGCATGGCCGCCGAAGATCCGCCGAGGATCCACGGCCGGGGCCCCAAGCTCATTCGAGACCTAAGCGTTCCAGCAATTCGTCGACGTCCGGCAGGGTCATCAGCACCTCTCTCGACTTCGAGCCCTGGTAGCCGCCGATCACGTGATGGTCCGCCAGCTGGTCGACGATGCGTCCCGCGCGCGAGTAGCCCACGTTGAACTTCCGCTGCACCAGCGAGACCGATGCGCCGCCCTCGGCCGCCACCGCGCGCGCTGATCGCGCAAACAGCGGATCGAGCTTCCGCTCCTCACGGCGCTCGCCCCTATCCCACTCGGTACCCGCACCCTCTTCGAGGATCTCTTCCATGTATCGAGGGCCGCCCTGAGACTTCCAGAAGTTGACGACGCCCTCGACCTCCGGGTCGCTTACGAAGGCCCCCTGGATGCGCGTCGGCTTGCCCGCGTCGACCGGTTGGTAGAGCATGTCACCGCGTCCAAGCAGCTTCTCGGCCCCGCCGGTGTCCAGGATGACGCGGCTGTCCACCTGCGAGCCGACAGCAAACGCGATGCGCGACGGGATGTTGGCTTTGATCAGCCCGGTGATGATGTCGGTCGAAGGACGCTGCGTTGCGATGATCAGGTGGATGCCAACCGCGCGCGCCAGCTGCGCGATGCGGCAGATGAGCTCCTCGATCTCACCCGCGGCGACCATCATCAGGTCGGCGAGCTCGTCGATGACGATCACTATGTAGGGCAGCGGCCGCGCTGATTTCAGCGCAGCCTTCTCGTTGTAGGCCGCGATGTTGCGCACGCCTTCGCCCGAAAACAGCTTGTAGCGGCGGTCCATCTCGGCCACGGCCCAGCGCAGCGCGGCGGCGGCCTGATGCGACTCGACGAGTACCGGCAGCGCGAGATGCGGCAGTCCGTTGTAGCCCGTGAGCTCGACCCGCTTGGGGTCGATGAGGAGCATGCGCAGGCGATCCGGTGTCACCTGGAACAGGAGACTCGTGATGAGGGCGTTGATGCATACGCTCTTGCCCTGTCCGGTGGCTCCGGCGATGAGGAGATGCGGCATCCGAGTCAGGTCGGCCACGATCGACTGCCCCGATACGTCATTGCCAAGGCCGAGCGCGAGCCGGTTGGTGCCCTCGCGAAATGCGGCGGTCTCGATGACCTCGCGAATGGTCACCAGGCTCGCCGACTTGTTGGGAACCTCGATGCCGACTGCGGACTTCCCCGGAATGGGCGCCTCGATGCGCAGCGGCGCGGCGGCGAGCGCCAGTGAGAGATCGTTCTGAAGCGCCGTGATGCGCTTGACCTGGACACCGGCCCCGGGCTGCACCTCGTACTGGGTCACCGCAGGACCGGGATTGACTCCCACGACCTTGCACTCCACCCCGAACGTCTGCAGGGTCGATTCCAGGATCCTCACGTTGCGCTTGATCTCATCCGCCATTCGCTCGCGGCGCGCGGTCACGGTGTCGAGCAGCGCGATGGACGGCAGCTTCCACACGATCTCGGGCAGGTCGTCCTCGGGTTCGGCGACCACGCGCACCACGGGCTCGCTCGGTCGTTGTGTCTCGCCCTCCACCGCCACCCGCGTCGTGGGCGCGGTGGCCGGCCTCTCGGCCGCTTGCTCTTCCGGCTCGTCGATCTCCCATAAATCGCGCTGGTCCGGCGATGCCGGCGCGGTCGCGAAGCTCGCGGCCGAGCGGGTCAGCAGGTCGGAGGTTGCCGGCGCCGGCCTTTGCGGTTTGCCTTTCTCCTGAGCCGGGGTCGCGACAAGGTCGCGAAGTCGAGCGCGTTCTGCGTTCGCCGCACGCAAGCCGCTCACCGCGGCGACGAGGAGCGCCCCCGGACTGAAGTGGATCGTCACGATGAGGCCGATCACGAGCCCCGCGATCAGCAGGGCCCAGGCGCCGATGTTCGTGAAGAGGCCGATGAGAGTGGAGTCGATGGCGCCGCCGGCGGATCCACCGGCGCCGGCCGCCAGACCGAACAATCCGATCAGCGAAAGGACCGTGACAAGGCCGGCGACGAAGTCGATGCCCCGCGGTCTGGGCGCTTTGGGCCACAGCAGGTAGGCGCTCAACGCGATTGCTGCCACGACCGGCACAAACCACGCGCTGCCGAATCCGGCGACCATGCCATCGCGGATGCCGCCGAGGATGGACCCGGCGTGGCTGAGGATCGCAAGCAGGCCCAACAGCGCGGCCAGCATCAGCAAGACGCCGACGATCTCACGCACCTGCCGTGTGCTCAGGCGCGGGCGAGCGGCGCGCTTGCTCCGCTTGGAACGTGAGGATGAGGCGCGGCGGGCGCCGGTTCGAGTCGAGCTTCGGGATGTGGTGCGACGCATGCTGCGGGCCCTTGAGCCGATTGGATTCTACGTTATCCCGACCTGCATACTCTCGGCGTGGCCGTCGACCCGTTTGCCGAAGCAGAGATCCGTTACAAGTTCCTGACCGAGGAACGGCGCGTCGGCAACCTGCAGGCTCGAGCGTACCGCGTGGCGGTGCGCGATCTCGCGGTGCTCGACAGCGAAGGACGGCGATGGATGCTTGGACCGGAGGACGGAATCTGGTACAGGCGGGAGCACGAAAGGTGGCTGCAGGCCGATCCGCCGCGGCGTCTGGTGTGTCCGTCGTGCGGGCATCACAATTTGGGTCGGCACAGTTTTTGCGTGGAGTGCGGACACCGGTTGAATCGGTAGGTGCTTTGTTCGCCCCTCTCCCCGTCCCTCTCCCCTGTGGGGAGAGGGTGCCTTTGCCTCAGTGATGTACTTGCGCTTGCGCTATTCCGTACGCGAGGCCTGCGGCTACTGGGAGTAGTGCTGCCAGGAACCATAGGCGCCACCACAGCGGCCGCTTTTCTCCCTGCACCATCTCGTGGCCGCAGAATCCGCAGTAGCGGTCGAACGGCCCGGCGATGCCGCGGCAGTTTGCGCATTGATGCAGCTGCAGGCCGCAATGCGCGCATCGTGCTTCCTCCGAATGGTTGAGCACCATCGCGGGCTGGTCGCATCGCGGGCAAAGGCTGGGCGCGATCAGCGCGAGTGGCGGAAGCTTCATATCTCGTTTATCACCGGGATCACCATAGGGCGGCGGCGGGTCTGCCTGTAGACCGTCTTCGACACCGCGTCGTGGATGGTTTCCTGCAGCAGGCTGATGTCGGTATGGGAATGGGCGAAGCGCCTGATGTTGTCGAGAACCTCCTTGCGGGCATCCGCCATGAGCCGCACCGACAGCTCGGGTTCGATCACGCCACGGGAGATGAGCTCAGGTCCCGCGCGCACGGTCCCGGTGTCGCGGTCAAGCGTCAAGGTGACGACGAGGATGCCGTCCTCTGCGAGATGACGCCGGTCGCGAAGCACGACCTGCTCCACGTCACCGACGCCCAGACCATCGACGTAGACGAGGCCGGTGCTCACCTTCTCGCCGCGCACCATCTCCTCCGCGGTGAGCTCGACGGTCTCGCCATCCTCGACCACCGCGATGTGATCGACTCCCAGGCCAGTCTCACGCGCGAGCTCCGAATGGAGCAGGAGCTGGCGGTACTCGCCGTGTACTGGGATGAAGTAGCGCGGACGAACAGCCTTGAGCATGTCGCGCAGCTCCTCGCGCTGGGCGTGACCCGTGACATGAACGTTGCCGACCTCTGAATAAAAGACCCGTGCCCCGTGCCGGTAGAGGTTGTTCACGGTCTGATGGACCATCCGCTCGTTGCCAGGCACCGGTCGGGCCGAGATCACGACCCAGTCGTCCTTGAGGACGTTGATGAACGGATGGCGTTGCGCGGCAAAGCGAGTCAGGGCCGACATGGGTTCGCCCTGGCTTCCGGCCGTGAGCAGCAGCAGCTTCGACGGCGGCACTCTCTCGTAGTCGGCCAGGGGGATGGTCAGGCCTTCCGGCACGCTGAGAAAGCCCAGCTCGCGAGCCGTCTTGAAGTTCTGCTGCAGGCTGCGTCCCACGACCGCCACCTTTCGTTCGAACTGCGCAGCCATGCGCACGAGGTGCTGCACTCTGTGGATGTTCGAGGCGAAGTTGGCCACAACGATCCGGCTCGGCGCCTCATTGAAGATGCGCTCGAACGGCCCGTGCAGGTCGCGCTCCGAGCCCGAGCGTCCCTCGCGCTCGGCGTTCGTTGAGTCGCTGAGCAGCAGCAGCACGCCGGCGTCGCCCAACCGGCGAAATCGGTCCATGTCGGTTGGAGAACCGTCCGGAGGAGCCGGGTCGAGCTTGAAATCGCCCGTGTAGATCACTCGCCCGACCGGGGTTTCGATGCTGAGCGCGGTCGCGTCGGGAATCGAGTGACAAACGGCGATCGTCTCGACCCGGAACGGTCCGAGCTGCACCGTGTCCCCCACCCGCACCTCGCGCAGGTCCGACTCGCGCAGGATTCGGTGCTCCTTGAGCTTCGGCTTGACCAGGCCCAGCGTGAGACGCGTGCCGTAAACCGGCACGTTGATCTTCTTCAACGCATAGGGCAAGCCGCCGATGTGGTCCTCGTGGCCGTGGGTGAGGAAGACGCCCAGCACCTCCTTCCCGCCCTGGAGGAGGTACGAGATGTCCGGCAGCACCAGGTCGATGCCGAGCATGTCCTCTTGCGGAAACATCAGGCCCGCGTCGACGACCAGGACCTTGTTCTCCCATTCCAGCGCCCACATGTTGATGCCGACCTCGCCCAGGCCGCCCAGCGGGAGGTAGCGGAGTCGGCTTGCGCCTGTGAGGGGTCCCCGCGAACTCACGCCGAAGGCTCTGAGTTCGTGGGGATTTTCACAAGAGACGGAGCTGCTCTGACTCCTGGGTCGGAGCGGCGACCGGGATCGGGGGCGGCGGGGGCGCGAGCAGCTGGTTCAGGTATCGCTTCACCTGGTCGAAGTCGTGCTCGAGGTCGGCGACCAGGGACCCGTTGTGCAGCGCCGCGGCGGGATGGTAGAGCGGCACGTAAGCCACCTCCCCCCGCCTGATCAAGCTGCCGTGGATCCGGGAGATGGAGCCCTGTCCGGGCATCAGGCGCTCCAGGGCGTGGCGGCCGAGGATGAGCACGACTTTGGGCTTGACCAGCTCGAGCTGCTGCTTGAGGTAGGGCGAGCAAGCTTCCGCCTCATTGGGCATCGGGTCGCGGTTCATGGGTGGGCGGCACTTGAGGACGTTGGTGATGTACACGTCCGACCGGCTGAAGGAGATGCGCCCGAGTAGCGTGTCGAGCAGCTTGCCGGCCGCGCCCACGAAGGGCTCGCCCTGCCGATCTTCATTGAAACCGGGCGCCTCACCCACGATCATGACGTCGGCCGGACACGGCCCTGTACCCGGCACGGCCTGCGTGCGCGTCGCATGCAATCCGCAGTTCTTGCACGACCGGATGGTTTCGTGGAGCTTGAGCAGCTCCGTGGGAGCGCTAAGCGACTTTCACTCCAGGCTTGGCGAACGTGATGAACTCTCCCGCTTCCTGGATGGTCTTCATCACGGCCTTCAGCTGGTCGTCTGGAAGCGGAACCAGGGGGAGGCGAAATGGTCCGGCGTTGAAGCCCATCGCGTTGACGGCGGACTTGATCGGCACCGGGTTGGCGGCAGTGGTCATCAGAGCCTTGATCACGGGCAGCAGGCCGAGGTGGATGTCTCGCGCGACATCGTTGTCGGCCCTCACGTACGCATCGATCATCTTCTTCATCGACCTGCCGGCGATGTGCGACACCACGCAGATCACGCCGTAGCCGCCAACGGCGAGGATCGGGAGCGTCCAGCTGTCGTCGCCGCTCCAGACCTTGAACTTCGCCGGTTTGCCGGCGCAGACGAGACCGATCTGGTCGAGGTCGCCGCTGGCTTCCTTCACGCCGATGATCCCGGGCAGGTGAGCGCAGCGCAAGGTCGTCGCCGCGGTCATGTTCACGGCCGTCCGGCCCTGGATGTTGTACATGATGGTCGGCCCGATCTCCGAGATCGCTTTGAAGTGCTGGTACATGCCCTCCTGCGGGGGCTTGTTGTAATAGGGAACCACCGCCAGCAGCGCGTCTGCGCCGGCCTTCATCGCGAGCTTCGAAAGCTCGACCGAGTGGTGAGTGTCGTTGCTTCCCGTGCCGGCGACCACGTTGTGGCCCGGAATCGCCTCCTTGACGGTACGCAGCAGCTCGATCTTCTCGGCATCGCTCAGGCTGGGCGACTCACCGGTCGTGCCTGAAACCACGACTCCGTCGGAGCCGTCGTTGACCAGCATCACCGCGAGTCTCGCCGCCGCGTCGTAATCGACGGACCCGTCCTGTTTGAACGGAGTCAGCATTGCGGTCAGCAGGCGTCCGATCTCTTTTGTCACTTTCCAATCACTCCCATTTCCATCGCATGTTCGGCGATCTGGACCGCGTTGAGGGCGGCGCCCTTACGCAGGTTGTCCGAAACGATCCACAGCACGATCCCTCTCTCCGACGACAGGTCCTTCCGGATCCGGCCCACGAAAACCTGATCCCGGCCGGCCACGTCCAGCGGCGTGGGATACGTGCGGGCGACCGGGTCATCCTCGACGACGATGCCCTCAGCCCTCTCGAGGATCGAGCGGACATCTTCCGGCTCGATCGCCTCGGTCGTCTCGATGGTCACCGACTCGCTGTGGCCAACCTGGACGGGAACGCGCACGCACGTCGCCGCGATCTTCAGGTCGGGCGCGTGGAGGATCTTGCGCGTCTCGTGGACGAGCTTCATCTCTTCCTCGTTGTACCCGTACTGCTGCGGCTTCCATCCACCGGGGATCACGTTGTAGGCGAGCTGGTGTGTGGTCGCGGCCACCTCGGGCTTCCGCCTGGCCGCGATCGCCTCGGTCTGATCCTCGAGCTCATCGGCCAGCGCACGCCCCGCCCCCGACGCCGCCTGGTAGGTCGAAACGATGACCCGCTCGACGCCCACACGCTGACGAAGCGGCTCGAGCACCATCGTCAGCGGAATCGTCGTGCAGTTGGGGCTTGCGATGATGCCTTCGTTGTCGCGGATGTCATTCGGGTTGACCTCCGGCACGACGAGCGGGACGTTCGCTTTCATCCGCCAGGCGGAGCTCTTGTCGATGACGAGCGCACCGGATTCTGCAGCGATCGGTCCGTACATCAACGAGATGTCAGCGCCGGCCGCGAACATCACGACCTGGACATCCTTGAATGCGGACTCGCTGAGTTTGTTGCCGTTGTACGAGACCTCTTTGCCGACGGAGCGCTCCGATGCGAAAACGCGAACGCTCTCGGCCGGAAACTTTCGCTCCACGAGAATCTTGAGCATCTCGCTTCCGACGAGTCCTGTGGCCCCGACGACAGCAACGTTTAATTGCTTGGAGGTGGGCACGGCGTCAGTTTACTTCCAATTCGGCTGTCACGGAACCTGCGCCGCGGTTGGCGGATTGGGCTCGGGCCAACTGAACTTGCTGGACCGCAGTCACGAAGGCTGGATGCACATGGAACAGTTCGACGACGTTGTCCTTATGGCCTCGCTGCCGGGCAAACACTCGGCCTCTTGGACCTACCAGAGGCAGAATCCCAATCAACCCGATCAAGCCGGCCAAGATGGTGACGATACCCGCAACCACCAATGGCCCGATCAAGGCAGATTGGAGGCCGACGTTTCCAGCGACGACCGCAGCAGCAATCCAAAGGACCAGGGTCAGCGGTAGAAGGCCGAATATCGACCAGTTCACCATCAGCAGTCGTCGTCGGATGCGACGCGTTACCGGAAGGTAGCCGCGTGCGCGTCGCATGGTCACTTCCTCCAGTACCGGAGCTAAAGGAGCAAGTTGCGTGAACGCCAACGCATGCGAGGCTTCGGCCCAAGCGGGGACTGTTTTGAAACGGACTCGATACCAGGTGTCGGCGGGAGCTCCAGTCACCGCGCAGACGTGCGGCAGATCCTTGTTCTTGAGTTGTGAAGCCCAGACGACGACGCTGTCGCCTTTGCGCGTCACTGCTGCATCAAAGGAGGTCGGGTCGCCTGTCCGAACTGCGCCGCTCGAGCTTGCTGTGAGTGACGGACCGCCGTCACGAAAGCGGGGTTCACGTTTCGAAGCTCGACGATGCGGTCGTTCTGACCAGGCGCAGCTTCCATCACTTTTGCCCTCGGGCAAATCAACGGCTTGACCACGAGCCGGCCGATGAGTCCGGCGATGATGAAGAGCAAGCCAACGAAGAAGGACCAGCCCGCCACCGCCGACGCGGTGGAGTCATTGGTGGACAGCGCGACCACCAGCGCTAGCAGCCAGAGCACGAAGCCGCCGATCAGGAGACCGCTCGGAATCCATATCGCGAGGGTCACCGTGCTGCTGCTGGCTTTCGTCAAGGGCAGGAAACCGGTGGCCCGTTGAGCCACGAGGGCCATCACGACCGCGAACGCGATTACGCCCAGGCCTCCCAGGCACACGAGGGCGAGTAGCGCGTACGCCCAGTCGGGTGGGGTCGAGAACTTGAACTTTCTCCAGGTTTCCGCCGGCCTGCCGGTCATCGCGCACACAGGGGGAAAGTCGTTTGCCCAGAGCTGCGACGACCAGATCTGGACGCGGTCGGACCGGTTGATCAACGCAGACCCAAGAGATCATCCAGGCCGCGGTAGAAACGCTGATCCGCAGTGACGCGCTGGATCGCGAGCAGAACGCCGGGCACATAAGCCTCACGGCTTGTGGTGCGGTGGGCGATGGTCAGGGTCTGGCCGGGCAGGCCGAAGATGACCTCCTGGTCAGCGACGAATCCGGGCAGGCGGACGCTGTGCACCGCGACGCCGCCCTCCTCCCCACCTCGGGTTCCGGCCAGGGTTTCTTTCTCCGCCTTCCTGTGCGCGAACGGCCTCTCCTTGCGCCGGGCGGCAAGCCGCTTCGCCGTTGACAGTGCGGTACCTGACGGTGCGTCGAGCTTGCCCGCGTGGTGCAGCTCGATGATCTCCACCGCATCGAAGTGAGGAGCCGCGATCTCCGCGAGATGCATCATCACCACGGCGCCGATTGCAAAGTTCGGCGCCACGATTCCGCCGACGCCCTTTGCGCCGCAGGCTGTTTCGAGCTTGTCGACATCGGCGGAGGAGAGCCCGGTCGTGCCGACAACGGGCGCAGCGCCAGCCGCGACCGCCGCGAGGGCGTTGTGCAACGCCTCTGACGGCCGGGTGAAATCGATCAGCGCGCGCGGCCTCTTGGAGTGGAGAAACTCAGCGAGGTCGTCGCCGCGGCCGATGCCACCCACATACTCGAGGCTCGATTCGTCCTGGAACGCCGCAACGAGGACCGAGCCGACCTTGCCCCGGTGTCCCGCCACCGCGACCCGTATCGGCTCGGCCATCAGGTGTCTAGGTTAGTCGCGCCGTGGGCGTCGGTCTCGACCTCCGCCGTTGCGGCCGCCTCGGTCTCGCCCGCCAAATCCACCGCCCACGCGCTCGGGCGCCGGGGAGGCGAGCGCCGCCGCCATAACCTCGGGATTGATGCTCTCCTGGATCGGCTCGCCCTTGGCCGTCAGCTCCTCGATCGCCGCCTGGCGGCTCAGGTTGAGCCGGCCCTGGCTGTCGATCTCGACCGCCTTGACCACGATCTCATCGCCGATGTTGCACACCTCTTCGACTCGCTCGACGCGGTGGTCCGTGAGCTTGGAGATGTGTACCAGGCCGTCCTGTCCCGGCATCACTTCGACAAAAGCACCAAACGGCATGATGCGAACCACCTTGCCCTGGTAGATCTTGCCGACCTCAACCTCATCGGTGAGGCCCTTGATCCAGTCGATGGCCTTCTGACCCCCTTCCTGGTCGACCGCTGCGATGAAGACACGGCCGTCGTCCTCGACGTCAATCTGAGCGCCGGTCTCCTCGGTGATCTTGCGGATCATCTTGCCTCCGGGGCCGATGATGTCGCGGATCTTGTCGGGGTTGATGAGGATCGTTGTGATGCGCGGAGCGTAGTGGCTCATCTCGGTGCGCGGCCCGGGCAGCACCGCGAGCATCTTGTCGAGCACGAACAGGCGCGCCTCACGAGCCTGCTCCAGGGCCTGGGCCATGATCTCGTGCGTCAGGCCTTTGATCTTGATGTCCATCTGGAGCGCCGTGATTCCGTCACGAGTTCCAGCGACCTTGAAGTCCATGTCGCCCAGCGCGTCCTCGACGCCCTGGATGTCGGTCAGCACGGCGAACTTGCCCTCGCGGGTGATCAAGCCCATCGCGATCCCGGCGACCGGGGACTTTAGCGGCACGCCTGCGTCCATCAGCGCGAGGGTCGAGCCACACACCGAAGCCATCGACGTGGAGCCGTTGGAGCTCAGGATCTCCGACACCACCCGGATCGTGTAGGGCCACTCTTCCACCGGCGGGATGACCGACAGCAGCGCGCGCTCCGCAAGTGCGCCATGACCGATATCCCGACGGCCGGGGCCGCGCAACGGCCGTGATTCACCCACCGAGTACGGCGGGAAGTTGTAGTGATGCATGTAGCGCTTGAACTCTTCGGTCGTGAGGCCGTCCAGCTTCTGCTTGTCCGACATCGAACCGAGGGTCGCGATGGTCAGCGCCTGGGTCTGGCCGCGTGTGAACAGCCCCGAGCCGTGCGTTCGTGGCAGGACTCCAACCTCGACGGTGATCGGCCGCACATCCTTGAGGCCGCGGCCGTCGACGCGCACGCCCTCCTCGACCACGCGCTCCCGGACGCGATCCTTCACCGCCTTGTCGAAGAGCTTGCCGATGATGTCGCTGTACTCGGGGAACCGTTCTCCGAGCTCGTTGATTGTCCGCGTGCGAAGGTCATCCATCGCGCTCTCGCGCTGTGCCTTGTCGGCGTTGTACAGGACGGGGTCCAGGCGCAGCGCGAGGTACTCCCCGACGATCTCCAGCATCTGCTCCGGATATGTCGGCGGAACCCACTCGCGCTTCTCGAGCCCGACCTGGTCGCGCAGCTCGAGCTGGGCCGCGCAGATCCGCTTGATCTGTTCGTGCGCTGCAGCGAGGGCGTCAACTACGACCTGCTCGCTCACACCCTTGGCGCCAGCTTCGACCATCAGGATGGCGTCGGCGGTCCCGGCCACTACCAGGTCGAGGTCCGAATCTGGCATCTGCGACATCGGCGGGTTCACGACGACCTGGCCATCGATGTAGCCCATGCGCACCGAGCCGACGGGGCCCTGGAAGGGGATGTCCGAGATGACGAGCGCCGTCGAGGCGCCATTGATGCTGAGGATGGTCGGGTCGTTCTCCTGGTCGACCGAAAGCACGGTCGAGATGACCTGCACATCGAGTCGAAAGCCGTCTGGGAAGAGCGGGCGAAGTGGGCGGTCGGTCAGGCGAGAGGCCAGGATGGCCGTCTCACTCGGCCGGCCTTCCCGGCGCATGAACGCGCCGGGGATCTTGCCCGCCGCGTAAAGCTTCTCCTCGTAATCGCAGGTGAGCGGGAAGAAGTCGATTCCTTCCCTAGGCTCCTTGGACATCACCGCGGTGCTGAGCACCACGGTGTCGCCCTGGCGGATGATCACCGCCCCGTTGGCCTGCTCGGCCACCCGGCCGGTCTCCAGTGAAAGTCGACGTCCGGCGACCTCTACGTTTTTCGTGACTACTGCCACGCCAAGCACCTCCATGAATGTGGGAGGAACCCGGCGGTGCGTCTGTGGGTCAGATTCCTAGCAGCTACCTCTTAGGTGGTTGACCTGAGCGAGAGCTTCTAAGAGCTGACCCGCGCTACCGGCGTGGGTCCTCCCTGGATTACTGCGTTATCTCCTGATCCCGAGCTTGGCGACGAGGGCGCGATAGCGCTCCACGTCGGTGTCCCTCAGATAGTTCAGCAGACGCCTTTGCTTGCCCACCAGGAGAAGGAGGCCGCGGCGCGAGTGATGGTCCTTGGCATGCGTTTTCAGGTGCTCGGTGAGCTCCCGGATTCGGGAGGTCGACAGCGCGATCTGGACTTCGGGGGAACCCGTGTCTTTGTCCGCGCGCTTGTGCTCCGCGATCAGCTTGCCTTTGACTTCGTTCTCTGCTGCCAAACTCGCAGGCCAGTATACGAGGCGACCGGCACAGGCTGTTTACGACCCCCGAATCCGCGGATAGTCCGGACTATCGAGAACTTACCGCTGTCCCATGCACGGACAGTCCGGACTAGCCGGCGAATTCGACGCTGCCGTCGGATCGTGGATCCGCCCCTGCTCGCCACGCGGTGGGGCCGTCGACCACGATCGCCTGCGAGTGGCCGAATGAATGGTGCCGGGGCGGCATCAGCAGGACGTGGTCGTTGGAGCGCGCCATCTCGCCCGCACCCGGGTGGTCCGCCTCGACCGCGGTCGTGACCCCATCCGCGAGGATCGCCTTCCGCGGCCGCGCCACTGCCTCCGCCGGATCCAGGCCATGGTCGACGAGGTTCATCAGCACCTGCGCCTGCAGCTGGGGCTGGAGGTCGCCGCCCATCGAGCCGAAGGCCGCCCACGCCTGACCGCCACGCGCCGCCATCGCCGGGATGAGGGTATGCATGGTTCGCTTCTTGGGCTCCAGCCGGTTGACGTGGCGCTCGTCGAGGCTGAAGTACACCCCGCGGTTCTGGAGCAGGATGCCCGTGCCCTCGGCCACGATCCCGGACCCGAAGTCGAAGGCAAGGCTCTGGATCATGGAGATCACGTTCCCATTCTCGTCGGCGGCGCAGAGGTACACGGTGTCGCCCGCTTCACGGGCGCTGCCGCGGCCAAGGGCGACATGCCCGGCATCCAGGAACGGCGTGAGCGGCGCCGGCGCGAAATCCGGGTCGGTGATGTAGCGGTCGCGCAGCGCATAGGCCGCATGGCGGGCCTCATCGAAAGCCGTGCCCGCCTCGAGCCGCACCAGCATCGCGGCCGCCGCCAGCCCTTGTGTCGGAGGGGGCAGCTCGTATACGACCACGTCGCGGTATGGGAACGTGACCGGGTCGACCCACTGCGATCGGTGCGTCGCGAGGTCCTGGCGGGTGACAAAGCCGTCGCGGCGTTTCACGGCGGCCGCGATCGCTTCAGCGATCGCACCCCGATAGAACCCGTTGATCCCGCTTCGTCCCAGGTCGCGCAGGGTGGAAGCCAGGTCTGGGTTGCGGAGCAGCATGCCCGCATCCATTGGCGGGTACAGCGCGTGGGTGCCCGGCTCGCGGCCGAGCCAGTCCGCCGCCTGCTTGAGAAACTCAGAAAGCTGAGGCGTGATCAGATAACCGTCCTGCGCCAGGCCCGCCGCGGGCTCGAGGACTGTGCCCAGGCCCACGCTCCCGAAGCGCTCGAGCAGTCTGCCCCACGCCTCGACCGTGCCAGGCACCGTGATCGGCAGGGCGCCGCGTGGAGGCATCGCGTCGTGGCCCCGCTCGCGAACCGCCGCGATCGTCGCCAGCTCCCCCGACCTTCCCGCGCCGATCAAACCGACTGGCGACGTTTCTCCAGCGGCCCAGATGATGGCCATCAGGTCTCCGCCGATCGATGTCATGTGCGGGTAGACCACGCACAGCACCGCGTCGGCAGCGATCGCGGCGTCGACCGCATTGCCACCGTCACGCAGGACCTGCGCCCCGACCTCGCT
>Ga0209161_10002746_pt1 | contig 14388 bp, 14 predicted proteins | sample GraSoiAngelo_155_FD_186169 | JGI IMG/M metagenome (GOLD analysis project Ga0209161, IMG submission 186169) | Grasslands soil microbial communities from the Angelo Coastal Reserve, California, USA - 14_1009_13_30cm (SPAdes) (version 2) | ecosystem: Environmental > Terrestrial > Soil > Grasslands...
CCACACCAGGCGCGCGGGCGTGGTCCCGCCGTGGAAGTCGTGAACGGGCGAGCCCGAACCGGGCGCGAAGAGCTCGATTCAGACGAAGGCGAACGCCCCTCGCCGCTGGATCCCGTCGGCGGAGACGTAGTCCCCTTGGAAGAGCCGGATGTCGTTCATCATCAGCCACTGGCGGCCGGTGGCGTCCCGCACCCGGCCCCGCAGGTACGCGAGCGCGACCAGGCCCCGGAAGTTCCCGATCGTGCTCGGGTCGCGGCCGAGCGTGCGCGGTCCCGGTGAGAGGATGCGGCCCCCACCGAGGACCGGAATGGGATCGCTCGCATCGGCCGTGTCGGCGCGTGCCGGGGACGCGGGGATCACGCCCGCAACGAGCGCGGCGACGAGCAGAAGCGGGCGAACGGCTCTCGGATGCAGCATCTCTCTCTCCTTGCTGGTCGCGAGCGCCGGCGGCCTCGCCCCGCGGCTGCCATAAACTGCCGCGCGCACCGCACGTCAAGCGCAGGGCGCGGCGCGAGGCCCTGCGCCGACTCATGCGCCTCTCGGTGACAGCCTGGCACAGCGCTGGCGCATCCCCGGCCCTCCGAGGGGCTGAATCGCCACGCATCCTCGCCATCGGGCCGCAGGGCACCCGGGCGCGGCCTCAGCGCGCAGGCGCCGGGAGCCCGCTCGCGTGCGAGCGCGACCAGCGCTTGGAAACGTCCTACGGTTCACTGCTTTTCCCGGGAGACATCGACCAGTACCAGCCGGCCTCTTCATGCCGAGCGCCGCGCCACCTGCCACGTCGGGTGAGTGGGCCTGCGAGCGAGGCTGACGAGCGAGCGCACCGAGTACGCTTCTTGCAACGCCCACGCAACGCAATGCGTGTACCTCGGAATGCGAAACGCTCCGTCGCGTCGCCGCGCCGGGCGATCACGCCCTCCGTCCGCGGCCAGAGCCTCGTCGAGCTCGCGCTGACGCTCCCCTTGCTCATGATCTTGATGGCGGGGGTGCTCGATCTGGCTCACGCCTTCAGCCTCGCGGGCATTCTGTCGAACGCGGCACGAGAAGGGGCGCGCTATGGCACGACCGATGCGACGAACACCGACGCGATAAAGAGTCGGGTCGTCGAGGAAGCGGCGGGTGCACCGCTCACGATCGACCCCAGCCAGGTGGTCGTCAATACGGCTTCGGGCACGACGTCCGGGAACGCCATCACGGTCGAGGTGACGCACGACGTGGATCTCCTGCTGGCGCAGGCGCTCGGCCTTCCTCGGCCGACCATCCGCCGCCAGGCGACCATGGTGATCTTCTAGCAGAGGGGAATCGAACGATGCGGAATCGCCAGCGCTGTCGCGGCCAGAACCTCGTCGAGTTCTCCGTCGTGCTGCCCATCATGATCGTCGTGATGCTGGGCATCGTGGAGTTCGGTCTCATCTACTTCATGCGCGCCAGCGTCGAGAATGCCGCCCGCGAGGGCGCCCGCTACGGCGCGATCCATCCCACCGACGTCAGCGGCATCCAGACCCGGGTGCGCGGGACGGTGAGCGCGATCGACCCCTCGAGCCTCACGATCGGAGTGACCTACCCCGATGGGGACAGCCTGCCGACCGAGCGGATTCAGGTGAGCGTGTCGTATCCGCTCACCACGTTCTGGCCCGGCCCGCACGCGGGCACCTACGGCACTTCGTCAACCATGAGGATCGAAAAGCAATGACGACTTGCCACCCCGGCGCGTTGCGAGCGAGCAGGCCGAACCGCGGCCAGGCGCTCGTCCTCCTCTCCCTGTTCCTGATCGTGCTGCTGGCGGTGCTCGGCCTCGGCGTGGACGGCGGGAACCTCTACCTCCAGCGGCGGGGCGTGCAGCTCGCTGCCGATGCCTCGGCCCTCGCCGGGGCGCGTCTCATGGGCACCCCGACCAGCACGGGCGCCGCCATCCGCGCCGAGATCGAGAAGTACGCCAGCGCGAACCAGGTCGACAACCCCGCCCAGAACGTGAGCGCCTACTACACCGACGACAGCGGGGCACGGGTTGGCACGATCACGTCCGGGTCGGGCACCCCCCCGGCGTTCGCCACCGGCGTCGAGGTGATCGCGACGAAGCAGCCGTCGACGTTCTTCCTGCCCATCCTCGGCATCAACAGCCTCCAGGTAAGCGCGCTCGCCGGGGCCCGCGCGAAGCCGGCGACGGGCAGCGGCGGCGGCTACGGCATGTTCGCGCTCAGCCCGAATCAACCGCGCGGCAGCAAGGTCGTCGACTGGAGCGGGGGCGGCTGGACCGTCACGGGCACCCTCCACTCGAACAGCGACTTCGACATCAGTGGCACTGGAAACACCATCAACGGCAGCGTGGAGGACGTCACCGGCGCGACGCCTACCGGCCTCTCCGGCAAGGCGGCGCTGAACCCGGGGACCAACAACCCCGTGCAATCGACCGTGCTCCCCGATCCCGTGAACAAGACGCTTGCGGACTTCTACCAGGGGACCACCAGCACGCCGACGTATCACTACATCAACAACAGCACGAACCTCGCGAGCTACGTCACGAACGGCGTCCTGGACCCCGGCGTCTACTACGTGAACGGCAACATCAATTTCTCCAAGGGCCTGAGCACGACCGTGACGTCCAAAGTCACCTTCGTCGCGACCGGCTCGATCAGCATCTCCTCGCCCAACATGAACTTCGCGCCGTACTCGCAGCAGATGCTGTTCTTTGCCAATGTCACCACAAGCAACAGCGGGCTGAAGATTTCCGGGAGCAACGGCACCTGGGACGGCATCGCGTACGCCCCGCACTCCGACCTCCAGTACTCGGGCTCCGCCAACGTCTCGGGCAGCGGGAGCGTGGTCGGCAACACCATCCACCTGAGCGGCAGCAACGGCCACCTGGCGTACGATCCCACCGTCCTCCCGCCGCCGTCGACCGCCGAGATCATCCTCTACGAGTGAGGGCTGGTTCATCGAGGAGGTGCGCGCGGGACGGGTGTTCTTCCCGCTGCCGGTCGGCGGATGACGCCGAGTCGGTCCTCGCGCCGCCCGACTTCTACCTCGCCGCGCGGTCGTCCCACCGCAGCTGCTCCGCCTGCCGCCCCGCGATGTGGTGGCGCACGCGCGGTCCGTTCCCGCCGCGGTCGAAGCGGGCGGCGGCCTCGAACAGAGCGCGGTCGTCGGCGGTGACGCGCTCGTGCTGGCGGAGGTGCTCGATCCAGGACTCGACGACGAACATCTCGAGCCACCGGTGCGGGTCCTCGGTGTCGCGGTAGACGCTCCAGCGAATGGCGCCGTCGCGGCGGCGGACCGGCTCGAGCCGCCGTACGGCGCGCAGGAACTCCTCGGCCTGGTCGGGATCGACATCGTACTCGAGCGTGACGAGCACGGGGCCCTCGTCGCCGTCGAGCTGGCATGCGGTCTCGGGCAGCGACCAGCGCGGGTCGGGGCGCAGGTCGAGGTTCGAGAGGCCGTGCAGCACGAAGCGGCGCGAGGCGACGGCGCCGGCGAGCAGCATCGCCGCGCCCGCAACCAGCGCCGTGGGGATGTCCGAGTGGGTCGCGACCACGCCCCAGAGGAGGCTGCCCAGCGCCATGCTGCCCTGGACGGCCAGGAGGCCCACGGCGAGCGCCCGTGCCCGCACCCACGCGGGCACCGCGTTCTGGGCGGCGACGCTGAGCGTGGACATGGCGCCCATCCACGCCATCCCCCCGATGAAGAGCCCGCCGCCCGCGATCAGCGGCACGCGCGCGAGGGCGACGACGGCGGACACGACGGCGAAGACGCCCGCGCTCGCGAGGACGAGACGGTCGCTCGTGAGGCGCTCGCGGAGGCGTGGCAGGAAGGCTGCGCCCACGATCGCGCCCGCGCCGAGGCAGCCGAGGAGGAGCCCGTAGCCCGTCGCCGAGAGCCCGAGCCCCCGGCGCGCGAAGAGCGGGAGCAGCGCCCAGAGCACGCTCGCCGGCACGACGAAGGCCGCGGTGCGCGCGAGGACGGCGCGAAAGGGCGCCGAGTGACGGACGTAGCGCACGCCCGCCCGCATCGCGCCCGGCACGTCCTCGGGCGGGAGGCGCGAGCGGGGCACCTCGCGGTGCCAGCGTGCGAGCACGAGGACGACCCCGAGGAACGACGCCGCGTTCAGGAGGAAGACCCAGCCCGCACCCAGGGCCGCCACCAGGAGCCCGCCGAGCGCCGGGCCGAGGGCGCGCGCCACGTTGACCGAGATGCCGCCCAGCGCGACGGCGCCCGCGAGCTCCTCGCGCGGCACCAGGTCCGGCGTCGTCGCCTGCCAGGCGGGCGCGTTGAGCGCATTGCCGAGGCCCATGCAGAAGGTGAGCGAGAGCAGCAGCCACGGTCCCGTGCGGCCGAGCACCGTGCAGACGCCGAGCGCGGCCGCGGCGACGAGCATCCACGCCTGCGTCACGAGGAGCAGCCGGCGGCGGTCGACGATGTCGGCGAGGGCCCCGGCGGGCAGCGCCAGGAGGAAGAACGGCAGGCTCGTCGCCGTCTGCATGAGCGACACCATGAGCGGCGAGGGCGCGAGCCCGGTCATGAGCCACGCGGCGCTCGTGTCGTGCATCCACGTGCCGACGTTCGAGACGCACGAGGCGAGCCAGAGCGCCCGGAAGACCGGGTGAGCGAGCGGGCTCCAGGCTGACGAGGACCGGGTCTCGGAATCGTGGGGAGGGTCGCGGACCGCCGCAATGCTCACTACCGGTGAGCCTGCTACGTGCCTGCGGGTGGTGGGTCAAGCCCTCCGTCGGCTCGGGCGACACACGCGTTGACCCGATCCCCCGCCTCACCGATACTTTCCGCCCGCGTGAGCGAGGCCCACGATCCCGGCTTCCACGTCGAGCGGGTCGACCTGCGGGACGGCCGGGCCGAGCTGCGCTTCAGCGGACAGCTGCGCTTCCGGCAGTGCTTCGCCTCATGGCAGAACGTGCGCCGCCTGGCCCGTTCGCCAGCCGCGCACCTGGCGTTCGACCTGTCGGCGGTGGACACGCTCGATGGCGCCGCCACCGCACTCCTCCTCGAGCTTCGCGACGAGGTGGTGGCGGCAGGTGCCGAGGCCGAGATCGTCGGCGCGCACGGCGGCGTCCACGCCATGCTCGAGCTCTACGGGTCGCACCCTCCGAGGCCGAGCCTGCAGGCGCCGCCGGCGCGGATCGGCATACTCGACGAGATCGGCCGCGAGACCCTCGGCATGCTGAGCGAGAACCATGGGCTCGACTTCATCGGCGACGTGGCCGTGGCCGGGGCGAAGGCGGCCCGCGCGCCGGCCTCCGTCAACTGGGGCGACGTGCCGCGGCTCATCGAGCGCGCCGGGGCCGACGGCCTCCCGATCGTCCTCGTGATCAACTTCCTGGTCGGCCTCGTGACGGCCTTCCAGGCCGCCGTGCAGTTGAAGCAGTTCGGGGCCAACATCTTCGTGGCCGACCTGGTCGGGCTCTCGGTCACGCGCGAGCTGGCGCCGCTCATGACGGCGATCATCGTCGCCGGCCGCTCGGGCGCCGCCTTCTCCGCCGAGCTCGGGACGATGCGGGTCTCCGAGGAGATCGACGCGCTGCGCACGCTCGGCCTCGACCCGTACGGCTTCCTCGTGTTCCCGCGCGTCATCGCCCTCGCGCTCGTGCTGCCGCTGCTCACCATCCTCGCAGACGTGGTGAGCATCGCGGGCGGGCTCCTGGTCGCGATGCTCGGCCTCGACCTCACCGCCAACGCGTATCTCCTCCAGACGCAGAAGGCCGTGGGGCTCTGGGACGTCTTCTCGGGGTGCCTCAAGACCGTGTTCTTCGGGCTCAGCGTCGCGCTCATCGCGTGCCAGCGCGGCCTCGCCGCACGCGGCGGAGCCGAGGGGGTGGGGCGGGCGACGACCTCGGCCGTGGTGACGAGCCTCTTTGCCATCGTGGTCGTCGACGCGATCTTCACGGTGCTCTTCAATGCCTTCGGCCGCTGAGGTCCCCATGGTCGAGGTCGAGCACCTGACGGTCGGCTACGGCGACACGGTGGTGCTCGAGGACCTCGACTTCGCGGTGCCGCGCGGCGACGTGTTCGCCATCCTCGGCGGCAGCGGGAGCGGCAAGAGCACCCTGCTCCGCGCGCTGATCGGCCTCGAGGAGCCCGTGCGCGGCACGGTCCGCATCGCGGGCGCGCCGCCCGGCCGCGAGGGTCCCCCGCGCTATGGCGTCCTTTTCCAGTCGGGGGCGCTCTTCGGCTCGATGACGCTGGCGGAGAACGTGGCCCTCCCGCTCACGAAGTGGACGACCCTCGACCGCGACGCGATCGACACGATCGTGCGCTCGAAGCTCCGGCTGGTGGGCCTGGAGGGCTTCGAGAACCACCTCCCGGCGGCGATCTCGGGGGGCATGAAGAAGCGTGCCGGGATCGCGCGGGCCCTGGCGCTCGACTCCCCGCTGCTCTTCCTCGACGAGCCGTCGGCGGGTCTCGACCCGGTCACGGCCGCGGAGCTCGACGATCTCATCTTGACCCTGAACGCCAGCCTCGGCATGACGACCGTGGTCGTCACGCACGAGCTGCGGAGCATCTTCACGATCGCCAGACACTGCATCATGCTGGACGGCCGGACGCGCCGCATCATCGCCCGCGGCGAGCCGGCGGCGCTCCGGGACGGGAGCGACGACCCGCGGGTCCGCGCCTTCTTCAACCCCCGCCCGCGGGCCGCGTGAGATGGCAACCACCGCGACCAACCACTGGAAGCTCGGGCTGTTCGTCCTGCTCGCCGTCGTCGCGCTGGTGGGCGCGCTCTTCTGGCTCGGCGCGCGGCGCTTTCATCGCGAGTCGTTCGCCGCGGTCAGCTACTTCGACGAGTCGGTGCAGGGGCTCGACGTGGGCTCGCCGGTCAAGTTCCGCGGCGTCACGGTCGGCACGGTTGCCGAGATCACGATCGCGCCCGATCGCCGCCACGTGCAGGTCACGTCCAACATATACCTCGACGCGCTCGTCCGCCTGGGGCTTCGGACCCGCGCGCCCAGGTCCGGCGAGGAGTTCATCGATCCGCGATTGCGTGTCCAGCTCGCCTCGGCCGGTATCACTGGCGTCCGCTTCATCCAGACGGATTTTTTCGACCCCGAGCGCTATCCGCTTCCAAGCCTGCCGTTCGAGCCGCCGTGGAACTACGTGCCCTCGGCGCCGTCCACCTTGAAGAACGTGGAGGAGGCGGCGATCGAGATCATCAACCGTCTGCCCATGCTCGCGGACCGCGCGAAGGACACGCTGGCCGACATGCGGAAGACCCTCGGGTCGATCGACCGCCTGGCCGCGTCTCTCCAGGCGGAGGACGGCTCCCTCAACCGGGCGCTGCAGGAGCTGCGCGCCGCGGCGGCGCGCGTCGACAAGGCGCTCGACGAAGCGAAGCTCGGCGCCACCACGGCCTCGATCCGCGACGCGTCGGCGACCGTCGGACAGGCAGCCGCCGGCGTCGGCGAGGCGCGCGAGGAGCTGCAGGCGAGCCTGGTGGCGCTGCGCGAGGCGCTCGAGTCCGTGCGCACGCTGGCGGATTCGCTCGAGCGCGATCCGAGTGCGCTCCTCCGCGGTCGGCGCACCGATGGCGCCGTCCCCGTGAAGGGTCGATGAGGCATCTGCCGTGGCTCCTCGCCGCGCTCGCGCTGCTGGGGAGCTGCGTGTTTCGCAGCGGCGACCCGCCGCGCTTCTACGAGCCCGACTCGGCGGCCCTCCATGGGGCGGTCGGTGACCGACCCGCCGCGGCGGCCACGGCGGGGGTCCCGGTCCGCCTCCGCCGGGTGCGCAGCGCCGCCTTCTTCCGCGAGCGCATCGTGTGGCGGGCGTCGGAGGTCGAGTACGGGTTCTACGAGGAGCGCCGCTGGAACGACCTGCCGGCGCACTACGTGGAGCGCGCGCTGGTGACGAAGCTCAGGGAGACGCCCGGGCTCGGGCTGACGGACGATCCCCGGGCGGCGGCGCTGTACGTCGACGTAGTGGCATTCCACGAGGTGCTCGGCCCCGTGCACGCCGCCGACGTGGCGCTGGCGGTCTCGTTGCGTGGCGGGCACCGCGGACACCTCGAGCGCACGTTCAGCGCCCGGGTCGGGATCGCCGACGGCGATCCCGCGTCGCTGGCACGCGCCATGGGCCGGGCCCTCGACGACGTCGTCGCGCAGGTGGCGGAGGGGCTGGCGGCCAGCGTGCGGGCTCGGTGAGGTGGTGAGCCCCGGCCCCGGTCCTTGCAACAGCCCTGCGTGAAGCAGAGATGCTTCCGGGGTGACGACACCGGGCGCCGCGCGCTCAGAGCCTGATCGCCTGCTGGGGATGGCGCCGCTCGCCGCCGTCGTCCGGCTGGCCGCGCCGACGACCCTCGTCATGGCCGTCGCGGCCGTCTCGAACGTCGTCTACACCTACTTCGTGAGCCGGCTCGGGGTCGAGGCGATCGGCGCCGTGTCGCTCGTCTTCCCGGTCTCGCTCCTCGCCATCACGGCGATGGCCGGTGGCATCGGGGCAGGGGCGTCCTCGGCGGTGGCGCGGGCGCTGGGCGCCGGGCGGCGGGGCGAGGCGGCGGCGCTCGCGGGGCAGGCGCTCGTGCTGAGCGTCGTGATCGGTCTCGGCTTCGGCCTCGTCGTGCAGGTGGTCGCACCGGCGCTCTTCCGGGCGATGGGCGCGCGCGGCGCGGTGCACGCGAGCGCGACGCTCTTCGCGCGCGTCCTCTTCGGCGGCGCCGCCATCACCTTCCTGGGCGGCATGTTCGACAGCGTGCTGCGCGGCGAGGGCAACGTGCGGGTGCCGGCCATCTGGTCCACCACCTCGCTCGTCCTCCAGATGGGCTGCACGCCGCTCTTCATGTTCGGCCTCGGCTGGGGTCTCGAGGGCGCAGCGCTCGCCATGCTCGCCTGCCAGCTGGTCGCCACCGTGCCGCGGGCGCTCTGGGTGCTGGGCGGCCGCGCGCTGGTGCGCCCCGCGTTCCGGCTCCCCCGCTTCACGCTGGCGCCGGTGCGCGAGATCCTGCGCGTCGGCGTCCCGGCGGCGCTCTCCGCGTCGATCAACAACCTCGGCCTGATGACGCTCACCGCGGTGGTGACCCGCCTCGGCGAGGCCGACCTCGCCGCCTACGGCCTCGGCACCCGGCTCGACTTCCTCCTGATGTCGTTCGGCTACGGCTTCGGCGCCGCCGTGCTGACCCTGGTCGGGATGGCGACCGGTGCCCGCCGCCTCGACCGGGCGCGCTCGTTCGTGACCCGCGCCGCCGCGATCACCGTGGTGCTCCTCGCCGTCCCCGGCCTCCTCCTCTGCTGGCGGCCCGCGCTCTGGCTCGGGTTGTTCACCGACGACGCCGGCATCCACGCCGTCGGCGCCCAGTACTTCCGCATCATCGGCCCGTCGTATCCCTTCCTCGGCATCAGCATGGTCATCGCCTTCGCGTTCCAGGGTCTCGGGCGCGCCACGATCCCGCTCGCGTGGATGATCGTGCGCGTCGCCGGGGTGCTCGCGGCCGCGGTCGTCTGCACGCAGGGGCTCGGCCTCGGCGAGCGGGCGGTCTTCACGACCATCGCGGCGGGGAACGTGCTGTCGGCGGCGGGCATGGTCGCGCTCTTCCTGCTGACCGAGCGCCGCCTGCGCGCGGCACTGCCCGCGCTCTTCCCCGTGAGCGAGCTCGCCGCGACCGGGACCCACGGAAGCACCTAGCTAGCTAGCCCGACGATCCCTCACTACCCGGCCGGGGCGTGCCGCGCCGGCCCGTGACGCGCTGGAAGCGTTCGACGACTCTCTTGCCGACGCGGTCCAGCGGCTCGGCCAGCCGCACGATGTGCTCGAGGCTGCGGTTCGTGGCCGCCAGCTGCTTCGTGGTGAGCGCCATCTGCCGGCGCGCCTCCTCGGCCATCGCGGCGGTCCCCTCGACGAGCCGGTCGGCAACCGCCGTCATCTTCTCGAGCTGCGCCATCATCCGCCCGGCCTGCTCCCGCAGCAGCTCGAGCTGGGCGCGCGATTCGGCGATGAGCGCGTTGGTCTCCCGCAGCGTGCGCTCGAGGGCCAAGGGCAGCTCGGCCAGGCCACGGACCACCTGGGTGAGCCCGCGGACGAGATCGACGGGAAGCCTGACGACGGAGGTCACGGGGTGTCGCGCTCAGACCATCGCCTTGAGCGCCTGGAGGGGACGCACGCGGACGACGTTCCGCGCCGGCTTGGCCTTGAACATCACCTGCTCCTTGGTGAACGGGTTGATGCCCATGCGCTCCTTGGTCGCCGGCTTCCGCTTGACCGTGATGCGCATCAAGCCGGGCACCTTGAAGAGGCCCGGGCCGCTCTTGGAGAGGTCCGCCTTGATCATGGAGCCCATGACGTGAAACACCGCGGCCACGTCGCGACGGTGAACGCCGGCGTGCTGGGCGATGGTCCGGAAGACCTCGCTCTTGCTGCGAGGCTTCGCTGAGGCACTGACCTTGAGCGGCTTGTCGAGGACGAGCTTCGAGACGGGTCGCGCAGACGCCTTCTTCACCGCTTTTTTCGCCATGTTCGTTCTCCCTCCTCTCTTGGCCTGGGCGTCGCCCCATAGACTGGAGACGGGATAAAGGCAAACGCGACCCGCAGCCGGGCCGGCGTGAGCGGCGCGACTGCCGCAGGTGACACATCACAGGCGCTGGCAACGTCAGAGTGCCTGGAGGGGAGCCGACGGCGTTGCCGCGGCCCTCCCCACGTCGGAGGGGCGTGAAAATGAACGACAGCGCGGGGAACGTCCGTGCCCTGCGACGGCGGCTGGGCATGAGCCAGGAGAAGTTCGCCGCGGAGATCGGGGTGAGCTTCTCGACCGTGAACCGGTGGGAGAACGCACACCGCAAGCCGAGCCCGCTGTCGTGGCGGGCCGTGGAGATGCTTGCCCGTCGGCGCGGTCTCGGCGACGACTTCCTGCAGGGCTCGGATCCGGCCAACGCCGAATGACGCGCGCGCGGCGCGGCACCCCCGTCGAGCGAGCGCAGGCCGCCACGGCCGAACGCGGAGGAGAGGCCGAGGAGACACGCCCGCTGACGAGCCCACCTCCCGAGGTCAGCTCGCGCTTCGCGCTGGCAGCTGCGCGCATGGCCGACGCCTGGCTCCGCGCCGGTCGCGTCCGCGTGTCGGCCCACGACTTCCGCATCGTGCGGAACTTCCTCCAATGCGACGGCTGGACGGTGGAGGAGCTGCCGGGGGTGCGCGTGCGCCTGCGGTGTGCCGGCGTGCTCTCTGCCGAGATGACCCGCGAAGCCGCGGCGCTCGTCGCGCTCCGCCGCCTCGTGGCCCCGGGCGAATGGCGCCGCCGCGCGCTCCGCGCCGGGGGTGAGCACGCCGCCTCTCCAGTTGCGATCCCGGCTCCCGCGCCGCCTCGCCTCAGTGCGCGAGCACGCAGCGACGCAGCTCCCTGCCGCGTGGGATCTCCTTGTTGACGCTCTTGATTTTGGCAAGGAGGGTGCGTCCGCAGCTCTTGGAGACGCCGCCACGCGCCATCATCTTGCGCGTGGCCCTGAGCGCCTTTCTGACCATGCGGCGCGCCGCGCGGGCGTGGCTCTTCGCCGCCCGGAGCAGCTCCCGCCGGGAGGGCGTCTCGGCGGGCGCGAGGCTCCCCCCGAGCCTCACCTGGTCACAGGCGGCAGTGAACAGGGCCTGCGGCCGCGCGGGAACCGCCTCGCCGGGGCACTCGAGGCCTCCCTCACACCGGCAGTAGGCGGCCGCGAGGCACTTGGTCCCGCCGCACTCCGGCGCGAGCGCCAGGCACGTCGATCCCTGCGCGCAACAGTCCCACGGATAGAGGAAGCATCCGTCGCACACGCGACACCTCCCCGACCCACAGTCCGCGTCGCTCTGGCAGCAGCGGCCGTTCGGGACGTGGCTGCAGCCGGTCGTGGGGTCGAACGAATCGTCCGTGCAGGGGTCGTTGTCGTCGCAGCGTCCCTGCGCGAGTGGATCCAGGGTGCAGCAGAGCGGGCGCGTGCAGTCATTGCGGCAGTCGTCGGTGTCCACCGTGTTCCCGTCGTCACACTCCTCGCCGGGCTCGACGATGCCGTTGCCGCAAGGCGCGTCGCCACGGGCTGCCGCGATGGCCTCCGTACGCAGGGCCTGCGCGGCCTGGCGGGTCGGCCGGAAGACATAGACACGTGACGGGCCGGGAGCGCCGACGAGCAGCCCGGAGGGCCCGGCTGCCACTGCGAACCCGAAGTGATCGAAGGCCCCCTCCGCGGGATTCAGGAACCGCTGCAGCAGTGCCCCCGTCCTTGCGTCGAACAGGTAGGCCGCCCCGGTGTCGGGCGCCCCGGTGTCGTCGAGCTGCGCACCGACGAGCACGTAATCCCCCGCGGCGGCGACCGCGCTGCCGAACTGGTCGCCGCGGTGGGGCATCGGGTTCGGGATGGTGACGAGCAGGTTGCCGCTCGCGCGGTCGAAGACGTAGACCGCGCCGGAATCGGCCGCCCCCCCGGCGGCCTGGGGGGCGCCGATGACGGCCCTGGGACCCGCGAGCGCCACCGCGGCACCGAACAGGTCGCCGGCGGCGGGCGCCGGGCTCTGGAGGGTGCGCTCGAGCGTCGCCGTGTCGCGGCGGAAGAGGTAGGCCGCACCGGCCTTCGGGGCCGTCTCGCTGTCCAACGGCGCGCCGACCAGCACCTCGTCACCTTCGGCCGCGACGGCCGCGCCGAAGAAGTCTCCCGCCACCGGGATCGGCTTCTGGAAGGTCACGCGCAACGCGCCGCTGAGGCCGTCGAGGAGGTAGGCCGTGCCCGTGTCCCGCGCGCCGGCGAGGGGAACCCCGACCACGACATCGGTGCCGACCGTGGCGATCGAGAAGCCGAACTGATCGCCGCCGAGGGGTGTCGGATCGACGAGGGTGCTGGCGAGGGCGGTGCCCGCGAAGCGGTATACGGCACCGACGTCGCTTCCCTGGCCAGTCGCCAGGAAGGGAGCCCCGGCGACGACGTTGCTGCCAAGTGCCGCGACCGAGAACCCGAAGCCCGGGTGGCCCGGGGCGGGGCTTTCGAGGGTGGCCAGGACGCCGCCGGTCGCGCCGTCGAAGCGGCTGACCGCTCCCGCCCCGCTCCCGCCGCCGGGCGCGCCGACCAGGAGGTCGGCGCCGGCGGCGACGACCGACGCACCGAAGGCCGCGGCCGAGAGGCGCTTGCGGAACACCGCCTCGAGCGTCGAGCCGGAGAACAGGTAGGCCGCACCGCTATCGACGAGCCCCGAGTCATCGCCGGGGGCGCCGATCAGAACGCGCGCGCCGACCGCGGCCACCGCGGTGCCGAAGAGATTCCCGGCCCGGGGCTCGCCCCGGAGCACGCCGCGAAGCTCCCCCGTCTCCAGATCGAACAGGTAAGCTGCGCCGCCCGCCGCCGCCAGTGCGCTGTCGGACGGGGCGCCGACCAGGACGCCTGCCTGGGTGACCGCGATCGAGGCCCCGAAGCGGTCGCCTGCGCGTGGCGTCGGCTTCGTGAAGGTCCGGATCAGCTCGCCCGTATCGAAAGCGAAGAGGAAGACCGCACCCGCACCGTCACGGTCTCCGGGGGCACCGATCAGGAGGCGGCTTCCCGCGGTCGCCATCGCAAAGCCGAACTGGTCCCCGGCCGCCGGAAGCGGATTCGTGAGGGTGAGCAGGAGTCTCCCGGTGCCGCCTCCGAAGAGGAAGGCCTTCCCGGACTCGCCCCCGGTCCCGGGCGCGCCGACGAGCACGTTCGCGCCCACCGTCGTGATCGCGGAGCCGAACCGCCCGGCTCCCCCGGGGCTCTCGAGGGTCAGCACCGTCCCGCCGCGGAAGAGGTAGACCGTGCCCGTCCCCGGCGCGCCGACCAGGGGGTTGCTGCCCAGGGCGGCGACCGCGGCGCCGAACTCGCCCTCCGCTGCGGGCGTCGGCGGGAGCAGGGTCGTGGGGGCGGTGTCGCCGGAACCAAAGACGAAGGCTGCCCCGCCATCGGGTGCCGCCGTGTCGTCTCCGGGCGCGCCAACCAGCACCCCGTCACCGGCGGCGGCGACCGCGGCACCGAAGGCGTCGCCTGCGGCGGGCGTGCCGGGCTTCCGCAGGACGCGGATCAGCCGGCCAAACGTCGAGCTCGACTCGCTGACCACGTAGACGATCCCGGCGTCGGGCGCCGCGCTGCCATCACGAGGCGCGCCGATCAGGAGCGTGTCGCCCCTGACCGCGAGCGCCGCGCCCATCTGTTCAGGAACCGACGACGGCGTTCGGGCCGGCCGCAGGGTCAGGCCAAGCTCGAAGAGCGGCTCCGTCGTGGACGTGCTGGGCGTCGGCGTCGTGGTGGTGGTGACGAGGGTGATGGTCGTGCTCGGGACGGCCGTCGAGGAGGTGACGAGCGTGAGTGTGGTGACGGGCAAGGTGAGCGTCGTGGTGACGAGGGTGAGCGTGGTGACGGGCAGCGTGAGCGTGGTGATGGGGACGGTGAACGTCGTGGTGACGGGCAGGGTGAGCGTGGTGACAGGCAG
>Ga0209161_10002748_pt1 | contig 14385 bp, 16 predicted proteins | sample GraSoiAngelo_155_FD_186169 | JGI IMG/M metagenome (GOLD analysis project Ga0209161, IMG submission 186169) | Grasslands soil microbial communities from the Angelo Coastal Reserve, California, USA - 14_1009_13_30cm (SPAdes) (version 2) | ecosystem: Environmental > Terrestrial > Soil > Grasslands...
GCACTCTTCGTCGTCGACGTGGGCCGGTCCATGAGCGACCTCGGTCAGGGCGAGACCAAGACGAAGCTCGATCTCGCAAAACGTGCAGCGTCAGATGCGCTCAAGGATCTAGCACCTAAAGATACGATCGGCCTCTGGACATTTCCGACGAAGGATGGTTCGCGTTACCGCGAATCTTCAAGCCTGAGCACGCCGGCGGCCAACACCAGCGAGCTCGTTCGCAACGTTCAACTCCTGGACACATTGAGTGACGATGAATCCTTCTACGAGACCGTCCATGCGAGCGTCGACCACCTGCACTCCAGCTTCGACCCGAATCGCATTAACGCGGTCGTCGTGCTCACCGGTGGCGGCTATTCCCTTGACGACCAGAAAGCGTCCGGGCTGATCTCGTATCTCCAGGGCCAGCGCGAAGACCAGCGCGTGCGTGTGTCGATTGTTGGGTACGGCACAACCCCCGCATCGAATGCCATCCTGAGGCGGATAGCAGAGGCGTCGCGTGGATCGTTCTACGACGTGACCGATCCGACGAACACGAACTTCTGATGCGAGTACTCAACGAACTCCGCGACCCCTGGGCGATCGCCTTCGCTCAGGCTGCGGCCTTCGTCACCTATTTCTTGTTCGCGGCGCAACTCTGGCAGAGCGCGCTAGCAGCCGCGGCCGTCCTCGGCGCCAGGGTCGTCGCCGGTCTGACGATTCCTGTCTCGACCCCGACCATCCCGCCACCGTCCCTGCTGACCGAGTCGGAGCTGGCCGTGGCGCGATACGTCGCGATGGGTCGGACGGACGAGGAGATCGCGCAACGGACCCAATCCAGCGATAAGCTGGCGCGCAAGCGCAGGCAAACTGTCATGACGAAGCTCGGCCTCCAGCACGAGTGGGAGCTTCGTGAGTGGGCGCTCGCGCATCGCCTCATCCCGGAGCCGCCCGCCCGCCACTGGTACGAGCGAACTGTGATGCGGGGCACGCTCGCCGGAGGAGGCCTGATCGGCCTCCTTTGGACCTCCTACCAGATCGCGAAGACCGTTTTGGGGGAAGATCCGATCGGCCGGGTCGTCCACCTCGTCAGCCAGCTCTTCAGCTAGCTTCCAGTGACCGCGTGACCTACGGGTAGATCCCGCGCGTCAACGTCGCTTCCGCGACCCGTCCGACCGCGACCATGTATGCCGCGGTGCGCATGTCCACCTTGTGCTTCTTCGAGGTCTCGAGCACGTCGTTGAATGACTTGACCATGACTTCCTTGAGGCGCGCGTTGATCGTCGCCTCGCGCCAGAAGAGGTTCTGGAGATCCTGCACCCACTCGAAATAGCTCACCGTCACCCCGCCGGCGTTGCAGAGGATGTCCGGGATGAGGAAGACGCCCTTGTCGAAGAGAATGCGGTCGGCCTCCGGGCTCGTTGGCCCGTTCGCGGCCTCCGCGATGACCTTCGCCTTGATCCGCGGGGCGTTGTGCTCGCCGATCTGGTTCTCGATCGCTGCGGGGATGAGGATGTCGCAGTCGAGCTCGAGGAGCTGCGCGTTCGAGATGCGCTCCGTCCCCGGGAATCCGGTGACCGAGCCGGTCTCGCGCTTGTACGCGTCGACCCGATTCGGATCGAGGCCCTTCGTGTTCGCGATGGCCCCACTCGTGTCGGAGAGGCCGACGATCACCGCGCCGAGCTCAGCCATGAGCTTAGCCGAGAAGCTGCCGGCATTGCCGAATCCTTGGACCACAACCCGCGCGCCTTCGAGATCCATGCCGAGATGCTTGGACGCCTCGATGATCGTGTAGACGGCACCGCGCGCGGTCGCCTCGTTGCGGCCCTCGCTGCCGCCGATCGACAGGGGCTTCCCGGTCACGACGGCGAGTGCGGTGTACCCGTGATGCATCGAGTACGTGTCCATGATCCAGGCCATCGTCTGCGCGTTCGTGTTCACGTCCGGCGCTGGAATGTCACGGTCCGGACCGATGAGGAGCTCGATCTCCGTCGTGTATCGGCGCGTGAGCGTCTCGAGCTGCTGCGCGCTCATGCCTTTCGGATCGCAGACGACCCCGCCCTTCGCGCCGCCGTAGGGAATTCCGACCACCGCGCATTTCCAGGTCATCCACATGGCGAGCGCCTTGACCTCGTTCAACGAGACCGACGGGTGGTAGCGAATGCCGCCCTTGCCGGGCCCGCGCGTCGTGTTGTGCTGCACGCGGTAGCCGGTGAAGACCTGCACGACACCGTCGGCCATCCGCACGGGGAAGTGAACAGTCAGCTCTCGCTGAGTCGTGCTGAGGATCCGCCGCATGTTCGGATCGAGATGAAGCTTGTCCGCCGCGATGGCGAACTGTTCGAGTGCCACCTCCCACGGGTCGCGCTGGGTGTGGTCGATGACCGCCGTATTTGCCTTCACGAGTACCTCCGACGCGTCATGTGGTCGCCGCTTTCAGCTTTTCGATCACGAGCCAATCATCGGTCGTCTTGCCAGGCGTGTACGCGCTGTTCCAATTCTTGAGCACGACGCGGCGGAACCCCTGCGCCTGCAGCGTTTCACGCCAGGAACGCAGGCCTCGCGTTACGTAGGGCGTCAGCCGGACGTTCGGACTGGGGGCGAGGACGCCTTCAAGATGGCGCCGCCGCTCCAGGAGTGGGATCTGGAGGAGGGACTCGCCGTCGATCTCGAGGAGGTCGAAGGCCGCGAAGATCTGGCGACCGCCGAACTGCCGTGTGTACGCGTTTCCCTGCTCATCGACCTCGAGGTCGCTCTCGTCCTTCCACCCATCGACGAGAACGCCGTCGAGGATCGCGGTGCTGCACTGTGTCTCCGCGACGATCGCGTCGTACAGCTCGCGCGGTCCGGCCACTTTGCCCTCGTAGCCTACGAAGTGCGGCTCGGGATGACCGACCCGGACGAGGACTCTCGTTCCTGTCCATGCCGGCTCGAGGATGTGGCCCTCCCGCTCCGCCCGTTCGCGGACCGACCGGGGCCGTTGGGGCAAAAGATCTGCCCCGAGGACGCTGCTCAGGATTCGAGTATCCGCGCTCTTGACAGTACGAACGCTCGTTCTATTATGTGAACGTCTGTTCGAAACAACTTTCTAGGGGTGCATCGTGGCTGCGGCATCGGCGCTTTTCCTGTCCTTCCGTCAAGGGGAGACCCCCTCCCCATCACCACAGCACGTCGAGGTGGCATCCGCGTCATGGCGGACGCCACCTCGCGTGTACTCACCCTTCCCTGCGCGACCACGGGCGCGGCCCATGGCCGTCCCGGCCCGCGCGGAAGAGGCGGCCGTCACGCGCTCTGGCCGAGCGTGGCGCCGAATCTTCCGCGCGAGTCGATCCGACTAGCGGTTACTGCGCAGCATGCAGACCGCACCGGCGCAGCCGCGAGGACTACTTTTTCTCGCCGTCGCCCCTCGCCGCCAGAAGGCCCCCGAGTGGGCCAGCAAGACTCGTGAACTCTGTGGGGATGATGAACTTGGTGGCCGGGGATGACCCGAGCTGGTTCAGCGTGTTGAAGTACTGAAGCGTCATCGTCCGAGCATCTGCGTTCTGGGCCTGCGCGTTGATCGTCGAGAGCGCGAGTGCAAATCCCTCGGCGCGGAGGATCGCGGCCTGCCGGGCACCCTCAGCCTCGAGGATCGCCGCCTGCTTCGCGCCGTCCGCAACGAGAATCGCTGACGCCTTCTTGCCTTCGGCCTCGGTGACGGAGGCGCGGCGGGTCCGCTCGGCCGTTAGCTGGCGATTCATCGCCTCCTGCACGTCACGCGGCGGCGTCAGCTCCTTGATCTCGACGTTGGTGACCTTGACCCCCCAGCGGTGCGTAATGTCGTCGAGTTTCACGCGAAGCTCTTCGTTGATCTGCTCGCGCTTTGCGAGCACGTCGTCCAACGGGATGTTGCCGACGACGGCACGGAGCGTCGTCGTCGCGATGCCCTGGATGGCCTGGCGGAAGTTCTGAATGTTCAGGAACGAATCCTTCGGCTCGACCACTTTCTGATAGATCAGGAAGTCGATGGAGATCGGCGCGTTGTCTTTCGTGATGCAGGTCTGCTGTGGAATCTCCACCACGAACTCTCGGAGATCGACTGTCTGCGCGACGCTCTGGATCGGGGGCGGCAGCAGCAGAACGATGCCCGGGCCGGCGGTCTTTTCGAAGCTTCCGAGCCGGAAGACGATCAGGCGCTGGTACTCCGGGACGATGTGGATGATCGCGCGAAACGCGAGGATCAAGATGACGATGAGGATCCCGACCGTGACGAGAGTCAAATTCATTTAGGCCGCTCCCTTTCCTTCGGCGCCCCGCGCCGGTTCGACGATAAGCCGCACGCTGTCGACGCGCTTCACTCGAACCGCGCCACCCTTCGGGACGTCTCCCCCTTCGCTCACCACGGTCCAATCCTCGCCGGCTACGTGCGCGATGCCGCGGGGCGCGATATCGGTCTTGGCCACGCCGATCGCACCAACCAGTAGCGACGCGCCGCTCACCACGGGCAAGGGGCGCAGCGCCGTCCGCAGGGCGACTCCGAAGAAGATCGCTGTCAGCCCGACGACAAAGACGACGACGAGCGGCTCGACGCTCTGGCGCACGCCCGGGAAGGTGGGACGGAACGGCGGAAACACGATGATGAGCCCGATGAGGAGGGCGGCGACACCCCCGGCCGGCGGTCAGCAACCCGTGCGCCTGAACCTTGATCTCGGCGACGAACAGGAGCAACGCGAACACCATGAGCGCGACTCCCGCGCCGTTCGCGTCGAGGGTGCCGAACGAGAAGAGCGCCAGGATGATCGCGATCACGCCGATGATCCCCGGGAAGATGAGGCCTGGGTTAGAGAGCTCGAAGATCAGCCCGTACGTGCCGAGGGTGAAGAGCAGCACCGCGATCTGCGGGTCGACGACGAAATGCAGAAGTGTCTCGATCGGGTTCTGTCCATCGTCTATGACCGGCGCGTTCTTCGTCGCAAGCGTCATCGCGCCCGCGGAGGTCGTCACCGTACGGCCATCGATCTTGGCGAGGAGGTCGGCGACGTCGTTCGCCTGGAGGTCGACGATCTTCATCGCGACGGCTTCATCCACGCGAGCGCTGACGCTTTTGCGGACCGCGTCCTCGGCCCATTGCTCGTTGCGTCCTCGGGTCTTGGCGATGTTGACGATGTGCGCGACCGCGTCGTTCTCCGCCTTGAGCCGTAGGTCACCTTGGATGTCGCCACCGCTCGAGTCCACCGGGTGGGCCGCGCCGATGTTGGTGGCCGGAGCCATCGCGGCGACGTGTCCTGCCATCGTGATGAACGTCCCGGCGGAGGCCGCGCGGGCGCCAGCCGGCGCGACGAAGGTCACGATCGGCACGCGGGTCGAGAGAAAGCGCGCCGTTATCTGGTAGGTCGAGTCGATCAGGCCGCCGGGCGTGTCGATCACGAAGACGACCGCCGCCGCGTTGTCAGACTCACCGTCGGAGACGACGCGGTCGACGTAGCGCGCCGTGATCGGGTTGATCTCGCCGTCGATGTGGCCGACCAGCACGGGCGCGGCGCCGTCCGCCCCAAACGCGCTGCTGCCGAGCCCGAACGCGCCCAGAGCGAGGGAGAGTGCGGCGGCTCCCCTGACCGCAAGATGAAGAAGGGTCATCACCACCATTGTCGGCCCTCCCCAAAAGAGCGCTCAGGCGCCCAGCCGGAGCTTCACCGGAATGCGTCCCATCTCGAGATACCAGTCGCCGACCCACTCAGCGCCGTATTTCTGTCGGAGGAGGTCGACGGCCCGGCGCAGATCCCCGGCGATGTCGGCGGAAGGCTCGTAGATCGCCGTAAGTTCGGCATCGGCGATGCGGACCCGGGCGTGAGGATCGTGCTCGAGGTTGCGGACCCAGTCGGCCTGGCGTTCCGATCGCGCCCGGCGTCGCACACCACTCGCGTCCGGCGCCGAGGGTCGTTCGCCGGTGCGTAGCCAAACAACGCCATCCGCGTATGCGAAACGGAGCCGGACCGAGTGTGGTCGCCCGCTCACGCGACCGATGGTCACGAGCTCGAGCTCGTCCGCCTCCGCGAGCGCCCGCGTGGTACTCCATGCCGGATCCACGGCCCGCGTAGCGTAGCCGCGCCGTGGACTGGCTCGCCGCGCCCGACTACTGGCTCACGCGCTTCGTCTTCGAGCGCGCGCTCGGCACGATCTACCTCATCGCCTTCCTCGTCACCGTGAACCAGTTCCGCCCGCTCCTCGGCGAGCACGGGCTGCTACCGGCGCCCGACTTCATCCGTGCGGTCCCTTTCCGCGCATCTCCCTCGCTCTTTCATCTCGTCGGCTACTCGGACCGCAAGCTGCTAATCGTCGGCTGGGCGGGCGTTGTCCTGTCGGTGATCGCGATCACCGGCTGGCTCGATGGCGGCGACTATCCGCTGCCGTTCGCCTCGATGCTGGTCTTCGCGACCCTCTGGGTCCTTTATCTCTCGATCGTGAACGTCGGCCAGACCTTCTACTCATTCGGCTGGGAGTCGCTCCTGCTGGAAACGGGCTTCCTCACGATCTTCCTCGGCCCGGCCACGACGACGCCTCAGTTCAGCCTCATCGTGCTCATGCGCTGGCTGCTGTTCCGAGTGGAGTTCGGCGCCGGGCTCATCAAGATGCGCGGTGACCGGTGCTGGCGCGACCTCACGTGTCTCTATTACCACCACGAGACACAGCCGATGCCCAATCCGCTCAGCTGGTACTTCCATCGGCTCCCCAAGCGCCTCCATCGGATCGAGGTGCTCGGAAATCACTTCGCGCAGCTCATTGTCCCCTGGTTTCTCTTCTTCCCGCAGCCGATCGCGACTCTCGCCGGGATCGTGATCGTGGGGACTCAGCTCTGGCTCGTGGTGTCAGGCAACTTCGCGTGGCTGAACTTCGTCACGATCGCACTCGCGATCTCGGCCTTCGACAACTCCGCGCTCGGCCGCATCGTCCCGCTGACCCCATACGGGCCCCAGACCACGCCGGAGTGGTATCTCGCGATCGTCCTCGCGTTCACGGCCCTCATCGTGTTCCTGAGCTATCGGCCCGCGCGAAACCTGCTCTCGCGGCGGCAGATCATGAACGCGAGCTTCGATCCGTTCCATATCGTTGGGACCTACGGCGCGTTCGGCTCGGTCACGAAGGAACGGCTCGAGGTCGTGATCGAAGGGACCGCCGATCCCGTCCTCACACCAACGACCGTGTGGCGCGAGTACGAGTTCAAGGGAAAGCCGGGCGACGTCAAGCGCCGGCCGCCGCAGGTCGCGCCCTACCACCTCCGCCTGGACTGGCTCATGTGGTTCGCGGCGATGTCGTCGCCGATGTATCACGAATGGTTCGTGCCGTTCCTCGCGAAGCTGCTCGACGGCGACCGCCCGACGCTGCGGCTCCTGCGAACGGATCCATTCGGTGGCCAGCCGCCGCGGTTCGTCCGCGCGCTCCTCTACCTCTACCGCTTCACAACCTCGAAGGAGCATCGCGACACGGGCGCGTGGTGGCATCGCGAGCTCGTCGGAGACTACGTCCCCCCGGTGTCGCTACGAGGCACGCGCTCGTGAGTGGCGGCGGTGCGTTTCGTGTCGTGCTTCTGCTCGTCCTCCTCGCGTCCTGCAGCCTGCCTCGGCCAACGGTCGGCCTCGCAATCGCTGGAACGAATGTCCCGGCTTCGCGCGAGGGAAGCTACTGCCAATCCGGCGGGTGCAGCGGCGTCTGCGGCGACACCACGGCGCCGACGGCACCACTCACCGCCGTCCGCGCTCCAGCTCCGATCCGGCTCGACTTCTCGGGAGGCGCGGAGATCAATCAAATCCACGGCGACATCTGGCAGGGCGAAACGATGATCGGTCAGCCGCTCGAGACGTTTGACCTGGGCGTCGCTCAGCGCTCATACACCTCGCTGAAGATGCGCGAGGGCAAGTACTACCTGCTCGTGTCGGTGAGATGGTCGAGGGTGACGGATAGCGGCGATACGAGTTTTGCCTTCGCGGTGGCTATCACCCCGCCCTAAGCCGCTATTCCGGGCGGTACGGCGCCTTGCCCTCTATGTTTCCGACGTACTGCGGCAGGCCAGCGTTGTCGATCTGCTGCCGGATCGCCTGAATCTCACCGATGTGGAACCAGTAGTGGTACGTCATGCGCCGTATTGCGGAGCCCTGACTTTGTCCCGAGCGCTTGCCGTTGAACGGTAGATCCACGAGCAGCTTTTCGGTCGTCAACTGGTCGAGGAACGGATCCGTGGCTCTCGTAATTGCTCGCCAGGCCTTCAGCATCTCGGCGAATGACGGTGTGGTCATGGGCGCGCCGGAGAAAAACTCTTTCTGGATGTCCTCTCGCGGCATGATCCTTTGCGGCCGGTGCAGGAGGTAGCGCTGCTCCTGCCACGCGAGGTGGCCGACGATCCAGCCGATCGAGTTCACCGGCCCAAAATGTTGCGCGGCGCCTTCCTCGGTGACGCCTCTCAGCCCGCGGAGCCACTCGCTGCGGGTGAATCGAAGCTGATCGACGAGGGGATGCGCCCGGCGCGATCGTCTCGGTCGCGCTTTAGCGGAATTTGACCCGGCCTTCGCGATCCGGCGGATTGTCCGCGTCGCCATCGTCGACCAGTATCACGAACTTCTTCTCCCAGTGCGGGGTCGGGTACACGCCGTCGTTTCGCTCGATGTTCTGGAACGACCCGTCCGGCATCTTGATGCTGGCGGGGTACGCGAACCGAAGCCACCACTCTTCCCCGTACCACGCGTCGAGGCCGATGAGCTGACCTGATTGGAAGCCCGCCCCCCGGGAGATGTCGGGTCGATGGTTCTGGGTGAGCGGGTTCAGGTCGCCGCGCTGGGGATCCTCGACGATAACGCCGGTGATCCGGTTGCTCGGGTCGTCGTAGTAAGTCCCGAACGTGCCCTGGAATCCCATGAGCACCGGCCCGTGCTGCCCAGCGAGGCTGATGACCATGACCGGCTTTCCGCTACGCACGAGCCAATAGACCGCGGCGCCGGTCGCGTCTTCGCGCGTGTCGTAGCGGTAGTAGTGGTAGTGATTGCCCGCGTCCATCCGCTGGAGGACCGTTGCGATCGCGACCGGATCGAGGCCCGGATCATTGCTGCGATTGAACTGGCGTCCGAGGTCGAGGATCGCCTGCGCCGTGAGCGGGTCCTTCCCGGTCGTGTAGTTCTGGATGATCCGGCAACTGGCCGCCGCGCACGAGAGCGGCTCACCCTTTGGATCCTCGAACTCCGTGAACCACTTCACGTCGGTCAGGCGGTCGCCCATGGTCTTGAAGCGGTGGTCGAAGGGGAATGTGCCGACGGCTGTCGTGAGCCGCAGACTGGCGACATACTCGGTCGCACCTTTCAGCAGACCGCGGCAGCTGAACGTCCCCTTGAGGCCATTCGCGTCGATGCTTGCGCTGCACTCGAAGCCCGGATCCGGAGTGAGCGCCACCTTCGCCGCGTTGACGTGCGCAGTCGACTCCCATGTCGCGAGGAGCGCTCGCGCGGTCTGCGTGCAGCACGTCGCCTGGGTGATCGTGACGTCGGGCGCTCGCGACGCGGCGGACGCGGTCGGAGTCGGGTTCCCTCCCGGACCCCCGTTCTCGCCGCGGAAGAGGATCCCGAACGTGACCAGCGCGAAGACGAGGGCGAATGCCACGAGACCGGCTTGGGCCGCGCGCTCCGCACTTGTGTACCGCATCGCGGTGATAATCCTCGCATCCCGATGGACGACCTCCGACCCATCACGCCCATCCGCCGGCCGCTGGTCGACAAACGCGCCCGCGTCCCAGCGTCCAAAAGCGTCGCCAACCGCGAGATCGTGCTGTCGGCGATCGCCGATGGCCGCTCTCGTATCAACCTCGGACCTCTCGATCCAGGAGACGACGTCCGCGCGATGACCGAGGCGGTCGTGGCCCTGGACTACCGCGTCGTCTGGGACGCCGACGAGATCGTCGTTCGCGGTTCGGCGGCCAGTCACCGCGCCGGCGCCGCGATCGACGCCCGCGATGCGGGCACGGTCGCGCGCTTCGGTGCGGCGCTCGCGGCGCTTGGGAGCGGCTACGTGACGATCACCGGATCGCAGCGCCTGCGCGAGCGGCCCATCGCGCCGCTCCTTGCGGCGCTGCGGCGGCTTGGCGCCACGGTGACCGGCGATCGCCTTCCGGTGACGATCGTCGGACCGGTTCGCGGCGGCGAGATCGAGATCGCCGGTAACGAGTCCAGCCAGTTCGCCTCAGCGCTGTTGCTCGTCGCGCCGCGGCTCGACGGCGGCCTCCGCCTCGAGATCTTGGGTTCGCTCGTGTCGGCGCCGTTCGTCGATCTCACGATCGCTTCGCTGCGGCGGCGCGGCGTGAAGATCGAGCGTGAGGGTAATCTCATCACGGTCGAGCAGGGGAAGGTTCGGGCGAAAGATCTGCGCATTCCCGGCGACGTCACCGCGGCCACGTATCCCGCCGCCGCCGCGGCGGTGCTCGGCGGCGCGGTCACGATCGACGGCGTCGACGCGCGTGTCCGCCCCGGCAATCAGGGGGACGCGCGATTCTTCGAGCTTCTCGAAGCTATGGGATGCGGCGTCTCGCACCGGGGCGGAGGCGTCACCGTGAGTCGCATCGGCGAGCTTCACGGTATCCGTGCGAACGTCAAGGACTGCTCGGACGTGTTCCCCACTCTCGCCGTTGTGGCGACCCAGGCGTCGGAGGCGACCGAGCTCACAGGCATCGGGCACACCCGAAAGCAGGAGAGCGACCGGGTGATGGTCGTCGCGAACGGCATCAACGCGCTCGGCGGCCGCGCTCAGGCGTTCGCCGATGCCATCCGCGTGGAACCGGCGCCAATGCACGACGGCATCGTCGACGCATGCGCTGATCACCGCGTGGCGATGGCGTTTTCCATCCTCGGTCTTCAGGTCCCTGGCGTGGCGATCAAGGGCGCGGGCTCGGTCGCGAAGACTTTTCCGCAGTTCTACGAAATGCTCGCCGAGCTTTCGCGATGAGCGACGAGCCGCGCGCGTCGGGCAACGCGTGCCTACGTTGCGGCGCGGAGCTCCACTCGCTCGGACACACGGCGCTGCGCACCGGTGGAAGCGGCGGCGCATGGAAGCTGATCTTCGGCGAGTTGGCGGAGCTCGGTGAGGGCACGATGAACGTCGAAATGCTTGCCTGCCCACGTTGTCGCCGCCTGGAGCTCAGACTCCCGGAGCGAGGCTGATCAGCGCGAGCGCCGAGACTGTCCCCAGATCCAGAGCAGCACGAGCACGGGAACGCCCAGCAGCGCTGTCGCGAGCGGCAATAGGACGACGAACGGGTTTGCCGTGCGTCCCGGCGCTCAACAAGGCGACCAGCGCGAAGACGACGTACTGCGCGATCCCGAGGACCATCCCGCCGTCAGCTCAGCTCGCTCCGCACGGAGCGCGCGGCCTGAAGGAAGCTTCGCGCGTACTCCTTGTCTTCGCGCTCGATGGCGTCCCGGAGCTGGGTGAGGCCCTCGACGATCGACTCGATCGCGGCCGCCGCGTCGCCGGCGTTGCCGAAGAGGAGCTCGGTCGCGAGATCGGCCGGCGTGTCCGCAAGACGCGTCGAGTCGCGGAATCCCGGACCCGCGGCGCCCAGGAGGGGCTCCGCTTGAGCGCCCGCGACCGCGAGCGCCGCCGCGGCCGCCAGAGGGCCCGCGACAAGGCGGGCCATCGCGCGGTCGTGAACGTCGGCGGAGCACACCGTGACCGCCGCGCCGACCTCGCGCGCGATGGTGCCGGCCATCGCCATCGCCGAGTCGTCGGATCGTGCCGTGGGCACGAGGAGGAAAGCCCGCCCGCGAAAGAGTCCGGGATCCGCCGCGCTGAATCCGGCGGATGTCGTGCCCGCCATGGGGTGGCCCCCGACGATGCGGGCACCCGCCGGAGCGCGCGCGGCGTAGTCCGCGACCGCTCGCTTGAGCGAACCCGTGTCGAGCAGCACCGCGCCGTCGGAATGTGTCGCCAGGTGCTCGAGCGCCGGCACGATCGCCGAGATCGGCGTCGCGACGAGGACGACATCGGCGGGCAAGAGCTCGTCGAGGCGCGTGACGATGCGGATGCTGTCCCCCTTCGCCGCTGCGCGGGCGCGTTCGTCGGTGTCGTAACCAGTGACCTCGTGGCGGTCGCGAAGCGCCAGCGCCAGCGAGCCGCCGATCAGGCCGAGCCCGGCGATGCCGATCCTCATTTCGCGGCGACCTGTTCGGTGCGCCCGACGGCGCGCGCCACGTGTGGAACCGCTCCCATGAGCGCGCGGAAGTTGTCGAAGCTGAGCGACTGGAATCCATCGGAGAGCGCGTGGTCGGGGCTCGGATGCACCTCAACGAGGAGGCCATCCGCCCCGGCCGCGACGGCGGCGAGCGCGATCGGCGCGACGAGGTACCACTTGCCCGTCCCGTGCGACGGGTCAGCAACCACCGGAAGGTGCGAGAGACGTTTGAGTAGCGGGATCGCGTTGATGTCGAACGTGTTCCGCGTGTATCGCTCGAACGTGCGGATACCGCGCTCGCAGAGGATCACATTGCGGTTGCCGCGCGCGAGGACGTACTCCGCCGAAAGCAGTAGCTCCTCCACCGTCGCCGACATGCCACGCTTCAGGAGTACCGGCTTCGTCTGCTCGCCGACCGCGTCGAGGAGCGAGTAGTTCTGCATGTTCCGCGCGCCGATCTGCAGGCAGTCGGCGACCGCGGCCACGGCCTCCACGTCGCCGGGGGCGAGGACTTCGGTGACGACCGGAAGACCGCTGACCGCGCGGGCTTCGGCGAGTATTTCGAGCCCCTCCCCACCCATGCCGCGAAACGTGTACGGCGAAGTTCTTGGCTTGAACGCGCCGCCCCGCAGCGCGGCCCCGCCCGCCGCGCGCACCGCCCGCGCGGTTTCGAGCGTGACCTCGCGGGACTCGACCGCGCACGGACCCGCGATCACCGCTAGGGGATGGCCGTGGCCGACCGGCACGTCGCCGATCCGCACGACGGTGTCCTCGCCGATGACCTCTCGCGACGCGAGCTTGAACGGCCGGCTGATCGGCACCACCTCGGCCACGCCCGGTAACGACTCGACGGCTTCCGCGGCCGCGCGCGAGGTGCTTCCGAATGTGCCGATCGCGGTCCGCTCCGCGCCCGGGAGAGGCACCGGCGTGATGCCGAACTCCTTGATGCGCTCGACCACCGCGTCGATCTCGTCCTTGGTCGCGTCGCGCTTCATGACGACGAGCACTTAGGGCACCCCGAGCGGCGCGTCGCCGGGAAGGTCGATCGCCCACGAGGGACGAAGCACGCGGGCGCCGTGCAGAAAGACGTGGCGGACCTCCGTCTGCGTTTTCGGAGTGTTCCACGCGATGAGCAGGCGCACGCACCGCTCGAGCGACCCGGGCACCGGTATCTCACGGCCGCAGATGAGCGGAACCTCGGTCCAGCCGAGTCCCACGCGCGCCGCATCGGCCGGGAATGCGGCGTCCAGATCGTCGGTCACCGTGAACCAGATGTAGCCGATGTCTTCGGGTCGCACGCCGTTCAGCTTGACGATCGTGTTGAGCATCTCGAGCGTGCCGTCGTAGATCGCGCGCGGCTCGTTCTTGTCGACGGTCGTCGCGCCGCGGATGCCACGGACAGGCATCAGGTCTTCCCCGCCCCGACGAGCGCGGAAACGAATCCACGGAGGGCTTCCGGCCGGCGGTCCGCCGGTGCCGCGGAGACTGCGTCGAGCGCAGCGCTGCCGACGACGACCGCGTCGGCGACCCCCCGCAAGGACGCGACATGCTCGCCAGTGCTGATGCCGAACCCGACCGCGATCGGGAGGGAGGTATGGCGGCGAACGCGAGCGACGAACTGGGCGACGTCGGCACCAACCGCGCGACGCGCGCCGGTGACTCCCGTGAGCGACACGCAGTAGACGAAGCCGCGCGCGGTCGGCACAAGACGCGCGAGCCGGTCGTCGGGAGTGGTCGGCGCGTAAAGGTCGATCCGCGCGAGCCCTTCGGGATCGAGCGCGACGTCGAACTCGCCCGCTTCTTCGGCAGGCAGATCGGGAACGATGATGCCCGCCACTCCCGCGCGAGCGGCATCCGCCCCGAAGCCACGAAGGCCCCCGCGATATTTCAAAAAAGGATTCGCGTACCCCATCAGGAGCACCGTCGCGTCGCGCTCGCGGACGACCGTCGACGCCTCCGCGATGCAGTCCGCCAGGGTCACCCCGTGGTGAAGGGCGACCTCGCTCGCGCGCTGGACCGTCGCGCCGTCGGCGAGCGGGTCGCTGAATGGCACCCCGAGCTCCAGCACGTCCGCTCCGCCGTCGAACGCGGCCCGTACCAGCGCGCCCGTCGCCGGGCGGTCCGGGTATCCCACGGTGAGATAGACGACGATCGCAAGTCGCTGCGCCTCGCGCGCTCGAGTGAACGCCCGGGCGATGCGCTGGGTGCCGCTGAGCGCAGTTGAG
>Ga0209161_10002750_pt1 | contig 14381 bp, 16 predicted proteins | sample GraSoiAngelo_155_FD_186169 | JGI IMG/M metagenome (GOLD analysis project Ga0209161, IMG submission 186169) | Grasslands soil microbial communities from the Angelo Coastal Reserve, California, USA - 14_1009_13_30cm (SPAdes) (version 2) | ecosystem: Environmental > Terrestrial > Soil > Grasslands...
CGGACCTCGCGAAAATTGGGATTCGGATCAACCCAGTCGGGATTCCCCTGGCGAACCTATACGCCATTCAACTCGCCGACAGCAACGGCGTCTGCCCATCGCAGGCCGTCCCGAATCAGTACGGTGGCCCATTCCCGATCGGGCAGGAGTTCTACACGTCGGACTACATCTCACCGGACGACTGGACGCAAAACAACGCGATCAGCTACGGCAGCGCCAACAGCTGCATGTCGGCTTACAACGACCCCGAGGTCGATGCCCTAGTCGTCGATGCCGCGGGGAACCCGGCGAATGCGACGGCGGACTACACGCGGATGACGCAGCTTATGTACGACAATTACACAAATGCATGGCTGGTCACGCCGCAGCAGTTCTCCATCTCGCACGTCAAATTGAAGGGCTACGTGCCAAACCCCATGGGGAGCGCTCTACCCTTCACGATGATGTTCAACACCGAGTACGCGGGATAGCGTCGCCCCAAAACCGGATTCCGGGCCGCTGTAGACACCCCCCCGGTTCCAACCAAGGCCGGTGGACTAGGAGGTCGGGAGACGTGGAATTTCCCCGATGAGTTCCTCGGGAGGAAGATCCCCGATTTCTTCCGCGCGATGGCACGCGACCGTGTGATTCGGATGGTTCGGAATCACTCGAAGGAGAGGCTCTTCGACCCGGCATCGGTCGATCACGAACGGACAACGTCCCGCGAATCGGCATCCGGGAGGCGGATTGATGAGGGTCGGGACTTCACCGGACACCCGATACCGCGCGGCCCGGCGTCGCACCTCAGGCACCGGGAGGGCCGCGAGCAAGGCCTTCGTGTAGGGATGCAAGGGATGCTCCAGGACTTCGCGAACGGGTCCGACTTCCGCGAGCCTTCCCAAATACATCACCGCGACACGATCCGCCACGTAGCGGACCGCGGCGACGTTGTGTGTGATCAGAAGATACGAGAGGCCGAAATCGCGCTGAAGCTTGACGAGTCGGTTGAGGACCTGCGCCTGGACCGCGACGTCGAGCGCGCTCGTGGGCTCGTCCAAGATGATGAGCTTCGGGTCCAAGGCCAGGGCACGAGCAAGCGAGAGGCGCTGCCTTCCCCCTCCGGAGAACTCGTGCGGATACAAGTCCAGTGTGTCTGCGGGCAATCCGGCGTGCGGAAGGATTTCCGCGACGCGCGCGCGGAGCTGGGCCTTGGTGATCGGGCCCTGGGCCTGAATCGGCTCCCCAACAATCTGCCACGCCCGCATTCGAGGGTCGAGGGAGCTAACGGGATCTTGGAAGACCATCTGAACCTCTTTTCGCCAGGGGCGAAGGTCTCGACCCTTGACCTTCGTGATGTCCACCCCCTCGAACAAGATCTTCCCGCCGGTGGAGTCGTGAAGCCGCGCGATGAGCCAGCCGAGCGTCGTCTTCCCCGAGCCGGACTCTCCGATCAAGCCGACCGCTTCCCCTTTCTGAACCTGCAATGAGACGCCATCCACGGCGTGGATTACGTGCTTCTCCCGACCCGCCAGGGTGTCGGCAAGAGATTGGGTCAATGGAAAGAGCTTCTCGACATCGACGGTCTCGACGAGCGCCTCAGTCATGGCATCCCCAGCACGTCTCTGCTGAAATAGCAGGCGGCGAGGTGTTGAGAGCTGGACGCCCCTTCGGCCGGAAGCAGCGCGGGACCCGGATCCTTCGAACATTGCGGGCGGGCGATCGGGCACCGCGGATGGAAGGTGCACCCGGTCGGAAGCCGGACCAGGTTCGGGACCGATCCCGGCAGTGACGGCAACGGGCCATCGGTCTTGTATCGATTCGGGACGGATCGCATCAACGCCTTCGTGTACGGATGCCTCGGGTCCTGGTATACGTGGTCGACGGGACCTAGGTCGACGATGTGTCCCGCGTACATGACCCCGACCGCGTCCGCCATCTCCGCGATGACCCCCAGATCGTGGCTGATGAAGAGGATGGAAGTGTTGACCTCCGTCATAAGTTCCTTCATGAGCGTGAGCACTTGAGCCTGAATCGTAATGTCCAGGGCACTCGTCGGCTCGTCCGCAATGAGGAGGGAGGGCCGGCCGCTCAGCGCTATCGCGATCATGACCCGCTGCCGCATTCCGCCGGAGAGCTCGTGTGGATAGAGACCGAGGATCGTCTCCGGATCGTTGATTCGGACGAGCCTGAGGTACTCGAGGACCTCACGCAGGAGCTTCTCTTTGTCCTCCTCGAGCGGCAGCCGCATCTTCCTTTTAGCGAGAGATGGGACCAGCGGTTTCGTCAGGACCTCCGCGGCCTTGGGGAGGTCGCGTTTCGAGTAGTCGTACGGTGCGAGCGGCGAGACGAGTCCCTTCTCCTTCCCGGATTCTCGAAGGTGTCGGATGTGGATCGCTTCGGCAATCTGGTCTTTAATTCGGTACGCGGGATTCAGGGAGTTGATCGGCTCCTGAAAGACCATGCTGATCCCCGTCCCTCGAACTTGAGGAAGCTGCCACTTCGGTAGGCGTACGAGATCGATGCCTCGGAAGACGACCCGCCCCGAGCGAATGCGGGCCGGTGGTTCCGCGAGGAGCCGTGGAATGGCATGAGCCAGCGTGCTCTTTCCGCATCCTGTCTCGCCGACGATTCCGAGGACCTGACCGGGATGGAGCTCGAACGACACGTCGCGCAACGCGGCACGGATTCCTTCTCCGACGACGTAGTCCACCGAGAGATTCTCGACTTGAAGGACCGGCTCAGTCACGTGCGACGCCTCGTGCCAGTTTCCCGGCTCTTCGGCATGACACCTGGATCATGCCTCCGCCGGCGCGGCAGCTCCCGCCGTCACCTTGGTCGGCACAGCCGCTTGAACGAGAGCCCGGCGACTCCGCGGATCGAGGACGTCCCGTAGGCCATCGCCCAGGAGACTGAAGGCGAGCGCGGTTATAAAAATCGCACCGCCCGCGGCGAGGACGGTCCACGGTGCGAGTCCCATGAGGTTTTGGTTGTAGTAGTACTCGACCATGTTGCCCCATTCCGGGACATTCAGCGGGACCCCGATTCCGATGAAGGAAATCGTCGAGAAGGTCACGAGGACCGTGCCGACATCCAGTGTGTAGTAGACGATGATGGGCTCTAGGATATTTCGGAGGACGTGTCGAAAAAGGATCCGCACCTCGGAGACCCCCGCGGCTTTTGCGGCGACGACGTAGGGCAGGTGCTTGACGACGAGCACTTCCCCGCGGACCAAGCGGACGTAGTAGGGCCACCAGGTGAGCAGGATTGCGAGCACGGACGGGATCGTACCGCGTCCCAACGACGCCGCAATGGCTAGCGCGAGGACGAGGCTCGGGAAGGCAAGGAAGACGTCCGCGAGACGCAGGATGAGCGCGGAGATCACGCCGCCGATCGTACGAGGTCGGTCCCAATAGCCCGCGACCAAACCGAGGACTCCTCCGAGGAGTGCGGCGAAACCCGTGATGGAAAAGCCGATCGCGAGGTCCAACGGCAGCGCCGCGAGGACCCGCGAGAAGATATCCCGCCCCAGGTTGTCGGTTCCGAACAGGTGTTGTAACGAGGGCGGAAGGGTGCAGGTCTCGTACGAACCGTTCGAGGTTTGGATCGTCCGCGACGGGCACGGCGAGGGGTAGTAGTTGGGATCATAGGGAAGGATAGATGCCCGTTGGCCGCCGATCGCGCCGGATATTGCGGGGACGGCCACGACGAGGACCGCGACAACCACGACCACAACCACCATGAGGAACCCAACGAGGGTGAGCGGGTTCGCCCTCATCACGCGGATGAAACCGCGGGTCGCCGGCACGAGACGCCTCGTCCACGTTCGCACTATTCGAAGGGCGCCCGTCAGAGACGCGAATGCCGCGGGAGATCCCGGCGCCTCCATCTACCGCCACTCCACCCGCGGATCAAGGAGTCCGTACAGGACGTCCGCGATGAGGTTCGCAAGGACGACGCCGATTGCGAAGATGATGACGACCCCGATGGTCCCGGCGAATTCATAGTTCGTGATGGCGTTGAAGGCGTACGCGCCAATCCCAGGCCAGCGGAAGATGTTCTCGATGACGACGGTTCCGGAAAGCAGCCCTCCCGCCGTAATGCCGAGGACCGTCGTGGTTGAAATGAGCGAGTTGCGCAGGGCGTGCTTGTACAGAACCCAGAAGTCCGAGAGCCCCTTCATTCGAGCGGTCTTCACGAAATCCAGGGGCAACACTTCGAGCATCGAGCCCCGGGTCATCCGCGTCGCAATCCCGAGGTTCAGGAACGCGAGGGCGGAGGCGGGAAGAATCAGATGGAGGATCGCATCGCCCGTCGCGGCCAGGTTCCATGCGAGGAGCGCATCGAGGACTGACATGTGTAGGCGTTCCGGAAACGTCGGTTGGCTTGTGAAAGCCCCCTGATAGGGAAGGCCGAGGGCCGGTCCGACGACGACCGCGAGAACCACCGCGCCAAGGTAGGTTGGGGTGGCCCAACCGCTCAGATAGAACGTCCGGACCAAGTGATCCCGCCATCGCCCCGCGCCGTTCGCCGCGACGACGCCTAGCGGAATCCCAACGATGATCATGAGGACGATCGACGTGGTGACCAGTTCCAGGGTCTCCGGGAAGGCCCTCAGGATGGCGGGAAGGACCTGCTCTCGAACGGAGTTCTCGCCCCAGTTGCCGCCGACGAGGTTTCCGAGGTACGTCCAGTATTGGATGAGGAGCGGCTTGTCGAAGCCGAACGTGATTCGGCACTGTTGCACCGCGGCCGGCGTCCGTGCCTTCGTCCAAGACGCGCACGGGTCGGGCACCGCCACGTGCGTGAAGAAGAACGTAATCGTGATGACGCCGAAGAGGACAGGTACCAGCTGAAGGAGACGCTTGCCGACGAAGATGATGAGGTCGCTCTTGTTGCGGCCCAAAGGCCTCTTCCTCCTCGCGCAAGCCGAGGGCCGACGAGCTCGGGCACCCGCCGATTGCCTCCGAGCGCGGCTGCAAGTATTGGGTAAATCTACGGGCCATAAGAAGGTAGGCCTATACAACCGAGCCGTGTGGCTCCATCCGTTTCAGAAGGCGGTTCGATTTCGGAGCCGCGTCTCTGGTGCCTCGTCCGCACATAAAGGCTGAAATATGAGGAACCGGTACAGAAAATCGGCCTTTTCATGTATCAGCGGGTCCAGCGGGAGGACGTGGTCCGAATCCCGCCGGAGCGGCTGGGGGAAGACATCGACTCCGTCGCCCGGGAACTCACGCGGACGACGTTAGAAGGGAAGATCGGCGCGGACAAGACATTGACCTTGATCGCGAGCAACATCGAGCGGGTCGGCGAGGGCCGCATCGTCCACGGGGACGGCGCGGTCTACCAGCGAGTCCGATACGACGCCCTGGTCTTCGCGCCGACCCTCCAAGAGATCGTCGAGGGCACCGTCGTGGAAATCCTTAAATTCGGCGCCTTCGTGAGATTCGGTCCCCTGGACGGCCTCCTGCACATCTCGCAGGTCATGGACGATCGAGTCGACGTGGACGAAGAGGGACAGCGGCTCATCGGCAAAGACACGAAGCGGGACCTTCGGATTGGCGACAAGGTCCGCACGCGCATCGTCGCGGTCTCTCTGAACGAACGCGCGCCGCGCGAATCGAAGATCGGGCTCACGATGCGACAACCCGCCCTCGGCAAGCTCGACTGGATCGAAGAGGACCGCGCCCGTGCGGAAGGCCGCGCCCGGAAGAAGAGGTGAGCAATGGTCGTCAAGATCCCGAAGGCGTGCAAGAACTGTTCCGCGATCACGGACGAGGACAAGTGCCCCCTGTGCGGCGGCGAGACGTCGAAGGACTGGCAAGGCTACGTGATCATCGTAGACCACCCGCGGTCCGAAATCGCGAAGAAGATGGGCATCCACACGAACGGGAAGTTTGCCCTCCGTGTTCGCTGAATTCGCCAACGTGACGTTGCGTCTCCCGGAGTCGCTTCGCGAGTACCTGCGATGGCCCCTGGGAAAACTCGTCCACGGGGAGGCCATCCTCCCCGCGATCGGAGGGACGAGTCCCGTGGTGACCGTCGGGGACTTCTGCACGTTGGACCTCGTCGCGCGCGGCCGTTCTCCCGACCTCTGCCTCGTCGACTTCAAGACGAAACGCCAAGAGGATCCGGAGCTCCGCGACGCGCTGCAGCGGATCGGATCCGTCGTGATGCGCGTCACGAACCCCGCGGGGACGATCACGCCGGACGCGTGGCGCGTGATCTCCGAAGCCTTTAAGTCGAAGGAGCGGGTACGCGTCGAAGTCCGAGGCGAAGAGGACCTTTTGGCCCTGGTCTGCATCGCCCTGGCGCCCTCGTCCGCGGCGGTGCTGTACGGTCTTCCGTCCCAGGGCGTCGTGGTCGTGCGACCCGATGAGGCAGCGAAGTCCCGGGCCATGGACGTCCTGCGCCGGATGGAACGGTGAAGCGATGCAACTCGAAGTGATCCAGAGGAAGGAGAACCCGCTCCTCAAGAGGACCGAGGTCTCCTTCAAAGCGATCCACAAGGCGGAGCCGACCCCGACCCGCGACGCGCTCCGCGCGTTCCTCGCCCGCGAACTGAAGGCGACGAAGGACATCGTGGTCATCGATTCGCAGGCCTCGACGTTCGGCCGATACGAGACCGTCGGCTACGCGAAGGTCTACAAGACGAAGGAGGAGGCCCTCGCGGTCGAGCGCAAGCACATCCTCGTCCGCAACAAGCTGATCGAACCGGAGGTCAAGGAGAAGAAAGCGGCCGCCCCGAAGCCCGAGAAACCCGCGCCGAGGGCGGAAAAGGCGGAGAAGCCCGCGACTCCTCCCAAGGCGGAAGCGCCGAAACCGGAGGCGAAGCCCGAGGCCAAGGCGGAGCCGAAGCCCGAGAAGCCGGCCGCGAAGGAAGAGAAGAAACCCGCCAAAGAGGAGAAGAAGCCCGCCGAAAAGAAAGAGGCACCGAAGGAAGAGAAGAAGGCGGAGCCGAAGAAGAAGGGCGGTAAGTGATGGCCGAGGCGAAGAAGGAAAAGGGCGTCGCGGGACTCAAGCGGAAGTTCTACAAGATCGACGGGAATCGCATCACGCGGGAGCGGGCGAACTGTCCGAAGTGCGGGCCGGGCGTGTTCCTCGCGAAGCACGGGGATCGCATGTCCTGCGGCCGATGCGGCTACACGGAGTTCGCGAAGAAGTGACCCCGGGTCCCGCTGGGCGGAGATTTTAAGCCCGTCGACCATTCGCCGCCGAGCCCGCGTAGGCTAGTTTGGATAGACTTCCAGGCTCCGGACCTGGTGACTTGGGTTCAAATCCCAACGCGGGCGTCCTATCCTGGCGTGTGTACAAACCTAAATCGATGGGTGATTTCGGTCCTCGTGGACCGCTCGGACGAGGTCCTGAGGCTCCTGCGAAAGGCACAAGTGTCGGGCGAGATTGTAACCGGCTCGCGGGTGAGGACTTGCGCAAGCTCATCATGTGGAACCTCGTCACCTTGGACGGGTTCTTCGAAGGAAGAAAAAGCTGGGACATCGGCTGGCACGACACCGTCTGGGGCGAGGAACTCGAGAAGTTCTCGGTCGAGCAGTCGAAGTCGATCGGGGCCCTCCTCTTCGGCCGGGTGACGTACGAAGGCATGGCGGGATATTGGTCGAAGGAGAAAGGCGACATCGCCGACTTCATGAACGCGGTGCCCAAGGTCGTATTCTCGAAGACGCTCGCAAAGGCCGATTGGAACAACACGAGGTTGGTGAAGCAGAACGCGGAAAGAGAAGTCGCGAAGATGAAGAATGAAAAAGGAAAGGACCTCTTCATCTTCGGAAGCGCCAACCTGTCCTCGGCCCTCACGCGGAAAGGCCTGATCGACGAGTACCGCCTGTGCGTCGCCCCGATCGTCTTGGGTGGCGGGAATCCGCTGTTCAAGGAAAGCTCGGAACTGCTGAAGTTGAAGCTCATCGAGGCGAGGCCCTTGAAATCGAGCGGGGTGATCCTCCGGTATGAGCCCCGACCACCCTGATCAATCGAAGAAGGCTGAGACGTTCCGGCGACTCCATCGCGGAGCCAGGATCCTGATCCTCCCAAACGCTTGGGACGTCGCGAGCGCGCGGCTCTTCGAGGACGCAGGATTCCCGGCGGTCGCGACCTCGAGCGCGGGCCTGATGGTCTCCCTCGGTTACCCGGACGGCGAGGCGATCGACCGCGAGGAGTTCGTCGCCGCGACCCGGAGGATTGCGCGGGCCCTCTCGGTCCCTCTCAGCGCGGACATCGTCGGAGGATTCGGGCGCTCGCCGAAGGAGGTCGTCTCGACGGTGCGGAGCGTGATCGAGGCGGGGGCGATCGGGATCAACATCGAAGACTCGGTTCACGAGACGAAGGAGCTCCTCCCGATTCCTGCACAGGTCGAACGGTTGAAGGCGGTCCGAAAGCTGCGGGACGCCCTGGACGTCCCTTTTGTGATCAACGCCCGCACGGATGCCTTGTCGCTCGCGCCCGGAGAACCAGAGGCCCGACTCGCGGAAACGATTCGGAGAGGGACCGCCTACCGAGACGTGGGCGTCGACTGCCTCTATCCAATGGGCCTGACCGATCCCGAGTCGATCGCCGGATACGTGAAGGCCGTCGAGTTCCCGATCAACGTGATGATTCGGAAAGGGCTGCCATCGATCGCGGAGCTCCAACGGTTGGGCGTTGCCAGGGTCAGCTTCGGCCCGAGCGCTTCCTACGCCACGATGGGGCTGCTCCGGCGCGCTTCGGCCGAAGTGCTCGAACGGGGAACCTATGCGACCCTCCTCGACGGAGCGATCAGTTACGACGAGCTCAACCGCCTCGCGTCTCCTCGGCGTGGATCGTAACGCCTCGACGCCGTCGGCCCGCAGGCCTGGCGGCCCATTCCGACAGGCGGGAGATTTATCACCGTTCGCGGTAGGCTCGCTCGAGCGTCGCGATCTCGAGCTTCCTCATCTTGAGCATCTCCACCATGACGTGCTCCGAGTTCCCGGACTTCGAATCGCTGAGCATCTTTCCGAGGGTCGCGGGTATGATTTGCCAGGCGAGACCGAATTGATCCGTCAGCCAGCCGCACGGACCTTTTTCGCCTCCCTTGGAAAGCGTCTCCCAGAGGCGGTCAATCTCAGATTGCGTCTCGCATTCGACCATGATGGAGGTGCCTTGCGAGAAGGCGAAGGACGGTCCACCGTCGAATGCCGTGTAGATCGTCCCATCGAGCCGGAACGTCGCGTTCAACAATTTGCCTTTCGGGATCGGCCCGTCCGCTTCGCTGCGGACCATGCCGAGAATCTCCGAATCTTTGAAGGCGGAGACGTAAAATCGAACGGCTTCCTCGGCCCGGTCGCTGAAGGTCAGGCAGGTCGTGACCTTCGGCCGTTCCTTCGCTTGGGCGCGCTTGCTTGGTTTTCGTTGGGTCGCCATGTTCCGACCCGAGGCGAGACTCGTGGATAAAATCTGCGGCGGCACTCCTGATTTCGGGCGAGGAGGAGAGGGCCGTGGTTGGGAGTGACTCGCAATCCGAAGGGTCCGAAACCTTAAATGGCTCCGGAGGAGGTAACTCGACATGGAGAAGCTTGACAAGGCGGGCTTGCGTCAGCGCCTGACGCCGATCCAGTACGAGGTCGCTGTCAATAAGGGGACGGAGCGGCCTTTCACCGGTGAATATTGGGACAACCACGAACACGGGGTCTACCGGTGCGTCGTCTGCGGCCGAGAACTCTTCGCGTCCGAGACCAAGTTCGATTCGGGGACCGGATGGCCGAGCTTCTGGGAGCCTCTCGGGAAAGAGGGGGTCCGGGAGAAGGTGGACCGCAGTCTGTTCATGCGGCGGACCGAAGTCGAATGCGCGAACTGCGGTGCCCATCTGGGACACGTATTCGACGACGGGCCTCGGCCGACCGGCCTGCGGTACTGCATCAACTCGGCCTCGTTGCGATTCGATCGACAATAGCCCGAAGTTTTGGCGGGCGGCATGTCGATCGGGGAGGTCCCCTCTGTCCCGTCGTGCCGAGGTTTTTGCGTGACGGTGCCCGTTCGAACCCGTTCGTGCACGCCTCCGTACTTTCCAGGTCCCCTTCAGGATATCGTTAAATAGGCCTGCTAACTTCGGCGGCCTTCCAGGTGGAAAAATGGCTGACCAACCGAAACCGGGGAGCATCGTGCACGTGGAGTTCCACGTCAAAGACCGCAAGAAAGTCGAGAACTTCTATGGGAGCCTGTTCGGCTGGAAGTTCCAGGAAGTCCCTGAGCTAAACTACTCGATCTTCGAGGCGCCGAGCGGCCCCGGAGGGGGCGTCGGCGGACTGCAGCCGGGGAACTGGCCATCGGGCGTCATCAACTACATCTTCGTCGAGTCGATCGAGCCCTTCCAAGAGCGAATCAAGAAAGCGGGCGGCAAGATCATCGCCCCGAAGATGGAGATCCCGGGCCAAGGCTGGTTCGCGGTGTTCGAGGATCCGTCCGGCACGCGCATGGCCCTGTGGCAGCCCAGCCCGCAATCGATGCAGTCGCAGAACCGTTAGTGGGCGCCGTCACCCGCCTAATCGGCAGGGTGAGGGGAGGCCGTCGGCGACTTCGCGGGAACGCCGCGGAGTCGCTCCGTCGCACGGACGAGCAGGCCCTCGGTACCCTTGTCGCTGATCTTTCGGGCCGGGGCGCCCCCGAGCGTCTGATGCGGTTCCTCGAAGGAATGGGTCACGACCGCGTTCGCCCCGATCGCGACATCGTTGCCGATCACGATGTCGCCGAACAACTTGGCGCCCGGGCCGATGTAGACATTGTTCCCGATCGTCGGGGCCCGGTCGTCGAATCGCACCTCGGACCCGATGTGCGCCCCGACGTGGATGCGGCAATTCTCCCCGACCCGCGCGTTCGGGCTCACCATCACGGAACCGCGGTGGGGGATCGCGAGCCCAGGCCCGAAGACGTTGGGGAAGACGATGAATCCGAGACGTCGTTCCATCAGGTGGAGGCGCACGTACAGGAACCTCGCATGCGCCCGACCGAACGCGGACCGCTTGCAATTTGTATAATATTCGACCTTTCGGAGGAGACGCTGGAATCGCCAGGTGTCATCGACGAACGGTCTGGGCCACCGTCGGGTCTGGCAATGGGCCAGGCGGTCCGCCTCTAGGTAGAATCGATAGTCCGCTTTCGACTCGATCATCCGTCGACTGATACCCTGTGACGCCGGCCGTTATCACCCTTGGTATTCGGGTGTATTCTGACGTGATACTTCAGGCGCCCGATATCCGACTCCCCGAGGGCCGGAAAGACGCATCAGTGCCCCGTCATCGCCTCCCCGGGTCCCGCGGTCTCGTCCCGGGCGTGGGTCGACCCGCCGCCGCTCGTCCTCTTTGACGCACCCGCGAACCTCTCCCCGAAAATGCATCGTTCGGACGCACACAACTGCGGGCAAGTGTACTCCTACGGCTTATGCCGTCGCTGGCTTTCGGACGGCCCATTGCAGAGGGTTGCCAGGCCAGCGGCCGCTTTGTCGCGACGCTGAAGGCTCTTCGGCCCAACCGGATCGCTCCCCCGGACCGCTATCGCCGGCGGACGGAGGGCCGGCGGCTGGCCGCGCGATGCTGGGCCTTGGCCATTCTGATCGGAGTCGCCGCTCTGTCGGTCGCGGCGTCGCGGGCGTCCGCGGCCAACATCATCGACCTTGGGACCCTGGGCGGCCCCGTCAGCATCGCTTATGGCATCAACGACGTCGGTCAGATCATCGGGACGAGCGCGACGGCGAGTGGGACCTCTCACGCGTTCCTGTGGTCCAACGGGACGATGGCGGACTTGGGGAGCCTCGGGTCCGCCGGGCCGAGCGACGGCCGGGGAATCAACAACCGCGGCCAAGTGGTGGGCGGAACAGTCGACGCGAACAATTCGCAGTACCACGCCTTCCTGTGGGACCACGGCACGATGTCGGACCTGGGGACGCTCCGCGGATACAATCTGAGCCAGGCCCAAGCCATCAACGATGCCGGTCAAGTCGTCGGCTTCAGCGGCGACCCCTCGATGGGAGGACTCGGTCACGCCTTCCTGTGGGATAATGGCAACATGTCGGACCTCGGGACCCTGCCGGGATACAATTACAGCATCGCCCTCGGGATCAACGACGCGGGCCAGGTCGTGGGATACAGCTTCACCGCCCCGACGCAAGCGGGGCCGATGACATCCCGGGCGTTCCTGTGGGATAACGGCAACATGTCGGACCTCGGGACCCTCCCCCAGGCCAACGACAGCGAAGCGTTCGGGCTCAACGACTTTGGCGCGGTCGTCGGCGACAGTGGGAACGATTCGTTCGACGGCCACGGGGTCCTGTGGCAGGGTGGCAACGTGATGGATCTGGGGGACCTCGGACGTCCGGGCACCTCGGCCCACGCAATCAACGACGCCGGCCAGATCGTGGGTGGGAGCCACAACTTCGAATCCCGCGTTCACGCCTTCCTCTGGGAGTTCGGCATCATGAGAGACCTCGGGAGCCTCGGCCAGTTCAGCGTCGCCTACGACGTCAACGAAACGGGGGCCGCGGTCGGGCAGACCGATGTCGGGAACGGCGAACTGCACGCGGCCCTTTGGCCTTCCTCCCTCCCCGTCCACGACACGGCGACGATCGGGGCGCAGGTCACGCCGACTTCCGTGATCGCGGGAACCCCGGTCACGGTGTCCGGGACGGTCCAGAACCAGGGCTCGCAGGTGGAGACCTTCCAGGTCAATGTGACCGCGGGAGGAGTCCTCGTGGGCACGGTCAGCGTAAGCCTTCCCTCCGGCGCGTCTCGAGAATTGTCGTTCGTCTGGAACACATCGGGGGTCGCGCCCGGCCCCTACCCGGTCGTCATGGAAACCGCGCCTCTGGCGGGCGAGACCGACCTCGGGGACAACGCCCTCGCCGCCGGCACGGTGACGATCGCGCCCCGGCCGGTGTTCGCCGAGGCGTCGGCGACTCCTTTGGCGACCGATGTCGATCTCCGGATCTCATTCACCTGTCGCGGGACGGACGGGACTCCGCCGTACGAGTTCGCGTGGGACTTCGGGGACGGCGGTAACGCCTCGACGCAGACGGCGACCCATGCCTACTCCGCGTCCGGGTCGAAGACCGCCCGATGCACGGTGACGGATCGGGAACAGCAGCAGGCGAGTGCGGAGATCCAGGTGTCCGTCGCCCCGGCCCTCGCGATCCTGGCGACCGTGAACCGGATGGCGGTCGCGCCGGCGATCCCCCTCACGTTTTCGGCCTTGACGACGGGCGGGACCGGCGCCGTCACGATCACCTGGGTGTTCGGCGACAATTCTGGGCTGGCCGGCACTCCCGTGACCCACGCGTATCGCGACCCGGGCCAATACTCCGTGTTGGTCCAAGCCCGCGACGACGCGGGAGGAACCGTTTCCACCTCCCTCTCGGTGACGATTGCCGAACTCCTCGTCACGGGGACGTCGAACGTTACCTCGGCCGTCCCCGGCGCCGCGATCACCTTCATCTCGGTCGCCAGCGGAGGCTCCGGGGCTCCGTACACATACGTCTGGGACTTCGGGGACGGGTCCCCGAAAGCCGTGGGTCCGATCGTGACCCATGCCTACGCGGCGGGGCGTTTTACAGCCTCCGTCACGGTCCTCGATGGGTCAGGAGCTTCCCACACGACGCTTCTGCCAATCATCACCGTCGAGAACCAGCCCGTCACCGTCCTGTCCTCCCCTCCGTACTTCGCGATCGGTTTGACGACCGCGATCATCGTTGGAATCGGCGTCGCCGTTGGCATGATGGTCCGTCGCCGACGGCGTCGCAAGAGCTGGGCGTCTCGGCGACGCTAGGGACCGAGACAGGCTCGCGATCAACAGGCCGGTCGACTTCATGTTCCCTGAGCAAGGAACGGATTGTCGCCGTAGTCCACCGGGATATCCACCAGGATGGGTCCGGTCGACTCGAGCGCTTCCGTCACGACGGGGTTTAGGTCGGACGGACGTTCAACCCGAAGGCCGCGAATCCCGAACGCCGCGGCGAGGGCGACCAGATCGGGATTGCCGAACTCCGTCCCTTCCGTCCGGCCGAATCGCGCCATCTGTTTCCAGCGAATGCTCCCCAGTCCTCCATCGCGGAGGACGAGATTCACGGTCGCGGTCTTCTCTCGCTTCGCCGTCTCCAACTCGTGCACGCTCATCAGGAAGCCCCCGTCTCCACTGACCGTGACCACCCGCCGATCCGGATCCGCAAGTTTCGCGGCAATGCCCCCCGGAAGGGCGATGCCCATCGCCGACAGGCCGTTCGAGATGACCACGGTATTCGGCTTGACCGTGCGGAAGAACCGGCCGAGCCACAGCTTGTGGGCGCCGACGTCGGAGATCAGGAGATCGTCAGGCGCGAGGACGTCGCGAAGTTCCCACATAATGCGTTGCGGCTTCAGGCGGTCCTCCGCCCGCGCGTCCACATCGGATCG
>Ga0209161_10002751_pt1 | contig 14381 bp, 13 predicted proteins | sample GraSoiAngelo_155_FD_186169 | JGI IMG/M metagenome (GOLD analysis project Ga0209161, IMG submission 186169) | Grasslands soil microbial communities from the Angelo Coastal Reserve, California, USA - 14_1009_13_30cm (SPAdes) (version 2) | ecosystem: Environmental > Terrestrial > Soil > Grasslands...
CACGAAGAACACCGACGGCGGCGAGTTCCAGATTCAGTACTACGCCACCAACAATATGTTCAAGAACAATATTCTGTATGCCGGCTCGCAGGGCCTGTTTGTCAACAGCTTCACCAACTCCGAGTCCAATCCCGTGGACTCCGACTACAACTTGTTCTACTCTTCGGTGGGGTCCTCGGCAGGACAGTGGGTTTGGAACGGGACGACCGACACAGGGTTTTCGTTGTATCAATCCACTACCGGCAAGGACGGGCACTCGCAGTTTGCCGATCCTCAGTACATCGACCTCTCATCCACGCCGCCGAATTTGGACGTTCAGTCGACTTCGCCGGCTGTGAATACGGGCATGAATCTGGGTTCGTCCCTTGTCGGCACCGTGGATTACGCCGGCAAGCTACGTGTCAACGTGAACGGGCAAATCAACATCGGAGCATATGAACAGTAACCGCTACGCCTGGCGGGAGCGGGCGTCCCCTGGGCGAGTGCTGATTGCCAAATTGTTGAAAGGAAAAGGAAGTGGCGCGTGCAAGGGGACGATTTTAGAACTTTTCTCGGCGATTTCGTGGCAAATTTGCCACAGGTTGAGTTCCCTGGTGGAGTGAACCTGTGGCACGACTGTGGGCCGTGAGGGAGAAGTCACTCAACCCGAAGCATCTAGAAATAGATGTCGGATTGAAGCCCTGACAACAGCAGAAGCGCCGCACTAAAGATGAGAAGCCTCCCGGTCCCTTTAAGAGCAATCGCGAGTAGAGCCGCAACCAAAGTTGAGTCAAAGATGGTCGCGTTCCACTCTAGATTGAAGAAGTTGTTTTGGTAGGGACGAATTGTACTCGCCATGCGCGCCGCCAAATTAATCATCCAGGCACATGAAAGCAGGACCATTGAGCCTAAGCCCAGGCCGTTGCGCTAAACCGATAATTTCTCTCTGGATGTTTTCACCCATGTCATACAACCAAGAAGAAGCAGTACGGGAACGGCCAACAAGCCGAGGAGATTTGTAGAAGTTCGGATGGCATTTTCCCACCTCCCAGGTACGCCTCGATTCTGTACAGTAGATCGCCACCAGAGCTGAGATCGAGGCAATAAGGACAAGGACCGAAGATTTTCGGAGGGCCGTTCGCCCTTTGCTTTCTCTTTCAGGTTCCATTGGACATTGCCTCACCGCAGGACTAAGCGCTGCATTGTTCCGACCACGCGGGCTAGGTTCTAGATCGGGAGAAGCGTACGGCGGTAGGTTGCTCAGCGCAAAGGACAAACAACGTGGCGCACCCTAGGGGACGATTTTAGAATTCTCCTCGTCACGGACTTGCCCTTTGAATCGGGCAATTACACCTGAAACGACAAGCCAGGCACCCAGGAATGCCAAGACAATCGCAGTGGCATTCATCGCTGTGGCCTGCGTTTCGTTGGAAGGCGTGAGCAGGTTAGTTGCAGGGTGGAAGTAGTTTTTAGCCTCGATGAAAATCAGCAGGGAGCCAAGCAAGACTCTTCCCACTTGATTTTCATACTTGCGGCGGTTCCTTGCCCCCTCGCCCAACGCATTGCCCGAATCCCGACCGAAAGTAAGGTAGGCGGCGAATGCAAAAGCAAAGATAAGATCCATTGCGCCGCAAGCATCAGCGACACGACGAAGGATCAGCCCCCTCAACACCAGTAGGCCGAACAAACTTCCGCTCAGCAGTCCCGCGATTCCGAGTAATTGTACGATTCGGTGCTTCGCGTCTACCTAACGATCCTCCGACGGAGTTCTAAACGTGTGGAGGGTATCGCTCGAAGTCACTGAAATCAAAGGTCTAATAGTGTGGTGCGCCCGGAGAGACTCGAACTCCCGACCCTCTGGTTCGAAGGTATACCGTACAAAACTCTAAGTGCTGCTTCTGGTGTCGCTTACAGGGGAGCGCGCCATTGATCTGGCTCTTGAATTGGCATGCGCCGGCATCACGATTGGCCACTAAGGTCCGTGATCCGGGCAGCATCCCGAGAGGTGCGCCGCTAATCGACTGGGCCATCGGGTATTGCCCCTATCGGGTTTTGGGGGAATCCCCCTATGTCAGCTTAGAGCGAAGACCGGATTGTCACGGCTTCTCGTTTTTATTACAAGCAAGGCGCATGGTCAAAAGCTGCGTCGCCGATGAGGAGGAAGAATCGCAGCGGCAACGTGGGAAATGACGCAGACAGACTTGAAGAACTTACATGGCGTGCCGCTCCGAGGTCAAGAATCGAAGAGGACAACATTAGAAATTTCAGGGGACCGATCACTTTCGCAGGTCCGAAGGTGCGTTATGAAATCATTGCAACAACCCGCATATGCCAGAAGGCTAAGCTCACGTCTCAACACAGGAGACGACGTCTGGGTGTACTGGCGTTGCAATGGACGTGATGATGTTTCGCGCGTTCGTGACCTGAGTATGAAGGGATTGTTTCTGGATGCGGAAGAACCACGAGCCATGGGCGCAACAATCAGGCTACATTTTCTCGTCCAGGAAGGACAGATCAGGGCAGATGCCGCGGTGCAACATGCGAAATCCGGCGCAGGACTGGGGCTGAAGTTCATGGCAATGACCCCGGAAGACTGCACGCACCTGGCGGCCCTACTGACCAGACTTCGCCAAGTGGGCTCGATTCCACAGAGGCCCGTGATAAAGGAATTGACTGTTTCGCAAAATACGTGGGCCACACAAGCGCCTTTTGCATCGCGAGAGGTTTGAGCCGCTTGGGGCATATCTTCGGGGAGGAGCCACGGAACTATGGCACGGCGATTAGGCAGGATCCGCGTCGAAAGTTATGCAGCGCCGCAAGCATAGACAGGGCTCGAAACCTGCGGGCCCTCCCACTCCCACCATTCCCAGTGATGTGGAAAAGCCTGCTGGCCCTTCCGACGCGCTTGCCGGATCGGATCGCCGCAGTCATCCTCGCTACGAGTTCATTGCTGCTGCCGACGTAGTAGCGGCTGAATCCGGTGCGCGAATTGAGACGCGCGTCCGTGACTTGAGTCAGCAAGGCTGCTATGTAGACACGGACAACCCCCTTCCTTTGGGGACGGTCACGGATGTACGCATCACCAAGGGGTCACAACTGTTTGAAGCCCGGGCAAGAGTCGTCTACTCGCGAGCGACCAAAGGCATGGGACTGCTGTTCACCACCATTGAGCCGGAGCCGCTTCGGACTCTTGAAACGTGGCTTAACGAGTCCCGCGAAACCTCCTGGCTCGCCGCAAACCGCCGAAGGAGTCAGCGAGTATTGATGACAATCCCAGTCCGAGTCTCCGGGCAGATTGGCGGCGGATTGCTTTTTGAGGAAGAGACTCAGACCCTGGCGATCAGTGCTCACGGTGCATCGATTCTCGTGTCGACGCAGATGTACAGAGGACAGCGGCTCACTCTGTCGAACGTCCAGACAAAAGCCGTGCTGGAGTGTGTTGTCGCGCACATTGACAGGCATCAAAGCGATCATCCTCGGGTGGGGGTGGAGTTCGTGCTGCCCAATCCTATTTTCTGGCACGTGACCTTTCCGCCGAAAGACTGGACGCCCCGGCACCCAGATGCGAAAGCCCACGTAAAAACGGGCGACTTGAGCTGAAATCGCAGCACTCACGGGAATTCAACGAAAACATGTGGTCGTGTGAAAATCTCCGGCTTGCTCCTGCGCCTTCGGGGGTTTTTCTGTTGCCTCGACCGGGAGCAGGGGTCCGTAGGGTGCCTGTCTACGAGTGATACTACGCATTTTTATGACCGTCAGCCTGATGCTTGAAAACGAAGAAGAAATAGCCGTCTAGAAATAAATGATTGAGAAGTCAGCGCGCCGGAGGGACGCGAGCCCCCAGCCTTCTGGTTCGAAGGTATACAGCACAAAACTCTAAGCACTACTTCTGGTGTCGCTTACAGCGGGGAACGCGCCATTTATCTCGCTCTTGAGTTGGACCGAAGTTGGACGGAAATGACTGAGGTGAAGCCCTAAGATGGCACAGTTTTATTGGACACAGCCTCCCCTTTCGTAACTGCGTTCTTGCATCTCCTAGCAGACTTCCTGCGCCTTTGGCGCACCACCTGGCAGGAAACAAAGTGGTCGCGCAAAAACGTCGCCATGAATACTAAGGACTTACGCTTATTTTCATGACAGGAGAAGCGGCCTGGGGAAGGGGACGGCATTGGAATACTGTGGGGCCGCTGGTCCAGCCGCACCCGCCGCTGGACCGCAATTCAATCGGCAATACCGCAATAATGCGGCTGGCTTCATTCATGGTGGTGATTCCGAGCGCAGACCTCAGCGCTGCAGCAGGCAATCCCTTTCTTCTTGGAGTTCTTGGGCGTCGCCAATCGGGACGCGACGACAGTTCCTCCTATGACGATAAGGAGAAATACGAGCACTCTAAATGGCACGTTCACAGGTGTCAGGCTCTTCGCTTCTTGCGTCGTTTCCGCAGACGTTCGAAGGGAGAGGATATTGCGCGAACCTGTGAAAGCGAATGGTCCCACGGTACTGCAGCGACAGTACTCTCGGCAGTCCGGCTAACGCACTCTAGCGCTAGATGGCTCAGCTACCCCACAGTTTACCCACGGTTTGATGGTTCTCCTGATCGGTCATGTTATTTTATGGATCCAGCTGTGCAGGCCACTTCCCCCCGGAACGTTCAGCTGGGCATTGCTATGGAGGTTGAGAATGATAATTTGTTTTTTGGGCAGCTTTTGCAGACGGGGAGTTTCGGCACTGCTCAGCAACAACACCACGATAGCCACGCATGTAGGTTTACTGTCCAGGCGAACCAAGTCACGCGACCGTCGCGGGGCCAGCAGATATCTTGCCGCTAGTCGACGTGGTCGAGTAGCCGGATTCGCTAATTGAGATCGTTATCTATTGGCCTCCAGGGGATGTGGCTTTTTGGCCCGGCGAACAACATACAGAGCGGAACTGTGGACAGTATAAAGTCTGGAATCGATATAGTTGCTGATTGTGACTTGCGCGGTTTTGAAAGTGGCTACCTTTCCGTCGACGTCTGTAGCTTTTACTATGATCGCGTGGCACGGCGGCCGGGCGGCCGTAAAACCTGCGTTTTTATTGGGAAAAGTGGCGCGCCCAAGGGAACGATTTTAGAACTTTTCTCCACGCCTTCGTGGCAAGTTTGCCGCAGGTCGAGTTCTATGCTGGATCAAGCTTGTAGCATGAATCCGAGTTAGCCCGCCGGGACTCTTACGCTCCCGCACCAATTTGCCGCAAGAGAGTAGCAGAATCGAAGTAGATCCTTCCTGCCGGAATCTTTCTGGATCCGAGGTCGTACTCATAGAATGAACAACCAGGAACCTGAACCCTTTTGCCCGTAGCCTCAATTTTGCCAAAATCGCCTTTGTGCAGAGCGTCAAAACTCCATTCCACGGCGACCAGATTTTTGGCGTGGGCCAAGTTCCGAATGGAATGTACATTGCCAGGGAACGCGGCGATGAACGGTCGGACAAAGTTATCTCGCACGGCTATCTTCCCTTCGAGTGTTCCCGTCGGAAGCTGGATTACGACATCGTCCGAATAGTACGCGAGAATTTTGTCTTCATCGGTGCCCTTCCAGGCATCGAAATACTCTTGAATGAACGCGCGGACGTTTTCTGGCGCTGCCTGGGCCGCTGCAACTTGCATACTTGCCTCTTTCTCGACGCTGCATTGCGTCGCCGTTTGGGGCAATTGTATACCCGTTGGCGGCGGCCAGCGCGACGGTAGCGGCAAATCGGGCCGTTCCTGTCGCGTCTGAGCCGAGCCCCGCACGCGAGTTCGTAGAGGTTGAGGGTCTGCGGGTTGGTCAACTGGGCATAAGGGACGGGAGCATGTATGGCGGACCAATCGGGGGAAAGCCAGCGGCCCAGCGAGGGAGAGAAACAGCGGGCGCCGAAGTCATCATTGCCGGTTTCCGTGTCGCTTTCTTTGCTGGTATAACGTGATCCGCCAAGATTTCCGAGCAACACTTCTCGTATCCCCAGTGCGCTCGCGGAGTTAGTCCACGCACTGCCGTGATGTGGTGCAGCATTTTTTCTCGGGAACCCCGGACGCGAGTTTTCGCCTACGCCCAAGCACACACGGATCGCTCGACGAAGAGAACATTTCTTCTTTAGCTGCTGTTGGCATTGCCCAGATTTTACGTGGTCAGTGCTGGACCTGTGTAGGGGTTTTTGCAGCGCGGTGTGCTTACGATGAGGCACTTAGCGATAGATTTCCTTGCGATGTCCAACGCGCAGGCGTATTGCAAGGATCAACTACTGAGCGTACCCGCCAATCAAGAGGAACGAAAGCCTCCGGCGATGTCGCCTGCTCACTGCCGGATTGCCGAACCACAGTAATCTGCGAGTTGCCGACCACTTCGGCCCTGTGACACAATGCGCCACGGGTTTCAACGCGCGGTCATGCCACGCAATCAAACAGTCTACGACGCGCTGATTGTCGGCTCGGGTGCGAGTGGCGGCTGGGTGGCCAAGCAGCTGACCGAGCAGGGCATGCTCGTCCTCATGTTGGAAGCCGGGCCACCACGGCTGCCCACGCGTGACTTCACCGAACACGTCTGGCCGTATCAGGTCAAGTTTCGCGGCTTTGGCAACCGTCAGGCGTTGCTTGACCGCCAGCCCGTCCAGCGGCTTTGCTACGCGTGCGACGAGTTCAGTCATCAGTTTTTTGTTGACGATCACGAGAATCCCTACACGTTCCCCATCGAAAAGCCCTTCATGTGGATTCGCGGGCGCCAAGTGGGTGGCAAAACCTTTTGTTGGGCGCGCGAGAGCTATAGATATAGTGATTATGAGTTCAAAGCAGCCAACCGCGACGGCTATGGGGAAGATTGGCCTCTCAGCTACAAGGATATCGCGCCTTACTACGACAAAGTCGAATCCTTCATCGGCGTGAGCGGCTCGCGCGAAGGCCTGGCACAGATGCCCGACGGCAACTTCCTCCCGCCCATGAACCTTTCCTGTGGCGGCATGCTGGCGCGCGAGTTGATTGGCAAGAAATTCGGCTGGGTGGTGATGCCCGACCGTATGGCCAACCTGACCCTCGTGCACAACGGTCGACCGGCGTGCCACTACTGCGACGAATGCCAGCGCGGGTGCTACACCGCATCCTATTTCAACAGTCCTTCCGTCACTTTGCCAGCGGCCGCGCGCACAGGCCGCCTGACGTTAGTCAGCGATGCCGTGGTCAGCCATGTGTTCCTCAACGCGCAGGGCAAAGCTGAAGGCGTTCACTACGTCGAGCGCACGACGCATGCTCATCGCCAAGCGCGTGCGAAAATTGTAGTGCTGGCCGCTGGCGCGCTCGAGTCCACGCGCATCTTGCTCAACTCGCGCTCCTCGCGTTTTCCCGAGGGTCTCGGAAATTCATCCGGGCAGCTCGGCCATTACCTCATGGACCATTTCACCCTGGAAGGGGCAGGGGGATTCCTGCCGCAGTTCAAGTCCTCTCAGCGCGAACCACGCGGCACACCGTGCGGCTTCCTGATTCCGAAGTACGTCAACACCGACGGCCAGCCGAACAGAGCCTTTTTGCGCGGCTATCGCTTCGATGGCGACGGCAGCCAAGAACTGTACGCGCACGCTTTTGGGCTTGCCGGCTTCGGTTCCGACTGGCGGCGCAAAGTCCGAAGCGAGATCCCGTATTATTTCGCCATGACCGTGCAAGGCGAGTGCTTGCCACGCTATGACAATTATGTCTCGCTCGATGCGGAAAAGAAGGACGCTTGGGGCATTCCCGCGCTGCGCATCGTTGCCAGCTACGGCGACAACGAATACGCCATGGCCAAAGCGATGCGCAATGACGTCATGGAGATTCTCGACATTATGAAGCTCCAGGACCGCCAGCCGCCCGGAGAACGTCTCAGCGTTTTTGGCAAAAACATCCATGAATGCGGCACCGCGCGAATGGGCAAGGATGCCAGAAAGAGTGTCGTCAACAGCTTCGGCCAGCTCCACGACCTGAAAAACGTTTTCGTCACGGACGGCGCAGTGTTCGTGACGCAGGGCTGCTATGAGCCCACACTTACCATCATGGCGATTTCCGCGCGCGCGGGCGACTACATCGCCGACGAATATCGCCGGGGAAACCTGTGAGGCGCGATCAACCAGGTTCCAAGAAATATCATGGATGAAGCCAAGAACAAGACGAATCAGGCAGTAACGCCTGGCCCTGCGCTCACCCGCCGCGAGTGGTTACTGAGTTTGGGCAGCGCTGTGGTTCTTTCCGGTTTTCGCGGCGTGCCCGAGGAGGCTGCGCAGGAGGCGCATGCTTCTCTGATTCTGCCACCGGGACTCTACCGGCCTTCCCTCGATCACCTGACGGACGCGCTCTCCAGCGATGGCCCGTTTGTGTCCGCGCAGCCTGGTGCGCGGACCGAGTACGTCCGCCCGCGCTCCGGCCCCTTTGTTCCCCAGGCGTTCGCGCCAAATGAATACGCGGTCGTTCGGCGGCTGGTTGAAATCATCCTCGGCGAAGACTTGAAAAACTCATCAGCAAAGCCGGCAGTTGGCGCACCGGCCAGCATTTACGATGAAGTCGCCGGATGGATCGATTTGGTCGTCTCGAGCGCGCCAGCGGTGCGGAAGCTAGCCCGCAATTTGCCCGCCGACCAGCGCTCGCTCGCGGTAGCCTATTTCGGCAATGAGGAACCGGTGCTCCAGGTCGAAACCTTTGAGCCCGAACGAATTTGCCGAGATGGACTCGCTTGGCTCGGCGAAGAATCGCGGCGACGCTTCGCGAAAGGTTTCCTCGATGTTGACGCGAGCAGCCAGACCGAGCTCGTCCAAGCCATAAGCGACGCCCGGGCGGATCGGTCGACGACTCATGGCGGCACGCGCCTGTTCGACTTCCTCAAGGAGGAAACCGTCCGTGGGTTCTACACCTCGCGCCAGGGCCTCAAAGAGCTCGACTATAAGGGGAATTCCTTCTACGGCCAGTCGCCCAGCTGTGGCCTACCTGCGAGTGACCCGGAATAACTTCCGGTATCTTTGAATGGATCTGTTCACTCCTGGGCCTGACTGCCGCTCGGTAAGCCAGAGTGTCAGTGTTCCAGCCGAGGCAAGGCTTATCGCAGCTACTTTCACAAATTCTGCACACCAGGTATTGGTAAGAGCGTGCGCCAAGGGTTTCTGGCCTTCAAAATCCATGGCGATTGAACAAAAACCGACACCACTAAGCTTGTACAAGTCAACGCGGCTTTTTGAGAACGTGCACAGTACGTGCGCAGTTGCACCATTTTGGTGCAATCGCGGCAGGTCCATACGCTGTAAGTTAAGTTATTGAAAGAGTGGCGCGACCGGGGGGACTCGAACTCCCGTCCTTCTGGTTCGTAGATACGTAGCGCAAAACTCTAAGTGCTGCTTCTGGTGTCGACAACAGGGGAACGCGCCATTTATCTCGCTCTTGACTTGGACTGAAGTTGGACTGAAATGAGTGGGGTGAGTGACACCCGAGTCTTTGGCGCGGAAGGTTCGAACCGATCAGGCTCATTCACGTGGGCTGGGAAGCAAGAAAAACTCCGGTCGATGCAGTTGTGTTTTTTCTTGACTTCCCCTCTTATAGAACTTATCAGGAACTGGCGTTTCGGGTGTGCGATCATCACGGATTTGCAGAATAACTGCCTCAATGAAGTATTCGATCCAGCTACGCAGCGTACCCTTGCCAATTTCCAACCCGTGCCAGAACTGCGGCATCGGGGTGGGGAATTTAAACGTAACATAACTGCCCGCAGGCTGCGCCGCAACGGATACGACGACGCACTCTTGCGTCTGATCGTTTCCTTGGTTCGTTACCATTATTCGCTGGCCGGGTTGGACACTACTCGCCATCAAGATCAATCCGCCAGTTCCATCGATGGAGATTGTAAAGGTCTCCTCGTAAAACGGATCGCCACCTAGCAGAGAGCCGTAGATGAACAAAGGGAGATGGGCATCAATCCGGCTCGTCGCACGGCGATCCGTGTGCTCGGCAGTGGATGTTTCAGTCATTTTGGTGTCCTTGCCCTCGAGCGCAATAACTCGGCTCAGTTTACGCCGGCGTCCAAAGCAGGTCTACTGGTCGAGGGGACAGTTCGGAAAATTGGACGGCATGCCTTGAGCCGCGAGGACTTCGGCCAAAGGCAGCCGAAAAGCGACTGGTACTCCAGGGCGTGGGACACATGGGCAGGCGAAGGTACAAGTCGCTCCTGGCTGTTCGACCAGTTGAAGTTCCGCGGACGCTGAGAGACTATTCGAGCAGTTCTCCAGAATTCGAGGGATGACTTGCAACGGCCCTTATCCAATGTGGATGGGGGAGTAGGAGGGTCCAGTGTCATCTAATCAGGTCGCAAACGCACCAAAACGGCGCAGCTCGCGCATTTCCAAAGCCATAATGCTGGCAGTGCAGAGCGTAGATCCCTCTCGTGCATCCTATCGGGAGGAAGTTACGACTGGCTCGATTAGTTGTCACGGTTGCACCTACAAGATGAGATATGAGCCTCGTCCTGGTGACATCGTGGTCCTAGATACGGGATCGGGCTCGACAGGCCACTCTGGATTCCCTAGTCGGGCATGGGTGAAATCGATACAGAGGCTAAACACCCCCAACGATCCAACGTACAACGTCGGCGTGGAGCTCGAAATCGCCGGCAATATCTGGGGGATTTCGTCGCCGCCAGCAGATTGGTTTCCCCGGCAATCGGGCAATCTAGCAGAGTCCGCGACTCATGGACGAGAATTGCGGCTCGTAGCGCGGACCGAACCGCAACGGGCTCTGGCCCGGACCGAAGCTGCTACACCGGTTCCCGTCTTGAAGAAAAATGAGGCGGCCGCTGTACTGTCACCTTGGTTTGCCAACCTGATGAACGGCTTAAGCAATCAGGTTCAAATAGCGGTCTCTGAAATTGCAGCAGTGACGTTAGCCAATGAAAGGAAGCGTCTGTTGGACCAGTTTCGTTTTCAGATTCAGAACGAGGCGACGGGGACGATTGAGCATGTGATCGCGACCTCGAAAGATGAATTGGCCCGGCGCGCGCTGAAAGTACTGAACGAGGGAGCGCAGGCCATAGTCAAAAACAGCCAAGGGAGCTTAGTTGGGGCTATCGAGCGACACATTGAAAATGCCCAGCAGAGCATGACCACTCAGAGGAACGAACTGAACCAGTACCTCGACACTATGGCGACTGGCACGGTTGAGCGGGTGCAACGCAACCTCGAAACCTCACGCACCAAAGCAACGGAGCGCTTCGTATTGCGGCTGCGAGAGCAGGTTGCGCCTGTGATGGAAGAAGCGAGAGCGGACCTTCAGAAACTGGTGGCATCTCAGACCGTTTTCAAGGAAGAATCGCTGGCAATTTACAGGCAAGTCACGGACCAACTGGAAAGTGACGCGAACGCACGATTGCTTCAGACTCAGGACCAGTTGGAGAAAAACTCCACTTCCGTTGTGAACGAGTGTAACGAAAAGATGCTTGAGCTTTCGCAAGCGTTCGAGAAGATTGCGCGAGATAGCGCACAGAACATGATCGCGTCGGCTACCGACAAAGGCAATAAGAACCTGGGAGAAAGAGCTGCCGAGATTTCCAGCCATTTCACGGATCAGCTGGAAGGCCATGTTCGCAGTTATCTCGAATTCATTGGGGAATCGATTAAAGAGTTTCCAAAGAAACCTCCGGCCGCTTAAGTCCGTTTATACTGCTGGGAGCCTCACCCTTGCGTCGTTGGCTGATGCAAGGGCGGGCGAATACCCGCGGAATTGAATTTTCCGGCGGCAGCAGGCTTCTCGGCTCTTCCCAGGTCACACTTTGACGGGCAGCCTTCCGCGGACTGTTGCCTAGCCGATCCTCGAAAAGCGGATCATGGACAAGATTGACGATCTTCGCATGGGCGACAGAGCTGAGGCTCTTCAGGTTCCGCAGTTCTCAAGCTGGGCAAGCTGCGGATTTGTCGAACTATTTCAGCAAGGCTTTCTCCCTTCACAACGAGCATCCCGGCGACGCTGTTCTGCAATTTGCCATCGCTTGCTTGCGCTCAGTCAACATTGATCCCGCAAACTGGCCGATGTTTCAAAAGCTTCTCTTGCTTGGCGTCATTCCTGAGCTCGCCTGCCTTCCATACGTCCCTGAGCAAATAATCGTAAGGAGGAGTGCCGGAGCTGGCCCTATTCTGGGGCGGATGGAAGAAATTGCAAACGACCTGATTCAAAATCACTCAAGCCTTAAGCATTCGAGCGAAGTAGCTAACGCTGTCGGGGCGTGTCTTGCGTTGCGGCTCCAAATTAGTGACAAGGCGGTGGACGCTGTGTCCCAGTCCCAACCGGAAGTCTATAAACATTAAAGCCACACGTGTCTCTATTCAAGCTTAAGCCTAAACTGATGTGAGCTCGGGTGATTGTCTGAAAAGAGAGTTTCGTCGCGCGATTCGGGTGATCGATGGCTAGCTATCAAGCATCAGTGTGCGTGGAAAGGAATGGAGGGGAAACGGCGCTGACTGCATGAGTCGATTCGGCATAATCCGCGACGCGGCATTATACGCAGGACATGGCCCTTCGACTGTCGAGCTGTTCCGCAGGCTCTGGGGTATGGAAGTACCGCGCGTGGTTCGCTCTCTCCAGCGAATTGGACAGCAATCTTCGCTTCTTGATTAGCGTTCAGTGCTGATACCCGTGGGGTGAAACACTGGGGCGCCAGTCCACGTATATATCTCCAAGAAGGGTCAATGTCCTATTCGCCCGCACTGATTGTGCATATTTGCGGTGGGAGCCTGGGGTTGCTGTCCGGGACTGCGGCAATGTGTTTCCGCAAAGGATCCCCCCGGCATGTGCTGGCGGGGAAGGTCTTTGTCGCGTCCATGCTCACCATGGGTGCCTTCGCGGCGTACCTGGCGATCGTGAGGAATCAACCCAATAACATTGGCGGCGGGATTCTCACCGTTTATCTGATCGGAACGGCCTGGCTGACCGCCAGGCGCAGAGACGGGGAAACGAGCCGTTTGGACTGGGTTCTGCTCCTGATTCCCCTGGCGAATGGCATCCTCAGCTGGATGACTGGCGTCAAAGTCCTGCGTAGCGGACACAGCTCACTCGACGGAGTTCCTGTTGGAATGATCCTTTTCATGGGTTCGGTGTGTCTGCTTGCCGCGGCGGGGGACGTGCGCATGCTGGTGAGCGGCGGCGTTGCTGGAGTCAAGCGCATCTCGCGGCATCTCTGGCGCATGTGCTTTGGGCTGTTCATCGCATCAGGGTCTTTTTTCTTGGGAGGGTCAAACCGCCCACTGAGATTGCTTTCGACCGTGGGGATAGGAAAATATCTATCCCCGGCTTTATTCAACACAACCTTGTATTTGGTTCTCACTATCCTTCCGCTGATTTTGCTGATTTTCTGGCTCATCCGAGTGCGCTTTACTAATGCATACAAGGGAAAGTCGGCATCACTTGCATCCACGAGTGCTGATTAACGCGGCAACCGCGCAAGTGGACCCGACTTATCGCCCACCAACGCGCAAGTGGGACCTGACACTTTAAAATCCCGCCCTCGCATGATTAAATCCCTGGCACCGCGTCTGCTCCATGGCAGTTTCGGCTTTGCGGTGTCCGGAGTTTATCGCGTATCAATTTGAGGAGAGGAACTCGCGGTCATTGGACTGAAGGCGCGAGGAATCGTGATATGGCACGCAAGCGTGGCCGGGCCATCTTAAATAAGATTGATTTTTTATTGGTTTGTACGTGCTTGTGTCTAGCGTATGGATGCTCCGTTAAGGAACCGGCACCAGCGCCTGCATTTCCGGCCTCGCCGATACAAGTTACGACTGCGGCCACGTACACCTATCCGCTCAAGATCTCGGCAAACGGCAGATACCTCGTCGATCAAAACGGCAAGCCCTTCCGCATTCAAGGGGACTCCGCGCAGTCCCTGATCGCCAACCTCACGTATGCGGAAGCAGATAAATACCTCTCGGACAGGCAGAAAAAAGGATTCAATACCGTGAACGTCAACCTGCTCGAGGCCAAGTTCGCCTTCCGTGCGCCAGCCAACAGAAATGGAGATGCTCCTTTCACGAAACCGGGCGACTTTTCGACACCCAATGAAGCTTACTTTGCCTTTGCGGATTCGATCATTGATCTCGCAGCATCGAAGGGGATGCTGGTTAGCCTTGCAGCGATGTACCTCGGTTTCCACGGCGGGGACGAGGGCTGGTGGAAGGCGCTGAGTGACGGCACCAACACACAAACCGTCTGCTACAACTTTGGTTTGTACGTCGGAAAGAGGTACAAGAGCCGTAAGAACATCTTCTGGGTCATTGGTGGGGACTACCTGCCATCAGAAGGATCAGAAGGAGAGTTGCGACTCCGGAGGTTCGTGGAGGGCATCCGTGATGGCGAGGCCCAGCAGTTGTGGGCTGGGGACTGGAATGCCCCGTGCATCT
>Ga0209161_10002752_pt1 | contig 14379 bp, 15 predicted proteins | sample GraSoiAngelo_155_FD_186169 | JGI IMG/M metagenome (GOLD analysis project Ga0209161, IMG submission 186169) | Grasslands soil microbial communities from the Angelo Coastal Reserve, California, USA - 14_1009_13_30cm (SPAdes) (version 2) | ecosystem: Environmental > Terrestrial > Soil > Grasslands...
AAGCCGCTGGCCAGTTGTTTCCAGGACCGTTTGTTCGGACCGCTGGGTCTGAAGGATACCTTGCTCCCCGCCAGTACCTCGAACAGCCTCCCCAATCCCTACTCGCACGGCTACTTGTTCGGCGGCTGCTCCTTCAGTAACCTGGTGGACAAGCCGTACCCGCCCGACCTCCAGGCCGCGGCTAGGGCCGGAACCCTCAAGCCCGACGATTGCACCAGCCAGAACCCTTCCTACGCCACGGCGGCCGGGGGCGTCATCTCGACCGCCAACGATCTCGCCACCTGGATCCAGGCACTGGTCGGCGGCAAGGTACTAAACGCCGACTATCAGCGCCAGTGGCTCGACAGCGTGCAGCTGGAAGATCCGAGCAAGCCTGACGGCCTAAAGTACGGGTACGGCATCACCCAGCTGCGTTGGGGAGCGAACTCAGTCTATTTTCACGGTGGCGAGATGCCGGGCTTCAACTCCTTCATGGGCTACGACCCCGCCAGCAAAATGACGCTCGTGGTCTGGACTAATCTGACCGTATCGCTCGACAGAAAGGTGACGGCCAATGCCCTCATGTTAAAAGTGCTCGATCAGATCTACGTAGTGTCACCGCTGCCGCCTTCGCGATCGCCGAATAATTGAGCAAAGCCGCTTCCCGCGGGCTCCATTCTCCGTCTCGTTAGGCGTCTTAACGCGTCCTGTCAAAAAGCCACATCTAGAAAAGCCACCCAAAGCTCCTGCAATTGCAGAAGAGCATTGTTTATTAATGTTGGCCTACTCGTGGCCTGGGAAGGCGTCAGAACAGCTGAGGTCCGCACGCCTAATTTCGCGAAGACCAACGCGGCCGCCGCAGGTTCGACCATAGTTGAACAACCAGGTATCGAACAGGACCCGGTCGCTTTTCCAAATGGAGTCACACGCCCTCATATGCCCTTCATAACACGCCATCTGGGCCTGATTAAAGTCAGCAGCCCAGTCGCCTGGCTCAGCCAGCTGTGGCTCTAGGGCCGTCGGTAGATCATCGGCAGATTGTGCCCTCGTGTCACATTTCCAAAACAGATAAACGCTAGCAACGACCGAAACCGCCAATATTAGGGAGGCACGGCGACGGGCATGGTTCAAAATTTGTCCCGATCTTTCCAGCGGGAAAGCGGCGAGAATGCATATACTTCTTAGCGGCTTCATGCTTCAATTCTGATGAGCCGCAAGAAAACAAACAAGACAAATCCTCATATCGGCGGGGAATTGGCTGTTGAGTTCGAGCTGCGCGTGACAGCACTAGACGCCCACCTGCCGGCTTCGCGTGCAAGACGAAAATGGCGTTATTGCCCAAGAGGCGTCGAGACTTCAGCGCCGGGTGGCGGCGTGAATTCGAACATGGACGCAGGAACGGGTCCGCGCGTCTGATTCGAGTATGTGGTTACGATCCGGTCGCCGTTTGGTAACAGCATGTCGGTGCGTTCAACCCGCAGTTGGTCGTTGATTCGTAGATCAAGCTTTTGAAACACGCGTTTCATTGACGCCGCGCGCGGTAACAATGTCAGCTCGTATCCCGTCTGAAGCGGATCACTCTTTGTCGCTCTGATCTGGAAAGTGTTTTCGATATCCTCGAGGTTCAATGAAGAATTAATCGCTGCGACTGTGGAATCGAGCGGCGATCCTTTGCCCAGTGGGTAACGCTCCGCCGATTTAAAGTTTGGATAATAAATCCAGAGCTGACGGCCGTCGCTCACGGTCAGGCTGGGTGAGCTGCCTTTTACTTCGCGCCGGAATTTGTTAGGCGGCTGGAACCAAACTTTTCCTGAGCTGAGGATCGGCTTTTTCATAAGCCGAATCATCCGTTGTTCTTGAAAATCGGCCTGGGTGGTCCGGTTCTGGCGGATCCCGGCGAGAAGATTCTTTAGATCACCCTCCGAAAGCGGAGTGCTGTTCGCAATGCATGTCAGGACTACGAAAAGAGAAATCGGAAGTAAAACCGTGCGCATGCGCTGACCTTATGTGATTAGCTTAAATTTTCAAAACGGAGCACCGAAATACGGTCATGCCTCTGCCAAAGTGACAGCAGCGTTACTTTTGCAAACCAACGCGCCGACCCAAATAGTTGTCCATTTTACTGCATGAAAATCGTCATCTCATTAGTGAAAGGACTGCTGTAAACATGAAAACTACCAACTCACTGCGCGTTCGGGCTTCTCGTTTCTTCAGCGATCGATACGCCTATAGAGAACGACCAGATTATTTGATCGAGCTTGTCGCCTTCGGAATAATCGTTATCACTGTAACTCTCTCGCTGGCTGAGGCGATGGCTACGTCATTGAAATGAACGCAACCACAGAGTGAAGAACCGAGTCGAGTTCGTGAATTCAAACAGCAATCCGAACAGTCGGACCGAGCAGCGGTACGAGGCTGCGTCCTACCCCGAAAGACATAGAACCAAAGTCCAATGTGGGAATCTGTCAGAAGCGTTGTCAAACCTTAGATCAAAGGTGTTTATGAAAAACAGAAAAAACTACGTTACGAGATCCAGCGCGACGCTTACGCAAAGCGGACTGCTGGCCGCGTTGCTGCAACACCAGCGCCGTAGGGTGATCGAATTGACTCAGCGTCGCGCACAGCGCGAGCAAGCGCGCGGGTTGCTAAGGAATAGCTTAACCTGGTTATTGGCGCGCTCGCATGGAATCTCTGGTCGGCGAGTCCGTCGGACTTCTGGACAGGGAATCCTCCCGCGGCACACTTGAATTTTCACCGAGTCACCGACGATGCGCCACGAAATCCACACTTACTCAGCACTACTGCGACAGATCCACAATGATCTGCGGGTCCAACATCCCGAATGGATCCAGCCAAATGGCGAGTCTCCGTTGTGTGATTCTTACGAGGCGCGCCTGATGAAATTGCTCGATGCTTCGAGACCCATGGAATCCAACGAGAATATTGGGAAAGGTGCGAAGAATTCTGAAACAGCGCGTCATTTCGAATTCGCGAAGGCATCTCTGTAGCCGCGGTCGGCGACATATCAACCTTGCCAAACGCGAAAAATTCGCCGGCGGCGATTTTTCATGGTTTGCCGGTTCCTTTCGGTTCGATGGTTGCTTTCCCAGCATCCTCGGGTTGTGTCTCCAGCAGGGCATCCCCAACACTTGCGAGCTGATGTTTATAGCAAAAAAAGGCGAAGAGAGCAGAAGCCAGCAGCATCAACTTCCAAAAGACGAATTGCGATCGCCTCCAATGATCAAACATCGCCACCGTCGCCAGCGCGCTGACGAAAAAGAAACTGACCTCGCTAACACAGAGCAGGACATGACCCAATAGAACCCGATGAGCAAACCGGATTTGAGGCTGAAGACGGCGAGCATACCAATAGGCCGATTGCATTACCACAAGGCCAAACACCGCGATGGCAAAGTCCTTAGCCGTACCCACCACGAGTGCTCCGGCAGTCAACTCCCGGTAATCAGGAAGCGTGTCCCAGAAAAATAACTGAGCTCCTGCAACCTGTGAGACTATCGCGCACCAGAACAGAGCTTTGGTTTGGGAGCCGTTCATTGTCGCCTTTTCACCAATTAAGAACAGTCGAACCTCGCCATCGCAAGCTGAAAGCGAGCGACAATCGGTATGGATCTACCTTTATGTATCTCGTTAGCGAGGTGATTTTGCAGAGTCAGTCGATGCGCTCAAACTGCAGCGGCGGGCGCCGACCGCGCTTTCCTCAAAGATCAGATGATATATAGGAGCAGAGCGAATTCTCAAAGTGAGGCTTTCTTGTAATACTTGACAGGACGGCACCGCGCGGTGTTAAACGGAACGCGGTGTTCAAAGGGAAGCACGGTATTTTCGTCGATCTATGAAGGCTCTAATTTCCTCTTCGTCACTTGTCATTGCTCTTTTGTGGGCTGCAGCCCTTCCAACGACTGCGCAGGTCAATGTGACACAGGAGCACAACAATCTTTCTCGCGACGGCCTCTACATTGATTCCGCGTTTACGGCAGCCAACGCAGCCAATCTAACGCGCGACTTGAACTTCAACGGAACAATCTCAGGCAATGTTTACGCCCAGCCACTTTATATCGAGGGTGGCCCGAACGGGGCCATGGTCATTGCGGTGACGGAATCGAACAATGTCTATGCGCTCGACGCTGATGACGGCAGCGTCATTTGGCAACGCAACCTCGGCTCGGCGGTCGCGTCAGGGCTGCCGTGCGGTAACATCAGCCCGCTCGGCATCACCGGCACGCCTGTTGTCGATCTTGCTTCCAGGTCGCTTTTCCTCGATGCGATGATTGATGGCGCGACCAAGAGGCATCTCGTTTATTCGCTGAACGTGGACACCGGTGCCACCAATTCCAATTGGCCGGTGGATCTGAATGCGACTGCTCGCTATAACGGCACGACGTTTACCTCGCTGGTGCAGAATGAGCGCGGTGGGCTCGCAATCGTAAATGGTATCCTTTATGTCTCCTTCTCAGGGCACGCTGGCGACTGCGGCATGTACCACGGATGGGTTATTGGGATACCAATCAACAATCCTTCCAACGTCATGGCCTGGGCAACGAATGCCATCGGTGGCGGCATCTGGGGACACGGCGGTGTTGCCAGCGATGGAACTGACCTGTTTGTTGTTACGGGCAACACTTTCACAAGCCCGGGAGACCCATGGAGTGGTGGCGAAGCGATTATTCGTTTCCAGGCTGGACCAATCTTTAGCAGTTTTTGGGCGCCTCCTAATTGGCAATCGCTCGATAACACCGACGCCGATCTCGGTGGTTGCAGCGCCACCCTTATTGACGCGCCGGGAGCTACGCCTTCGCAACTGGTGCTCGCGCTGGGCAAAGATGGCATCGCCTACCTACTTAACCGCAACAGTCTGGGGAGCGTTAGCACGCCGTTGGCTTCAGAAAGCCTTCCTACTGCTGTCAGGGGTCAATCAGCCGCCACTTACCACACGAGCCAGGGAACATATTTTGTTTTTCATAGCGAAAACAACTCTGTTGCAGCTTATAAAGTTACTGCCACGAATCCGCCTACCATAGTCCCCGCCTGGAGCATGAGTCAGAGCGGACTGAGTTCGGTTTTTGTTACCTCGACGGACGGCACGAATAACGCAATCGTCTGGGTAGCCGGCGGCGGAGGCGACCAGCGGTTGCACGCATACAATGGAGACACTGGCGCTGTGGTTTACGCCGGCGGCGGAGCCAATGAAATGATGACCGGCACGCGGAAATGGAATACGGGCATTGTCGCTCGCGGCCGTATTTACTACCCCGCTGACAACAAGATCTATGCCTTCACGGTGCCAGCGATTCCCAGGCCGGCCAGGGCTGGAGTAGCCGATTTTAATGGCGATGGCCATCCTGATTGGGTGGTCCGTAACACCAGTACGCGCCAAACAGGGATCTGGTATTTAGACAACAATGTTTTCATCGGAGCCGCGTACGGCCCGACTCTTACAACGGGGTGGGGCCTGAAAACTGTGGCCGATTTCAATCTCGACAGCCACTCAGATTATGCCCTGTTTGCTCCCAGTACTAATCAAACTGCAATTTGGTATTTATCCGGACCAACGTTCCTCAGGGGCGCTTACGGGCCGAGGCTTCCCAGTGGCTGGGAAATGGTAGCTACAGCTGACTTTAACGGTGATCGCAACTCCGACTACGTGCTTTACAATGCCAGCACGCGTCAAACCGCGGTCTGGTATCTGCACAACAACGTTTACGTTGGAGGTGGTTACGGTCCAACTCTTCCGCCGGGCTGGAGCTTGATGGGTGTAGCAGATTTTGATCACGATGGCCACACGGATTATGCCTTGTTCCATCCCAGCACAGGTTATACAGCGATTTGGTATTTGTCCGGGCGAACGCTTATTGGTGGCGCTTTTGGGCCGACTGTTCCCATTGGCTGGATCTTGGTAGCCACAACTGACTTTAACGGCGATGGCAGTCCAGACTATACGCTTTATAAGGCCAGCACTCGACAAACGGCGATCTGGTATCTCAATAACAATGTTTACGTCAGCGCCGCGTTCGGTCCCAATCTTCCAGCCGGCTGGAGCTTGGTCGAGCAGTGAAGTGACCGGCCTGGCTTCTTGGTTTGCGCGTTACTGTTCACGCTTGGGAAGTGAACCCGCCATTTAGAAAGCGCAATGGTTCGCCGCTCACTGCGGATGCCGCAGGTACATGCTTAAACCGCCTACATCGATAATTGCGGAGTTGGATACGAGCTCGCCAATCCCAAGAAGGTGAGCGGAAGGATGGTCACCTTTCCTTGAACGGACAAAGCTAATATCGGCATCTTTGATCTCAAAATCACCAATAGCGAATTGCTTTACATGTCCGCTGCTTACAGGCGCGTTCGCCCCTCCCGAGCCTATAAGCACTCTTCTCGTGCGCTTGATTATGACTCCCGCTTTGCTTCCGATGCTTCTATCTACACAAGTGGCAAGCGAACCTGTGTCAACCACGATGGTCGACGGGACGCCATCGATGGAACAAGCAACTTCGAGACGATGGTTTGAGGTTAAACGCATGGGGACCTGCGTGAACCCATTGTTTTGGAGCATGGCCGCCAATTTGCCGCTTGTATCGCTACTAGGTCCCCGAGGTGCGTAGTAAAGTGCGGGCTCGCTACAATCCAACACCGCGCCAATTCTGTGCATGTCATCGGATCCAAAAACGCCGTCTACATATGGAATCGCGTCAATTAAAACTGGGAGATCCTGCATCATGCAATTACCCATGGCAAGCGTGTTAAGCTTTGCGATGCCAAAGAATTTGTTGGAGGCCGATCTGAGTGGACTTGTGACTCGAAGAGAAGTCTTCTGCTCGACAAGACCGAATTCCTTGAGCCTGCTCCGCGTAATATTTGTTGTTGGCGTACCGGTATCGACCATTAACGAAGCGCTCACTCGATTAACTTCGACATCAACGACGAGATGTTTCGGGTCGTTCTTGTGCGCTTTTTGATTGTCAAGATTCTCCTGCCTAAGTTTCACCACTCCGAAGCCTTCCTGTTTCAAAAGGCTGTCCAGCGTCGAGTTATCAGTTGCAGTATCCCTTGGAGTAGCCTTCGCTTCTGATACGGTTGCGGCAGGGGCAGGGGACGGACTTGTTGGCTCGGTGAGCGCTGAGACCTGAGCCATCTGTCCGCGCACAAGCACGATGGCCGCGATTACGAACGCTTTTGTGACGGTCCTTAGCCGGGTTCTCAAAACAGCATCCCTCTAGCCGCGGTCGGCGATTTTTCAACCTTGCTAAACGCGAAAAACTCGCCACCGGCGGTTTTCATAGTTTGCCGGTTCCTTTCGGTTCGATCGTTGTTATCCCGGCATCCTTGGGTTGTATCTCCAGCAGAGCGTCCCCAACACTTGCGAGCTGACGTTTATAGCAAAAGAAGGCGAAGAGAGCAGAAAGCCAGCAGCATCAATTTCCAGAAGACGAATTGCGATCGCCTCCAATGATCAAACATGGCCACTGTCGCCAGCGCGCTGACGAAAAAGAAACTGACCTCGCTAACACAGAGCAGGACGTGACCCAATAGAACCCGACGAGCGAACCGGATTTGGGGCTGAAGACGGCGAGCGTACCAATAGGCCGATTGCATTACCACAAGGCCAAACACAGCGAAGGCAAAGTCTTTAGGCGTACCCACCACGAGTGCTCCGGCAGTCAACTCCCGGTAATCAGGAAGCGTGTCCCAGAAAAATAACTGAGCTCCTGCAACCTGTGCGACTATCGCCCACCAGAACAGAGCTTTGGTTGCGGAGCCGTTCATTGTCGCCTTAATTAAGAACAGGCGAACCTCGCTATCGCAAGCTGAAAGCGAGCGACAATCCGTATGGATCCACCTTTATGTATCTCGTCACCGTCTCCGGATGCCGTACCGCCGCAGTTGCTCGAGCTTCAAGTCAGAATTTCGACTTTGGCCACATAAAAGCATCATTCAACGCCTGAATAACGTATAGCCCCCGGCCTTCTGTAATCGACATTTTACAATAGATCAGCGAAGGGTGATCCAGGCGTAGAACATAAGCGCGATTCCAAAGCGAGTGAAGGCTTACTGTTCGATGTCCGAACAGCGACTCACGGCTGGATCGCCAGGTACTGCGGGCCACCATTTTCTTCCGGAACGCCAATCTCTGAAGCAAAGACAGTCGGCCCGCCCCTGCGTATGAATTTTAAGATATCGCCGCTGGCAGAGGGAGGAATCTGGGCGACAAAGAGTTTGCCCGCTCTGTCGAAGATTAGGCCTCGAGGATTACGGAGACCCGAGGCAAACATGCTTTTAACATGTGTCGTGGCAAGTACATCCAAATTGCCTCCCTCAGGAACCGTTAGCTTCCTCAATTGGGTAGGTCTCATTTCGGCAAAGTTGGGTCCTGAGCTTGCCTAGGGCGAACGGAGACATGCCGCGGTAGGAATCCGCCACCACCCAGCCGCCAGCCGTCAGCGCCCAAGAGACGACGAACTCAGCCCGTTGCGAGGCGTTGGCGCCTGCTTCCAGTTCATCAACCTGTTTGCTGCCTATTCAAACTGCAGCTAACGAGAAAGAGATGAGCTACGGCAGGGTGAAGACTTTTTATGGCAGCGGGACACCGCGGAACGGTAGGCGCTTTGAGCCACTTCGAGAGCGTATTTTTCATAATTTGTTTTTGTTAATTAGTCCGGTTCTCCGTTGGAAAGAGGCTAGCAATAACCAGATGGCGCTAAACAGGCTGACCAGTTTCGCGTGTCGCGAGAACTAAGGGCTTTGAGCGGCGCAGCGTCAGAGAATTATGTAACACCTCATCTTGAGAAAGCGTTCTCTGAATGCGAAAGTGGCATCGTGCAAATGAATGGCGCGATCTACGGGCGCACGGTCCCGGTCCCAAAGCAGCGCCGGCGTCGGTTAGTCATGTCGTTCGAAATGGTGCGCCTGGATCGCGCGTCGTCCGAGCCGCTTTACCAACAACTGTGCCGTCAGATACGAGAAGAACTTGAGAGCGGGAGCTTTGACTCAAGCGCTTCCCGTGTGCCTTCCTCCCGAGTTCTCGCTGCAACCCTCGGGATTTCGAGACCGACCGTGAACCAGGCGTTCTCAAAACTAGTTGAAGAAGGCTATCTTCAAGTCCGGAAACGGTCTGGCATCTTTGTCGCCGATCATTTACCAGCAACTTTTCTGAAGGCTGCCAGACTGGCGACGGGCGCGCGCACCGAGCATTCCCCGCGCGTCGCGCAACGAGTGACTAGGATGACCGATTCTCGCAGCGGACGACAACTCGATGTCGGCATTGGCGGCCCGCCATCTGTCACGCTCATCGCGGGGTTGCCGGCTGTGGATGAATTCCCGATTTCTGTTTGGGAACGTTTGCGCGAGCAGGTTTTGGCAAAGAAGGGAGCCCACCTATTACGTTATGCCTCGAGCCGTGGCGAGATCGAACTACGGAAGGCGATCGCGGCTTACTTGTGCGACTTCCGCGGCGCCAATTGTCATCCCGATCAAATCGTAGTCGTGGGCGGCATGCAGCAAGCGATGCTGGCGTGCGCGCTCGCGTTAATCAATGAGGGTGACGTGGCATGGATCGAAGATCCCGTCTTTCTTCAGGCACGTAATGTCCTGGCTTTTGTCGGGGCCAAAATAATCCCCCGCCCGATCGATCGTGAGGGGCTGGTAATCGGGAAGTGCTCACGTCAAAATTCTCCCAGACTCATTCTTGTCACTCCATCGCACCAGTTTCCCTTGGGTGTGACGATGAGCCTGAGGCGACGGAAAGCTCTGATCGAGTTCGCGGAGTCGCGCGACGGCTACATCCTGGAGGATGATTACGATTCCGAGTTCCGTTTCGATGGGCCGCCGCTGCCGTGTCTTCAAGGTTTGGACAATGCCGGCCGGGTTATTTATACCGGCACTATGAGCAAAATCCTTTATCCATCGCTGCGCCTCGGTTTTCTGGTCGCACCGCCACAACTTGTCGATACCCTCGTCAAGGTACGCGCGGTTATGGACCAGCACTCCCCAGCGATTGATCAAGCTACCCTGGCGCGTTTCATCACCGAAGGATTCTTCCTCAGCCATGTGAAACGGATGCGCGAACTCTATGCCCAGCGACGCGTATTCTTTATCGAACAATTCCAAAAATGGCTGGGCGACTATTTCGATCTGGAAGTGACGCCGGCCGGTTTGCACTTCGTCGCCTGGCTGCGGCGCGGGGAAGATTTACCGTTATTCATGCGTGCTCGCGAGCAAACCGGCATTTGGTCCCGCCCTCTTTCTTTCTTCTGCATCAAGGCTCAGTTGGATCCGGCATTTGTCTTTGGATTTGCGGCGTGGTCGCAAGCGCAAATTGAACAAGGTTTGGCAAAACTGGCGTCGGCTGTTAAACGACTGAAGCAGCATGGCGCGGGAAACGGTTCATCTTTTCAAATCCACCGTTTCTCACCTGCTACGACTTCATACTGGCCGTCGATAGCTGCCGATGAAATTCACTAGCTAACAAAAATTGGATTGAGCCAAACAGCAGGCTCTTTCGAAGGCAAGCGACAATCAGAAAGACTTGTGGACGCAGCCACTCGCTTGCGGCTCATTTGCGAAGCGCGCCGTCGTCCAGCTGATAAGCAGCTCCTCGAGCGGTGTACCAGGTTGGAAAATCGTGAGGTGGTCGCGCCCCGCGAATGTCCAATACTCGAGTCGTTGACCAGAAGAGCAGCGGTCTTCGACATACGCGTCAGTGGCAGACGACGGCACGACGGTGTCCGAGAGGCCTTGCGCGATTACGACGGGAGCCTTTATCAAACTGTCCGGTGTGTTCCGCGCAAGCCGAGCTTGAAGTGCATTGTTCGAACTCGTCGCTAACGCTGGACCGTCGAACGTCGCCACCAGTGTTTCGATGCGTTCCGCATCCTCGGGCGGGACGAAATCGCATAAATCTACTATCTGACGCGCAGCATCGAGCGCCTCCGGCCGAAGCGCTTGCTCGAATGTGATGTCAGGGTAAAACCGGCTGTACGATAACGCGAGATACGGTCCAAACCGTTTGTCCGCCGCGACGTTCATCGCGAGAATGTTCTTTATGTTCGCGGCCGGTGCGATTGCCGCGACGCCGAGGATTTCGAGATCCGGCGCGTAGCGCGGCCCGACAATGCCGGTCCAAAGCGCTGTGTGCCCACCCTGCGAGTAACCCCATATCACCATGCGTTTGTCGAGGATAAGCTCGGACATCTGTCGCGCGGCACGCACTGAATCGAGCCCCGCGCGCGCTTCGCCTTCGCCGATCAGGTACGGATGCGGGCCACCCTTCTCTGCGAAGGAGTAATCTGTCGCGACCACGACCCAGCCAGCCATCACGATCCGGTTGCACCAGGGGATGCCCTTGGTCGGCAATGACACAAGCGACGGCATGCATTTCTGCAGCAGGCCTGTCGTGGCGTGCTCCCATGCGATGACAGGACGTGGGCCCGCGGGAGGATCGGTCGGCTCGAACACGGTCGCGACCGCCGTCGCTGGCGTGCTGTCGTCCACAGTGGTTGCATAAAGGATGCGCCAGCCTCGCACGCCGGCTGGCAGCATCACATCCTTGAGCGGTTCGCTCCGCAGTAACTCGCCAGGCTTGCGCGGCACGTCCGAGGGCGGATCGTAGAATGCATCCGGCGCGTGCGCAGTGACGCTCGCGCGAAGCGCCTGGGGTGTTGGCGCAGGGCTCGACTCTGACGACGCTCGCTTGGACCGATTGCAGCCGGCTCCGGCGAGCAGAACAAGCAGCACCGCGAAGCCACTCAAACGAAGTGCGGCAACGTTCATAAGCTCCTTGGGGAAAAGCGCGCTCCGAATACGCGAAGTTCTACAGCCGATCACACTCCACTATGATCCGCGCTTATAATGACGCTGGCAACGTGATCGAAGTGCATCGACACAAGTGCGATTTCCGAAAACCGTACAAACGAGCAATCTCCGGTCTCATTCGGCGACATTTGTCGCGGTAATTTCGGACGCTCTCGTCTCTGCTCATTTCGATGTGCCGGCAAACCCAAAAGCGGGCTCAACGAAACCGCATAACACACAAAAGTGGACAGGTCGAAATTTGCGAGGTGGATATTGTGCTTTTGCCACCTCGGCCTTGCAATGAGGAATTCAATTAAGGAGGCAATAAGCATTATGAAACCAAAACAAATAATTATCAGCATTCTGGCAGTTCTATTCGTGTTCCCATTGTTGGGGACGTTCGCTCAGCAAGCAGCGAGCTCCGGCTCTATCGAAGTGATCACGACTTTTGATTATCCCGGGACCGGAAATCAGACCTTGCCGCAAAAGATTAACGAAAGAGGCGATGTTGTTGGCGAGTTCATTGATTCGACCGGAGTGGCGCGCGGTTTTGTCCGGTTCAGCGACGGTAGCTTTAGCGCGCCGATCGTTGACCCTAACGATACCGTTGGTTTTACCGAAGGACGAGGCATCAATAACCCACGCACCGTAGTCGGTGACTATGCCACCAGCGATGGTAACCTTCACGGGTTTTTCCTGTCGGGCGGCACCTTCACAGAATACGATGTTCCCGGCGCGGTCAGCACCGCTGTGCTTGGGATAAACAATCCCGCCGACTTTGCCGGCACGATTGTTGACGCCAGCGGGCTCCAGCAGGCGTTCGTCAGCGTTGGCGGAACCGTAACGGTGTTTAGCGTCCCAGCAGCTCCCGCGACCCTTGCTTACGACATCAATGATTCAAAGCGGTTGGTGGTGGGATACTATATAGACGGCTCAGGAATCCTTCACGGTTACTACCGGGACGCCAGTGGCGCGCTGCACTTCCCGATCGATCCTCCGGGTTCTGTTGGGACAATCCTGTTTGGAGATAACAATAGGAACTTTGTGGTGGGCAGATATGCGGACGCCTCAGGCGTGACGCATGGACTCTTCTTTGTCCCGCCAAACAATTTTTTCACTTTCGATTTTCCCGGGTCAACCTTTACATCGCTAAACGGAATCAGTTCGCAGGGGAATATCACTGGTCGTTACGTCGATGCTTCCGGCATTGCCCACGGAATCATAGCTCGCGTGAGAGGCACACCGCCGACAAAAGCAGCGCGGCCGGAAATCAAACCGAATTCCCCGTCGCTGGTCACTCCACTCGATCAGTCGCCCGCGGCCTGGGGAGGTGCAATGCCGGCGCGCTGAGTTGGTGGACTCCGCGGTCGCCGTTTCGGGTTTCAGAAAACGCACGCCGATTTCTCATCGGCGTGCGTAACGATACGTTAGTCAGCTTTTAATTCGCCTGCACAAGTAAACGCTTTCAGTCCCCGCTCTCCGTGTTCTGAAAAGACGTGATTAGCCACTTCCCGTTAGTTTTGACCATCACCATCGTGGTAATTTCTTTCAGAACTGGAACGGCCTCGCCAGTGGGACGACTCGAACCGGTCACGTCCCACGTAGCATGGACAAGTGCAACGTCGGGCGTTGAAAAACGAACTTCTACACCGGTAAGCTTCCGAACGGCAGTCTTTAATCTTTTCTCAAACAGTTCCGTGTGCCGCTGGACAATCTCCTGCACTCCCTTCCAGTGGACACCGGCGATGTTTACGTAGTCACAGTCTTCAGTGAAGAGACGACCGAAGACGGCCGTGTCATGGCCGTTCCAAGAAACTTCGTATTCCGCGAGAACATTGCGCACAGCACTCTCATCGTCATTGGCGTAGTCGTAGTAACTCAGAGGCGGGTAGACATATCCGTAATTATAGCCGGACGACCCATAGCCATAGTTACCATATCCGTATCCGTAGCCGGAGTTATCGGAGGGATAGGAATATACGTAGGATTCGTATGGGTAGACCCAGTTCCAGCCCCACCAAGGACCCCACCACCATGGAGAGGCGAAGTTGCCGATAAAGATGATTTGGTTGAAATGCTTGAAGCGATGAAACCGATTATCTCGATTAAAGTCTCGGTAGTTGAAACGGTTAAAGCGTCGAAGGCCCAAGGCTGAATTCATCATTGGAGCGCGGTGCATTGGCATCCGTCCCACCGAACCTGGCATGCGGTGCATCGGCATTCGGGCAATCGAACGTGGCGTAACGCGCCGCGCATTCCCATCTGGGACATCGAATTACCGTGCCCCCTCATCTGCGCCGTCGCAATCGAGGCTGCGAAAACGCATGCCACCACGCAACCAAGGAGAACGAATTTTCTCCAGTTCATAGCATCATAGGTTTCTAAAGATTGAAACCCCGGGGATTCGAAAGTTGCGGCACTGGAAAAGATAAAAGGTAGCGGTCGCGTTACCTTTAGTCTCTGGGAAACCACCGCACCTGACGATGACAATCATTTGCTGCCTGCCCAGTTTACCGGTCGTATTTTGGCATTTGCTCACTCCTTCTCGGCGTTGTATCTGCGTCTGCGCTACGACTCGAGATCGGCCGCCTCAACTCGCTG
>Ga0209161_10002762_pt1 | contig 14357 bp, 12 predicted proteins | sample GraSoiAngelo_155_FD_186169 | JGI IMG/M metagenome (GOLD analysis project Ga0209161, IMG submission 186169) | Grasslands soil microbial communities from the Angelo Coastal Reserve, California, USA - 14_1009_13_30cm (SPAdes) (version 2) | ecosystem: Environmental > Terrestrial > Soil > Grasslands...
CAGCGATTCGAAATCGCGTCCCGAGCGGGAAACGCGACCAATCAGACGCGGCACTCATTACGTGGCGGCCGGAGAGATATCTGCCGAGCGCGTTGTGGGCTCCGCCTCTTTCGGTATGAGTATAGGCGGTAGTCCTAACGTTTTGCCTGCGTTGGGCGCCGGCGAGGTTCAGCCCGGAATGCGTGGCGCAGCCAACGACCAGGCAAGACACAATTCCTGCGAGTGTAAGGTTAAGGCACTTTGGCATTTGCAGTATGGCGGCCTCAATAGCAACTCAAGCAGCCAGATGCAAGCGCTAATTTCCCGAGGCGACTCCAAAAGGATTCGCAAGTCTCGGTTAATCCGACTTAATCAATCTCCTTTCATGGGGTGCTTTGAAATCGAGTTAGGTTGCGCCTGAACAAAACCTACGGCTAATTGTCGCCGTGAGAGAGACGCCCCGACAGAGCGGGGCGGCTACAGCGCCTTGTTTGCTTCCGTCAATTCCGTCGTGCAATGCGGACAGCGCGTGGCCTTGATCGGAATCGTCATCGCACAAGCCGGGCACTCCTTTGAGGTAGGCTCCTTTTCTGTTGCTCCCCTCATCTTGTTAATTCCGCGCACAAGCAGAAAAACTGCACCGGCCACAATCAAGAAATTAACCACGAGTGAGATGAAGTTCCCGTAATTCCAGGTAATCGCGCCTGCTTTTACCGCGTCTGCCGACGTGTTAAATGCAGTGCTCCCATCTTTCGCGGCTCGCAAAATGATGAACTTATTCGAGAAATCCAGTCCGCCGGTAAGAAGGCTGATCGGGGGCATGACCACGTCTTTGACGAGCGAATTGATGATCGAGCCAAAGGCTGCGCCGATAATCACGCCGACCGCGAGATCAATGGCGTTACCTTTGATTGCGAATTCCTTGAATTCTTTCCAAACGTTTTCGAGCCACTTCATATCACAATGTTGACTAGTTTTTTGGGGACGACGACTACTTTACGAACGGTTTTTCCGTTGACGAGTCGTTGAATTCTGGGAGTCGCGAGAGCAGTCGATTTCACTTCCTCTTCGGTCGCCGAGATCGAAATCTTGATTCGGTCGCGCACTTTTCCGTTCACTTGGATGACCATTTCAACTTCGTCTTCGGCCAGGAATCGTTCGTCGTAATCCGGCCATTTCTGCTCGGTCATATTGCCGACATTATCTCCAACCTTTGAATTTAAGTTTTGCCAAAGCTCGGAAGTGAGATGCGGCGCGAATGGGTTGAGCAAAACGAGAAATGTTCGCATCGCCGACAGTGGGAGCGTTTCAGCATTGGTAAATGCGTTCACGAAAATCATCATTTGGGAAATCGCGGTGTTGAACGAGAGCGACTCGATGTCTTCAGTCACTTTTTTGATTGTCGCGTGCGTCAGTTTCTGTTGCGCCTTGTCTGGATCGATATTCTTAAGCTTGGTGGATAATTCCCACCCGCCAGCCTGATTCTCAGTCATAAGCAAGCGCCAAACGCGCGCGAGAAAACGAGAAATGCCTTCGACGCCGCGCATGCTCCACGGTTTCATTTGCTCGAGCGGCCCCATAAACATCTCGTAGCAGCGAAACGCGTCCGCGCCGTACTGGTCGATTACATCGTCGGGATTGACGATATTCCCGCGCGATTTCGACATTTTCTGATTGTCTTCGCCGAGAACGACTCCCTGATTCACTAACCGCTGAAACGGCTCCGGCTTCGACAGATAACCAAGGTCAAACAGCACCTTGTGCCAGAAACGCGCGTAAAGCAGATGCAGCACGGCATGTTCGGTGCCGCCGACGTAAAGATCGACACCGCCTGGAGAAAGTTTTTCCTCCGGAAAAAGGAGCGCCGCTGTCGCGAACGCCTCGCCTCCTTTGATATCATCGGCCAAGTCCAACGCCTCCGGGCCAATCATCCAATAAAGCTCAGCTTTTCTCCCTATAAAGCGTTGATTGTTCCACGGATCACAAAATCGCAGGTAGTACCAACACGAACCTGCCCATTGCGGCATCGTGTTTGTCTCGCGCAACCCGTTGTCTGAATAGCGGACCCACTCTCTTGCCCTCGCCAGCGGCGGCTCGCCCGTGCCGATCGGTTTGTAGTCATCCAGCGGCGGCGGAACCACCGGAAGCTCGTTTTGATCAATTGCGCGATGTTTTTCGTTCTCCCAAACAATCGGGAACGGCTCGCCCCAATAACGCTGACGCGAAAACAGCCAGTCGCGCAGTTTGTAATTGATCGTGTCTTTACCGAGACCGAGTTCTTCTAACCACGCCGTGATTTTCCGGATCGCTTCCCGCGATGGCAGGCCATCAATAACGGGCGAATTGATTGCGATTCCTTCGCCGACGAAGCCAATCGGATCTTCGCCACCCAATGGACGTACCACTTCGCGAATGGGCAGATGGAATTTTCGCGCAAACGCGAGGTCGCGTTCGTCATGGGCGGGCACGCCCATGATGGCGCCTGTTCCATAACCAAGCAGCACGTAATCGGCAACCCAGATTGGAATTCGCTCACTATTTACTGGATTGACTGCGTACGCGCCGCTGAAAACGCCCGTTTTTTCCTTCGCCAGTTCCGTTCGTTCCAAGTCGCTCTTGCGCGCCGCCCGCTCGCGATACTCGCGCACAGCTGGCCATTGTTCTTCGGTTACGATTAAATCGACAAGTGAATGCTCGGGCGCAAGCACCATGTAAGTCGCGCCATAAAGCGTGTCCGGTCGGGTCGTGAAGACGCGAATTTTGTAGCCTCGATCGTCGATTCCGGCTACAGAGAAATCGACTTCCGCGCCTTCGCTGCGTCCAATCCAGTTACGCTGGAGCAATTTGATGCCTTCGGGCCAATCGAGTCCGTCGAGTTCATTCAGCAGTCGCTCCGCGTAGGCCGTGATTCGCAGCATCCATTGTCGCATCGGCCGCCGAACGACCGGGAAACCGCCAATCTCGCTTTTTCCATCGACGACTTCTTCGTTTGCCAAAACGGTACCCAGCTCTGCGCACCAGTTAACCGGGACATCAGCGACATAAGCGAGGCGAACGCGGTCAGGAGCCGGGCCACGATAAGTCGAAATCGGCTCGGCCTTATTCGCCTCGGCGTTGAACCAGGAATTGTAAATCTGAAGAAAAATCCACTGGGTCCACTTATAGTAGCGCGGGTCGGTCGTATTGATTTCCCGCTGCCAATCATAAGAAAAGCCAATGCGCTTCAGCTGCGCTTTAAATTTTGCAACATTCGCACGCGTCGTGGTCGCAGGGTGCTCTCCGGTTTTGATCGCGTATTGCTCCGCCGGCAGACCAAACGCGTCCCAACCCATCGGATGCAGGACATTGAATCCACGCATCCGTTTGTAACGCGCAACGATATCGGTCGCGGTATAGCCTTCAGGGTGTCCGACGTGTAAACCGGCTCCGCTTGGGTAGGGAAACATGTCGAGGATATAAAATTTTGGTTTTGAGGGATCGAAATTTTTCTCGCCCGGATTGGGCGCATGAAAAAGCTGCCGCTCCTCCCAGATCGTCTGCCATTTTGGCTCGATCTGATCGAACGGATACGGCTTGCGGCGCTCGCTCATGAAAAACCCCTGACGTTAACCACGAATGGACGGGAATGAAGGCGAATTCACAAAACAACTCTCTCTTTGGCCAACAACTTTCCGCTATTCGTGTCCATTCGTGTTGATTAGTGGTCAATCCTCTGAATCCTGTCAAACGTGCAGCATTTGATTGTCGCCACCCGCAACGCGCACAAGGCGCGCGAGATCCAACGGATTCTCGGACCGGACTTCGCAGTCCGCGATTTGTCCGATTATCCTCAAATTTCCAAAACGGCGGAAATGGGAAAGACGTTTGAAGAAAACGCGATTCTCAAGGCGGCCGCCGCATCAAAAGAATTGCCCGGCCTCGTCATTGCGGACGACTCCGGCTTGGAGGTTTACGCGCTCGATGGCGCACCGGGAATTTATTCCGCGCGCTACGCCGGCCAGAACGCGAGCGACAAAGAGAATATTGACAAGTTACTTGGCGAACTTTCGCGCCGAGCAATGTGGCACAACTTTGCAAGTTGTGATTCTGGCGCAGGGCAAGTTGCAAACTTGCGCCACTTTGCTTCAGCGCGCTTTTGTTGTGTGATTGCGCTTGCGCACGAAGGCGAGCTGCTCGGCACGTTCGAAGGAACCGTCGAAGGAACAATTGTCGAGCGAGCGAGCGGCTCGCACGGATTCGGCTACGATCCAATTTTTGTTCCGAACGGATTCGGACAGACTTTTGCTGAGTTGCCTGCCGAAGTGAAGAACAACATCAGCCACCGGACACAAGCGACTCGCGCGCTTGCCGCTAAACTTGCGGCTCTTAAGCTAAGCGATCAGGGCTTGGGCGGCGGTGGTGGTGGGGCGCCGGGCTGCTGAGCCGCTGGAGCGCCCGCTGCTCTGATTTGATACCCAACTTTCGTGATTCCGACGGAACGGACCTTGTCCAAAACCGAAATCACATCGCCGTGCATCGCCAGCAAGCTCGCGCTGATCGAGACCTTAATGTCCGGATTAGCGCGGTGGAGTTCGTAAAGGCGTGGGAGGACTTGGTCATCTGACACATACTGATTGTCGAAGTAAACAGCGTTCCCTTCCTGCACCTTTATGGACACATAATCCTTAACCTGGCTCGGCGGAACCGCAACCGCAGCCGGCAGATTGACCCGAATACCCTTCATGTGGGTCTGGCTCAGGCTCACCATCATAAAACTGGCGAGCAAAAAGAACATGATGTCGATCAACGGAATGATCTCAATGCGCGCTCTCTTATGCGGAATCGGCGAAGATAATCTCATATTTTACGTATTTGTTAGGCATGATTCAGTACGACGCGCCCGTCATCGTGAAAGTAATGGGAATCTTAACTTTGGAAACTGATCCAGGCTTAAATCGCCACTGCCTAAAGGCGCTGACGGCTGCATTATCTAGTATGGAGTTTCCAATGCTTTGCGCCATGGAAGCACTGGTTACACTGCCGCTCCCCGGATCGACATCCACGACGCATACTCCACTGCCAGTAACGTGACGTGAACGCGCCTCATACGGGTACTGCGGACGCGGCGCGTAGGTGGCAAGGGCTTTGGCTGAAGAGATCGACATCGCACCGGGGCGACCTGCAGCTTGTGGCGCTTTGATCGGGGCAAATTTTTGCGCTGTCGGCCGCTTCGGTGGAGGTGTCGTCTCTTCGACATACTCTGGCTTAATCTCTGGCGGTGGCGGAGCCTCGGGCAGCGGAATATCTTCCGGCGGAGGCGTAGGCTCCTCCGTTGCCTGCAATGTCGCCTCAATGACGGCCGTCGGCATGTCAGGGGGAACCTCTACCGGCGCCTCACGTTTTTGAGCGACGGCAACCGCGGTGAGGTGAATCGCCACTGCGCCACCGAAAGCTGCCCACCACTGCCATCGCGGAGGCGGTCGGTAAAGTAACGGTTTTGGCGTCGTGGCCATACTAAAAAAATCACGTACCGGACCCGGGAACTCCTCTCAGTGCCTCGCTCTTAATCTCAAACGAGATTTTGTAGAATCCCGCCGAGCGGAGCATATCGAGCAAATGAACAACGTTTCCGTGAACCGTGTCGCGATCGCCACGTACGAACACTTTCGCTTCGGGATCCGATTGATGTACCTTTAACAAGCGCGCCTGCAAATCGGTGTCGGTGACCTCGTCTTTGTCAAAGAAGTAATGACCATCTTTATCGACAGAAACGCTGATGTAATCGCGCTTCGATTGCGTCTCACCTGAGCTGCCCGAGGGCAGGTTCACCTTAATGCCCTTCATATGCACCTGGCTCAAGCTCACCATCATGAAGCTGGCTAGAAGAAAGAACATGATGTCGATCAACGGAATGATCTCGATGCGCGCTCTTTTGTGCGGAATCGGCGAGGTTACGTGCATTGGATACCTTTAGATCGACGCGCCTTTCCCAGAGGCTGGGGCTGCTCCAGCGATCTCCATCTCGCGCTCCGCGCTTTGTGCTCCTAACATAACTTCCAAGTTCGTGGCTGCCGTCTGCAGCTCGAACTCTAAGTTAGACACTCTGGAATTGAAAAAGTTAAAGGGTATGAGCGAGAAGATGGCGATACCGAGACCGCACGCCGTGGCAATGAGCGCCTCGGCGATACCGCCGGTAACCGCTTGCACCGCGAGCTCTTCGTTACCGAGAAAGCTGAACGATCGAATCAAACCGGTGATCGTGCCCAATAGACCCAGCAAGGGTGCCAGCGTTACGAGCGTGTCCATCACCACGAGAAACCGGCCGGCGCGTTTGATTTCGATGCCGGCAGCGACTTGCAATGCACCTTGCAGCGAGGCGTGCTGGTGATTGAGGCCGTTCCACATCATGCGCAAAACCGGATCACGCGATCCGCGGGAAAGCCTGGAGGCCTCGGCGATATCGCCGTGTTCAATCGCAGTGAATACTTTCTCGATCCGTTTCGGATCCCTTCGAAACCAGCGGCCAGTCCACCAAAAGATTCGCTCGATCACAACCGTGAGTCCAATGATCGATACGATGAGAATCGGCCACATGATCGGGCCACCCTTGCGAAAATTGTCGATTAACCAATTAGTGCCGACCAGGCCGCCGCTGGGTTTCTGTTCGGCAGCCGGCGCGGGACTTCCAGCGGTGGCTGGCGCAGGGCTTAATGTGGCGGTGATCGTCGCGCCTGGCGCGACGGGTCCCCCTGGAGGCACGCTTTGCGCTGGCAGCTGCGCCGGTGCGGCGGGGTTCACTGCTCCTGGAGCGCCCGGACTCACAGCTGCTGGAGCGCCTGGGCTCGCAGCTGCAGGCGCTCCCGGGCTTGCAACCGGCGGAGCTCCGGGCGGAGATGTTCGTGGTGGCGCGGGAGATTGCGCGAGTGAATTTAGTGCAAACGCGAGTGAGATTAGGCAGGCAGTAAGTAGTGTTTTCATAGTTTAAGCAGGGATTCGGTGATCGGCTTGGCCGTACAAGTTTCCCCTTATCGCAAACGGCGTAATTGCGAGTCGAGCAAAACTTTTCATTTTTTTGGCGATGCTCCCTTTTAGGAAGGTCGCATCTTTAATTCGAATTATCTCTGCTGCGGGGATGTAAGGCAAGTCTATCAAATTCGCTCTACCGAAATTCCATTAGTTTTCGTTTTCTCAACCGGCGAGGTATTCGGGGCGTTCGCAACGCTGTTCCGCAAGGGCGGCCAATTGTCGATTACTGCTTTCAATTCGTCGCCTGCGTGAATCGGGCCGACACCAGACGGCGTTCCGGTCAGAATCACGTCGCCTGGCACCAATGTCATGGACTGATTGGCGAAGGAAACGATTTGCGCGACTGAATAGATCATCTCGCTCGTGCGTGCCTGCTGTCGTAATTGTCCGTTTTGCCGAAGTTCAATCGAGAGATCGCTGACATCCACATTGGCATACACAAACGGCCCGAACGGCGTGTAGGTGTCGAACGATTTACACCGGCCAAATTGTTTTTCGGTCTTCTGCAAATCGCGATCGCTGATGTCGAGCCCGAGACTGTAGCCGAAAATGAACTCCGGCGCCTGCTGCGGGTTCACGTTTTTTGCCGGCTTACCGATGACAATTGCCAGCTCGATCTCGAAATCGGTTTGGTGCGCCGGGTAGGCTATGTCGATCCTGCCATTGTGCGGGAGAAGCGAGCTTGGCGCTTTGAACCAGATCAACGGGGTGCCCAATGGCGTTCGCGCCATCTCGCGAATGTGATCGGCGTAATTGAGACCGACCGCGATTAATTTTGATGGCGACACCGGAAGATCGACATCTACATGTCCGAGCTTGGAAATTTCGCCCGTCGGTTCGACGTCGATCCAGAACGGCCGCGCCAGCTCATGCACTTCGTCGCCCACGACTTCGCCATAGAAAAACTTATCGCCTGATCGAAATCCGCCAAAGGTACGCATGCGAGAAATTGTAGGGCAACCGCTCCGGTTGCCGAATGAAAAACTCGGTAGGCGGAACACCTGCCCTGCAACAGCAGGCGGTTTATTTGGCTACTATGCCCACGAAATCGCGCACGCTTTTTTGCTCGGAGATCGAAAACGCGCCACCACTCTCACGCGCGAACCAAAATGCACTCGATGAGCCGCCGTCAAGATTGATCGCGCGCTGAATTTTGAAATCCTCCGCCAGTCGTGTGGCTGCAAGAATTTTGGCCAGCTCCGAAAGCGATACGTCCGAGCAAAATCCGAGGGCCGCGCGATCTGCCCCTCCCACTGCGGCAAACGTTCTCCGCGCAATTCGCATCTTCTCGAGCCCCCGTACCCGCTGGCCAAGATCGACAAGGAACGGACCACACTGAATCGCTCCGCTAAATTTTTGTTGTCGCCAAAATTCGCGGACGCGCAGGATTTGGACTCCGCGCGGCCACGCAGCGAGCACACCGGTAATCAATTTGGCGCGTTGAAGCGGCGCGATTACTTTTCCGTTGACAATCAGCAATCCAATCGGCGCGTAATCGGGATCGAAGTAGCCGCCGTTTACGCCGGCCAAACATCTTTCCTGCCGCATTGCCTGCGCAAGATCGGTGCGTGGCGGCGCCGCCTGATCGATTACTCGCAAAGTGCACGACCTCGTGGAAAACAATACGAGATCAATCGTCGTGTCCTCATTCGTTTCAGAATCTTCCAGAACAACATGTCGATGCACAACACCAGCGCGTCCCGGTTCTGAATCCGCCGAGAGAATCGCCCAGTCTGCGTGCGCCGTCGCCGCGACGGCGAGAAAAAGAAGCGCGGCCCTACGCTTTGCCACCGTATTTGTCGAGCAACGCCTGAAAACGCGGATCGTTTCGCAACGGATCCCAAATCGGATTTACCTTCAAACCCTGCACGGTGACACCGCTCGGTCGGCTCAACAATCCATCCAAGATTTCGATCGCGCGATCATTCTCGCCAAGAATGGCGTATACCTCGGCCACGCCAGCCGCAATTTCCGGGCCGCCAAACGCGTCTTTGCTCTCCGGAAGCAATTCGGTCGCGCGCTGTGCCTCGGCCAGCGCGGCATCTTTTTCTCCGAGATGGGCGAGAACTTTCGCGAGCTGAATATGCATGTCCGGCGAATCGGGACTCTGTTTAATTTGTAGGTCGAGGATCTCTTTCGTCTTCAGGAAGGCGGCTTGCGCGCCGGCTTGGTCCTGAAGCGCCTTTCGCGCAAAGCCGATGAGATAATATTTGTCACTCAAGTGCTGCTGGAACTCGTGGAAGAGATCGTCCGGCAGGCTTTCCGCTTCGCGCAATCCTTCCTGGTATTTCCGTTCCAAGACAAAAACGCCCGCGCGCGAGCCGGCGATCCTAAGTTTCTCCTGGTTGGTCATCGGGACCGATTTGGCGGCCGCAAATGCTTTCTCTGCGACGCTGAAATCGCCTTTCTCAGCGATGGCCAGCTTGGACTTGGTCTCCCAAAGTCCCACGCCGTCTGGATTCATATTAAGCCCGCGGTCGATCGTTTTGTTGGCCGCATCGAAGTTCCGCAGCACCTGGTAATTGTCAGCGAGATTTTGCAGCGGCCAGCTGTCTTTCGGATTCAAACTGGCGGCCTTTTCAAGGTTCGCAGTCGATTCTGTCCATTTACCCTGCCGACGCTGAATTGCGCCGATGGCGAGATAGGCTTCGGATTCGTTAGGCAATCCGCGCTGGGCGATTTCGAATTCTCTGAGCGCCGCGTCATAGTTGTTATCGCCGTAATAATATGAGAATCCCACAGCCAGATGCGCCTCCGGCAGGTCAGGCTGTAATCGCAGGGCCTGCTCGGCGAGAGCGCGCGCTTTTTCGCGGCGATCCGACGTGCGGTCGAAAGTGTGCACGATCCAACTTTGCAACAGCGAGGAGCGCGCGAGCGCGAGCGCAAAATTCGGGTCAAGTTGAACGGCGCGCTCGTAAAGCTGCTCGCTTTGTTTTAGTTTGTCGAAATCCTCAACGGCGCACCCGAGATTCTTCGCTTGGACAAAGGCGAGATAGGCTTCGCCGTTTTCCGTAGGCTTGCGTTCCATGAGCGCTTTTTCAGCCGGTGACAATTTAGCCTGAAGTTCGCCAGTTATTTTTTTTGCGAGATCGGTTTGAATGGCGAACACATCGGTTAGGTCGCGATCGTAATCTTCCGCCCAAATGTGCTCGTCGTTCTCGGCGTTAATCAATTGCACGTTTACGCGCACGCGATTACCAATGCGGCGAACGCTGCCTTCGAGAATGGTAGACACACCCAGCGCCTTTCCGATCTCACGAAGGTTGGACGCTTTCCCACGATATGGCATGACCGATGTGCGGGAGATCACCTTGAGATCGCCTATCTTCGATAGATTGGTGAGCACATCGTCTTGGATGCCGTCTGCGAAGTAAGCATTCTCTTTTTCATCGCTCAGATTTTCAAAAGGCAGCACCGCGATCGACTTGTCGATCTTGTGCGCGGACGCACGCGGCAGGAGGAAAAATCCCGCGACCGCGGAAACGATCACACCAACCGCTACAAGCATGACGATGTTGCGGCGACGCTGCATTCGCGGCGCCAGGGCCGGCGTACTCTTAATCCCTTGCGGGGTGACATCGAAAGCCCATGCGAGAATGAGCGCGATTGGAAAACCGATGAGTAACAGAACGATCACCAGACGCAGCGCCCAGTTTGGCAATTCCCATGCCGGAAACGCGGCGGAGGCCAGCTGAATAATACCGCCGGCAGCGATGACATAGGCTGCCGCTACGCGGTAAACCTTTCGCCGCTTCACCTCCTCGAAGAAGCTGCTCATAACAAGAGATTCGGAATTTTCTCGATTATAGTTCAACGGCGAAAATATAGACCCTAAAATGAAGCGCGTCGTTCAGTTCACACAGTTGGTTGTTTGCTTCGCGAATTCTTCTCGCGCCACTAGCAACGGGCGGCCTGCCTTCGAGAATAAAAAATAGAAGTCGGTGCTAAGTTTTCGCTCCGTACCTGTCGACCATAGCTTGAAAGCGCGGATCGCTTCGCAGCGGATCCCAAATGGGATCAAGCCTTAGAAAGGGAACGGTCACCCCGTTTGGCGTACTCAGCGAACGGTCAAGAAGTTGAAGGGCCTGATCGGTTTCGCCTGTCCAAGCGTAGATCTGTGCGAGTGCAACGGTTGTCTTTGGTCCATCGAAGGCATCCTGAGATTCGGGCAAAAGCTCGACGGCGCGTTTGCCTTGGGCTATGGCCGCATCTTTCTCACCGAGCCCAGCCAGAATCAGACCGAGGGTTACGTGACGTGACGCGTCATCCGGGCTTTCGCGCAAGGATTGCTCTGCGATCGGCCGCGCCTGTTCAAAGGCGGCGCGCGCCTTTTTCCTGTCGCTTAAATACGTGTAGAGGACGCCCTCCAAAAATGATCGCGGTATCGGTGCGGTGCTGTCGTGAATGACGTCCTGCGGCAATTGCTTCAGAGTCACCAAGGCCTCGGCGAATTTTCGTTGCATTATCAATACCTTCGCACGGCCGAGTGTGACAATACCTTCTGGATCGAATCCAGGCGGTATCAGCGCCAATTGTTTTTCCAACTCGGTGAAGTCTCCTTTCAGGTCCAGTGCGAGTGCACCCTTCTGCCCGCGCGCTTCGAGCGACTTGGGCGCAGCTTCGATGGCGCGATCGAAAAGTTTGTCCGCCATTTCGAAATTTTTGTTAGCGCGATAATTGTCGGCAAGATTTTGAAGAACCCAGGCGTCCTTCGGACTCAGTGATGCCGCTATCTCCAGATTAGCTGTCGATTCCGTCCATTTGCCCTGGCGGCGTTCGATCGCTCCGATCGCCATGTAAACTTCGGAACAGTTTGGCAAACTCTTTTTTGCAATCGCAAATTCACGGAGCGCCCCCTCGTAATCCCGCTCGCAATAGTAATGATAAAAACCGAGGCCGAGATGTGCCTCGGGCAGATCCGGTTGCAAGCGAATTGCTTCGAATGCAGCGGCCCGCGCCTTTTCCTTCCGCGCGGGAGTCGGATCGACGCTGTGATACATCCAATCTTCGACCCACGCCAATCCGGCAAATGCTAACGCAAAGCTCGGATCGAGCGTCGTCGCCCTCTCAAAGAGCCGCTCGGCATCTTCGCTATTGGCGCGAAATTTGTCTGGACGATAAAAAGCCTCGTGAGCTTGCACAAATGCCAGATAGGCTTCGCCATTTTGAGTCGGCCTTTTCTCGATCTGTGCCTTCTCAGTTGGTGAGAGTTTTGCTTGTAATTCGCCCGCGATTTTTTGCGCGAGATCGGTTTGAATGGCGAAAACATCGGTTAAGTCACGATCGTAATCTTCGGCCCACATATGCTCGTCGGTGTCGGCGTTGATCAGTTGCACATTTACGCGGACCCGATTGCCAATACGGCGAACGCTTCCTTCCAAGATCGTAGAGACGCCCAGCGCCTTCCCGATTTCACGAGCGCTGGATGCTTTGTCTCGATAAGGCATGACCGAGGTGCGTGAAATCACTTTAAGGTCACCGATTTTAGACAGATTCGTGAGCACGTCATCCTGAATGCCGTCCGCAAAATAGGCATTCTCTCTTTCGTCGCTTCGGTTTTCAAATGGCAGCACCGCAATCGATTTATCGACCTTGTGTGCGGATACGCGCGGCAGGAGAAAGAATCCCGCGGCAGCAGAAATGATCACCCCGGTTGCGACAAGCATGATCACGTTGCGACGGCGATGTGTTCCCGGCGCCGCCGTCGTTGGCGTTGACCGAATGCCTTGCGCTGTGATGTCGTACGCCCAGGCAAGCATTAGCGCGATGGGAAAGCCGAGGAGCAACAGGATGATCACCGAGCGCAGAGCCCAGTTTGGTAATTCCCACGCGGGAAATGCGGCGGAGGCGAGCTGTATAATGCCGCCAGCCGCAACGACGTAAGCTGCGGCTACGCGGTAGACCTTTCGCCGCTTCACTTCTTCGAAGAAGCCGCTCATAACAAGAGATCCGGAATTTCCTTGGTTATAGTTCAACGGCGAAAATATAGACACGAAAGCGGGCGGCCGCGTTCACTTTACGCTTGTAGCAAGTACCGTTTGAAAATGGGGGCTTTGCTGCTCCCGCGACACAACGGTTACTTCGATTTGTTGAAATCCGCCTTTTTCAAGAAATTGATGCAATTGCACTTCGCTAAAGCCGAGCCAGTGGTCTGCATAGAGTTCGCGGGCCCGTTCGAAGCGATGGCTCAAAAGATCGAGAATCACTAACCGACCGCCGCGTTTCAAAATCCGGTGGGCAGCTGCGATGGCTCGCTGCGGATGAATAGCGTGATGCAAGGCCTGGCTTAAGATCGCAAGATCGACACTGTTTTTGGTAATTGGCGGATCTTCAATATCGCCAAGCCGGTACTCAAGATTCTTAAATCCGTGTTTTTTTGCCAGCTGCGCTCCGAACTCGACCATCTTGGGGGAATTATCGACGGCAATGACTTTGCGCGCATTCTTGGCCAGCAACTGCGAGAGCGTTCCTTCACCAGCCCCTAGATCGGCAACTGTCAATGGCGGAAGCAAGGTGATGAGCGTGTGCGCCAGCGCTTTCCATGATCGGCCAGGCACATAACTTCGGCCAAACTTGCCAGCGAGTTCGTCGAAGTATTTCCGCGCTTTGTCCTGACGTTTATGCAGAACGAGCTTGAGGCTGGTGCGATCGCGCGGCGTTTCCGGCAGTTCCCGCGCGAGCGTCCGAGTCAATTCCGCGACCCGCGTCCGGCGTGTGTCTTGTTCGTGGTGGTTTGCGCCGTAGTAAACATTTTTTCCAACTCGTCGATCGGTTACGATGCCAGCCCGCTTCAGTTGCGCGAGATGACTTGAGATGCGCGATTGACCCATGCCAAGAATTTGCTGAAGCTCCGCCACCGAAAGCTCTTCCTGTTCGAGAAGCAGGAGCAGGCGCAAACGGGTCGGGTCCGCCAGCAATCGGAGCAAATTTATGGTTGACGCCATGGTACCCGCCTACGATATATCGACGTATCATGATCGGTCAATATGTCTATCGACATCGTGATTTGTTAAAAAGGTTAAATCGTTACAGCGATGGCGCGGAAGGGCGCTTCGCATCGCGCGGTTTACCTATTTAACAATGTAACCGTTTTAACATTTTTAACGAACCCAAGCCATGTCACATCGTTACATTTTCTCCTCTGAATCGGTCACCGAAGGTCATCCCGATAAAGTTTGCGATACAATCAGCGATTACATTCTCGATGCCTGTCTCGAGCAGGATCCGCTGAGCCGCGTCGCTTGCGAAACCCTCGCGAAGGGCAACCTGGTCGTGCTTGCAGGCGAAATCACGAGCAACGCGAAATTTGATTTCGAAGAGCGAGTCCGCGATGCGGTTCGCAGTATTGGATACGTCAACGGGGATTGCATTTT